>FSWU01000049.1_pt1 | contig 16660 bp, 11 predicted proteins | sample 1638061 | NCBI WGS metagenome assembly FSWU01 (sample SAMEA3914788, study PRJEB12502) | metagenome | biome: forest; material: soil | place: Canada | collected 2011-07-03 | depth 0.1 m
TGAGTGGCGCGCCTGGGCCTGCGACCAGGCAGCGTCAGGCTCGCCGGTCCAGCCCACCGGCGTCGCTCCGGTCGACGTCAGGCGGCCATGAGCTCCCGCAGCGCGCGTACCGATTCCACCCTTACTTCGCGGGTGCGCGCTGTCGGCTGAACCGATATCGTCGTCGCGCCCGCCGCAGCGAATGCTGCGAGACGGTCCCGGACGATGCTCTCCGAGCCGATCAGGGACGTGGCGCGCACGAGTTCTTCGGGAATCGCCTGCGCGGCCTCCGACTTGCGACCGGTGAGATACAGCTCCTGAACAAGCGCCGCTTCATCCGCGAATCCATAGCGCGTGACCAGGTCGTTGTAGAAGTTGGCTCCCTTCGCGCCCATTCCGCCCACATAGAGCGCGATGCGATTGCGGTAGAACTCAAACGCCTCGTCGGAGTCATCCCCGACGTAGAGCGGCATTTCGACGATGACATCGAGCGGACCGAGCGCGGGGTCTCGCACCTGCTTTCCCGCTTCGAGCGCCTCACCCCACGCTTGAGCGACACGCTCTGGATGGAAGAACAAGGGCATCCAGCCATCCGCGATCTCGGCCGCCTGCGCGACCGCGCGCGGCGTGAGGGCAGCGATGTCGATGGGGATGGCCGACCTCACCGGCTCGTTGATCAGTTTCAGCGGCTTGCCGAGCCCCGTCCCTTTGTCCGCCGGAAGCGGAGCGGAGTAGTAGCGGCCGGCGTAGTCCAGCCGCTCGCGCCGCCAGACCGTACGGCAGATCTCGACCACGTCGCGGATGCGGCCGAGGGGTGCGGTGAAGGGAACACCGTGGAAGCCTTCGATCACCTGCGGTCCCGACGACCCGATGCCCAGCTCGAACCGTCCGCCTGAAACGGAGTCCAGCCCGGCGGAGGTCATCGCGATCAGAGCGGGTGTGCGGGAGTAGACGGGAAAGATACTGGAGGCGAGAGCGATCCGGTCGGTGACCGCGGCGAGATAGCCGAGCCTGCTTACGGCGTCGAATGAGTAGGCTTCGGCGACGCCGACCACGTCGACGCCCATCCTTTCGAACTCGCGGACATCCTCCACCGCCTCGGCGAAATCGTCAGCGTAGTCCAGCACCACTCCCAGCCGCATGCCGCCCATCGCACCGATCCTCTCCTACGTCGTCGCCGAGTCAGGCGCACGCTCACCCTAGCCCGGGCCGCCAGTAAGCTGCGAGACGACCTCTCAAAACAGCGTCGGTTCGGGCTCCGGCACGGACTCGAAGGCGGGAGTTCCCCGTCCGAGCGCCGACGAGCGCACGCCGCCTGTCCCTTCGTCTATGCGCCCGCGCTCCAGCCCGTGCTTACGGATGAGCGGGTCGATCTTGCGCGCCAGCCAGGTTCGGTACTCCTTCGGAGGATAGGTCTTGTCGCCGTACATCGCGCGGTAAGGCTGCACGAGCTCGGGGTGCTCGCGCTCGAGCCAGAGGAGGTACCACTCCTTCACGCCGGGCTTGAGGTGCAGTGCCGTGTAGAGGACGGACGTGGCTCCGGCCTCCCGGACCCGTTCGAGCGCCTCATCGAGGTGGGCGCGCGTGTCCGTCAGATACGGCAGGATCGGCATCAGGAAGACCGCGCAGTCGAGCCCGTGTTCCCGGACCGCCGTCACCGTTGCCAAGCGCGCCGCAGTCGTCGGCGTTCCCGGCTCGACCGACTGCTGCAGTTCATCGTCGTAGACGGCGATCGACATCGCCAGGTCCACCGGCACCTCGCGCGCGGCGTCTGCGAGCCGATCGAGATCCCGGCGCAGAAGCGTTCCCTTCGTCAGGATGCTGAACGGACTTCCCGACTCGGCGAGCGCGTCGATGATCCCCGGCATCAGAGCATAACGACCCTCCGCCCGCTGATACGGGTCGGTGTTGGTTCCCAAAGCCACCGGCCAGTGCCCCCACGATGGCTTGCCGAGCTCCCGCCGCAATACGTCGACCAGATTGATCTTGACGATGATCTCGCTGTCGAAGTCCTTCCCGGCGTCGAGTTCCAGATAGGTGTGGGTCGGCCGGGCGAAGCAATAACGGCAGGCGTGCGAGCATCCCCGGTAAGGGTTGATCGTCCAGCCGAACGGCAGATAGCCGGCCTTCGTGTCCGTCGAGCCCGGGATCTTGTTGAGCGCGGACTTCGCGAGGATCTCGTGAAAGGTGATCCCCGCGAACTCCGGGGTCCGGACCGAACGCACCAGGTTGTTCAGACGCGCCAATCCGGGTAGCGTCGACGGCTCGTCGACACCCAGTTCCTGATTACTCCATCGCACTCGAACATTCGAACATATGTTCGAATGAGTGTCAAGCCGCCACGACGCGACCGCCCACCATATCCACACGCTCCCCTTCCCAGCTCGCACGCAGCCAGCGGTCATGACTCGCCACCACGACCGCGCCCGGGTAGGCGCCGAGGGCATCCTCGAGCTCCCCCGCGAGCTTCAGTGACAGGTGGTTGGTGGGCTCGTCGAGCAGGAAGACATGCGGGGGCTTCGCAATGATCAACGCGAGCGCGAGGCGTCTCTGCTGACCGACCGACAACGTCCCGATCGGACGATCGAGGTCTCGCGGAGCGATCAGTCCAAGGCCGGTGAGCGGAAGGTCCGCCGCGCGCTTCTCGCCCACCCGATCGCGATACACCCGGCGAGGGGTGAGATCGGGATCACTGAACCGCACATCCTGCTCCAGCAACGCGATCCGAAGCCCCCTGCGCGCAGTGCGGCTGCCGGCGTCAAGTGCTCTGCGACCGCTCAGGGCGGAGAGGAGCGTCGACTTCCCGGCCCCGTTCGGGCCAGCGATCAGGATCCGCGACTCCGACTCGACCTGAAACGCCTCGATGGCCAACCGATCGGCAACACGTGCGTCCGCGAGCTGAAGCAGCAGCCCCGCGTCGTCGCCGAGCGCATGCGCCCCTGACGGGATGCCCTCGAAGCTCAGCTCGGCTCGAGGCTTACGCACCTGCGATTCGCTGAGTTCCGTCAGGCGCCCTCTCGCGTTCGAGACCCGGCGGCTGATCTGCCGGTCGAGCCGCCCACCCTTGAACGATTTCGCGAACTTATCGTTGTCGCGAGGCTTCCCGGAGAACGCTATCTGCCGGGCGGTCACGTCCATCGAGAACTTGAGTTCGATGAGCTCGCGCTGTTCGCGCACGTACTGCGCCTCCCACCTCGCCCGTTCGGCCGCCTTCGCGGCCAGGTAGTCGGAGTAGTTGCCGCCGTACACCGTCGCGCCGGTCGTTGTCGGATCCAGATCGATGAGCGAGGTTGCGACCGCGTCGAGGAAGGTCCGATCGTGGCTCGCGAAGACGACGGGTCCGGGCCAACCGGTCAGCTGAGCTGCGAGGAAATCCGCCGCCGAATCATCGAGGTGGTTGGTGGGCTCGTCGAGCAGCAGAGCGTCGGGCCGTTCAAGCAGGAGAGCCGCCAAGGCGAGGCGGCTGCGCTCGCCTCCGGAGATCTCGGCGATCCGGCGATCCAACGGCATCCGGGCGAGACCGAGTCCTTCGAGAACGATGGCGCGTCGCGCATCCACATTCCAGACGTCTGCGGTTTCTGCCGCTTGCAGCGCCGAATCGTAGCGTTCGTCCGCGTCCGCGATTCTGCCGCGCTCGACGGAAAGCGCGGCCGCCGCCGATTCGAATGCGGTCTCCAGCCGGCGCACCTCGGAGAGCGACTGCTCGATCACGTCCGACAGCCGCGCGGTGCCGGGGAACGGGAGCTCTTGCCAGAGCACGCCGGTCCGCGGCGGTCGCAGGACGAGTCCACCGTCAGGCTCCTCCGTGCCGGCGAGTATGCGTAGCAGCGTGGACTTGCCTGCTCCGTTCTCGCCGACGATGCCGACCCGCGCTCCAGGCGGAACGACGAGTGAGAGGTCCGTGAGGACGCGGCGTTCACCGTACAGCTTGGAGACGCCGTCGATCCGGATGAGTGCCGGGGAAGTGGAGGAAGAAAAGGTCGCAGTAGGGAAATGTCCAGGCACGGTCTGAACCGCCTTTCGCGCTCAATTGAGCTGATTCCCGCCGGGCAGAGCCTCGGACGCGGGACGAAAGACAGTCAGTTCTTCATTGCGAGAACAGAACCTAGCATGTTCCGTCGCGGCCGTGCAAGAGTACGGGTGCAGGCGCGACGGAACGAATTGGTGCGACCATCTGGTGAGGCCGTGAACCTCAGCTGCAATCAGTTGCTGAGACCGGGTACCTCAGCCGCGATCACTCGCTGAGGCTCGACACCTCGGCTGCGATCACTCGCTGAGGCCGAGGACCTCAGCGGTGTGTGCCATTACTTCTGCGGCGCGCTCGGGGTTCTCGTTGAGCGATGTGCCGATAGTCGGGATCAGTTTCTTCAACTCGGGCTCCCACGATGGGTACTCTTTCGGGAAGCATCGCTCGAGCAGACCGAGCATGATCGGCACGGCCGTCGAGGCACCCGGGGATGCTCCGAGCAGGCCGGCGATCGAACCGTCGGCGGACGCGACGACTTCGGTTCCGAACTGGAGGACACCGCCTTTCTTGGCATCCTTTTTCATCACCTGGACGCGCTGGCCTGCGGTGATGAGCTCCCAGTCCTCGGTCTTCGCCGTCGGCATGAAGTGCCGAAGCTCTTTCATCTTCTTGGCTCGGTTCGCGGATACCTCGCCGATGAGGTACTTCAGCAGGTCACCGTTGTCTTTTGCGACCGCGAGCATCGGGATGAGGTTGCCCGGCCGAATCGAGCTGGGCAGGTCTCCCCATGATCCGGTCTTCAGGAATTTGGGGCTGAATCCCGCATACGGACCGAACATGAGCGACGCTTCGCCGTCGACGATCCGCGTGTCCAGATGGGGCACCGACATGGGCGGAGCCCCCACGGCGGCCTTGCCGTAGACCTTCGCTTTGTGCTGCGCGACGATCTTGGGATCGGTGGTGCGCAGGAATTCGCCGCTGATCGGGAATCCGCCGAATCCCTTGATCTCGGGGATGCCGGACTTCTGCAGCAGCCGCAGGGCGCCGCCACCTGCGCCGACGAAGACGAATCGCGCGGTGACCTGGACCGGCGTGTTCCCGACCAGGTGGCGGAGTTTGATGCGCCATAGGCCGTCGCGGGTCCGCTTGATGCTGCGAACCCGGTGGTTCAGCGCGAGACCGACGCCGTGCTGGACCAGGTCGTCGGTCAGCGCCCGCGTCAGCGCGCCGAAGTCGACGTCGGTCCCGGCGGTGACGCGCGTCGCCGCGACTCGCTGCCTGGGCGGACGCTTCTTCATCATCAGCGGCGCCCATTCGGCGATCGTGTCGTAGTCCTCGGAGTACTCCATGCCGGCGAACAGCGGCTGATCTTTGAGCGCACGGTATCGACGGCGCAGGTATTGGACGTTGTCCCGGCCTCGGACGAAGGTCATGTGCGGGGTCGAGTTGATGAACGAACTCGGTTCGGGCAGGTCGCCGCTTTCGACGAGGCTGGCCCAGAACTGTCGGCTCAACTGAAACTGCTCGTTGATGTCGATCGCCTTGGCCGGGTCGATGGAACCGTCGGGGCCTTCCGGCGTGTAGTTGAGCTCGCACAGCGCCGAGTGGCCGGTTCCTGCGTTGTTCCAGGGGTTGGAGCTTTCTTGGGCGACTTCGCCCAGCGCTTCGAAGATCTGGATCGACCAGTCCGGTTGCAGTTTCTTGATGAAGGCGCCGAGGGTCGCGCTCATGATGCCGCCGCCCACGAGCACGACGTCAAAGGGAGGATTAGTCACCAGACAATCCTAATGGCCGCACGCATTGCGCCTTCCCGTGTCTGGGCGGGTTCGCGTCAGGCGACTTCGGTCACGACCTGAAGCCGGGCAGCGGACGCGACCAGCTCGGCGATCTGAACGGCGTTGAGGGCTGCCCCTTTGCGGAGGTTGTCGTTGCTGATGAACAGGGCGAGGCCGCGGCCTCCCGAAACCCCTTCGTCTTGCCGGATCCGGCCGACGAGGCTCGGATCCTGCCCTGCCGCTTCGAGGGGCGTCGGAACGTCGACCACCGCGACCCCGTGAGCGTTTCGCAGGAGTTCGGTTGCGCGCTCGGGCGTGAGCCGGCGTTCGAACTCGGCGTTCACGGACAGCGAGTGGCCGGTGAACACGGGCACGCGAACACAGGTTCCGCTGACTTTGAGGTCCGGCAATCCGAGGATCTTGCGGCTCTCGTTGCGAAGTTTCTTCTCTTCATCGGTCTCGTTGAATCCGTCGTCGATGAGATTTCCTGCAAACGGGAGGACGTTGAATGCGATCGGCCTGACGTATTTGACGGGCTCGGGCATCGTGACGGCCGAACCGTCGTGGACCAACCCCATCAGATTGGGGTCGGCGACGGCCGCGCGGGCTTGGACGGCAAGCTCTTCGGCACCGGCGAGGCCCGATCCGGAGACGGCCTGGTAGGTGCTGACGATGAGCCGTTCGAGTCCGGCTTCGTCGCTGAGCACTTTGAGCACGGGCATCGCGGCCATGGTGGTGCAGTTGGGGTTGGCGATGATCCCTTTGCGCGCGTCGGCGATGGCTTCCGGGTTGACTTCGCTGACGACGAGCGGGACGTCGGGGTCCATTCGCCACGCGCTGGAGTTGTCGATGACGATCGCCCCGGCTTCTGCGAATCGCGGAGCGAGTGCTTTGGAGCCGGTCGCGCCCGCCGAGAAGAGGGCGATGTCGAGTCCGGTCGGGTCGGCCGTCGCAGAGTCTTCGACGACGATCTCACGTCCGGCGAACGGCAGTGTGGTCCCGGCTGAGCGGGCTGTCGCGAAGAAGCGGATCTCGCCTACCGGGAAGTCGCGTTCTTCGAGAAGGCGGCGCATGACCGTGCCGACCTGTCCGGTCGCGCCGACGACTCCGACGTTGACTGTTGCTCTGCCCATGAGGTGCTCCGATTCCTAGCGACCGGTTCCGGCGTAGACGACGGCTGTGCTGTCGCCGTCGAGGCCGAATGCGGTGTGGACGACGCGCGCGGCTTTGGTGAGGCTGTCGGCGCGGGTGACGACGGAGATCCGGATCTCGCTGGTCGAGATCATCTCAATGTTGATCCCGGCATCGTAGAGCGCTTCGAATAGACGCGCCGAGACTCCGGAGTTGGTGCGCATGCCGGCGCCGACCAGGGCTAGCTTGCCGATCTGGTCGTCGTATTGGAGGCTCTGGAATCCGACGTCTTCGTTCTCCGCCCGGAGTGCGGTAAGCACTTGCTGGCCTTCCGATTTGGGGAGGGTGAACGAGATGTCGGTCAGACCGGTCGCCGCTGCAGACACGTTTTGCACGATCATGTCGACGTTGGCGTTGGTCTTGGCGACGATTTTGAAGATCTGGGCTGCTTTTCCTGGAATGTCCGGGACGCCTACGACGGTGATCTTTGCTTCGCTGAGGTCGGTGGCGACTCCGACGATGATGGGCTCTTCCACGGGGGCTTCGCCTTTCTGCTTTGCCGCGACGATGGCGGCTTCGTTGAGCACGAGGGTTCCGGGGTTGTTGTTGAACGAGGATCGCACGTGCAGGACGACGTTGTGCCGGCGGGCGTATTCGACGGCGCGGATGTAGAGGACTTTGGCGCCGGCGGCGGCCAGTTCCAGCATTTCTTCGCTGGTGATCTTTTCGATTTTGCGCGCGCTGGGCACCACTCGCGGATCGGAGGTGAACACCCCGTCGACGTCTGTGTAGATTTCGCAGACTTCGGCACCGAGCGCGGCCGCGAGCGCGACTGCGGTGGTGTCGGATCCTCCGCGGCCGAGGGTGGTGATGTCTTTGGTGTCGCGGTTGAATCCTTGGAATCCGGCGACGATGGCGATTGCGCCGTCGTCGAGGGCGTCGCGGATCCGGCCGGGTGTGACGTCGACGATCCGCGCCGCGCCGTGCTGGGCATCGGTGATCATTCCGGCTTGGCTGCCGGTGAAGGACCGGGCGTCGTAACCCATGCTTTTGATGGACATGGCGAGGAGTGCCATGGAGATCCGTTCGCCAGCGGTGAGGAGCATGTCGAGTTCGCGGGGGGCAGGGATGGGCGTGACTTCGTGCGCGAGGTCGACCAGTTCGTCGGTGGTGTCACCCATCGCCGAGACGGCGACGACGACTTCGTTTCCGGCTTTGCGCGTTTCGACGATTCGTTTGGCGACCCGTTTGATGCTTTCCGCATCGGCGACGGACGATCCTCCGTACTTTTGCACGACTAAGGCCACGGGCGCTCCTGGATGGTGGTTCAGCGGGAACTGAGACAATGCTTAATTCTAAGGGACCGCAGGTTCTCGCCTGTCCGGTCTCAGCCCGCTACGACGCGCCGGCCTTCGAACGCCCGCCCTAGTGTTACTTCGTCGGCGTATTCGAGGTCTCCGCCGACGGGCAGTCCCGACGCGAGCCGGGTGACCCGGATCTCCAGGGTTTGCAGCAGCCTGCTCAGGTAGGTGGCGGTCGCTTCGCCTTCGAGGTTCGGATCGGTTGCGATGATGACTTCGGTGACTGTTCCGTCGGCAAGTCGCGGCATGAGCTGCCGGATGCGCAGATCGTCGGGTCCGATTCCGTCGATGGGGCTGATCGCACCGCCGAGGACGTGGTAGAGGCCACGGAATTCGCGGGTCCGTTCGATGGCTTGGACGTCTTTGGCTTCTTCGACGACGCAGATGAGGGTCTGATCCCGACGGGGGTCACGGCAGATGACGCAGAGCGTTTCTTCGGTCACGTTGCCGCAGATTTCACAGAACCGCACCTTGTCGCGCACTTCTGTGAGGATCTCGGCGAGCCGGCTCACGTCGAACGTCTCGGTCTGCAGAATGTGGAACGCGATGCGCTGCGCCGACTTCGGACCGATGCCGGGAAGACGGCCGAGCTCGTCGATCAGTTCCTGAACGATGCCTTCGTACACCGCTTACCTTCCCGCGCCCGGTGGAACGGACTGTTCTTCGATGAAGTTCGCACCGAGGATCTCGCGGACCACTGCTTCTCCGTATCGCTGCGGCTCCTGGAACGCGACCGATCGTTCCGTGCTGGCGGCGGCAGTCGATTCGTCGGGTCGACGAGTTTTCGGGGATGCGTCTGCCGGTGCGCTCTTGGCCTTGGCGGACGGGCTTTGCCGGGGCGCCGAAGTGCTTGGCGGTGCGGCGGGCGTGCGTTGCGGGCTGCCGGATGTGTCCAGCCCCGCGGCTGACTTCTCAAGCGCCGCGGCAGACGCCTCAAGAGCAGCGGCGTATTCCGGCTGTGTATCTCCGGGCCACTGCTCCTCATCGGGCTCGGGGCCCCAGTCACTCGGCTCGTCCGCGATCGGCGGTGGCACGTCGTCTGGAACGTTGCTCGCGAGCGCGGCAGCGCCCCCCGGAATCGCGACGGCGGGCCAGCCGTCGTCGGCAGGCGCTTCAACGCCGCCGCCCGGGATCGCCACGGCGGGCCACGGGTCGGCGGCGGAAGGGTCTGCCTGCGACTGCGAGGCAGGAGTCGATACGGCAGCAGCCTTCGGTGACGCGGAGGCAGAGCGAGCCGAGTTGGCAGGCTGTCCAGCGTTAGCGGGCCGTCCGGTGTCGGCAGCAGGTGCAGCATCGGCGGCTCGTGGAGAACTAGCCTGCGGTTCAGGGCTAGCGGGCGGCACCGGCAGGGGTGTGCCAGCAGCAACCGCGTCGGTCTTGGCAATGAACTTCACCCGAATCCCGAGAACGTCGAGGATCGCTTGACGCAGGTATTCGCTGACGCCTTGGCCGGCCTGTTGCTGACGGAAGCTCGCCACGTCGTTATCGCTCGGGAAGGTCAGGGTCAGCACGTCGCCCGCGAGCGAGCGGACCTGTGCCGTGAAAATGACGACCCACGCACTTCGTTTGGTCTTCTCGACCGATTCGAGGATCAGCGGCCAGGAGTCCTTCACCTGCTGAGTGGTCACGTCTCCGACGGGAGCCCCGGCCTGCGGTGTAGCGCCAGCCGAGGCGGCAGCGGCAGAGGGGGCCGATGCGGTAACCGCAATGCCGGGTACGACATTGCCCGGTTCCGCATTGCCAAGTTCTGCGTTGCCACTGTCTGCATTCTCGGCCTCGATGCCACCAGGTTCTGCGACCGCGGGCTCAGCTTGCGATTGAGATACGGACCGCTCCGCAGCCGGTCGCGAGACAACGGGCTCGACGGCCGGCTGCACAACCTGAGGGTCGACAGGCGCCACATCCGCGATCGCCGCCTCGACCGGCCGAACACTCCCTTGGCCCGACTCCGGCGACGACGCCGCTCCCGCGCTTCCGGCGATCGCATCGCTCACGCCGACTCGACGCTCCAGGCGTTCGACACGGGCAAGCGCACCGCGTTCGCTTTCGTCGCTGGACGGGACGAGCATCCGCGCGATCATCAGCTCGAGGTGGAGCCGTGGGGAGGTCGCTCCCGTCATCTCGGTGAGAGCGGCGTTGACCAGGTCTGCTGCTCGTGACAACTCGGCCGCGCCGAACTGCGATGCCTCGATCGACATCCGTTCAAGCTCTTCCTGCGGAACGCCGCGCAAGACCGCTGCTGCGGCTTCCGTACTGGTCGCCTGGACCACGATGAGGTCGCGGAGTCGTTCCAGAAGATCCTCGACGAAACGACGCGGATCTTGCCCGGTCTGGATCACCCGGTCCACGGAGCCGAAGGCGCCGGCGGCATCTCGCACAGCGATCGCGCTGACGACCTCGTTGAGCAGCGACGCGTGCGTGTATCCGAGGAGCGCGACCGCGCGCTCGTATTCGACGGTGCTCGATTCGGAGCCGGCCATCAGCTGGTCGAGCAGGGAGAGCGTGTCACGCGGCGACCCGCCGCCCGCACGCACGACAAGAGGGAGCACGCCCGGAGCAACCGCGACGCCTTCGGTCTCGCAGAGCTGCTGAACGTAGTCCAGCATCTGCCCCGGCGGAACGAGGCGGAACGGGTAGTGGTGGGTGCGAGACCGGATGGTTCCGATGACCTTGTCGGGTTCGGTCGTCGCGAAGATGAATTTGACGTGCTCCGGCGGCTCTTCGACGATCTTCAGCAGCGCGTTGAACCCCTGCGGCGTGACCATGTGGGCTTCGTCGAGGATGAACACCTTGTAGCGATCCCGGGCCGGTGCGAACACGGCGCGCTCGCGGATGTCACGCGCGTCGTCGACGCCGTTGTGACTGGCCGCGTCGATCTCGACCACGTCGAGTGATCCCCCGCCGCCTCTCCCGAGTTCGATACAACTGGGGCATTTGCCGCACGGAGTGTCGGTCGGTCCTTCTGCGCAGTTGAGGCAGCGGGCGAGGATGCGGGCAGACGTGGTCTTGCCGCAACCCCGTGGTCCGCTGAACAAGTAGGCGTGGTTGACCCGGTTGGTGCGCAGCGCCGTCATGAGCGGTTCCGTCACCTGCGACTGCCCGATCATTTCAGCGAAAGATTCGGGCCGATAACGGCGATAGAGGGCGGTGACCACGGACCCAATGCTACTGGGCACCGCTGACAGTCACCCGGCTGTCCACAGCCGATCCGTCCGCTCGGTCAGGAGATCGCCACGAGCGTCTGGCGCGCGATCTCCAGTTCTTCGTCCGTCGGCACGACGAGTACGGTGACCGCCGAATCGTCTGTCGAGATCCGTCGCGCAACCCGCTCCGGCGATTCGTTTCGCGCGGGGTCGATGCGGATTCCCATGCCCTCGAGTCCGGCAACGCTTCCGGCGCGGATCTCGGCACTGTTCTCCCCCACTCCAGCGGTGAAGACGAGCACATCGAGCCGGCCGAGGATCGCCCAGTACGCACCGATGTAGTGCTTGATCCGATGCAGGTAGGTCTCCAGCGCGAGCTTTGCCGCCTCGTCTCCTTTTTGCGCCGCCGTCGTGACATCGCGCATGTCGCCGTGACCGCTCAGCCCGAGGACCCCGCTGGAGCGGTTGAGGAGTTCGTCGAGATCGTCAATGCTGAGTTTCGCGTGGCGGTTCAGGTGGATGAGCACGGCGGGGTCGATGTCGCCCGAACGTGTGCCCATCACGAGTCCTTCGAGCGGAGTCATCCCCATCGATGTGTCGACAGACCTCCCGCCGTCGATCGCGCATCCGGACGCACCGTTGCCGAGGTGGAAGACGATCTGTTTGAGGTCGCCGAGCGGCCGATCCAGGAACTGGGCAGCGGTCTCGGAGACGTACTTGTGGCTCGTCCCATGGAATCCGTAACGGCGCACTCGATACTTCTCAGCCAGTTTCGCGTCGATCGCATACGTGTATGCCTCGGGCGCAAGAGTCTGGTGGAAGGCGGTGTCGAACACGGCGACCTGCGGGACTCCGGGGAAGGCTTTCTTCGCGGCGACGATGCCCTGAAGGTTCGCCGGGTTGTGAAGGGGTGCCAGCTCGGCGAGGTCTTCGATGTTGAGTTCGACCAGCGACGTCACGATGGTCGCCTCGAAGAACCGCTTGCCCCCGTGGACGACGCGGTGCCCGACCGCGATGGGCGGGTTGTCGGCCAGGCTCGGTCCGTCGTGATCGAACGCGTCGAGCATGGCGCGGAACCCCGCTGTGTGGTCTGGGATGTCACCGTCGTGCGTGACCGTCCCGTTCGGGCCCTGGTGGGTGGTGCGGCCCCCTTTGGTGCCGATTCGTTCGACCAGACCCGTGGCGATCGCTTTCTCGGTCGACATTTCGATGAGCTGATATTTGAACGACGAGGATCCGCTGTTGATGACGAGCACCGCACTCACTACTGGTTCCCTGCTTCCGCTGCCTGGATCGCCGTGATCGCGATCGTGTTGACGATGTCTTCCACCAGCGCACCGCGTGAGAGGTCGTTGATCGGTTTCCGCAATCCCTGGAGGACGGGCCCGATGGCGACCGCTCCAGCGCTGCGCTGGACAGCCTTATAGGTGTTGTTCCCGGTATTGAGGTCCGGGAAGATGAACACGGTGGCGCGACCGGCGACGCTCGAACCGGGCATCTTACTGGCGGCCACCGCAGCATCGGCGGCCGCGTCGTACTGGATGGGACCTTCGACCGCTAGTTCGGGCATCCGCGTGCGCACCAATGCGGTCGCCTCGCGGACCTTCTCGACGTCGGCCCCGGCACCGGAGTCGCCCGTGGAGTACGAGAGCATCGCGACGCGGGGCTGGATGCCGAACTGCAGCGCCGTCTCCGATGACGAGATCGCGATGTCGGCCAGCTGGTTCGCCGTCGGGTCGGGGATCACCGCGCAGTCGCCATAGACGAGCACGCGGTCGGCGAGCGCCATCAGGAAGACACTGGAGACCACAGAGACTCCGTCGCGGGTCTTGATGATCTCGAACGCGGGTCGGATCGTATGCGCCGTCGTGTGAACGGCGCCGGAGACCATTCCGTCGGCGAGGCCGAGGTGCACCATCATGGTGCCGAAATAAGAGGGATCGGTCACCGTGTCGGTGGCGTGCTCCAGCGAGATCCCTTTGTGTGCCCGCAGTCGCGCGTACTCCGTGGCGAAACGCCCGCGGTATTCGTCGTCCGAGGTGCTGATGACGGTGGCTGCGGAGATATCGATCCCGAGGCCCAGGGCCCGTGCGCGAACGTCGCTCTCGTCGCCGAGGATCGTCAGATCGGCGATGCCGCGCGCGAGCACGGTGGCGGCAGCGCGGAGTACTCGATCGTCGTTGCCTTCCGGCAGGACGATCCGTTGCCGGGCCGCCCGGGCACGCGCAAGCAACTCGTACTCGAACATCAGTGGCGTGACCACGTCCGCATGACTCACGTCGAGCCGATCCAACAGAGCCTCTGCGTCCACGTGCTGATCGAACAGCGCGAGGGCGGTGTCGTATTTCCGCTGCGAGTCCGCGGCGAAACGGCCTCGCGTCTGGGTGATCCGCACCGCCGTGTCGTAGGTGCCCAGCCCGGTCGTGATGACGGGAAGAGTCGGATGCAGACCCTGCATGAGCCGATCGATGGACTCCGGGATGTCGAACCCGCCGTTCAGGACCACTCCGGCGACGGACGGGAACGTTTCGGATGCGTTGGCCATCAACACGGCGAGCAGCACCTCGGCACGGTCCCCGGGCACGATGATGACAGCGCCTTCCTGCAGTCGTGGCAGCACGTTCTCCATCGACATGGCGGCCATGACGACGCCGAGCGCCTCGCGCCCGAGAAGTTCCGGATCGCCCATCAGAAGCTCTCCGTCGATCGATTCCATGACCGTGCGAATCGTCGGGGCGACGAGGAACCGGTTCTCCGGGATCGCCCACACCGGGATGTCCGATGACGGCAGCGCGCTGGCAACGTCCGCCGTGATCTCGGCCAGGCAGTCCGGGTCGGCACGGTTCACGATCACCGCGAAGAGTCCGGAGTGGTGCTCCCGCAACTCGGTCACCGCGATCTCGGTCAGCTGCTTCAAGTCTTCCGGCGGCCGCGCGTCCGCCTGCCCCAGACGTTCATCTCTCCCCTGGCTCAGCCGTCCGCCGAGGACGAGCAGAACCGGTGTGCCCAGATTCGCCGCGATGCGCGCGTTGTAGCCGAGTTCCGTCGGACCGCCGACATCCGTGTAGTCGGAACCGACGACCACGACCACATCGCATTCCGCCTCTACCGCCTTGAACCGCTCGACGATCGTCGAAAGTGCCGCCTCCGGGTCCGAATGAACGTCGTCGTAGGCGACACCGACGCACTGTGCATAGTCGAGCGGCGCGGTCGCGTGAGCCAGGAGCAGATCGAGCACATAATCGGTCTCAGAGCTCGATCGGGCGATCGGCCGGAACACTCCGACGCGTCGCACCGTGCGGGTGAGCGTCTCCACGACGCCGAGCGCGACAGTCGATTTTCCGGTGTGCCCTTCGGCGGACGTGATGTAAAGGGAGCGCGCCACGCGGAGTCCGTTCCTGCCGGGCCACGCGGACCCGGGCGGTCGAATGAATCTCGAGGGATCTGCTCCCATCTAACTCGACCAGTCTGCGACCCACCAGTGAGGGATTGGATACCGGTTCTCAACCCGTGCTTGTCAACGCCTGCCCCGGAAACGCAAAAGACCCCTCACGCACCCGCCAGAGCCCGGTTACCCTTGCTACGTTTCCGTCCTGGGGGAATTGGCCTGGATGGCGCCACGTGAGGAGCCGGTAACAATTGTACGCGAACGAAACCAGCCGTTCGACCCGGTAGGATGCTAGATGGCCGTTGAGCCGGAGACGCTCAAAGTCCCAATTCGGCGGCCGAGGAGAATTCGCCTAGTGGCCTATGGCGCACGCTTGGAAAGCGTGTTGGGTGCAAGCCCTCGGGGGTTCGAATCCCCCATTCTCCGCCCTGTGATGAGTCGCGACATAGGTCTCACCTGAGTCGTGACATGTGTCTCATTTAGAAAACCCCTGGCCATCGGCCGGGGGTTTTCTGGGTGTTGCGCCAGTAGCTGCGTGCGGGGTCGATCTCGTTGGTTGCGATGACCTCGGCGGTGTCGAGGCGGACGACGGTGACGGTGTGGTCGTCGGCGATGGCGAGGATGCGTGCGCCGCGGTGTTCGACGCCGACGCCGAGGTGGTGCATGCGTCCGGCTCGGCGGAAGCTGATCTTGCCGTTGCTGCCGACGTGGTCGTAGCGGATTCGGTAGTGGACGGCGCGGTCGCTGCCGGCGGGGACGGCTTTCGGGGTGTTCCGGTAGGCGTGGCCGGGTGTTGTCCGGTCGAGAGAGCGGTGGGGGCGCGACTCGTTGTAGTAGTCCCGGAACAGGTCGAGCTGGTGTTGCAGCTCGGCGAGTGTGTCGGCGGCGGGTCTGGCGGTGAGCCAGTGTTTGAGGGTTTGGTGGAAGCGTTCGATTTTGCCCTGGGTCTGCGGATGGTTCGGGGAGCCGTTCTTCTGTTGGATGCCGAGGACGGGCAGGAGGTATTCGAATGCGTTGCGTCCGCCGCCGAACCGGGCGGTGTAAACCCGTCCGTTGTCGGTCAGGGTGGAGGCGGGGGCGCCGTAGGTGTCGACCGCGGTCAGGAAGGTGTTGACCACATCGTCGCCGGTGACCGGGTGGTGGGCGGTGCAGGACAGCAGGTAGCGGGAGTGGTCGTCGAGCCAGTTCAGGATCTCGACGTCGGTGCCGTCAGCGAGGCGCCAGTGGGTGAAGTCGGACTGCCAGGTCTCGTTGGGTTGCGCGGCTTCGAATCGCAGGTAGGAGGACCGGGGTCGCTTCCGTGGTTCCGGGATGATCAGGCCGGCGGCGTGCAGGATGCGTCGGATTGTGGAGGTCGACGGGGCCGTCAGGTTCTCTTGCTCCAGGTGCCAGGCCAGGGTGACCGGGCCTGCGTCCAGCCCCGAGGCGGTCAGCTCGATTCGTAGCTGCACGATCCGCTCGGCAACCTCGGGAGGCACTCGGTGCGGGCTGGTTCGCGGTGCTCTCGAGCGGGGTTCGACCGCGTCCAGGCCGCCGTCTCGGTAGCGGGCCAGGAGGCGGTGCAGATGTCGTCTCGAGAACCCGTACTCGGCTGCCGCCGCGGTCACGGTCAGCTGCTTGGACACGATCTTCAACACGGCGACACGAGCACGAGACATGTCTCCGACTGTGACCGATGTCCCGATTCATCAGGGACCTATCAACTGAGACCTATCTCCTGAACCCAGACACCCCATTCTCCGCCCTTGCGATGAGTCGGGACATCGTTGATAGATGAGTCGCGACATGGGTGACCAACAAGAGCCAGACCATCGGCCGAACTCGTTTGGCCGACAGGTCTAGAGCCCGCCAATCCGCAATCGGAGCATGCAGAATCCGGTGGACTTCCCAGCTAATCCATCTCAGGTGAACGGGAA
>FSWU01000456.1_pt1 | contig 16555 bp, 16 predicted proteins | sample 1638061 | NCBI WGS metagenome assembly FSWU01 (sample SAMEA3914788, study PRJEB12502) | metagenome | biome: forest; material: soil | place: Canada | collected 2011-07-03 | depth 0.1 m
CTGCTCTCCACTCTGCGGCGCATCCGCGAGAACGGCGCACAGGTTCTTCTGCTCGACGACAGCGAACCCGTGCTCCTGACGGACGACCAGCGCGAGAAAGTGGCGCACTGGTGCGTTGCCCGGCTGGCCGAGGCGAGCGCCACCAGCTTCACGATCCGCGTCGCTCCTGAATCCGATGGTCTCGTGGTGTCGGTGGTCGGCGACGACGGATACTCGGCCGAACTGGCGGTGTGAGCCGCGCTACTTGTCGATGACGTGCACGAGTTCTTCGATGAACGTCGAGAAATCCGTCGACCGCTTGATGAGTTCCAGCACCTCGGCGCGATCCGAGAACACCTCGACGAACTGGTCGAAGACTTCTTGGAATGAGCTTCGCCCGCTCGACGAGAACGCGATGAGCGCGATCACGTTGACGCGATTCTCGCCCCACTGCATCGGCGTCTCGTTGACGGCGATCGCGATCGACGTCTTAGTCGCGCTCATGACCATGGCGTGCGGAACCGCGATCGTGTCGGTGAACGCGGTGGACGACATGAGTTCTCGTTCGACCGCGCCATCCACGTAGCTCTGGTCGATGATGCCGCGCTCCACCATGAGTCTGCCGAGCCTGCGAATCATCTCCTCCTCAGAGGATGCCGCCTGGTTCCGCAGGAACAGCCCGTCGGAGAAGTAGAGCAGCAGATCGTCCTTGATCTGTGCGCGGCGCCGATGGCGACGGACGCGGGTGATGGTGCGGCGGATGTTCTCGATGTCGCCTTCGGTGAGAAACGGCTGGATGACGACGAGGTTTTCCCCTGCGCCGCGAACCGCGATCGTGGTGAGCACGAGGTCGGTCGAGAAGTCGAGCCAATCGATGTCGGTGCGGGTCACCACCACCTCGACCGAGAGCTCGTCGCCCAGTGCCGACTCGATCCGCTCGCGCAGGATGGTGTGCATGTCGTAGTAGCCGGGGCAGACGATCGCGACGGTCAGGCGTTCTTCCCTGCGGGACTGGCGCTCGAGGAATGAGCCAAGGTGCAGCGCGATGTAGGAGATCTCGTCGTCGTTCATGGTGATCGACTTCGCGCGCTGGATCTGGGATGCCATGAAGACGGCGACGTCATAGATCATCGGGTACGACGTCTTGATCGAGCGCACCAGCGGATTGCGTGAGAACGAGTTGTCCTGTGCGCGAGACACCAGATTTCCGAGGTGCAGTGCGAGTCGCACCATGAACGCCTCATCGTTCAGGTCGACGAGATACTCCTCGCTCACCTGCGCGACAACCTCGCGGACGAGTTCGAGATCGCTGGTCTCGACGTAGTTCTGGGCCACCGATTCGACGCTTTGGCCGAGGCCCGGGGTGATCACGCGCGTGGTGAGCAGCTTCGCGAGATAGTCGAGATCGGCGTCTCCGAGTTGCACGCCGAAGTGGGTCGTGATCAGTCCCGCGAGGGCGAAGGTGACGGGTTGCTCAGCCGGATTTCGGGTTCGCGGCTGCGACGGCGAGGAGCGTTCGTCGCGCAGCACGCGATCGACCGCGATCGCCACGTGCAGGAGAACGCTGTTCACGCCGTACTCGTTGACGAAATATCCCTGCTGGTCGAGCATCGCGATGAGGTCGGTCTTGAATGGTCCGAGGTCGTCAGAGCCGAATTCCCGTTGCACGTTCTCCAGGTCCAGGAATCCCTGGGCGCTCTCGCTGTGGAACAGCTTGCTCAGAAGGCGGCGCCGATCAGCCTCGGAACCGGTGAGACTGACGACGCTGCCGTGTCGCACGAGACCGACGCCGGCATCCTCGCACAGCGTCTTGACCTTGCGCAGATCGCTCTCGATGGTCGATTCGCTCACGAAGAGACTGTCGGCGAGGGCGTGGATGTCCAGGCCCTGTTGCGCCTCCGTCAGCCGACGGACCAGATGGTGGACACGGTCGCGCGGGGTGTCGAAGTCGCTGTCTTTCGCTCGGGCGCCCGAGACGAAGGTCGCGTAGGCCTCGCGATTGATCCGGTAACCACTCGTGGACGCCGTGATGATGGGCAGCGGATACGCCGCAGCCTTCGCCGCCGTGACATAGCTGCGGACACTGCGCGTCGTCACGCCCAGTTGGTCTGCCAGCTCCGTCGCCGTTACCCAGCCCTCTGATTGAACCAGCTGGTCGAGGAGGCGCTCATATTTGTCGCTCATTCGCTAGTCACCCTAACGTCAGCCGCGCGTCGCTGTCGCGTCATCACACTTTTTTCCGCACCCGCGGAAACAGGTCTGTTGGAGCACGGTGGTCTCTGCCCGCCATCATGGATCCACTGTTCGATGGCACAACAGACGGAACGCAAGGAGGCGATCCCATGGAGACGATTCTGGTCGTCTGCGGTGCGGGTGCGTCGAGCACATTTCTTGCCAGTCGGATGCGCAAACTGGCCGCGGACCGCGGGCTTTCGGTCACGGCGCGGGCCGCGAGCAATCTCGATCTGAGCTCTCGACTTCCCGATGCACGGGTTCTCCTCGTCGGCCCGCACCTCGCGGCGACCTTCCCAGAGCTCGAGTCCGAGGCGGCGGGCCACGGTGTCCCCGCCGCGCTTCTCCCGTCGACGGCGTTCGGACCGGACGGCGCCGCGGATGCTCTCGACACCGCACTGACCCTGCTCGCAACACCGACCGAAGGAACCGGCAATGCCTGAACGAACTGTCACGATCGCGTCGGCACACGGACTTCACGCGCGCCCGGCCTCGCTGTTCGTGCAGGCCGTCACGGCGTCCGGACTGCCGGTGCAGCTGAGCAAGGGCGACAAGACCCTGAACGCGGCGAGCATTCTCGGAGTCATCTCGCTCGGCATCGAGCACGGCGACCAGGTGACGATCATCGCGGACGGCGACGGCGCCGACCGGCTGCTCGACGAGCTCGTCGAACTTCTGACAACGGACCACGACGCATGAGCGCAGCGACTCACAGCGCGGCGCGCCTGTCCGTGCACGGAATCGGGATCGGGAGGGGACTCGGCATCGGCCCAGTGCTCCGAATGCCCGATCCGCTACCGGAGCCGAAGGATGAGCCCAGCTCCCTCGATGTGGACGCCGAACGCGTGCGTGCCGCCGGTGCGCTGGCGGCGGCTGCCGCCGACATCCGTCTGCGCGGCGAGAAGGCCGGCGGAAGTGCCAGGGACGTCCTCGACGCGCAGGCCTTCATGGCCGAAGACCCGACCCTGAGAGACGATGTCACGGCCCGGATCGATTCGGGGAAGACGGCGGAGCGCGCGGTGTTCGAGGCATTCGCGCAGTTCCGCGACCTCCTGGTGAGCATGGGCGGTTACATGGGGGAGCGGGCCACCGATCTCGACGATGTCTCGCAGCGCGTCGTCGCACACCTACGCGGCGTCGCCGCACCCGGGGTACCCGATCCGGATTACGCGTTCGTTCTGGTCGCTCGCGACCTCGCGCCGGCGGACACGGCGCTTCTCAACCTCGACAAGGTGCTCGCGCTGATCACGAGCGATGGCGGCCCGACCTCCCACACGGCGATTCTCGCCCGGGAGAAGTCGATCGTCGCCGTCGTCGGAGCAGTCGGCGCCCTGTCTCTCGAGGACGGCGAAACGGTCATCGTCGACGCCTCGACGGGGGTCGTCACGGTGGATCCGTCGGAACCCGAGCGTTCCGCGGCCGTGGCGACCCTCGCGGCACGGGCTGCCGCTCCCGTCGCGGCCATCGGTCCGGGAGCGCTGGCCGACGGCACATCCGTCCCCCTGCTCGCCAACCTCGGCTCCGTGGATCGACTCTCCGAAGCTCTCGCCGCCGGCGCAGAAGGAGTCGGGCTCTTCCGCACCGAATTCCTGTTCCTCGACGCCGAAAATGCCCCGTCCATCGAGCAGCAGCAGGCTCACTACACCACGCTGTTCGAGGCGTTCGGCGGTAAGAAGGTGATCGTGCGCGCGCTCGACGCCGGCGCGGACAAGCCGTTGCACTTCCTCAACGACGACCCGGAGGAGAACCCGGCACTCGGGCTGCGCGGGCTGCGTGCTCTTCGAGCCCACGAGGCAATCCTGCGAGACCAGCTCACGGCCATCGCTCGTGCCGACGCCGTCACGGAGGCGGACGTGTGGGTCATGGCCCCCATGGTCTCCACGGTCGAGGAGACCCGCTACTTCGTCGCTCTCGCGCGGGAACTTGGGATCAGGACGGCGGGCGTGATGGTCGAGGTACCGGCAGCGGCTCTGCTGGCCGATCGCATCCTCGCCGACTCCGACTTCGCGAGTATCGGCACGAACGACTTGACGCAGTACACGCTGGCCGCCGACCGGCTGCTCGGCTCCGTCGCGTCATTCCAGGATCCCTGGCATCCGGCCGTCCTTCGCCTCGTCGGTGAGGTGGGAAAGGCGGGGGCAGCTCTCGGCCGACCGGTCGGGATCTGCGGCGAGGCCGCGGCAGACCCCCTTCTCGCCGTCGTCCTGGTCGGACTCGGGGCGACATCGCTGTCGATGTCCCCGGCCGCGCTCGCGGATGTCCGTTCCGAGCTTGCGCGCTTCTCCCGGACGCAGGCCATCGAATTCGCCGAACGTGCTCTTTCGGCAAATAGCGCCGTTGAGGCCCGCGCTGCGGTGCTCTCGGCGGCATCCTCTCCACCCAACTAGACGAGCAATCGCCTAACCAAGAAAAGAAGGAGTCTAAGCAATGACAACGACGTCCGTTCTGGCCCCACCACCCCCAGGAGCGTCCCGCGCGCGGGTTCGCGTGCAGAAATTCGGGACATTCCTTTCCGGAATGGTCATGCCGAACATCCCCGCGTTCATCGCCTGGGGAATCATCACCGCCTTCTTCATCCAGACCGGATGGACACCGAACGGCCTGCTCGGAGGCTTTGGCACGACGGATGGCGTCGCCAATCCCGGCCTCGTCGGCCCGATCATCACCTACCTGATCCCGCTTCTCATCGCGGCCCAGGGCGGCCGAATGGTCTACGGCCTCCGCGGAGCCGTCGTCGGCACCGTCTTCACGATGGGCGTCATCATCGGGTCGCTCGGCACCACCATGATCCTCGGCGCGATGATCTGTGGTCCGCTCGGCGCGTACCTGATCAAGCAGTTCGACCGCCTCTGGGAGGGCAGGATCAGGGCCGGTTTCGAAATGCTGGTCAGCAACTTCTCCGCCGGAATTCTCGGGTTCGGACTGGCTCTCGCCGGGTACTTCTGGCTGTCGCCGTTCTTCTCCTGGATCACCACGATCCTGGGCGACGGGGTCAAGTGGCTGGTCAACGCCCACCTACTCCCGCTCGCGAGCGTCTTCATCGAGCCGGCGAAGGTGGTCTTCCTGAACAATGCCATCAACCACGGCGTGCTCGACCAGTTGGGCGTGCAGCAGGTTCAGCAGTCCGGAAAGTCGATCCTGTTCCTGCTCGAGGCGAACCCCGGCCCCGGTGCCGGCCTCCTGCTGGCGTTCACGTTCTTCGGCGTCGGCATCGCTCGGGCGACCGCCCCCGGTGCGTTCATCATCCAGTTCCTTGGCGGGATCCACGAGGTGTACTTCCCGTTCGTGCTGTCGAAGCCGATTCTGCTTCTCGCGGTGATCGCCGGTGGCGCGACGGGCGTTGCCACCAACGTGGCCTTCCACTCGGGTCTCGTCGCACCGGCGTCGCCCGGCTCGATCTTCGCCATCCTGTTCGAGACATCCAAGGACAGTTACGTCGGCGTCATCCTGTCGGTGGTGCTGTCCGCGGCCGTCTCATTCCTGGTTACCGCGGTCATCCTTCGGGCGAGCCGCAAGCGCGACCTGGCCGCGGAGGCAGCCGGTGAGAACACCCTCGAGGATGCCATCGCCCAGAATGCCGCGAACAAGGGCGGCAGCAGCCGCGTCGGCGACCTGATCGGCACGACCGGTGCGAACAGCCCGCAGGCCGACGCAGAGGTTGCCAGTGGCGGTGTTGCGACGGCAACCAGGGTGAGCACGATCGTGTTCGCCTGCGACGCAGGCATGGGTTCCAGTGCCATGGGCGCGACGGTGGTGCGCAACAAGCTCAAGAAGGCGGGGGTCACCGGAGTCACGGTCGAGAACAAAGCGATCGCCAACCTGGCGGACGATGTGGATATTGTCATCACACAGTCACAGCTCACCGCTCGCGCGCGTGAGAGGGCGCCACACGCCCAGCACGTCTCCGTCGACAACTTCATGGCATCGCCGAGATACGACGAAGTGGTCGCCGAGGTCGTGGCCTCGCAGGACAGCTAGCGCGAGCGAGCTGCCAGGACAACAGGACCACGGGCATAAGGAACGAACGAGATGAGCAAGGTACTCGAATTGCCGCAGATCGATCTGCACGGCGCAGCCACGACCATGTCGGAGGCGATCGACGAAGCGGGGAGAATCCTCGTGGCGACGGGAGCGGTCACGGCCGAGTATCCCCGCTACATGCACGATCGCGAGGACCTGGTGTCCACCTACATGGGCAACTTCCTGGCAATTCCGCACGGCACGAACGAGGGCAAGGACACGGTTCTCGATTCCGCGCTCTCGTTCGTGCGCTACGACGATCCGATCGACTGGGGCGGAAACCCGGTGCGATTCGTGGTCGGAATCGCGGGCAAGGATGGTGGGCACATGGATGTCCTGTCCAGCATTGCTCTGATTTTCAGCGACGAGGAGCAGGTGGATCGGCTCCTCGTCGCTGAAACTCCCGAGGAGGTCCTGAGCCTTCTCGGGGACGTCAATGGCTAGCCCCGGCACGAAGGCCGTGCACTTCGGTGCCGGCAACATCGGCCGCGGGTTCGTCGGACTGATTCTTCACAACGCGGGCTACGAGGTCGTCTTCGTCGATGTCAACGCGGAACTGATCGACGCGCTGGCGGCGAGCAGCAGCTACCTGGTGCGTGAGGTGGGAGCGGACGCCGTGACTCACACGGTCGACAACTACCGCGCCATCAACAGTGGAACAAACGAGGCGGATGCCATCGCGGAGATCGCCGACGCGAGCATTGTGACGACCGCGGTCGGGCCGACCATCCTGAAATTCGTGGCACCCGTGATCGCGCGGGCGATGGAGAAACGGGATCCGTCGCTGCCGCCCCTCGCCGTGATGGCGTGCGAGAACGCCATCAACGCCACGAGTGCCCTGCGCGACCTGGTCATGGAGAGCCTCGAGGATCCCTTCATCGCGTCCCGCGCGGTTTTCGCGAACACCGCGGTCGACCGCATCGTGCCGGGTCAGCCGGAGGGTGCAGGGCTCGATGTCACGGTCGAGGCATTCTTCGAGTGGGCCGTCGAGGGACCGCCGTTCGGCACTGCGATTCCCGAAATTCCGGAGGCCCACTTCGTCGACGATCTCGCGCCGTACATCGAGCGCAAGCTCTTCACCGTCAATACCGGGCACGCGACCACCGCCTATCACGGGTTTCTGGTCGGCGCCTCCTCGATTTCGGAGGCGATACGGATCCCGACGGTCGAGGCGGAGGTGCGCGCCGTCCTCGCGGAGACCAAGTCGCTGCTCATCGCGAAACACGAATTCGCCCCAGAGGTCCAGCAGGCCTACATCGACACCAACCTCGAGCGCTTCGCCAACGAGGAGCTGACCGACACCGTCGAGCGGGTCGGCCGTCAACCCCTGCGGAAACTCTCCCGCAACGAGAGATTCGTCGGGCCCGCGGCACAGCTTCTCGACCGGGGACGCGACGCGACCGCGCTCGTGCGGGCCATGGGAGCCGCGATGCGCTTCCACGTCGCCGACGATCCGGAGAGCGTCGAGCTGCACTCTCTCCTGCGCACGCTCGCCCCCGAGGACTTCGTCGCCCGGGTCACCGGACTCGAGCCCTCACATCCGCTGTTCGAGGAGATCCTCGCGGTCGTGCCCCTCAGGGGATGAACGAGGTGGCGAGCGCTCGACCGGCGACGACGAGCCACGCCCTCGGGTTTGACATGGCCTCGGAGGCCGAGCCGGCGAGGTCGGAGAGGGATGCTGTCGACCGAAACGACCCGGTCGGCGCCTCGATCGATCCGGCCACGAGGGCGACGGGCGTCCGCGCGGCGGTCGCAACGGTCGAGACGTAGTCGACGACCTTGCCGGAGGCGCTCTGCGAGTCGAAACGGCCCTCGCCCGTGATGACAAGGTCGGCGGATGCCGCAGCCGTCGGAATCCCGATCAGCTCACCGATCGAGCGGGCTCCGGGCTCGAGCGGTATCCCAGCGAGGAGCAGGGCGAACCCGGTTCCGCCTGCCGCACCGGAGCCGGGCGCGAGAGCGAGTTCGCCCGCGCCGAGGATGCTCACGAGACGATCCAGATTCGCGTCCATGGCGACCGCCTCCGCCGGGCTCGCACCCTTCTGCGGCCCGAAGACCCGTGCGGCGCCCGATGGCCCGAGCAGCGGATTCGTCACGTCGGAGAGAGCGACGGAACCGGGCGGAATCACGGCGAGGCCGTCGAGATCGACGCGCTCCAGCACGGCGAGTCCGCGATTGCCCGCGCGGACGGGCCGACCGTCTGCGTCCAGAAGCCGCGCCCCGAGGGCGGTGAGCAGCCCCGCACCGCCATCCGTCGTCGCGCTCCCGCCGATCGCGAGCACCAGTCGCGATGCACCCGCTGCGAGAGCGGACGCGACGAGTTGGCCGAATCCCAGTGTGTGCGCGTCGAGCGGACGAAGCGGGTCGAGGAGGTGCAGGCCGGATGCCGCCGCCAGTTCGATCACCGCGGTGCCGTCCGGGAGCCGCAGCCACTCCGCGGTCACCTCACGATCATCGGGTCCCGTGACCGCCGAGGTCTCGCGGATCGAGCCCGGAACGGCGGTCGCAAACGCATCCACCGTGCCCTCGCCGCCATCCGCCATGGGCAGCAGCACCAGCTCGTCGTCGCGGCGAACCGATGCCCAGCCGTCGGCGATCGCCGACGAGGCGTCCGCGGCAGCGATGCTGCCCTTGAACGAGTCGGACGCGATCACGACACGGGACATCTGTCTAGGCTCCCACACCCGCCTAGGCTGAGGGCGTGAGCCGACACGCGGAAGTCCCCCCAGAATCGTCACTGATCGCAATCGCGCAGTTCGCGCCGAGGGCGGACGCCGCGTCGAATCTGGCAACGGTCGCCGGTCTCGTCCGAACGGCGACGTCCCGCGGTGCGCGCCTGATCGTGCTGCCCGAGTACTCGAGCTACTTCACGATGCAGCTCGGCGCGGATTTCGTGGCCGCCGCCCAACCGCTCGATGGTCCGTTCGTGGAGGGCATCCGCGATCTTGCGAGGTCCGAGCGGGTGCACATCGTCATCGGCATCGTCGAGGCGATCGACGATCCAGACCGGTTCTCGAACACCCTCGTCGCGGTCGATCCTGCCGGTGAGATCGTTGCCACGTACCGAAAACTGCACCTCTACGACGCGTTCGGAGAGAGCGAGTCGACCTGGGTGAAGCCGGGCGACATCGAGGAACCGGAGCTGTTCGACTTCGACGGGTTCCGGGTGGGACTGCAGACCTGCTACGACCTGAGATTCCCCGAGGTCACCCGACGGCTCGTAGATGCGGGCGCGACGCTCGTCGCGGTTCCGGCCGAATGGGTGCGCGGCCCGCTCAAGGAGCATCACTGGCGTACTCTCGTCGTCGCGCGGGCGCTCGAGAACACGCTCTACGTCGCGGCGGCCGACCACGCCCCGCCCATCGGGGTCGGGAACAGCATGATCGTGGACCCCATGGGCGTCGAGATCGCCACCATCGGCGAGCTCACGGATGTCGCCACGACCGCGATCTCTCCCGGTCGCGTTGCGCAGGTGCGCGCGCTCAATCCCGCGCTCGAACTCCGTCGATTCACCGTCGTGCCCCGCGAGACCGCCCGGTAAACCCCCGAATCGGTGCCCCAAGAAAGAGGGTAGGTGTGCCTCTATTTACGGGGGTAGCCGACACGTAAAGTTAAGACTCAGTAGTTGGGAGGCTACGCCATGGGGGAAGAGGCATATCGGGTCCTGGTCGTCGATGACGATCCAGACGTGGCCCTGTACACGACGACGGTGCTCGAACGCCGTGGCGGTTGTGTCGTGCGTGGCATCACCGACCCGACGACCGCGCGCGCCGCGGTCGACGAATTCCGGCCGGACGTCGTCGTGACCGACATCGAGATGCCAGGGATGACCGGGCTCCAACTCATCGAGTTGCTGCGCGCCGACCAGCCGGATCTCCCCGTCATCGTCATGACGGCACACGCCTCCATCGACTACGCAGTGGGTGCTCTTCGCAGCCAGGCGGACGAATTCCTGGTCAAGCCCATCGCCTCCCACGACCTCATCGCGAAGGTCAAGCGACTGGCGTCCGAGGGGCGCACGAGCCGCGAATCCGCTCGCCCGCGCGAGTACGTCCTCGCGATCGGCGCGCACCCGGATGACGTCGAGATCGGCGTCGGGGGAATCCTCGCGGCCCACCGCGATGCCGGCGACACCGTCGTCATCCTGACCATGTCCCGTGGCGCGAAGGGCGGAGAGCCCGACGACCGACAGGACGAGTCCCTGCGCTCGGCCGAGCTGCTCGGCGCGCGCCTGTTCCTCGAGGACCTGGTCGACACCGAGATCACCAACACCGGGCCGACCATCGCCATCATCGAGCGGGTCATCAAACAGGTCAACCCCACCATCGTCTACACGCACAGCATCCACGACCGCCACCAGGATCACCGCGCCGTGCACGAGGCCGTCCTCGTCGCCGCGCGCGCCGTCGACACGGTCGCCTGCTACCAGAGCCCCTCGTCGACCGTCGACTTCCGTCCGTCCCGCTTCGTCTCGATCGACGGCTACACCGACAAGAAGATCGAACTGCTCGAATGCTTCCGCTCGCAGTCGACCATCCGCAAGTATCTCGATCCCGAGTTCGTCGTCGCCACCGCGCGCTACTGGTCGCGGTTCTCGAGCGGCAGCGACAACTGCGAGCCGCTCGAGATCATCCGTGACGCCGATGACCTGTCCGTGCAGTCACGGACGCGTCCGGGGGTGAACCGGCGCGCGGGCGCGGGGACACAGGCATGACCCGGGTTCTGGTGACCGGCGCTGGGGGGCCTGCCGGTGTCGCCGTTCTTCGTTCGCTGCTCAAGCGATCCGATGTCGAGGTCTACGCCGGCGACATGGATGGCTGGGCGAGCGGCCTCTATCTCGTGCCGGCGCAGCGCCGCCGCATCCTGGAGCGCGGTCTCGCCCCGAATTTCGTCGACTCCATCCGAGCGCTCTGCATCGACGACGAACTGGATGTCGTCATCTCCACGGTCGACGTCGAGCTTCCGCCGCTTGCGGCACGGCGCGATGACCTCGGCGAAGCGGTTCTCGCCGCACCGTCGGTGGCGACGCTGGACGTGACGCTCGACAAGTGGGAGCTCGCGCGGCGCTGCACGCCACTGCTTCGCGTGCCGGTGACCCGCCTGCTCAACGCGGACGGCGTCTCGCTCCACTGGGACTTTCCGGTCATCGTGAAACCACGCAGGGGCGCCGGCTCTCGCGGCGTGCGTCTCGTGGCCGATCGGGCAGCGCTGGAGGCCATCGAGCTCGACGAGGCACTCATCATCCAGGAGCACCTGCCGGGCGACGAATTCTCGGTCGATGTTTTGGCTGACGGTGACGGCAGGGTCGTTGCCGCAGTGCCGCGCACGCGGACGCGGGTGGACTCCGGGGTGTCGATCGCGGGTCGCACGGTGCACGACGAGGGCCTCGAATCGACCGCGGCCGCCGTTGCTCGCGCCATCGGGCTGCGAGGAGTTGCCAACGTGCAACTCCGTCGCGACACCGAGGGCGTGCCAGCCCTGCTCGAGGTGAACCCGCGCTTCCCGGGCGCGATGCCGCTGACGATCGCCGCGGGGGTCGACATGCCCTCGCTGGCGCTCGACCTGGCGCTCGGCAAAGCGCTCCCGGACCGACTCGACTTCACGGATCTCGCCAACGTGCGTTTCCTGGAAGACATCTTCGTCGATCCCGGCGACATCCTCCATTCCGACAACGCCGCTCACCAGGACGATCCGGGCGAAGAATGAATCCGCGACGTGCGGCGCTGGACTCCATACTGAGCGGCGACTACCACGTGCACTCGACCTTCTCCGACGATGCGCAGAGCACCATCGAGGAGAATCTCGCTGCCGCCGCGGCCATCGGACTCACGCGAATCCGCCTGATCGACCACGTTCGGCAGTCGACGACGTGGGTGCCCGAGTTCCTGAGCGCCGTTGCCGCGGCGCCCGTGCACGACGGACTCGCGGTGTTGACGGGCGTCGAGACGAAGATCCTCAACGCCCGCGGTGAACTCGATCTCCCGTCCGGCATCACGGTCGGCCCGGGCGGCGTCGATGCCATCGTGATCGCGGACCACCAGTTTCCCGGCGTCGACGGGGCCTGGACGCCGGATGAGACCAGGGCGCGTCTCGCCGCGGGTCTCGGCGTGGGAGACGCGCTCGACCTGCTCATCGGTGCGACGATCTCGGCGATGGAATCTGTCGAGTCGGGCCAGCTTGCGCACTGCTTCTCGATCCTGCCCAAAATCGGGTTGTCGGAGGACGACCTCAGCGACGAACACCTTGCGGCGTGGGCCCAGGCCGCCGCCAGGACCAAGACGCTCATCGAGGTCAACGAGAAGTGGTCGTGTCCGGCTCCGCGCGCCCTGCGCGCCGCGGTCGCCGCGGGTGCGCGGCTCGTCGCGTCGACCGACAGCCATGTCGCATCAGATGTCGGTCGGTACGACATCGTCCCGACGCTCCTCGAGCACGCCGGGCTCGCCGAGGTCGTCTGATGAACGCGGCGGAGTGGGGGGCGATCGGCTACCACATCCTCCTCGTCGTGCTCCTCGTCTTCGTCGCCATCGGGGCCATTCCGATTCTCGCGACGGCGTACCAGTTCCTCGCGATCCCGTTCCACGCGTTTTCGAATCACTACAAGAAGGCGACCCCCTACCTACCGCGGGTCGCGGTCGTCGTTCCCGCCTGGAACGAGGGAGCGGTCATCGGCGCGTCCATCGATCGACTCATGAAGCTCGAGTATCCGAGGGACCGCATCCGGGTCTACGTCGTCGACGACGCGAGCACCGACAACACGCCCGACGTCGTCCTCGCGAAGGCCGCCGAGTACCCGGGAGCCGTCTTTCACCTGCGTCGCGCCAAGGGCGGCGAGGGGAAGGCCCACACGCTCAACCACGGCATCCGCATCGTGCTCTCCGAGGACTGGATGGAGGCGCTCCTGATCATGGACGCCGACGTCATCTACCTGCCGGATTCGCTCCGAAGGATGACGCGTCACCTCGGCGACCCGCACGTGGGCGCCGTGACCTCGTACATCGCGGAGGGCAGCGCGGACAAGAACTATCTCACCCGGTTCATCGGGATGGAGTACGTGCTCTCCCAGGTGGCGTCGCGACGGGCGCAGAACGTGCTCGGTGCGCTCGCCTGTCTCGCCGGGGGAGCGCAGCTGCACTCGCGGGAGAACCTCATCGCGATCGGTGGCGAGATCGACACCTCGTCACTCGCGGAAGACACCGTGACCACCTTCAAGACCCAGCTCGGCGGTCGCAAGGTGGTGTTCGAGCCGCACGCGGTCGTCCTCGCCGAGGAGCCGAGGCTCATCACGACACTCTGGAAGCAGCGATTGCGCTGGGCGCGCGGCAACGTCTACATCACGGGCCGCTATCGCAAGATCTGGTTCCGCCCGTCGCGCGTTCACCGGCTCGGCAGCTTCTCCTTCGGCATCTTCTGGTTCAGCATCTTCCTTCTGCCGGTCGCCATGATCCTGTCATCCGTGGGTCTCGTCGGCCTGTACTTCCTGCACTCGGCGCTCGCCGCGGTGGTCTTCCGAGCGACCTGGGCGCTCGCGGCCTGCACCTACGTCTACTCGATCGCCCTCGCGGTGCAGATCGACAGCCGCACGGGTCGGCGCAGCTGGCGTGAGGCGATACTCTTTCCCGGATTCGTCTCGATCGTCGTCATGATCACCGCATTCTTCCCCGGGCTCCTCGAGCGTGACATCCCGCGCCTTCTCGGGGTGTCGCCGAGTCGTTTCGGGCTGGAAGCCTGGGTCCTGTTCATCTACTCGTGGATCTCGCTCTCCATGCTCGGCGCGTGGCTCGCGAAGGCCGTCGAGATGACAAAGGTCGGCCGAGTGCTGACTCCACTGCTGGTCTACCTGGTGGGCTACGGACCACTCCTGTGCGCGGTCACGGTGGACTCGTACATCAAGGAATTCCGGCACGCCGATGCGAAATGGGACAAGACCGAGAAAGTTGGGAGGGTAGTCGGATGAAACACGCACCACTTGTTGCACAGCGGCACGGTATCCGGAGGCAGGCGGCGAAGGTCGAGGTGCTTCCGCTCAGCGCGCGGTACCCGGGGGACGCGTTCCTACGGGACGAGACCGAACGCAACCGCAAGTCGGAGCGGTGGTTGCTGCTTTACGCCTCGATCGCCCTGCTCCTCGTTGTCGCCCTGGTCGTCGTGAGGCTGGTGTTTTTCCCATGACGTCGGATGCCGTACGGGTGCTCGTTGTCGAGGACAGCGAAGACCAGCGCGACCTGCTCCGCGCCTATTTCGAAAAGGCCGGATGCGATGTCGTCACGGTCAAGAACGCCGAGGAGGCGCTCGTCGCCTACACGGACCTCGAGCCGGAACTCGCGGTCGTCGACCTGGTGCTGCCCGGCATGGACGGCTGGGCCCTGATCGAAAAACTGAGAGCCGATGTGCCCGACTGCGCGGTCGCCGTGACGTCGGTGCTGGATTCACGCAAATACCCCGACGCCGAGGCCATCCTGCCGAAACCCTTCACACGGGCGCAGGTGGTCAAGGTGCTCGAGGAGTGCGTGCCGAGATGGAGTAAAACATGAGCCCGACCGTAGTAATCGCCGACGACGACGCCGACATCCGTCGCCTCGTCACGATATCGGCGGCCAAGGCCGGCATCGAGGTGCTGGCGGATGTCGCCGACGGCGATCAGGCCATCGAGGCCATCCGGCGGTTCGTGCCCGACCTCGCGATCCTCGATGTCGCCATGCCGGGTCTGACCGGGGTCGAGGTGTGCGGCCTGGTTCGCGCCGACCCGGCCCTCGCCGGGGTGCGAGTCCTCCTGCTCTCCGCGGCCGCCGATGAGCGATCGATCGAGGCGGGCCTCGCCGCCGGCGCCACCGACTACCTGCCAAAGCCATTCAGTCCGCGCGAGCTCGCCGCTCGGCTCGCGGGTCACGTCACCATGGAGAACCAGTGAAGAACCTCTACTCACGCCTGATCGCGTTCATCAGCGTCGATCATCCGTCCCCCGGGCTCAAGCAGCTGCCCCTGTCGGTGGTGTTCGTGCTGTCCGTGATCATCGTCCTGCTTGTGCCGGGAATCCAGATCACGAGCCTGCCGCTCGCGGGCGTCGGAATCGCGCTACTGGTGCTCGCGACGATCTTCGCGGCCGTCCTCACGACGGTCCCGCGACTCGACGGGTGGGCGATCATCGTCCCGCTCGTCGACTTCATCGCCATCGGCACCTTCCGGGCCGGAACGGGCGGCACCGACTCGTTGTTCGGGGCCATGATCATCCTTCCCGTGGTGTGGATTGCAGCGGAACGGGGCCGCCGGTACATCATCATCGCCGGGGTGGGCACGGCGGTCGTCCTGATCTCGCCCTACATTCTCGGAATCACCCAGTTCCAGAGCGGCAGCGACGTCGTCCGCGCCGTGTTTTCGCCGCTGGTCTACATGTTCGCCGCGGCCATCATCAACGAGCTCGCCCGCCAGTCGCGGTCTCAGCTGCGGTCGATCCACGATCTCGCCGACGAGAAGGAGCGGATGCTGCAACGCACCTTCGAGTACGCCAGCCAGCTCGAGGAGAGCGAGGCGAAGTTCCGCGAGGCCGATCGAACCTTCCGCGGCGTCTGGGCAGCCGTGACCGAGCAGTCGGTCATCGGCACGGACGTCACCGGTCTCATCGACGCCTGGAATCCGGGGGCCACCAAGCTACTCGGTCTCGACTGGCGCGAGACCCAGGGCAAGCGCTACGTCTTCGACTTCCACGTGCAGGAGGAGCTCGATGATCGCGCGCGTGAACTCAACTATCCGCCGGGAGCGACCGTACTGAACCCCGGGTTCTCGGCACTTGTCGAATCCGCACGGCTCGGCGAGGCGGAGAGTCGCGAGTGGACCTACGTGCGCGAAGACGGCACCCCAGTGCCGGTCTCCCTGTCGGTGACCAAGCGTGTCGATGACAGCGGCGAGACCGTCGGCTACCTGTTCGTGGCCGCGGATGTGACGCAGGCGCGAGAGGTGTCGCGTCTGAAGGACGAGTTCGTCGGACTCATCTCGCACGAACTGCGGACCCCGCTCAGCTCCATCCTCGGCTACCTCGAGCTCATGCGCGACGACGACGAGAATCCGCTGTCCGAGGAGCAGGAACAGTACCTTGCGGTCGCCGAGCGCAACGCCCACCGCCTGTTGCGGCTGGTCGGCGACCTCCTCTTCACGGCGCAGGTGGAGTCGGGAAAGTTCCCGCTCGACCTCAAGAACGTGGAACTCGGTCAAATCGTCTCGGCGGCGGTCGAATCCGCGCGTCCCGCAGCCGCCGCAGCTGAGATCACCGTCGCGGAACAGATCTCGGAGGGTTCCGCCGTGACCTTCGGCGACCCGGTTCGTCTCGGGC
>FSWU01000407.1_pt1 | contig 16498 bp, 14 predicted proteins | sample 1638061 | NCBI WGS metagenome assembly FSWU01 (sample SAMEA3914788, study PRJEB12502) | metagenome | biome: forest; material: soil | place: Canada | collected 2011-07-03 | depth 0.1 m
GACTTGGGGCGTGGAATCCCCGACGTCCGTGACCGCAGACCTCTGGGACGGCTCCGCGCATCGCGGGATTTCGACCGTGCGCTGGAGGCTGTCTGCCGCAGACGGCGTCGTCGAATCGGTCGAATCGGCGCCGGGCGACCCGGCCCCGGGCGGCTCTGCCGAGCTCGCGATCATCCCGGGCCTTATCGACACCCACGTTCACCTCATCGGTTACGCGGGAAGCGGAACGCCCGACTTTCTCAGTTGGCCGTTGGTCACCCGGCCCGAGGAGCAGGTGCTTCATGGCCTGGCCAACGCCGGGCGCGCGCTCGCGGCGGGCGTCACCACCCTTCGCGACCTATCCGCCGACGAGGTGCAGTTCTCGCTGGCCCGAGCGTTGCGCGACGGAATCGTGACCGGCCCGCGCCTCTACGCGCACGGCATGGTCGGGATGACCGCCGGTCACGCCGACCTGTTCATCCCGGCGGCCTTCCCCATCCGGAAACCCGTTGCGGATGGTCCGGATGCCTGCCGCGCGCTGGTGCGGCACTGGGCGCGCGCGGGCGCCGACGGCATCAAGATCGCGACCAGCGGGGGCGTCCTCTCGGTCGGTGACAAGAGCGCCTGGCGCAACTACACACGCGACGAGATCGCGGCCATCGTGGATGAGGCGCATGCGCTCGGAATGCGCGTCGCGGCCCACGCGCACACCGCGGAGGGTATCGAGATCGCGCTCGACGAGGGCGTCGACTCGATCGAGCACGCCACCCTGATCTCGGCCAAGCTCGCCGCTCGTGCGGTGCATCAGGGCGTGACCGTCGCCCCGACACTCCTGATCAACGAGACCATAGCCGCCGGTGGTGCGGGCGTTTCGGCCGAGCAGGCCGAGAAGGCGCGGGAGTTCGTCGGCAGGCGCGATGTTCTGATGCGCGAGGCAGCGGACGCCGGCGTCGACTTCGTGCTGGGCACGGACGCGAATGCGCGGCACGTGCAGTTCGGCGACGAACTGGCCGAGGTGCGGCGAATGGCCGAGGTGTTCGGCTGGAGCGCCTCCCGGGCTCTCGAGGCGGCGACCTCGCGCGCCGCGGCGGCCATCGGACATCCGGAGCTGGGGCGGATCGCGCCGGGAGCGCCGGCCGACTTCGTCGTGCTCCGTGGGCGACCGTGGGAAGACCTCGGCGTCCTCGATGCGAAGAACATCCTCGCGGTGGTTTCGCGGGGCCGTGTCGTCGCTGGCCAACTTCCCTAGACCGATTCACCGCGCTCAATAAAAACCAAAGGAACACTGACATGGCCGTTGAGCCCTTCGACGTCGTCGATCTGATCCGCGTGAAGCGCGACGGCGGTCAGCTGAGTTCCGCCCAGATCTCCTGGCTGATCGACGCGTACACGCGCGGTTATGTTGCGGACGAACAGATGTCGGCCATGACCATGGCGATCTTCCTGAACGGCATGAACCGCAACGAGACCCGCGATCTCACCCTCTCGATGGTGGCCAGCGGCGAGAGGCTCGACTTCTCCGGCCTGTCGAAGCAGACCACGGACAAGCATTCGACCGGGGGCGTCGGTGACAAGATCACGCTGCCGCTCGCGCCGCTCGTGGCAACCTTCGGCGTGGCCGTTCCGCAGCTCTCCGGGCGCGGTCTCGGCCACACGGGCGGCACGCTCGACAAGCTCGAGAGCATCAGGGGCTGGCGTGCGTCGCTGACACCCGAGGAGTTCTACTCCCAGCTGGAGAGCGTCGGCGCGGTGATCTGTGCCGCTGGTGCAACACTCGCGCCCGCCGACGGCAAGCTCTACGCGCTCCGGGACATCACGGGCACGGTCGAGGCCATCCCGCTCATCGCCGCATCCATCATGAGTAAGAAGATCGCCGAGGGCACTGCGGCCCTGGTGCTCGACGTCAAGTTCGGCTCGGGCGCCTTCCTGCAGGACCCCGAACGCGGACGCGAACTCGCCGAGACCATGGTCAGGCTCGGCACGGATGCCGGAGTCTCGACGGTCGCGCTCCTCACCAACATGAACGTGCCGCTCGGTTTCGCGATCGGCAACGCCAACGAGGTTCGAGAGTCCGTCGAGGTTCTCGCCGGTGGCGGCCCAGCGGATGTCGTCGAACTCACCGTCGCGCTCGCCCGCGAGATGCTCGCGCTCGCGGGGCATCCGGATGCCGACCCGGCCGCGGCGCTCGCGGATGGCCGTGCGATGGACACCTGGCGGGCGATGATCGCAGCCCAGGGTGGCGATCCCGACGCCGCGCTGCCCAAGCCGCGCGAGAGCCACGTCGTCGTGGCAGAGGAGTCGGGTGTGCTGGTGCGGCAGGATGCGCTCCCGTTCGGGATCTCGGCGTGGCGTCTCGGCGCGGGCCGTGCACGGCAGCAGGACCCGGTGCAGCACGCCGCCGGCATCGACCTGCACGCGAAGCCCGGGGACCCGGTCACGGCGGGCCAGCCGCTGTTCACGCTGCACTCCGACGACAGCGCGCGCTTCGAGCGCGCACTCGAGGCGCTCGACGGCGCATACGAGATCGGTCCCGCTGGCGCGGACATCCACACCGGCGGTCCCCTGATCGCCGACCGCATCACCGCCTAACCCGGCTGACCCACCCGTGAGGGGCGGCAAATCGCCCATTTTTCGCGAAAAATGGGGCGATTTGCCGCCCCTCACGGGATCGAAGAGTCAGGTTCCGCGGCAGCTCGGCCTAGTAGCCTTGGGGTCATGAGTTCCGCCACTGCAGATTACTCACTTCCGTTCGACGGTCCGAGCATCACAGGGCTGCCCAAGATCTCGTTGCACGACCACCTGGACGGCGGCCTGCGCACCGAGACGATTCTCGAGCTCGCGGACGAAATCGGCCTTGAAACTCCCGCGGACGATCCCGATTCCCTGCAGGACTGGTTCGACGAGAGCTGCGACTCCGGCGACCTGGTTGACTACCTGAAGACCTTCGACCTCACGATCGCGGTCATGCAGAGTGCGGACAACCTGCACCGCGTGGCGCGAGAGTTCGTCCAGGATCTCGGCAGCGACGGCGTCATCTACGGCGAGATCCGCTGGGCGCCGGAGCAGCACCTCACGGGCGGCCTGTCGCTGGATGAGACCGTCGAGGCCGTGCAAGCGGGGCTGGATGCCGGCGTCGCCGATGTCCGCGAGACCGGCCGCGACATCCGCGTCGGCCAGCTGGTCAGCGCCATGCGCCACCTCGACCGCGGGCTGGAGATCGCCCAGCTCGCCGTACGCCACCGCGACCGCGGCGTGGTCGGCTTCGACATCGCCGGACCCGAAAACGGATTCCCGCCATCCAACCTTCTCGCCGCCTTCGACTACCTGGCTCGCGAGTACATGCCGCGAACCGTGCACGCCGGGGAGGCCGCGGGGCTCGCGAGCATCGAGAGCGCGCTCTTCGACGGCCGCGCGATGCGTCTCGGGCACGGCGTGCGGATCGCGGAAGACATCGTCCTCGAGCGCGAAGACGAGGAGAGCAGCTTCGTCGCCGTCGGCCCGATCGCCCAGTGGGTCAAGGATCGCGAGATCGTTCTGGAGACCAGTCCGTCGTCGAACCTGCAGACCGGAGCCATCGAGCAGTGGGGCGACGAACTGATCGACCACCCCTTCGACCTGCTGTACCAGCTCGGGTTCGCGGTGACCGTGAACACCGACAACCGTCTCATGAGCAACACCTCGCTGAGCAGGGAGTTGTCGCTGCTGGTCGACACCTTTGGCTACGATCTCGCCGATCTCGAGACCTTCCAGCTGAACGCAGCGGCGGGCGCGTTCCTGTCACTCGAGGACCGCGAAGACCTGGCATCGCGCATTCTCAGGGCCTACGGGCGAGCGTAGATGGCGCTCCCCGACCTTCCCGCCGAAGCCGTGGCCCTGCACGTGCAAGTCGACGACTGGCGCGCCGCCGTGCGTGCCGCGGGCGCTGCACTCGCCGACTGTGGGATCGCCGAGCCGTCCTATGCCGACGAGATGATCCGCATGATCGAGGAGCACGGGCCCTACGTGGTCATCGCGCCGGGTCTCGCCCTCGCCCACGCGCGTCCTGGTCCGAGTGTGCTGCGCGACGGAATCGCGGTCGTGACGCTCGCCACGCCGGTCGATTTCGGGCATCCGTACAACGACCCGGTGAGCGTCGTCCTCGCGCTCGCCGTCGGGACGGCGGATGAACAGATCGCCCTGGTCGCCGAGCTCGCGAACGTGTTCAACGATTCCTCTGCAATCACCGACCTCGCCGCGGCGGAATCGGTCGAGGACGTCCGACGGATCCTCGGCGCCCGCCCCGACCATGTGGAGCACTAGCGCATGAAAATCGTGGCGATCTGTGGGGCCGGGATCGGATCGAGCGGCATCCTCAAGGTGAACGCCGAGCGCGTCCTGTCGCGTCTCGGCATCGAGGCCGACATCAGTGCCGCGCATCTGGGAACCCTGGCGGCCGACGCGGCCGACGCCCAGATCATCCTGACGAGTCCCGAATTCGTCGGCGACATCGGCAAGACGAACGCGGACGTGATCGTGGTCGAGAACTACTTCGACACGGACGAGCTCACTCGGAAGCTGCAGCAGGCTCTGGAGTAGCGATCGCCTGGCCCGTTTCCTTCCGCAGGAATCCCACGATGACGAACCCGATCAGGCCGAGGATGTTGACGACCGGCACGACCGCGAGCAGCAGCAGGAGCAGCAGCCGAACGCGGCCCTCGACCGCAACGCCCTGGTGCGTTCCGGCGAAGCCGTAAACGGTTGCGGCGAGCAGATAGGCGACGGCGCCGATCACGATCGCGACGATCACCGCGGGTCGAAGGCTCGTCGGCGGAGGTCCGAAGAAGACGTCCTGGCTGATCAGCCAGTTGCTGAATGCGGACTCGAACGCGAAACCGGCGATCGCCGCGAGCACCGGAATGGCCGCGCGATAGTAGCGGTGCATCGTTCGAGTGCCGAGGATGATCCGCCCGGCGATCGCGGCAGCGAGAAGACCGAGGAGCGCGGCCGTGAGGCTCACGCCCGTGGTGTTGACGGTGTGGCTCAGAGTCAACGGGAACAGCACGGTCTCGACGGTCGCGAAGAGCAGCCCGATGAAGCCCGCGATCACAATTCCACGTCGTGTCATGGTGATCAGTGAATCACGCCGGATCGAGCAGTTCGTGCATCCCGGTCTCCAGCGTGGCGAGGCGCTCGGCCACGTCCTTGGCGCGCTCCCTGCCGTCGCCCCGCGTGCTCGACGCGTCGATGTAGACCTTGAGCTTCGGCTCGGTTCCGCTCGGCCGGACGACGATTCGCGAGCCATCCGTCATCCAGATCCGAAGGATGTCTCCCGGCGGAAATTCGCCGATCCCGTTCCCGAAATCGTCGATCCGCCCGACCTTGATGTCGCCGACCCGTTTCGGCGGATTCGCGCGAAGGCGCTGCATGATCCTCGGGATCTCGGGCAGGTCGGTGAAGCGCAGCGAGATCTGGGCCGAGCCGAACGCGCCGATGGCGCCGGCCAGCTCCTCGGCGTGATCGTCGAGGCTCTTACCCTCCGCTTTAAGCTCGGACGCGAGCGAGAGCAGGTCGACCGCGGCGGAGATGCCGTCCTTGTCGCGAACCGTGTCGGGATTCACCAGGTAGCCGAGCGCCTCCTCGAATCCGAACGCCAGGTCGTCGACGCGCGAGATCCACTTGAAGCCGGTCAGCGTCTCGACGTGCCGCAGTCCGCGCCGTTCCGCGATGGCGGCGAGGCCGGGGCTGCTGACGATCGAACAGGCGAGCGTCCCCGAGGTGACCCGCTGCGCTGCTCGCCAGCCGAGCAGCAGACCCACCTCGTTGCCCGACATCCGCCGCCATCCGGTCGCGGTCCGGACGCCGACGGCGAGGCGGTCCGCGTCGGGGTCGTTCGCGATGACGAGGTCCGCCCCGACCTCGGTCGCGCGGGCGAACGCGAGGTCGAGCGCGCCTGGCTCCTCCGGGTTGGGGAAGGTGACGGTGGGAAACGTGGCGTCCGGTTCGATCTGCTCCGGCACGACGTGCGGCTCCTCGAATCCGGCCGCCGCGAAGACCCGGCGCGCGGTCTCCCATCCGACGCCGTGCATTGCCGTGTAGACCACGCGCGGCTGGCTCACCGCGCCGCCCGCCGCGGCGCCCACCGCGGCGGTTCGAGAGACGTAGCGCTCGAGAATCGTCTCGTCGGCGACCCGGTAGTCGCGAGAGCGGGTCAGCGAGCGGATGTCGCCCGCGGCGACCGCCTCGATGTGTGCGGCGATCTCGCCGTCGGTGGGTGGCACGATCTGCGAGCCGTCGTCGGCGTCGCCGAGATAGACCTTGTACCCGTTGTCCGTGCCCGGATTGTGGCTCGCGGTGACCATCACGCCGGCGCTCGCGTCGAGGTCGCGCACGGCGAACGCCAGGACCGGCGTCGGCAGCGGTCGGGGGAGCAGGACGGTGCGCACTCCGGCGCCCGCCATGAGCTCTGCGGAGTCCTCAGCGAAGATGCGCGAGTTCTTCCGTCCGTCGTAGCCGATGACGACGGAGGGAGATTCACCGCGCGCGGTGAGGAATGCGGCGAGGCCGGCGGCGGCCTGGCTCACGAGCACGCGATTCATCCGGTTCGGGCCCGCGCCGATCGCGCCGCGCAGGCCCGCCGTGCCGAACTCGAGGCGGGTGGCGAATCGATCCCGCAGCTCACCGATCGCATCCGGCGAGTCTGGTGCGGCGAGCAGCGCGTCGAGCTCCGCCCTGGTCTCGTCGTCGGGGTCCTGGTCTCGCCACGCCTCGGCCGCGCGACGGATCTCCGCATCGTTCACAGGAGCTCGACAATCCGCGCAAGCAGGGCGCTGATCACCGGCTCGGCATCCCTGCCGGCCTGCACGACCTCCTCGTGACTGAGTGGGGTCTTCTGGATGCCCGCGGCCAGGTTGGTGATGAGGGACATCCCCAGGATTTCCATTCCCGACTGGCGCGCCGCGATGGCCTCGAGGGCCGTGGACATCCCGACGATATGTCCGCCGATGGTCTTGGCCATCTGCACCTCGGCCGGAGTCTCGTAGTTCGGACCACGGAACTGCACGTACACACCCTCGTCGAGGCTCGGGTCGACGCTACGGGCAAGGTCTCGCAGACGGCGGGAGTAGAGATCGGTGAGATCGACGAACGTGGCGCCCTCGAGGGGCGAGTTCGCCGTCAGGTTGATGTGGTCGTTGATGAGGACGGGGGTGCCGGGTTTCCAGGTCTCGCGGATGCCGCCGGCCCCGTTGGTCAGGATCATCGTGCGTGCGCCCGTCGCCGCGGCCGTTCGCACGCTGTGCACGACCCTGCGCACCCCGTAGCCCTCGTAGTAATGGGTGCGGGCGCCGATCACGAGGGCGCGCTTGCCGGTCGGCAGCTCGATCGATCGGATCGTGCCGACGTGTCCCTCGAGAGCCGGCGCGCTGAATCCCGTGATCTCGGACGCCGGGATGGTCGCCGTCGTTGCGCCGATGAGGTCGGCGGCCTTCGCCCAACCGCTGCCGAGGGTCAGAGCGATGTCGTGGGACTCGACTCCCGTGCGTTCCGCGATCTCCGTCGCCGCCTGCGACGCGATCTCGAAGGGGTTGCACTGCGGGTCGTCGAGCGGGTTAGCTGTCGTCCTTGGCATCCCTCCACCTTAGGGTCTGGCCCCGCGTCCGGGCACTCGGTCATCGGTCCGGCCTTCGGCCGTTCGTCGGCGAATTTCTCGCAAACACCGGCGTGCGACTTTCCGACACCGGGCGGATTGGTTTGGTTCGCGCTCGGCCGACGGAGGACAATTGCAGGATGGCCTATGAGTTCGAGCGGAAGCAGCGAATCGCGATCGTAGGCGGGGGCCCGGGTGGCTACGAGGCCGCCCTCGCGGGCGCCCAACTCGGGGCGGACGTCACGCTGGTCGAACGCACGGGTGTCGGGGGATCCGCCGTTCTCACCGACGTCGTCCCCTCGAAGACCCTCATCGCAACCGCGGAGGCCGCGGCGAACATCGGCGAGGCCGCGGATCTCGGTGTGCAGTTCTTCACCCGCGGCGAGAGCGGTCGCCCGATCCGCCCAGAAGTCACGGTCAACTTCGCGGCGGTCAACGAGCGGCTGCTTCGACTCGCGCGCCAGCAGTCCGAGGACATGAAGTCCCAGCTCATCAAGTCGGGTGTCCGGATCGTTCAGGGCGAGGGACGGCTGGATGGCCCCAACCGCGTGGTCGTCTCGACCGGTGCCGGCAGCAAGGGCACCGACTTCGACGAGCTCGACGCGGACACCATCGTCATCTCGGTCGGAGCGCGCCCGCGCACACTGAAGACCGCGATGCCGGACGGCGAACGCATCCTGACCTGGACACAGCTCTACACGCTCGACCAGGCGCCGGAACACCTGATCGTGGTCGGTTCCGGTGTGACCGGTGCCGAGTTCGCGTCCGCGTACATGTTTCTCGGCAGCAAGGTCACGCTGATCTCGTCGCGCGACCAGGTCCTGCCCAACGAGGACGCCGACGCCGCGCGCGTGCTCGAGGATGTCTTCACCCGCAACGGAATGACGGTCCTGTCGAAGTCGCGCGCCGACTCGGTCAAGCGGACCAAGGACGGCGTGGTCGCGACCCTGTCGGACGGACGAACGGTCGAGGGCAGCCACTGCCTGCTCGCCGTGGGCTCCATCCCGAACACCGCGGGCATCGGGCTCGAGGAGGCGGGCGTGCAGCTCACCGAATCCGGCCACATCAGGGTCAACCGCGTCGCACGCACCTCCATGCCGTCGATCTACGCGGCCGGCGACTGCAGCGACTTCCTGCCGCTGGCGTCCGTCGCGTCGATGCAGGGACGCACGGCCGTGTTCCACGCCATGGGAGACGCGGTAAATCCCACCGAGCTTCGCAACATCACCTCCAACATCTTCACGAACCCCGAGATCGCGACCGTCGGGTGGACACAGAAACAGATAGAGGACGGCATCGCGCAGGGCGAGATCTATAAGCTGCCGCTCTCGTCGAATCCGCGCGCCAAGATGATGGGGCTCAAGGACGGTTTCGTGAAGCTGTTCGCCCGCACCGGATCCGGCACGGTCATCGGCGGCGTCATCGTCGCGCCGCGGGCATCCGAACTCATTCTGCCCATCGCGCTCGCCGTCGAACACCGTCTCACCGTCGACCAGCTGGCCCGCGCGTTCTCGGTGTACCCGTCGTTGACCGGCAGCATCACGGATGCCGCGCGGGCGATGCACATCGTCAACTAGCGCCCACCCGCCCTAACCCCTCGTGGAGGGTGTAGTTACCCCGCGGAGGGCCGCATCCGCCCCTCCACCAGGTAACTACACCCTCCACGACGGGACAAACGCGGGCGCGGGTGCGGATCTAGTCAGTGATCGCCAGGAGGACGTGGCCGGACGAGACGGTCGAGCCGACAGTCGCATTGACGCCGCTCACGACGCCGTCCTTGTGCGCCGTGATGGGCTGTTCCATCTTCATGGCCTCGAGCACGAGGACGAGATCTCCCTTGACCACCTTGTCCCCGTCGGCGACCGCGAGTTTCACGACCGTCGCCTGCATGGGCGCCTTGACGCTGTCGCCAGTCGCCGAGCTGACCGCGCCACTGGCGCGGCGCCTCGGGGCCGGGGAGTTGGCGAGGTTTCCGGATGCCGGAAGCAGTCGGGACGGGAGCGAGACGGAGATCCGCTTGCCCTCGACCTCGACGACGACCTGGTGGCGCGCCGCGAGGCCCGCGGTGTCGTGCTCGCGTTCGCCGCTCCACGGCTCGATGTCGTTGACGAACTCGGTCTCGATCCAACGCGTGTAGATCGTGAACGGCGACGAGGTGAAGGCCGGATCGCGAACGATCTTCCGGTGGAACGGCAGCACGGTCGGGAGGCCGGTGACCTCGAACTCGTCCAGTGCGCGGCGGGAGCGCTCGAGCGCGTCCTCGCGCGACGAACCCGTGACGATGAGCTTGGCGAGCAGGGAGTCGAAGGCGCCCGTGATCACGTCGCCCGTGGTCACTCCACTGTCGACGCGAACGCCGGGTCCGCCGGGAAGACGCAGGGTGTTGACCGGTCCGGGTGAAGGCAGGAAGTTCAGGCCCGGATCCTCACCGTTGATCCGGAACTCGAACGAGTGTCCGTGCGGCGCGGGATCGCCGTAGTCGAGGGTTCCGCCCTCCGCGACGCGGAACTGCTCGCGAACCAGGTCGATGCCGGTGACCTCCTCGGACACCGGATGCTCGACCTGCAGCCGCGTGTTCACCTCGAGAAACGAGATGGTGCCATCCTTCGCGACCAGGAACTCGCAGGTGCCCGCCCCGACGTAGCCGACCTCCTTGAGGATGGCCTTGGACGAGGTGTAGAGCGAGGCCACCTGCTCCTCGCTGAGGAACGGCGCCGGCGCCTCCTCGACGAGTTTCTGGTGCCGGCGCTGCAGGGAGCAGTCGCGGGTCGAGATGACGACGACGTTGCCGTGAGAGTCCGCGAGGCACTGGGTCTCGACGTGGCGGGGCTCGTCGAGGTATTTCTCGACGAAACACTCGCCGCGGCCGAAGGCGGCAATTGCTTCCCTGGTTGCCGACTCGAACAGTTCGGGGATCTCCTCGCGGGTGCGCGCGACCTTGAGACCTCGGCCGCCACCGCCGAACGCGGCCTTGATGGCGACCGGGAGCCCGTACTGGTCGACGAACTCGAGCACCTCGGCGGCGCCGGATACCGGATTGAGTGTGCCGGGGGCGAGGGGCGCGCCGACCTTCTCGGCGATGTGGCGGGCCGAGACCTTGTCGCCGAGCTTCTCGATCGCCTCGGGCGACGGGCCGATCCAGATGATGCCGGCATCGATCACGGCCTGCGCGAATTCGGCATTCTCGGCCAGGAACCCGTATCCGGGATGGATCGCATCCGCCCCCGAGCGACGAGCGACAGAGAGGATCTTGTCGATGACGAGGTAGGTCTCCGCACTCGTCGAGCCCTCGAGCGCGTAGGCCTCGTCGGCGAGTTTGACGTGCCTCGCGTCCCGATCCTGGTCGGCGTACACGGCGACGGAGGCGATTCCGCTATCCCGGGCGGCACGGATGACCCGCACCGCAATCTCTCCGCGATTGGCAATGAGGACCTTGGTGATACGGGGCATAATCACCCAGCCTATTGGGCGTCGAGCGCCGCGCTTTTAGGCCAGCTGCACAAAAAGACGGCGAAACCGCTGCCGATGCCCACAAGGACAGCCCGGCGCGACGGTTCTACGCGCCGCGGTTCCAGAACTGCGGCCAGGCCACATCGAAGGTGTGGAGAAGCTCGCGCACGAGGGCGAGCGAGAGTCCGACGACCGCGTGCGGATCCCCGCGGACCTCGCGGATGAACGCTCCACCGAGACTGTCGATGGTGAACGCCCCCGCCACCTCGAGCGGTTCGCCCGTTGCGATGTACGCGTCGATCTCGGCGTCGCTGACATCCGCGAATTCCACGACCGCCGACGAGACGCCACCGACGGCGCCGCGCGGTTCGCCGCCCCTGTGGTCGATGAGCCAGTGCCCGGAGTGCAGCACGCCCGACCGGCCCCGCTGGACCAGCCACCGCTCACGGGCGACCGCCGGTTCGTGCGGTTTGCCGTAGATGCCGCCGTCCAGCTCGAACGCGGAGTCGCCGCCGAGGATGAATCCATCGATGGGTGCGTCGTCGACGCTTCGCCCGACGACGGCTTCGGCCTTGAGGCGTGCGAGCAGCAGCACCAGGTCGGGCCCGGTCAGCCGATCACCCGTCGCCGCCTCGGCACCGGCAACGGCGGCCTCCTCGTCCACGCCGCTCGACAGCAGGATCGGTTCGATGCCCGCGGCGCGCAGCGTGGCGAGTCTCGCCGGGGAGGTGGATGCCAGATAGAGGCGCACGGTACTCCTAGGCTGGTGCGATGGCTGATTTCCGCGACGACGCCGATGTGAGGATCGGAACCGAGCTCGAACTCGAGGTTACCAACGTGGCCCACGGGGGCATCTCCGTGGCCAGGCACAACGGGCGCGTCGTCTTCGTGAGCGATGCGATTCCCGGAGAAACGGTCATCGCCCGAGTCTCCGAGGCCTCGAAGAAGTCCTTCTGGCGCGCGGATACTGTCGCAGTCGTGACGCCGAGCCCGTACCGCCAGCCGCACATCTGGTCCGCGGCGAGCATCGATCGCGACCCGGCCGACCGCGCGGGCGGAGCAGAGTTCGGCCACATCCGCATCGATCACCAGCGCGAACTGAAGCGGCAGGTCCTCGCCGACGCGCTGAGCCGGATGGCGGGCATCGATTCGAACTCGCCGATGTCCCACTTCGTCGTCGAGCCCGTTCCCGGCAACGCAGACGGCACCGGATGGCGCACCCGCGTGCGCCTGCAGGTCGACGACGACGGTCGCGCCGGCCCGTACGCGGCCCGCTCACACCGGGTGATCGAGGTGGCAGAGCTACCGCTGGCCACGGCCGGTGTCTCCGCCGTCGCACCGCTTGGCGAACTCTTCCCAGGAGTCCCTCACGTCGACATCCTCGAACCGTCCACGGGTTCCGCGCGTCTGATCGTGGGCACGCAGAAGCCAACGGTCATCCGGGAACGCGTCGGCGACCGCGAGTTCCGGCTCGACGACGGCGGATTCTGGCAGGTGCATCGCGAGGCCGCCCGCACTCTCACCGCGGCGGTGCAGGACGTGATCGACGACGCGCTGTTCGATCCTCGAGCCAGAAATCTCGACCTGTACGGTGGCGTCGGTCTCCTTGCGGCGGCGGTCGGCGATCGTTTCGGCGAAACGACGCGCATCACCTCGGTCGAATCCGATCCGCGCGCGACGGAACACGCCGGTGAGAATCTCGCCGACTGGCTGGGTGCGCGGGTGGTCACGGCGCGAGTGGAACGCTGGATCGGCGGCCTCGCGGCCGAGGGCGACCGGCTCAGCGGCGCGACCGTCGTGCTCGATCCGCCCCGGTCGGGGGCGGGCAGGGACGTCGTCGACGCGCTCACACGGCTCGCGCCGGCGCAGCTCGTCTACGTCGCCTGCGATCCCGTCGCGCTCGCGCGCGATGTCGGCCTGTTCCGGGAACGCGGTTACGAGCTCGAGGCGCTGCGGGCATTCGATCTTTTTCCGGGCACCCACCACCTCGAAGCGGTCGCCAGACTGGTTCGGAAGGCCTGATTGGGGCCACTAATCCGCCAAGACACTCGGGCCGCGTGGGTTTCGGCGCATGCTCGACCAATCCGATTACGATTGGACCCACAGCGACAGGCGGCCCCGAAGAAAGACGGGAACGATAATGGTGCAGGCAACCGTGCACGAGAGTGACGCGCTCGTGCGACCCGGCGGAGTAAGAGTCGCAGTCGTCGACGACCATGAGTCCGTGCGCCTTGGGCTCAAGGCGGCATTCTTGGACGACGGATACGATTTCGTCCTCGCCGCCGCAACCGTCGATGAGCTGCTGGAAGGTCTGACCGGACGCGAAGTGGATGTCGTCGTCCTCGACCTCTCACTCGGTGACGGTTCGACCGTGACCGACAACGTCAAGCGCGTGCAGGGCATCGGCGCCGCCGTGCTCGTTCACAGCATCGCGGATCGTGTCGCCAGCGTGCGCGAGGCACTCGCGGCAGGCGCGGCCGGCGTCATCCCCAAATCCTCGGCCACCAAGACCGTGCTGCAGGCCGCCGCCACCGTCGCACGCGGCGAGGTGCTGAACAACCTCGAGTGGGCCACGGCGATCGACGCCGACCGGGACTTCTCCAAGGCGCAGCTCGGCCGACGTGAGCGCGAGATCCTGCACCTCTACGCCTCCGGACTCCCGTTGAAGCTCGCCGCAGAGCAGCTGGGGATCGGCTACTCGACGGCTCGCGAATACCTGGACCGGATCAGGGTCAAGTACGTCGAAGTCGGACGACCGGCGCCCACCAAGGTCGACCTGTTGCGTCGCGCCGTCGAAGACGGAATCCTTCCCGGACTGGATCCGGACGGCGGGGATGTCGGCTAGCCTGCCCGGGCGGCCCGCGCAGAACCCGAAACCGGCGCGCAACCCAATCAGCCGCAAACAGATCGAGATTGTGGCGTCTCGGTCGGTCGCGATCGGCAGCATCGTCTTCGCGGCCCAGAGCGCGCTCGCGCTGCTCGGGGAAATCAACGACGACACCCCGATCTGGACCTACACGATCGTTGGCGCGCTGATCGTCAGCCTCCTGCTGTCCCTGGTGTGTTCACTCATCGTGCGGTTCGTGCGCGGATCGCAGGGCATCGTTGCACTGGTCTTTGCTCTTGCCCTCATCACCTGGCCGCTCCAGGTAGTGCACGCCGCACCCTCGACCGGCAGCCAGTGGCTATACGGCCTCCTGAACGTCGGCACCTCGACGGCCGTGGTCGCGTTCTCGAGCCGGCTGTCGGCGGCTTACCTGTTCATCGTGCCGTCGATCTACGGCATCATCCGGATCACGCCGGCCGGAGGCGCCGAGCCCCCCGCGGATGCGATCCTGGCGTCGATCTACTCGATGATCCTCGGCGGCGCCGTCGTCGTGGTGATCACGATGCTCCGCCAGACCGCCACCAACGTCGACATCGCGCAAAGCGCTGCGCTCGACCGCTACGGACGAGCTGTTCGCCAGCACGCCACGGAAATCGAACGCGTGCAGGTCGATTCGATCGTGCACGACAGCGTGCTCACCACCCTGATCTCCGCCGCGCGCGCCTACACGCCGGAGGCGAAGAAACTCGCCGCGGTCATGGCGGGCAACGCGATCGGATACCTGCACGAGGCCGCGCTGGTGCAGCCGGACGACGGATCGACGGTGCGCCTGCGGGCTACCGCCCAGCGAATCGCGGATGCCGCCGCCGAACTCGCCCGACCGTTCAGAGTCACCGTCACCGAGGTCGGTCCGCGATCAATTCCGGTCAGTGTCGGCGAGTCCATCGCATCCGCCGCCCAGCAGGCCATGTTCAACAGCGTGCAACACGGAGGCGACTCACCACGTATTCGTCGCTGGGTGACCATCAAGGGCGTTCGTCCGGGTGGAATCGAAATCGAGATCGGCGACAGCGGCGTCGGATTTGCCGCCGACTCGGTGCCGACAGAGCGTCTCGGCGTTCGCGTCTCGATCATCGAGCGGGTCACCAACGCGGGCGGCGTGGCCCGAATCGCATCCTCGCCAGGGCACGGGACGATCGTGTCCCTGCGCTGGCCGGCGCCGAAGTCGGTGCGGGATGCGCAGGAGCGCGCGCAACGGGCCAACGAGGTCGAATCGGTCGAGGTGACCAAATGAACATTGGCGTCCCGCGCTACCTCATCGTCGGCATAGCCGGCCTGTTCTCCGCCTACCACCTGGTGCTGTCGACCTACTCGATCATCCAGCACATTCCGCACTCGGTCACGCCGATCGTCATCGCGATGGTGCTGTACGCGGCCGCGACCATCCTCAGTCTCCTTCAGATCGGACCAGCGAGGATGCCGATCTGGATCGCCATCATCAACGTCGCCATCGTCGTCGCCATCACCCTCCTGGTGACCAGCCAGCTCGACCCGTCGAAGTCCAACGGGTACGGCACGTGGTACGTGGCGGCGGTCGGCACGCTCATGACGATCACGTCGACCAGACGTCGTCACACCTTCGCCTGGATCGGGGTCGGATTCCTGGTCGTCCAGACGGCGCTCTGGGCGGGCCCTGGCGACATCGTCGGCATTGGAGTCATCGGCGACGTGGTCTGGGTCGGCGTCTCCAACGCGGTCAGCCTCGGCATCGTCAAGGCAACCAGGGACGGCCAGCGATTTGCCCAGGCCGAACGTGAAGCCACCGACTGGCAGGCCGCCCAGGAAGCGCACGTGTTCGAACGGCAGTTCCGGCTCGACCAGACCAGCATGATGTCGATCGAAATGCTGCAGACCATCCAGGCCACCGGTGGCGAACTCACCGACGAGCAGCGCCAGGAATGCCTGCACCTCGAAGGCGGCATCCGGGACGAAATCCGCGGCCGCAAACTGCTCAACGACGCCGTGCGGACACAGGTCATGAGCGCGCGCCGACGCGGCGCCACGGTGACGCTGCTCGACGAAGGCGGAATCGACGACCTCGGCGACGACGACCTCGAACGGGTACTCAATCGACTCGCCGCCGCCATCAAGAAAACGGATGCCGACCGGGTCATCGCGCGGACCGTGCCGGAGGGGTCGGATGTCGCGGTCACCGTCGTCGGGCTGCGGACCGTGGGCGACGGCAGTGCGAGCGCGCTGGGGCAGGAAGCGTTGGAAGACGATGAAGTGGATCTCTGGCTGGAGATTCCGCGGTCGGTGTAGTTCGTCCCGATTTGGGGTTCGGTCCGTCGGCTAACTGGCATTTTGAAGGCAAGAACGGGGACCCCTGCCCCGATTGCCTTCAAAATGCCAGTTAGCCGACTCCCCACGCACCTCGCGAGGCTGAGCAGACACGCACAGCCCCGGCTTACCGGGTTTGCAAAAATGGCCGGAAGCGAAGCTTCCGGCCATTTTTGAAAACCCGGGTCAGGGCGACAACCCGAATATCGCCCTGACCCGCCCCCAAGCCATTGGCCCGCTTACCCTAGTCGGCCAATGGTCTGGTGGTGTAACTCATA
>FSWU01000115.1_pt1 | contig 16180 bp, 15 predicted proteins | sample 1638061 | NCBI WGS metagenome assembly FSWU01 (sample SAMEA3914788, study PRJEB12502) | metagenome | biome: forest; material: soil | place: Canada | collected 2011-07-03 | depth 0.1 m
CTCGAGATCGCGCAGGCAGGATTCGTCTACGATCTGCCCGAGGGCCTTGACACGGTCGTCGGCGAGGAGGGCCTCAGCCTGTCCGGCGGCCAGCGCCAACGACTGGCGCTGGCGCGGGCCGTCGCTGCGAATCCAGCGGTCCTGGTCCTCGACGACCCGCTGTCGGCGCTCGACGTCGACACGGAGGCGCTGGTCGAGGCGGCGCTGCGCCGTCTGCTGGCCTCGACGACCGCACTCATCGTGGCTCACCGCCCCTCCACTGTCATGCTGGCCGACCGGGTGGCTCTGCTCGAGAACGGACGCATCACCGCGGTCGGCAGGCACAGCGACCTGCTGGCCTCGAATACCCACTACCGGTTCGTCATCTCCAGCCTGGACGACGAAGACGAGCGAGAGACCCTTCAGGAGGTGAACCTGTGACCACGGCATCCGTGACCGGAGTCTCGGGCGAGGAACGGGACGACTTCACCCGGGAGGAGAGCCGGCAGATGCGCCAGCGTTCCCTCCGGCTTCTCGGTTCGCTCTTGCGACCGCTTCGCCTGCGGCTGATCCTGACGTTGATCGTCGTCGTGGTCAGCACGGGCGCGCAGGTGGCCGGACCCCTGCTGATCGCCTACGGGATCGACACCGGCCTGCCTGCCCTGCTGAAGGAGGACTGGTTCCCCGTCATCCTTACCGGTGGTGCCTACCTCGTCGCAGGTGTCGTCGGGGCGATTCTGATTGCCTGGTACACCGTGCTGAGCGCAAGGATCAGCCAGGCGATCCTGATCGACCTGCGGACCCGGGTGTTCCTGCACACGCAGAGACTGAGCCTCGAATTCCACGAGTCGTATACCTCGGGACGGATCATCTCCCGGCAGACGAGCGACCTCGACTCGATTCGCGACCTCCTTGATTCCGGCATCAACCAGCTCGTGTCCGGATTCCTGTACATGCTCTTCATCGCGATCGCGCTGTTCTGGCTCGACTGGGTGAGCGGTGTCGTACTGCTGGTCTCACTGGTGCCTCTGTACCTTCTCACGCGGTGGTTCCAGAAGCGGTCCCAGTCGCTGTTCCGCCTGACGCGCGTGGCGTCCGCCAAGCTGATCGTCCAATTCGTCGAGACGATGACGGGTATCCGTGCCGTCAAGGCGTTCCGCAAGGAGAAGAGGAACGAGAAGGAGTTCGGCGACCTGGTCGAGGACTACCGCGATGTGAACAGCCGTGTCATCCAGCTGTTCGGGATCTTCGATCCCGGCTTGGTGATGATCGGAAACGTGGCGGTCGGCGTCGTGCTCCTCATCGGAGGATTCCGGGTGGTCGACGGGCAACTGGCGATCGGCGCGCTTCTGGCGGCCCTGCTCTACACCCGGCGGTTCTTCGACCCGATGGAGGACATGGCGATGTTCTACAACTCCTACCAATCGGCGGCCGCAGCGCTCGAGAAGATCTCGGGCGTTCTGGAGGAGCAGCCGAGTGTGCCTGAGCCGGCGCGCCCGCGGACGCTACGTCACGCGGAAGGAGACGTGGTCTTCGACGACGTGCAGTTCGCCTACCGGCCGGACCGCGTCGTGCTGCCGCATTTCTCTCTCACCGTTCCGGCGGGTCAGACGATCGCGCTGGTGGGGTCGACGGGCGCCGGGAAGACCACTCTGGCGAAGCTGATCTCGCGGTTCTACGATCCGAGCCACGGGAAGGTCACTCTCGACGACGTCGACCTCCGCGATCTCAGCGAGACGGACCTGCGCCGGGCGATCGTCATGGTGACTCAGGAGGCGTATCTCTTCAGCGGTTCGGTCGCCGACAACATCGCGATCGGCAAGCCGGATGCGACGCTTGCAGAGATCGAGCATGCGGCCTCGGCGGTCGGCGCGGATGAGTTCATCCGCAAGCTGCCGAACGGCTACGACACCGACGTGAACAAGCGCGGCGGCCGGGTGTCCGCCGGACAGCGTCAGCTGATCTCGTTCGCGCGTGCATTCCTGGCCGACCCGGCGGTGCTGATCCTCGACGAGGCGACGAGTTCGCTCGACATCCCGAGCGAACGGCTGGTGCAGGAGGCACTCCAGACTCTGCTCGCGGACCGGACCGCTCTGATCATCGCACACCGGCTTTCGACGGTCGCGATCGCCGATCGCGTTCTCGTGATGGAGCACGGGAGGATCGTCGAAGACGGCTCGCCCGATGACCTCATCTCGGGCACCGGTCGCTTCGCTCAGTTGCACGCGGCCTGGCGCGACTCACTGGTCTGAGCCGAGCGGCCACCAACGGGCGTCGGCGAGTTCGATCCGGTAGGACTCGAACGCGTCGCCGCCCGTCTGGCGCGACGTCGGCCAGCGTAGTGGTGTCGCTTCCGCACGGTATCGTTCGAGCGCGGCGCGCTCGTGCTCGACGGGCGGGAACCCGCCGGCCCGGACGACCCGCCACCAGGGAACCCGGTCGCCGTAGCGGGCCATGATCTGGCCCACCATCCGTGCGCCGCGGGAGCCGAGCGCCGCCGCGACGTCGCCATAGGTCATGACGTGTCCTGGCGGAATGGAATCGACGATCTCGAGGACCGCGTCGACGAAATCCGGCGGCGAAGCCCGGTCAGAGCGCAAGGACGCCGATCGTTTCGCCATACTGTGTCTCGCCGACCGGACTGAACCCTGCGTGCACGAAGAAGGCCCCGGGACCGAGTTCCCCAGCCTCCCAGATCACGTTGACGTGGTCGAATCCGCGCGTGCGCGCTTCGTCGGCGAGCGCGTGGACGGCGAAGGTGCCGATCCCGCGATCCTGTGCATCGGCGTCGACGTTGATCCGCCAGAGCACCGAACGGAACTCCTCGTGCTCGGAGTCAGGGTCGAAGTTGGCCTGGATGAATCCCACGACGTCGTCGCCGTCGACGACGACGCGCTGCCAGGTGGTTCCCGGGTCGGCGACGGAGAGGACCGCCGAATAGGAGACCGGCGCGATGAACTGCTCTTGTCCCGGTTTCAGCGAGAGAGCGTTCGCGGCCACGATGTTGGAGGCGTTCAGCTCCTGGAGACTCAGTTCACCCATGGCAAAAGGGTAGCCTGAACGGGGGATGTCTAGATAGTCGGGCTTTCCGCTGACAGCGGATTCAGGACCGGTGCAGAGGCACCCCCTCACAACCAGGTAAACTATCTTGATATCAAGATAAAAGGAGCATCCATTGGCAAAGATCAAGGTCGAAGGAACCGTCGCCGAACTCGACGGTGACGAGATGACGCGGATCATCTGGCAACTCATCAAGGAGTCGCTGATCCACCCCTATCTGGATGTGAATCTGGAGTACTACGACCTGTCGATCCAGAAGCGCGACGAGACCGATGATCAGATCACCATCGACGCCGCACACGCCATCCAGAAGTACGGTGTCGGCGTCAAGTGCGCGACCATCACGCCGGACGAGGCGCGAGTCGAAGAATTCGGTCTCAAGAAGATGTGGAAGAGCCCCAATGGGACGATTCGAAACATCCTGGGCGGAGTCGTCTTCCGCGAGCCCATCATCATCTCCAACATCCCGCGTCTGGTGCCCGGCTGGAACAAGCCGATCATCATCGGCCGTCACGCGTTCGGCGACCAGTACCGCGCAACGGACTTCACATTCGACGGACCGGGGACGTTGACGCTGAGCTTCCAGCCCAGCGATGGGGGCGAGGAACAGTCCTTCGAGGTCTACCAGGCTCCAGGTGCCGGCGTCGCGCTCGCGATGTACAACCAGGACGCTTCGATCCGCGACTTCGCGCGCGCATCGTTCAACTATGGTCTCGACCGGAACTACCCCGTATACCTGTCGACGAAGAACACCATCCTGAAGGCATACGACGGCCGCTTCAAGGACCTCTTCCAGGAGGTGTTCGACGCCGAGTACAAGGACAAGTTCGAAGCCGCGGGTCTCACCTACGAGCATCGCCTGATCGACGACATGGTGGCCTCCAGCCTCAAGTGGGAGGGCGGCTACGTCTGGGCCTGCAAGAACTATGACGGCGATGTGCAGTCGGACACCGTCGCGCAGGGATTCGGCTCGCTCGGGCTGATGACCTCCGTCCTGACCACTCCGGACGGACAGGTCGTCGAGGCGGAGGCCGCGCACGGCACTGTGACGCGCCACTACCGCCAGCATCAGGCAGGCAAGCCCACGTCGACCAACCCGATCGCCTCGATCTACGCGTGGACGCGTGGCCTGGCGCACCGCGGCAAGCTCGACGGCAACCAGGAGCTGATCGACTTCACGCACACCCTTGAGGATGTGGTCATCAAGACCGTCGAGTCCGGCAAGATGACGAAGGACCTCGCGCTTCTCGTCGGCCCGGATCAGCCGTACCAGACGACCGAGGAGTTCCTCGCGACGCTGGGGGCGAACCTCAAGGCTCGCATCGGCGACTAGTCACCGGTATCGGCTAGTCACCAGCGCTGACGAGCAACCAGCACTGACGAGCAACCAGCGCTGACTAGCAACCAGCACTGACAGCGAGAGGCCCGGCGGATGATCCGCCGGGCCTCTCTTTTCGTGCGATTTTCGTGTGCGATTTTCGTGTGTGACTTTCCCGTGTGACTTTCGTTTGCCACTCTCGGGTACGACGTCTCCGCCGCGGGCATTGTCGGGGGTGGGGGCGACGGCCACGCGAGCGGGGAGTACTGCCGACGTTAGCCCTTAACTGCTCCCGCCGACATACCCGTCACCAGTCTTCTTTGCACGATCATGAAAAAGACCACGGCCGGAAGGCAGAAGAGGACCGAAGCGGCCATCTGCGAACCGAAGTCGGTGCCCGTCGGCGTCGAGAAGGAGGCCAGCCAGACGGGCAGCGTGTACATCGTCTGATCCTTCATGAAGGTGTACGCGAAGATGTAGTCGTTCCAGGCCGTGACGAAAGCGAAAACGCTCGTGGCGATGACACCGGGCATCACGAGCGGGAACAGGACCGACCAGAGGACGCGCCAGGTCGACGCACCATCCATCTCGGCCGCCTCTTCGAGCTCCACCGGAATGGTGATGAAGAACCCGCGCATCACCCAGATCGAGAATGGCAGCACGAGCGCCACATAGGCCAGGATCAGGCCGGCGTAATTGCCGATCAGCCCGACGTCGTTGAAGATCAGGAACATGGGGATGATCATCGCGGTCGGCGGCAGCATCTGGATGATCAGGATCGAGAGCATGAGCGGACGACGGCTGCGGAAGCGGAACCGGGTCAGCGCCGCTGACGCGAACATCCCCACGACGACCGAGAGGATCACCGAAGAGAAGACCACGATGACGCTGTTGCGGAGGTCGTCGAAGAAGTCCGCTTGGCTGATGGCGACGATGAAGTTCTGGAAGGTCAGCTGCCTCGGCCAGAAGATGGGCGTCGGCGTCATCACTTCGTCGCGGGGTTTGAATGCCGTGTTCAGCATCCAGTAGACGGGGAACACCCACACGAGGCTGAACACGATGGCGATGGTGTGCGACACCCACCTCGGCCGCCTGCGTCGGCGCCGGATGACGCGTGTTCCGTCGGTGGATCGCGATGTGGCGATGCCGGTGGCTGCTGTCCCGATCGCAGGAGATGTCATCTGGCTCACAGGTCTTCCCCCGAACGGATCAGGCTGCGGATATAGAAGCCGCTGAAGATCAGCAGCAGGATCGTCGTCACGATGGCGATCGCGGAACCGTTGCCGATGTCGAATCCGACGAATGCGGACTGGTACGTGTAGATGCCGAGCGTGGTGGTCGCGCTTCCCGGCCCTCCTTGCGAAATCAGCCAGATCTGGTTGAACACGTTGAAGTCCCAGATGATCGAAAGGATCGTCATGAGGAGGATCGTCGGCCGGAGGAACGGAACGATGACCTGCCAGTAGACGCGCCACTCGCTGGCACCGTCGAGGCGGGCCGCTTCCAGATACTCGGGGCTGAGCTGCGTCTGCGCGGCGTACAGGGTGAGGGCGATGAAAGGAACCGCCTGCCAGACGATGAGCATCCAGATGCAGACGAAAGCAAGGGAAGAGCTCTGTGCCCAGTTGACGTTGGTGACGTTACCGAAGATCTTGAGTTGGGTGAGGAGCCAGTTGACTACGCCGTAGCCCGGCTGGAAGAGCCAGAGCCACACCTGAGAGGATGCGACGTTCGGCATCGCCCATGCGAGGACGAGCACGATCGTGACGACATAGCGCATGGCGGTGTTGAGCTTCAGGAGCAGTTGCGAGACGGCCATGCCGACGAAAACGCTTCCTGCGACCATCGCGGCGGTGAAGAGAATGGTGCGGACGAGAGCCCACCAGAACGCCGGATCGACGAACACCGCCGCGTATTGGGACAGGCCGACGAAATTGAACTCGCCGGTGAACAGGCTCCGCTGATCGAAGTCGGTGAAGGACGTGAAGATGAGGAAGATCATCGGGACGATGATGAGCGCGATGATCACGATCCCCGCCGGTGTGAGGAGCCACAATGGCGCCAGACCCGGCTTGCGTCCTGGGCGGCGGCGCGGGCCGCGCGGTCGCCGGAGGTTATCTCCGGCGACCGCGCTCTCGCCCACAGCTGCCAGTGCAGTCGAGGAACTCATGAGACTACTTTCTCCTGTCGGGGCGAGGCCTGGTAGGAAGTGCTATTTGTTGAGCACGGATTCGACATGCGCATCGAATGTCGATGCGGCGGCCGACGGCGATGACGATCCCGTCGTCACCGACTGGAAGAACTGCGTGATGCTGTTGTCGCCCTCGATGGTCGCCCAGTTCGCCGCCGCCGGCGTCGACTTGGAGATCAGCGAAGCCTCGAAGAAGCCCTTCTGCAGATCGGTGAGTCCGCTCGACTGCGCAGCCTTGACCGTCTGCGTGCTGTTCGGGATCCATCCGTCTTTTCCGAACACATAGCTCTTCTGGATGGAGGGGCTCGCCGCGATCTTCGTGTAGTCGAGCGCCAGCGACTGGTTCTTGCTCTTCTGGGCGATGCCCCAGTCGCTACCTGCAAGAAGGACCGGCTGGTTCTTGCCGGAGGTGCCGGGCATCGGGAAGGTGCCGAGGTCGTCGTTCGTGATCGCCTTGTTGTCTTGCTGGATCACCCCGATCTCCCAGCTGTTGCCGAGAATCGCGCTCGTCTGTCCGTTCGCGAAGATCGTGTCCTGGCTCGGAGTGTCCGTGTCGAGCGTCTGCGAGGCCACCGACGAGTAGTTGTTCTGGAACGTCTTGAACTCGTTCAGTCCTTTCTGGGCCCCCGAGCTGCTGAAGCCGGCCTTCCAATTGGTCCCGCTGCCCGTGGCGATCTGGCCGCCCGCATCCCAGACGAACTGCAGACCCGCGTACCAGTACTGACCGGGCATGTAGAAGGTGGAGAAGTCCGGTGACGGATTGGCCGCCTTGACCTTGTTGAGGTCCGCGGTCAGCTGCGAGTAGCTGGTCGGCGCCGTGGTGACACCCGCTGCCGCCCAGGTCTTCTTGTTGTAGATGACAGCGCGGGTTCCCGCGAAGGACGGCACGGCGTAGAGACTGCCGTCGACCGTGGCGGGGTCGACGAGGCCGCCGAGCCAGGTCTGGCCTTGCTCGAGCTGGGACTTGTACTTGGTCAGATCCATCAGGCCGCCGGTTGCGGCGAAGGTCGGGACCTGCGTGTTGCCGATGTCGATGACGTCTGGCGGGTTCGATCCGGCCAGGGCGGTCGTCAGCTTGGTGGTGATGTTCGCCCACTGCTGGGTCTCCACCTTGACCTTGGCGCCGGTCTCCTTGGTGAACTGCTTGTTGATCGCGGCCAGCGTCGTGTTGGAAAGGTCACCTGTCATGACCCAGACCGTCAGCGTCTTGCCCTTGCCGTTGGTGCTGCCGATGGATGCGGAATTACTGGAAGAGCCCCCGCCTGAGCAGGCGCTCAGGGTCAGCGCAGCGGCGATGCCCAGGGCACCGACGACCGCAAAGCGTGTCTTGCGCAATTTATCTCCTTGTGTGTGAAGGCGCCTCGTGCCGCGCCATGTGATTGCAGCGGGCGCTCATGCATGAGCGTGGCCGTGCGTGAGGGAGACGGGCGGATGGCGGCCCGCTCCCTCGGCCCGGGATTACCCGGACGTTCATCGGGGAATGTCCAAGTCATTTCAGGACACTCCGAGTTCTGCTGACAGGACGAGGACGGCGGCGCCCAGCAGCACCAGATCCTCGCCGCCGGGGGCGATCCTCATCGCGAGGCCGTTGCTGACAGCGGAGAGCGTGCGCAGGTCCACTGTTCGCCTGGCCTGGTCGAGGAGCGGCCCTTCCAAGAGGTCGACGGGGCCGGAGAGGACGACGTCGTTCAGGTTGAGAGCGCTGATGATCGGGGCGAGTGCGACACCGAGCGACCGGCCGGCCTCGCTCAGAACGGTCTCGCGGTCCGCTTCGGCGGCATCGCGGAGGCGGGCACGCAGATGCGGGGCCGCGACCGACAGCTCCAGGCAGCCGTGTCTGCCGCACGCGCAGAGCTCGCCGTCCTCGTCGACGACGAGGTGCCCGATCTCGCCGGCTGCGAACTGCTCGCCCTCGACGAGTGCGCCCCCGATGATCAGGCCGGCGCCGACGCCGTGCTCGATCGTGACCACCATCAGGCTCTGACCCGTGGTCTCGCGGTAGGTGTGCACGCCGAGCGCGGCCGCGTTCGCGTCGTTGCTCACGTAGATCGGGCCGGAGTGGACCGTTCGGATCCGGGCAGCGAGATTCAGGTCGTACCAGCCCAGGTTCGGTGCCTCCTGGACGATGCCGTCGTGGCCGACGATACCGGGCGTGCCGACGCCGATTCCGAGGATGCGGACCGTCGTCAGCTCCATTAGCCGCGCGACCAGGCCCGTGACGAGGCCTACCGCGTCCTCACCGGTCTTCCCGGCCACGTAGGCCTCCGCGCGATGCAGCACGGCTCCGCGCAGGTTCACCACGACACCGACGAACCGTTCGTCGCTGGACAGGTCCAGGGCGATGATGTGGAAGGCATCCGGCCGGATCCCGATCAGCGTCGCCGGTTTGCCGACCCGAGCGCCACCACGCGTCCCGAGATCCTCGACGATGCCCTCGAGGACCAGTTCGGCGACCAGATCGGACACGGTGACGCGTGTGAGTCCCGTCTCGCGTGCGAGGTCGGCGCGGCTCATCACTCCTTCGTGGAACAGCGTCTGCAGGATCAATGAGCGGTTCTGCAGCCGATTGTGCTCGGGAAGCGACTTCTGCGTCACCCGGAGCGCTCGGCGCGCGGGGGCCGCCGTGTCGAGCGACGGTATGGTGCTGTCCATAGTGCGTTTCCTTCGGCGGCGTCATTGCTGGATCCCGGGTCCTGACGGGCCCGCTGGTTTTTGTTAGTACAGTCGCCTTACAAACAAATGTCAAGCATTCATTTGTAAACGATTGGTTACAGCGGCCCGAGTTGGTCTCAGCGGTTGCAAAATCAGGGATTCGTAAGATTTACTAACAAATGTGACTGATACAGATGCTGCGCGTCGAGCCGCGGCAACGACGCTGCTCCCCGGGTTCGTGGGGCCGACGCTTCCGGGGTGGTTGGCGGACCGGCTCCGGAACGGACTCGGCGGCGTATGCCTGTTCGGAACCAACGTCGTCTCGTCTGGCCAGCTCCGAGCGCTGACCGAGTCGATCATCGCCTGCAATCCCGATGCGGTGATCGCGATAGACGAAGAGGGCGGAGACGTCACGCGGCTCTTCTACGACGCCGGATCGCCCTACCCCGGGAACGCAGTTCTCGGACGGATCGACAGGCCAGACCTGACGGAGAGCGTCGGCCGGGACGTCGGCCACGCCCTCCGGGACAGCGGCTGCACCCTCGATTTCGCTCCGGACGTCGACATCAATTCCAACTCGGACAACCCGGTGATCGGAGTGCGCAGCTTCGGTGCCGATGCGGAGCTCGTCGCGACTCACACGGCGGCCTGGATCCGTGGTCTGCAGTCGACCGGGATCGCCGCCAGTGCCAAACACTTCCCCGGACACGGGGACACCGCAACCGATTCGCATCTCGCGCTTCCGACAGTGGATCGAAGCTTGGAGGAACTCCGAGTCCGCGAACTCGCGCCATTCCGTGCGGCGATCGCAGCCGGATCGAAGTCGATCATGACCTCGCACATCCTTCTCCCGCAGCTCGATCCGGATAATCCGGCCACCTTGAGCCGTCGGATCCTCGAGGGGCTGCTCCGCGAGGAGCTCGGCTTCACGGGCGTCATCGTCAGCGATGCGCTCGACATGAAGGGCGCCAGCGGTGAGACCGGCATCCCCGAGGCGGCAGTCCGCGCGCTCGCGGCAGGGTGCGACCTGTTGTGCATCGGGACCGGCAACACCGATGAGCAGCTCGCCGAGATCGAGGATGCGATACTCGACGCGGTCCGTCACGGACGCCTCGCGGCCGAACGGCTCGAGGAAGCGGCACGCCGGGTCGTGGCGCTGGCTCGTGAAACGGTGGCGGAGACCGCGCGCGCCGCGGGCGCGCAGTCGGTAGTCTCGGATCATGCAGCCGCGGTCGCTCCCGAACTCGTGATCCAGGCGTTCGACGTGCAGCCATCAGCCGCCGTCGCGTTCGGTGAGGCGCGGGATGTTCAGCTGATCCGCATCGACGCGGCGGCGAACTTCGCGATCGGCGAAGCCCCGTGGGGAGTGTGGGCGGCCCTGGCCTCGGAACCCGATGCGGAATGGGCGCGACTGCTCACCCGCAACCCGGTTTCCACCGTCTCGCGCGAAACGGACGAGCCGCACGAGCCGCACGAGCCGCGCGAGCTCGCGGAGCCGGGTTCGCTCGCGATCGTCATCGGGAGGGACAACCATCTGCATCCGCACGCTCGCGCAGCGATCGACCGCCTGCGCGAGACGCGGCGCGTCGTCGTCGTCGACATGGGCTGGCCCTCGGACGACAGAGCGTATGCCGATGTCGCAACCTTCGGGGCTTCGCGACTGACCGGAGAAGCGCTGGGGCTGGCGCTCGCGAGGTGGATCTCGTGAGGATCGGCGTCGACATCGGCGGGACCAAGACCGATGCCGTGGTCATCGGAGACGAATCCGCGCTCATCCAGCGCGTCCGCTCGGTGACCGGATTCGGATCCCGCGCCGTGGTGGAGACCGCTGTCGCAGCCATCTCGCAGGTCGCTTCCCTGGCGGACACCCCGGTGAACGGATTCGACTCCATCGGGGTGGGGATCCCCGGCATGGTCGACGGGCATACCGGAGGCGTGCGGCACGCAGTCAACCTCGGCTTCGACGCACTCGAGCTGGGCGAGGAACTCCACTCCCGACTCGGTGTGCGCGTGCAGATCGAGAACGATGTCAAGGCGGCGGCGCTCGGCGCATACCACCTGCTCGGGCTGGGCTCGTCGATGGCATACCTCAACCTGGGAACGGGACTGGCGGCGGGTCTCGTGCTCAACGGCGCGCTCTGGCGCGGCGCCAGAGCCACCGCGGGCGAGATCGGTCACATCCCCGTCGATCCGCACGGATTGCTGTGTCCGTGCGGACAGCGTGGCTGCCTCGAAACGGTGGCGTCGGGATCGGGGATCGCTCGGCAATGGCCGACCGATGATCCGCACCCGGTTCGCGATCTGTTCCGCGCTGCAGTCGCGGGGGACCCGGATGCCGTGCGCATCCGTGCCGGGCTGGCCGAGGGAGTCGCGTCCGCCGTCCGGATACTGGTGCTCACAGCAGATGTCGAGACCGTGGTCATCGGTGGTGGTCTGTCGCACCTTGGCGAAGACCTGCTCGGCGACGTCCGCACGGTATTGTCGAAATGGGCCGAGACATCCACGTTCCTCTCGTCGCTGGAGCTGGCGTCCCGGATCCGTCTGACCCCCGAGAACACACCCGCCGCGGCTATCGGCGCGGCACTCATTGGAGCAATCTGAATGACCGAAGTCGTCATCGTCTCGGACGCCGAGCGCGCGGGCGAACTCGCCGCCGAGAGCATCCTGCGGCTGATCGCCGAGAAGCCGGACGCGGTGCTTGGACTTGCGACCGGCTCGACCCCGCTGCCCGTGTATCGGGCGCTCGCGTCGAGGATCGTGGCTGACAGGGTCGATGTCTCGAGCGTTCGCGGCTTCGCACTCGATGAGTATGTCGGACTTCCCCCCGGACATCCGGAGAGCTACCGCGCGGTGATCACGCGCGAGGTCGTCGAGCCGCTCGGGCTGGATCCCGAACGCGTTCACGTGCCGAACGGGGCGATCGAGACGATCGAGCGTGCGGGCGCGGACTATGAGAGTTCGATCGCAGCGGCCGGCGGCATCGACGTGCAATTGCTCGGAGTGGGAACAGACGGGCATATCGGCTTCAACGAGCCGAGCTCTTCGTTCGCATCGCTGACGCGCGTCAAGACGCTGACCGCTCAGACCCGGCGCGACAACGCCCGGTTCTTCGACTCTCCTGACGATGTCCCGGTCCACTGCGTGACTCAGGGACTCGGCACCATCCTCCGTGCGCGCCACCTGATTCTGCTCGCGTACGGTGCAGGCAAGGCGGATGCGATCGCGGGAGCCGTCGAGGGTCCGGTGACCGCCAGCAATCCCGCGTCCGCGATCCAGTTGCACCCTCGCGCGACGGTCATCGTCGACGAGGGAGCCGCGTCAGCGCTCGCGAACGCCGAATACTACCGGTACGTGTACGACAACCGGCCGAGCTGGCAGGTCATCTAGTCACGCAGACGCCGTTCTCCGCTCAGACGCGGGTCTCGGCTCAGACGCGGGTCCCGGCTCAGACGCCAGACTCTGCCGCGCGGGCCACTCCGCGGCCGTCCGCCCATACGTGCCGCACCTGCCAGCCATGGTCGAGAAGGACGGCGTCGGCTGCATAACCGGTCTTGAGCCGCCCGAGTGAATGCTCGAGGCCGAGGACACGGGCCGGGGTCGCGGTCAATGCTTCGACCGCTCGCTGGGGGGCAACGCCCACGACGGTCACGGCGAGCCGTAACGCGGTGTCTTGCGTGAGCGTCGATCCTGCGATCGTGTCGGTTCCTCTCAGGACCGCTCGACCGCCGGACACCGTGACGTCGAGACCACCCAGACGATAGTCGCCGTCGACGCTGCACGCCGCTGCCATCGCATCGGTGATCAGTCCGATGCGGCGGGGTGCGACTTCGAACATGAGGTGCGCGACGCGAGGATCGACATGGATTCCGTCGAGGATCAACTCGAGCACGACCTGGTCGTTGTCGAATGCGGCGACCACCGGGCCGGGTGTCCGGCCGCCGATGCCGGACATGGCATTGAAGGCATGGGTGAGCAGTCTGGCCCCGATGTTGAAGGCGCGGGCCGCTGTGGCGTAGTCGGCCTCCGTGTGACCGACCGCGACAGTCACGCCCGCCTCGGTCAGCACGGGGATCGACTCGAAGGCGTTCGGAAGCTCGGGAGCGATCGTGATCTGCTGGAGCGTGCCTCTCGCCGCCCCGATGAACTCATCGACGAGCGCGACATCCGGATCCCGTAAGAAGGCCGGATCGTGTGCTCCCTTGCGATTCCGAGACAGGAACGGGCCTTCCAGATGCGAGCCGAGGACGAGTGGATCGCGTTCGGTGAGATCGGCGATCAGGCTCAGGTTCTCCGCGAGTTCATCGGCCGGCCGCGCCACCAGGCTGAGGACGGAGCGCGTGGTGCCGTGCGAGCGGTGAGCTGCCAGGGCGCTCGCCGCTGCGGCCGGACCAGCGTCGAAGGCGTGACCGCCCCCGCCGTGGCCGTGCAGATCGATGAAGCCGGGGGTGAGCCAGTGCCCCGCGGCGTCGACGACGTCGCGGCCGTCCGCCAGCTCGCGCCATCCCGTTCCCGTGCCGGTCGCGACGATCGAACCACCGTCGGTCGCGAACCAGAAGTCGTCGACCAGACCGTCCGCGTCGACCTTCCGGGCGCTGTGAACGACGAACGGCGGCTGTGTCGGGTCGGTCATCGGAACTCCCGACGACCGTTCATCACGCCGCTGATCGTCGCGACGACGGCGAAGGCGATCGCGATGACCGGCTGCCCCAGGTTCCACCAGGTGAAGGCCGCCCCGGCCATGATGACGATCTCGACGATTGCTTTTCCGAACGCGTCGAGCCCGAAGACCGCCTTCGGCGACCGGAACAGAGCCCACAGCAGGATCGCGACGGCGGGTGTGCAGATGCCGGCGACGATGTTCCACGGCAGCGGCCAATGCACGAAGCCCCAGATCGCGAAGGACACGAACACGAAGATCTCGAGGAAGAACCGGATGAAGTCATTGACTGTGAACTGCGGCTCGGCATGGTTGTGCTGGGCATGGTTGTGCTCGGGTCGGATCTGCTCGGGATGGGTCTCAGTCACCAAGACATTCTACGGCGGGGGGCTCGCGGACTGGCGGGTTCGCGGACCCGGGAACCGGCGGACTCGGATCGTCGCTCAGCGGAAGATGATCGTCCGGTGCCCGTCGAGCAGGATGCGGTGCTCGGAGAACCAGCGAACGGACTGGGTGAGCGTCCGGCTCTCCTCGTCCTGGCCGATCGATCGCAGCTCCGATGGGGAGCGGGAGTGGTCGACGCGAACGACGTTCTGCTCGATGATGGGACCCTCATCGAGGTCGCTCGTGACGAAATGCGCGGTCGCACCGATCAGCTTTACCCCGCGCTCGTGCGCCTGCTTGTATGGATTCGCGCCCTTGAACCCGGGCAGGAACGAGTGATGGATGTTGATCGCCCGGCCCGCGAGGAAATGGCATAGCTCGGGACTGAGGATCTGCATGTAGCGGGCGAGAACGACCAGTTCGATGTTGTACTCGTCGACCGCCTGCACGATCCGCGCCTCGAACTCGGCTTTGCCCTTCGGATCGGCCACCGGCTGCGATTCGAAGGGGATCCCGTAGAACGAGGCGAGGTCGGCGAGATCGCCGTGATTCGACAGGACCAGAGGGACATCGACGGCCAGTTGTCCGGCCCGCTGCCTGAACAGCAGATCGTTCATGCAGTGGGCGGCCTTGGAGACGAGGAGGAGTGTGCGCACCGCCCGGCCGACCACATCCAGCTGCCATTCCATGCCGTACGCGTCGGTGACGGGGATCAGGGACGCCTCGAATTCGTCGCTGTCGGCGGCGGACTCGATCTGCAGCCGCATGAAGAACCGTCCGGTGTCGACGCTGGCGAATTGCTGACTCTCCGTGATGTTTCCGCCGGATGCGACGATCGCGCCGCTGATCGCGTGGACGATCCCGGGCCGGTCGGCGCAGACCAGCGTCAGTACCCAATGCGTTGCTGTGGTCACCACGCAAGCGTAGCGACTGGGGTGGTGCAGGGTTATCCGGCTGTGGTGCCGCCGTTGCCGCCTGCAGTGGTTCCGGGCGCAGCAGACGCAGGATATGTCGTCTCGGCGCTCGGACCGAAGCGGCCGGAGCTGCTCTGATATCGCGCCTGTAGCTGATAGGTGACACCGGGCAGCGCGAGGAGCCAGGTCGGCGCCGACCAGGTCATCGTCGGCACATCCGAATCGTCCACGAAGGTGTACGACTCCGAATCCGCGGTGATCGTGATCGCAACCGGTGATGTGAGGGGATTCTCGAGCGTCACCGTGACGGCGCCAGAATCCTGCGTCACGTTCAGGCTCGGCACGGAGAGAGCGTACGCGACGGGATCACTCGTCCCCGACGTTTGGCCCGTCGTGCTCGTCTGCGTGGCTGTCAGCGTTCCGCTCGGTGCGGCATTCGACAGCTGACCGGTTGTCCAGGATCCAGAGCTGTCAGCGATAGCGGTCGCGAGCGTGGCGCCGTTCTGCACGATATCGATCGTTGCTCCCGGCTCTGCCGTTCCGGAGATCAGTGGGAAGTATGCTCCTGCGATTCCCGATGCGGCTCCCGTGTCGGTGGTGCCGATCGCGGGCGGCGCAGGTGCTGCGGGTGGTGGTGGTGATGATGGTGGTGGTGATGGTGCCGGTGCCGGTCCTCCGCTCTTCGGAGAGCTTCCGGAACCCGTCGGCGAGGGACTCGGCGCGACCGGATTCGTCGTCGCCGTTGGTGCCGCAACGGCCGACGGCGCTGTCGGCACAGTGCTTGCGACGACGACCGGAGAGGTCGTGGCCGCCGGTGGCGCAACGGTGCTCGGTGAGGTGTGCGGCACGCGACCCGCCGGACGCTTCGGTGCGGGCCGGTGTGCTGCGGGCGGGGCCGAGGCCGCGGCATGTGTATTCGACGTGAGCTGACCGGTCAGGTTCACCGCCGTGATCACGGACACGGCCACGAGGGCCGCCACAGCCAGGGCGCCGACTCCGACCAGGGTTCCGGCGAGCGCACCGGA
>FSWU01000213.1_pt1 | contig 15976 bp, 13 predicted proteins | sample 1638061 | NCBI WGS metagenome assembly FSWU01 (sample SAMEA3914788, study PRJEB12502) | metagenome | biome: forest; material: soil | place: Canada | collected 2011-07-03 | depth 0.1 m
GATTCGGATCGGGGTCGCGCGCCGATGACCTCGGACGAGATCAGGACGGAATCACGGGCCGCTCTAACCCGGCTCGTCCAGCGCAATCACGATCAGCGCGAACTCGTCCGGTTGTACACGGTGCTGAGCGCCGAAGCGCTGGACCCGAGACACCCCGCCCATGACTATTTTGAGCAGCGTCTCGCTAGTTCACGGCAAGGGCTCGCGGCAATCCTCGCTGGTTGGCACTCCAAGCCGGATGAGTGCGCGGTGCAGATTCTCTCCTTTATGGACGGTGTCCAGCTCAATTGGCTTCGTGACCCCAGCATCGACTTGCTCGCCGAGTGGAACCGTTTCGCCGACATGCTCTTCGCCGACTAGAAAGTCACGGCTCGCGCACCGCGCAGAGAATTCCGTCCAGAGGAGGTCGATAGCCGCCCAGGAAATCAACCTCCCCCGGACGAAGCTGTTCCGCGGTGCGGATGACCTGTCGGGCGCCGGAGGAGCGCTCGACAGGCCATTGACTGTGACTATCCGGCTGGCGTCACGTCGGTCGCGACATCCGGATAACCGTTGACCTCAGTCGGTTTGGGCATGTGGATCTTGGCGCCCGCGGCGTATCCGGTGTCAATCTGGGAGAGCGGGACGGCGTAGGCCTGTGCTACTGAGTAAGCGGTGACAGCCTGGTAGAGCTTGGACTGTTCCGCGGCAGGCGCGTTGTTGGCCTTCTCGAGTAAAGCCGTCAACTTTGGATCGGTGATACCAAACGGGTTGAAGGGCCCGGCCTCGGTTCCGTACCAGTTGATCGCCTGCATGTACATCGGCAGTCCGCCGTATCCATACGCGACGATCGGATACTTCTTCGTTGAGACGCTCGCGATCCACGTCGCGACCGTCGGATCGGTGGTGAGGTTGGTTTTCACTCCGATCTTTGCCCAGTCACTCAGCATTGCCTGAGTTGCCAGAGAAATCCCAGCGAATCCCTGCGTTTCGACACTGACCGTGAACCCGTTCGGATAACCCGCTTCCGCGAGCAGTTTCTTTGCTTTCGAAGGATCGTACGGGTACGCGGACTCAAGGGACTTGTCGTAACCGTCCTGACCGAGACCCGTCGCTTGGGTCGTCGGTTGGGCGTACTTGCCGAAGAGGGCGGCAGTAATCGACTTGCGGTCGACGGCGTAGTTCAGTGCCTGCCGAACTTTGAGGCTCTTCAGTTCGGGCGCCACGGCACCCGTCCGATCCGCTAGCAGCAGACCATCGAAGGCGGCTGGAGCCGAGTAAACGGTATCCGAGGATGACACCGAAGAAACGTTGCTGCCGTCGATGCCGTCGATGAGGTCGACTTGCCCGGTGCTAAGCGCCTGGATCTCGGTGTCCGGATTGGTGATAATCCGGAGGATCACCTTTTTGTAGTGGATGCCCGACTGATTCCAGTACGACTTGTTTGGGAGGTAGGTGTAGTGATCGTTGGCGACTGTCTGGCTCGTGTCGAGTACGTAGGGCCCGGCGCCGAATGTTTCGGTCCCCAGCTTCGACGGATGTTTCAGGCCGGCGGGACTGATGATGTCTCCCAAGAGCGCGTTCTGGTTGAGCGTTCTCGGCAGTACCGGGCACGCGGTCGAGCATGAAATCACAACGGTGCTCTTTGTAGGTGCTTGAACATTGGATATGGCACCACCCCAAGGGGCGACCTGACCGCCCGCCTTCAACCCGTACTTCAGGGACGCCGCGACGGCCGCCGCGTCGACCGGCGACCCATCCGCAAATTTTGCTCCTGCGCGGAGGGTCAGTTCGAACTTGAGGTTGCCTGAGCCGACATATTTCCAGGAGGTTGCAAGTCCGGGGGAGTAGGAGCCGCTGGGGTCCATCTGAATGAGAGGCGCGTACGCCAATTCCGTCGCCCAAACCGGCCCGGCCTGTGGGTTGGCCTGCACCGGATTGAGTGTGGTTGGTGGAGTGTTCGTTGCGACTGTCAGCAGGTCGCCCTGCTTACCGCTGGAGGTGGAGGTGGAGGTGGAGTTGCTGGATGGTTGGGCCGCCGAGCAGCTCGAGAGAGCCAATGCGAATATGGCGACGAGGGGGATAACTAGCAGTGATTTTCGATTGCGAGACACGATCGTTCCTTTCACGGTCGTCAATGACCGTTCGTTGATGCGATGGATTTGGAGTCTGAAAGACTCCGCCGGCGTTGAATCCGAGGATCGGAAACTGGTGCTGCCCTCAGTAACGCGCGGGTATATTCGGCCTTGGGTCGCTCATATATCTCGCGAGCGAGGCCGTATTCCTCTACATGGCCTGCCTTCAGGACCACGATTTGGTTGGAAAGGTGCCGAACGACGGCTAGGTCGTGGGCGATAAAAAGGTAGGAGACTCCCATTTCTTGCTGAAATCCTGCGAGCAAGTTAATTACCTGGGCCTGGATGGACAGATCCAGTGCGCTGACAGGTTCGTCGCAGACGATCAGGCGCGGCTCCAGAATCAGGGCCCGAGCGATTGCGATCCTTTGACGTTGTCCGCCTGAGAACTGGCCAGGGTAACGGTCGAGAGCATCTTCCGGCAGGCCGACCCGACCGAGCATACGGCTGGTTCGCTCGCGGATGTCACTGCGCGAGACCCTGCCTCGCGCCAGTAGCGGTTCCGACAGACTCGCCCCGATTGTCCGCACAGGGTTAAGTGAGCTGTTCGGGTCTTGAAAGATGACCTGCAGTTCGCGCGCCAAGAGCCTTCTGCGTGGTCGAGTGGCGTGAGTGATGTCTTCCCCGCCGAATCGGATGACACCCTCAAAGCTGTTGACAAGGCCGAGAATTGCGCGACCGATCGTGGACTTGCCCGAACCGGACTCGCCCACCAGCCCCACCGTTTCGCCGGCAGCGACGGTGAACGAGACATCGCTGACCGCTTGGAAGTAGCCTCGGCGCCCTCGGATCGGATATCTCACTGAGAGGTGTTGGACGTCCAGAAGTGGCTCACTCATCGGGGCGACCTATCGTCGGTACCAAATTGGTTCTTAGGCAGCGGCTTGCGTGCGAATCGGATAGATCCCTCAGCGGCACCTTTGTGTCCCTGCACTTTTGTTCCACAAGAGGGCAGCGATCCGCGAAGTGACAGCTGGTCGGCCAATCAGCGGGCGCGGGCACCGTGCCGGGGATGGTTGGTAGATCCAGTCGTAGGTCATTTTCTGCGTCGCCACTCGCGCGGGCGACTGCCGCGTGCGGGTTGGCAGAGAGCAGCCCGACGGTATAGGGATGCCGGGGATTGCGATAAAGCGTGTCAACATCGCCCTGTTCGACTACTTGTCCGGCGTACATCACCAAGGCGTGATCACACAGGTCGGCGACAACTCCCCAATCGTGGGTGACGATCAGTATCGCCAGACCGGTGCTCTCCTGAAGTGTGTGCAGAAGGGCCAGAACTTCGGCCTGAACCGTCACGTCAAGCGCGGTGGTTGGTTCGTCCGCTACGAGGATTTCAGGGTCCCCGGCGAGCGCGAGCCCGATCGCCACCCGTTGGATCATGCCTCCGGATAGCTGGTGAGGATAGCTGTTCATGGCGGCACGCGGATCGGGAAGTTTCACCATTGCCAGAAGCTCGACTGCCCTCGCCTTGGCAGATCGGCGGTCGAGATGCCGGTGATGGCGAATGGCTTCCACCAGTTGGTTGCCGATCGTGTAGTTGGGATCCAACGCGATCATGGGCTCTTGTGAGACATATCCGATGCGCCGGCCGCGAATGCCCCTGAGCTCGTGATCGTCCAGCCGGGAAATGTCCCGACCTGCCAGGAAGACGGAGCCGCCTTCGATGGTGGCTGCCGAGGGCAGTGAGCCTATGACGCCGAGAGCCGTGAGTGACTTGCCGGATCCCGATTCCCCGACCACACCGACGGTCTTCCCAGCTTCGATCTCGAAGCTCACCGACTGGACGACGGTGAGGCGAGCGCCGCCCACTGGTACCGAAATGCTCAGATCGCGTACCGAAAGCAACGACGTGGGAACCGTTCGACCGGCGCCCCCGGCAGCTGCGGCGTGGTCTCTCCGTCGTGCACGAGGCGCTGACCAGCGATCAACTGAGGCATCTCTCACTGCGAAACCGATTATCCCGAAAGCCAGTACGGTGACCGCGATGATTCCGCCACTGGGCACCAGCAACCACGGTTGACGCGTGATCACCTGTGACGCATCCGCTACGGCACCTCCCCAACTCGCAATGGGCGGTTGGGGTCCGAATCCGAGAAACGCGAGCCCGCTTTCCACAACGAGAGCAAGGCCTGCATAGACGGCAATTTGAACGAGGATGACGCTCGAAACCCGCGGAAGCACGTGGCGGGCCACGATGCGAATTGGAGAAATACCAAACACTTTTGCCGCATCGATGTAGAGCTCCTCGCGAACCGCGAGCGTCGCCGCTCGCACCACCCGAACGAGTGAAGGGGCGGACAGAAAGCCCAGGGTGAACATCGCAACATTCTGGTTGTCGACAAAAACGGACAGTACGACCAGCAGGATGATTACGCCGGGAATGCCGAAGATCACATCGACGACCCGCGAAATTATGGTGTCCGCGACTCCGCCGAAATATCCCGCAACCAGGCCGAAGACAGTCCCCAGCACGACAAAGACGAGGAGCGCTTCGACGGCCCCGAGAAGGCTGATAAAGGTACCTGTCATGAGTCGGGAGAGGACGTCCCGGCCCAGCGCGTCAGTGCCGAGAAGATGCTGCGCGTTGGGCAGCTGCAACACACGAAGTACGTCGGTTGCGTTCGGAGGGTACGGCGCTAAGTCGCTGCCGAAGAATGCGAGAACCAAAACGATCAATACCCACACGGCCGCAACGACCGTTGTAGGTCGGCGAATCAGGGCCCTTACGAGCGAGTTGTTTGTCCTTGCGCGGGTCGGCGCGGTGATTGGCACGGTCATCGCACACGCACCTTCGGGTTCAGCCACGCGTACAGCAGGTCGAGACCCAGGTTGAGGACGACCACCATCAGCGTGAAGTAGAGGACTGCGCCCTGGACTACGGGGTAGTCATGTTGAAGTGTTGCCTGCACTGCTGCAGAGCCCAGACCCGGAAGCGAAAATAGAGTTTCAACAAAGACGGTCCCGGACAGGAGGCCGACGAAGACAACGCCTATGACGGTGACTATCGGAATCGCTGCGGCTCTCAGCACGTGCTTGAACAGAACTGACCGCGCGGACAACCCATTGGCCTTTAGGACACGGACGAAATCGCGACCAAGTGTGTCCTGTACGGAGTCCCGCGTCTGGGCGGCAATGATCGTGGTCCCGCCGACGGCCAGCGCAACTACCGGCAACACCAGTGTCTGCACCCAGCCGAGCGGCGAGTCTTCTACTGGTACATATCCATTGGCAGGAAACAGTCGAATGTCGACGGCGAATATGACAATGAGGGCGAGCCCTAGCCAGAAGTTGGGGATGGCCATTCCGGCGAGAGAAAGGGTGTCGACGAGTCGCGAGACCCAGCCCCCGCGGAGGGCGCTGATCACGCCGAGCGTCATTCCGACGAGCGCCGATGCAACCGTCCCCAGGACGACGAGCGAAATAGAAACCTCGAGTCGAGAGCCCAGTATCGACGTTACCGGTTCGGCGGTGAACAGCGACGAACCGAGGTTTCCGTGGAAGGCATTCATGAGCCAGTTCCAGTACTGGAGCCACACTGGTTCGTCGAGTCCCATCTGCGTCCGGAGACGAGCTATCTGGTCAGGGGTGGCGAGGGGACCAAGGAGTGTTTGTGCTGGGTTGCCTGGAATGAGGTTGATCAGGACGAAACTCAGCACCGAGACGATGAACAGTACGGGAAGGGAGATCAGCACCCGTCGGACAAGCATTCTCACCATGGGTGCCTACAACCTGAGGGCGGATCGGAGGACTGTCCAGTGCTCCGCGTTCTCGCGCTGTGAAATCGGGATGAAGTCCAGCGCATGCGAGCCGTGAAAGGTGCCCGGAAAGAGGTGAAGCTCGAGCGGGACGTCTGCTGCGAGCAGGGCCTGCGCGTAGGCGATGCCTTCGTCCCGCAGAGGGTCGTAGGTGCCGACACTGATATATGTCGGCGGAAGGCCGGACAGATCCGAGGCGCGCGCTGGCGCGGCATAGATCGGCACTTCTGACCCGGACAGGTCTTGCAGGTAGGCGCTCCAGCTGACTTCGGCGCGGGGCTTGTTCCAAACCGGCGTATCGGTGAAGCGATTGACGCTGGCCGACTCCAGACGATCATCCAATTCCGGCTGGAGTAGCATCTGAAAGCTGATTTTCGGCCCGGACTGGTCGCGAGTTCGCAGCACGAGCCCCGCACACAGACCAGCGCCGGCGCTGGCGCCAAGGACGGCGATGCGTTCCCTGTCGACGCCGAGGTCGTCGGCATTGTCTGCAAGCCAGTTGAGGGCCGCCGAGCAGTCATCGAGCGCAGCCGGGTACGGGTGCTCGGGAGCAAGCCGGTAGTCAACCGTGACGACGACAACATCGAGTCGTCGCACGAGCGACACCAACCAAGCGTGCTCCTGCTCTAGGTCTCCGGTGATAAAACCACCGGAGTGCACGTGAAGTATGCCGGGGCGGGGCGCGGTCGACACGGTGTCCGGCGAATAGATCCGCACTGTCAAGTCGCGATTGGAGGACGGTCCAGCGATTATTCGAGTCTCGATCCGTAGACCGTCGATATCCGGCTTCGGGGAGTTGGCGACGATCGTCGCTACTTCTTCCCTCATGAGCCCAATGTCGAGAACGTTTCCGCCCGGCATAAGAGCGAGCGTGGCGGCGAGCTCTGGATCAAAGTTGTATGGCTTCATTGCCCCTCAACAGGATTGCGGTTGTGCATTTATCCTCGGCCGGGCGCATAGCCGCGCACATCCGACGGGCGTCGTCAGTGTTGCCCTTCCGGACAGACAAGTGCGCGGGGTGGTCAAGCTAGCTGTTGCTAGCGAGGCGCCGAGCAAGTAGCGAGAGTTGAGCCCGAAATCTTCCTTCACCGGAATCGAGCGACCACCCGAGAAGATCCTCGATATGCGCCAGTCTCGCGGCAACGGAACTGTGATGACGATGCAAAGCAATCGCCGCGGCTCTCAACGAGCCGGTCTGGCAATAGACCTCGAGTGCCGCAACATCTTGCGCTCCACCATTGGTCATGGCCAGTCGCTCCAGAGCGGCGACATCGGCCTGGGAGCGGATGAGTTCCGGGCTTATGTCCGCCAGCAACGTGAGTGGGCCTAGGGCGTCATAGGACGCGACCGCTTGTTCGGGTGAGCCAGTGACAGCGAATCGCAATGCGCAGGCGGCTTCTTGCCATCCCGTGTGACCGGCAAGTGGGGCAACAAGTGAGCTCACGCCGCAGCGGATTTCGATTCCTAGCTGTCCGGATTCGGCGCGTGCCGTCAGTGCACGTCGGAAGTCTGCGGGAAGCGATGAGCTCATCGATGGTTCCTGTACCAGCCCTATTGCGACGCCGTCGATGACTGTGACGTGTGCCGAACGGGAAGTTCGAGCACGGGCGATTAACCCGACCGCGGCCGCCGCTGAGTCGACTCCGGCCGTCGTCGCCACGGTGAACACTCGTAGCGGAGTTTCGGTGCTCAACCCGATGAGCCCGAGCGCGCGGGCTTTGTCCTCAATTGCTGCGGTTTCGGAGATGACAATTTCCAGAAGCGCAGGATCGCCGAGGGTCGGCCTGCCCAGTCGCCGACCCAGACGCTCCTCAAGGATTGCCACCGCAACCATTAATCGTTCGAGGATAAGCGCGTCAGTCCATTCGGCCGGGTCGCGGCCGACAAGCCATCCGGTATCACCACGGCTCGAATGGACTTGCTCGCCGCGTTCGTATGTTGCCTCAACCGCGGCACCGTGAGGGTCGAAGGCGACCGTGCGAGAGTCAGCGGTGACAACGACCACGGCGCACTCGGCGAGTGCGGCAGCGCCCCTAACCAGCGACTGGACATCGGCGCTGGGGTTGTCTACGAGCGCGTCGAAGTAGGCGATGATGCGCAGTGCTGCGACAGCCTCGTTGTCGGCGTCGCTGAGTCTGATCAGCAGCCCGCGCATGGTTGCTCCGTGGGTGTGGGCGTTACCTGATTCATCGTCGAATCTCCATCTGTGGTGCTTCCACTCGCACCCCGGCTCAGCTCCGGGGGTGCGGGTGTCGTGGCGTTATTTCCGTACTGCTGCTGCGGCGCGCAGGTCGGTGATGGTCGGCAACGACGCACGCCTTACCCGCAACACAGCAACCGACCCAAGCAACGTGATGATCGCGCTGGTCACGAATAGAGACGCGTATCCGCCCAGGAGGGTGACCACGAGCGATGCGAAGAACGGCGCTGCGACCTGAGGCAGCATGATCGCGATGTGGAAGACCCCGAGGTCGCGACCTTCGTCCCCGGTTTTGGGAATCACGAGCGTCGCGAGTGCAAGATCAACACCCAGGTACAGCCCGAGAGCAAAGCCCGAGATGGATGACTGGATGAGAAACGCGGTCCAGGTCGGCCAGAAGAACGGCAGGAGCATCGCGGCACCACCGAGGACGGAAGAGACGAGCACGAATCCGCGATGGTGCGCAAACCGATCGACGAGCGGGCCGGCTATTGCTGTCGCCACCACGGTAGCCACGAGTGCGATAGTCGTGTTGGTGGCTACCCCCTGCGCGGCCGTGAAGCCGTGGGGCAGGTGAATGTAGTCCTGCAGGGTGTAGAGGCCGAACGCGGTGACCATGCTCTGCCCAAGAAATACGACCGTGCGCGAAATGAACACCCAACGGAAATCGTGCGCTTTCAGGCTCGCAAACATATCCCGGGCTTCGTGCACTAGCGAGCGTCGCTCAGGCACGGGTGTTTCAAGTTTCCGCGGATCGCGCAGGAGGATCGCGCTCACGATTGAGGCGGCGAGGAAGAGTCCGGCGAGAAGCGCATACCCGACCACAACGGATTTGACCTCAAGAGCTCCGATTTGCACACCGATGATCGCGCCAATCGGAAGGCCGAGGCCCTGCACGGTGCTCGCGAGACCGTGCCGGCGTGCGGGAATGCGCTCGGGAATGGTCGAGAGCATCAGGTTCATTCCGACGCTCAGGAAGGCCTGAACGAGGAACCAGCCGATGAGCAGGAGGGGGATGGAGTTGCCGAATGAGAGCAGCACGAGGGCCGCGGCCCCGGCTATTCCGCCACCGAGGATGAACGGCGATCGACGTCCCCAGCGGGTTCGAATGCGGTCTGAGAGAACACCCACGATGGGAGGCATTACGAGGGCGGCGAGGGCGGCGACTCCTGTGATCAGTCCCAGCGCCGCCGGTGCGCCGCTGCCTGCGGCGGTGCGGACTTGGGTCGGCAGGAGAACGGAGATGACGGCGCCGACGGCGGCGTAGCCAAAGACATTGATGAGGAACATCCCCACCAGCAACGGGGCTATCCGAGTGCGGGGCGCTCCGACGCTCACATCCGGAACGTCAAATGTTTTCAGCGTCATGACTTTCCAATCGATGGGTTGGGGATGGTGAGGTTGGCGATGATCGGCCGGAGCACGTCAACCCACGCGCGATAGCCCTCACCTGTGAGGTGGACGTTGTCTTTGGTGAATTCCGCACGTAAAGTGCCTTCCGATGTTGCCAGCGCGGGCCAAAGGTCGACGTAAGTGACGTTCGCCCCCGCGTCCGCTACGGCTTCCCGGTACAGGCGATTCAAATGCGTGAGCTCCTCGCGGTATTTGAGTGCGCGCGGCATGATGCTCTCGACGAAGATCGGCGTGGCCGGTGCTCGATTCTGGATGGCCGCGATGATCTCGCGCACATTGCCGACGATTTCCGACGACGGTACGGCGCCCGAGATGTCGTTGGTGCCGATAAGCAGGAACACCGCAATGGGTGCATTAATTACCCCGTCGACCCGAGCAAGTACCTGCGCGGTGGTCTCACCACCGACTCCACGATTGACCGTGGGTACATCGGGGAACAACTCGTGCCACATCCCCTGTTCTGTGATGCTGTCGCCGAGAAAGAGGATGCGCTGCGCCGGAACCTGCAGCGTGTCGAGCTGAGTTTGGCGCGCATGCTGCGCTGGACCGAACAAGGCGAAGAGCATCTTACGAAACCGTCGACGCAAGGCGGCGGCCACGGGCGGAATGCGGCCGGGGTACCGTTCGGCTGCTGCGGCGCGCCGTGGGTCGGAGGGATATTCGGGCAAGGGGATGCTCCTTAAACGAGAGAAAGCGGTTGGCGAGTTGCCATCCCGGCTGCGAGATAGATGTCATCGAGTACGCGCATCATGCGGATCGACTGGTCGGGTCCTGATGCAAGCGGGGCGCCAGTGGTGATGGCGTCGCGGAAAGCGGCGAGTTGGAGTGTGTATGAGCTTCCTGGCAGTGCCCGCACAGTTCGTGACCTGTCGGAGCGGATCCGGACGCGGGCACCGATCTGTGGGTGGAAGGGCCAGCTCACCCGCATCTGCCCGCCCGATCCTTTGACCGTGACGCCGGATCCAAGCAGTCGGCGCGACCACATGCTGGCAGAGACCGCCCCAGTCACCCCGCCGGGGAGCTTAAGCGTCGCCCGCATGACGGCATCGATGCCACCCTTCGAGGAGGCGCTCGCTTCGAGCACGGTTGCCTCGTAGCCAAACAGGTGCTGCAACATCCGGACGGGATAGCACCCGACGTCCATCAAGGCTCCGCCGCCCAGTGCGGAATTCCAGCGAATATCACGCCCTGGGGGTATGGGAGCGTAGTTCCAGCTAGCGGCCGAGGTGATCGTGCCAAGTTCGCCAGAGTCGAGCACCTCCTGCATCTGGCCGACGAGCGGATGGTAGAGCGAGTGGAAGGCCTCCATGAGCACCAGGCTGCCGGCGGCGTCGACGACCTGCTGCGCCTCGGGGGCATTCGCCGTGAACGGCTTCTCCACCAGGACGTGCTTGCCGGCATTCAGGGCCGCGATCGACCACACTCCGTGCAGGGCTGCCGGGAGCGGGATGTAGACCGCGTCGAGCTGCGGGTCCTGGAGGAGTTCCTGGTAGGTGTTGTGGACGCGAGGGATTTTGTGTCGCGCAGCGTATCTGGTGGCGCGAGCGGGGTCACGCGCCGCGATCGCGTCGACGCTGACACCGTCGACCTTGCGTGCAGGAGAGAGCATGGCGAGAGCAGTGATCTTCGCCGCGCCAAGCACGCCAAGGCGGATCGTCGCGGACATGAACACTCCCTCGTGCAGGACACTCAACGCTGCGATGAGTGCGGGGGAATGCTAACACCGAAAATATCCAATTGGATAGTCGGGTGAGAAAATGTGCCTTAGCGGTCCGGTTTCACAGGCTCGAGAAGCTTCTCGAGCAAGAGGAGCCCTTCCGCCAAGTCTGCGCTCTTGTCGAGCAGCCACTGCGTCGAGAGGCCGTCGGCGGCGGCCACAATGAGTGCAGCGGCGGTATCCAGCGGGATGTCATTCCGAATGGTTCCTGCGTCCCTCCCCACCTCGAGTGAGTGCAGTATGAGTTCACGAAGGTTGGCATATCGCGCGACGAAGTACTCGCGGGAGTGGTCATTGCCTGACTCAAGTGCGCGCGCGACCATGCTGTTGAGCAGAGCCATGAAGCCGGGGGTCTGTGTGCTGAAGTCGGCCGAGCGACGCAGCGCGTCAGCGAGGCCTTCGTCCACGAAAACTTCGGACGTGCTAAAGCGCAGCTCATGTTCGTGCAGTACTTCGAGGAACAGCTGCTCTTTGGTGCCGAAGTGATGTACGAGCACCGGGTGTGTGACGCCAATCGTCTCGGCAATCGCGCGGAGAGACGTGCCCTCGTAGCCCAGATCATCAATAACCGTCAGCACCTGGTCGATGATTTGCTGCTTTCGCGAGGCGCTTTTCGAGTATGGACCGCGCTTGGGCGCGTGCGTCTCCACCTCGGTCATTTGTGCCTCCTGCGTCTATTGGACGACTCGACTTTACGCCGTCATTGAAAATATCCGGGCGGACAAATTGTGATAGTGTCCCCTCGATCGCGAAGGACTCCACCCGGTGTCGTAACGACTCGCGGCAGTTCAATGGAGAAGTCACATGGTAGAAGCGCAGGAGCTCTCGAAGCGGATGAGCGACCCGAACTGGTGGCGGCAGGCCGCGATCTACCAGATCTACCCCCGGAGTTTCGCTGATGGGAACGGTGATGGAATTGGTGATCTGCGCGGCGTACTCTCCCGCGTTGACTACTTGGCGTCACTGCACCTCGATGCGGTCTGGTTCAGCCCGTTCTACCCATCGGCCCTGGTCGACGGTGGCTATGACGTCGACGATTATCGCGACATCTCGCCGACGATCGGCACGCTCGGGGAGTTCGATGAAGTGATCGGCGCCCTCCACGCGCGCGGCATCAAGGTGATGGTCGATATCGTCCCCAACCACAGTTCCAACCGTCACGCGCGCTTCCTTGCCGCTCTGGCGGCTCCGGCGGGCTCGCCTGAGCGCGAGTACTACATCTTCCGTGACGGAAAGGGAGAAAACGGGGAACTACCGCCAAGCGATTGGCAGTCACTCTTCGGAGGGCCGGCATGGACACGCATCACCGAACCCGACGGAACGCCCGGGCAGTGGTACCTGCATCTCTTTACTGTCGCCCAGCCTGACTGGAACTGGTCCAACCCCGCGGTGCGTACCGAGTTCCTCGAGACTCTGGCGTTCTGGGGCGACCGAGGGGTCGACGGCTTCCGCGTTGATGTGGCTATGGCCCTAGCCAAGGACATGAGCGAGCCTTATCCGACCTGGGCCGAGATCTCTGGCGAGGTCGAACTCGTCGGTCCGGTCGCGAAATGGCCAGAAGGGAAGCACCCGATTTCTGACCGGGACGAGCTCACCGAGATCTACGCGGGTTGGCGTGAGGTGTTCAACCGTTACGACCCGCCGTTGTTCGCGGTGGCGGAAGCGTGGGTGCCACCGCACCGTCGAGCTCGATATGCCAGTCCGCAAAGTCTCGGACAGTCGTTCAGCTTCGACCTGCTGTCCGCACCCTGGTCGGTGAAGGCGTTCGACTCGATAATCCGGCAGAATCTCAACCTCGCCGAGGAAACGGGATCAACGACCACCTGGGTGTTCGCCAACCACGACGTCGTAAGGCAGGCATCGCGCTATGCACAGCAGGACTTGCACGCCGAACTCGATTTCATCAGCGTGACCCACGTGGACGCCCACGCACAGGAGCACGGACTCGCACGGGCGAAGGCGGCGACCCTGCTCGCTCTGGCGCTGCCAGGCAGCACCTACATCTACCAAGGCGAGGAGCTGGGGCTCCCTCAGGTACTCGACATCCCGGCCGAGTTCGCACAAGACCCGATGGCCAAGATCGAGAACGGTGTCGAGGTGTCAGGAAGGGACGGATGCCGTGTGCCCCTGCCGTGGACCACTGGCGGCGAGTACTTCGGTTTCAGTGAGGGGGGCAGTCACCTGCCTCAGCCGGAATGGTTCGGTTCCTATTCCGTGCAGGCCGAAGCCGCGAACGTCGGCTCGACGCTCGAGCTTTATCGCGCAGCGCTCAACCTTCGCGCCGGACTTCAAACGATCGAGGAGATCGAGTGGCTCGAACTCGGCGACGAAGTGATCGCCTTCCGGCGCCCCAACGGTTGGACGTCAATCACAAACTTCGGCGCGAACCCGATCGCACTGCCGACGGGCGAGGTTCTCCTCCGTACGGATGGGCTCCCCGGCGCTGCATCGCTCGCGAGCGAGTCGACAGTTTGGCTCCGCAGCGAAGACGACAAGGACAAGTAGGGACAGGGAGACCTCGCGGATAGTACGGCGGACTCCAAACGCGCCGTGCTATCCGACGAACAAGGCTCGGGGCGCAGTATCCGACCTGACGGTTCTCCTTTTTCGAGGTCATGGGCGGGGCTGTCAAGCCATCGGTCGAGAGAATGTGACGATGAATACAAGTACGGGACCCTCACACACTGTGACAATCGGCGGCGATCTCACTGTTGGCAATATCGGCTACGGTGCCATGCAACTCACTGGTCCCAAGGTGTGGGGCGATTACCCCGACCACGACGGAGGCGTGTCTCTGCTCCGCGAGGTTGTGGCCGCCGGAGTGACTTTCATCGATACGGCGGATGTCTACGGACCTCACTCCAATGAGGAACTGATCAAGGACGCGCTCTTCCCCTACCCCGACGACCTCGTCATCGCGACCAAGGGCGGTTTCGTCCGCGGCGGGCCCGAATACAGCGACATGGGCGCAGTCGGCAACAGATCGTACCTGCGGCAGGCCGCCTACATGAGCTTGCGCCGGCTGGGTCTCGACCAAATCGACCTGTACTACCTTCACACGCCGACGATGACGGATGTCTCGTTCGAATCCGCCGTCGAGACGCTCGCCGGAATGAAAGACGAGGGTTTGATTCGGCACATCGGTCTGTCCAATGTGAGCGCTGACCAGCTCAGGTCAGCACTGGCAATCACCGATATTGCCACCGTCACCGTGCACTACAACGTTGCTGTCCGTCTCGGAGCTGCGGTGCGTGCGATCGCGGTCGAGCAGGGCTTGATCTTCTCGCCGTGGCATCCTGGTGCTGTACCAGGAGGCGAGGAGGGAGTGCCATTCCACGCAGTGATCGACCCGATCGCAGCGAAGTACAACGCGACCCCACAGCAAATCGGCCTCGCCTGGCAGCTTCACCGCTCCCCCAACGCGTTGCCGATACCTGGCACCACCAGCCTCCATCATCTACGGGAAAACCTCGACGCGGCATCGATTGAGCTCACTGAACAAGAGGTCGAAGCCATCACCCGGCTCGTGCCCGAGCAACTATAGATCAGAGCGAATTCACCGGTTGGGTGTTGAGTTCGGCGCTTCCACCAATCCAGCATCCTCCGCTCGAGTCTCGGGATTCAAAACGCACCGAGATAGTGGACGGGCGTCCCATCGCGACCCCCTGTGAAATGAAGATCGCGTCGGCAGTTCTCTCCGCGATTCCTGCGTGAACCAGACCGAAGGCCAAGGCCGCCGCGGCGATTCCCGTCGCCGGATCCTCGGGGTAGCCAGACGATTGCGGAAACTGACGGGCATCGAAGCGGCGCGACTCTTGGTCGATGACGGCGTAGGGATATAGGCCGGTCGAGCTGATGCGTGTGCAGAATGCCTCTATCCGATCGAACCGGGGAGCCAAGGCTGCGAGGGCGGCGACCGAACGCATGGGGATGAGTGTCTTTGTGCGACTTGTCCGCGCGTTCAGGACGGGCAACTCTGCGAGTTCGGAAAGCGAGGTGCCAAGAATTTCGCAGATATCAGCTCTTGTAATGATTGGATCGGGCAGCGGTTCGACGATACCTTCCGGCTGCGAGATCTCGACAACGACGTGTGCCGGATCCGCGTCATCGATCCTGGCGAGCACTCGGCCGCTCGCGGTGCCGATCTTCACCTCGCTGGATGGAAGTTGTCCAGCACGATGAAGCAGCCACACAGCACCGATAGTTGCGTGACCACACATCGACATCTCGTGCTTCGGTACCCAGAAGCGGAACTCGAAGTCATCCATTGAACCGGCTCGGGGAGGGAGGACGAAGGCGCTCTCGTGGCCGGAAGACACGGCGACAGCTTGCATCTCGGCATCCGACATACCCGCCGCGTCGAGCACAATCGGTGCGGGATTCCCGCCGCCCGGGCTGGCCGCGAAAACGTTGACTACCTGCACATCTTCAGCACGCACGAATGAAGGCTACGTTCATCCGCGCTCTTATTGAACCAATCAGACGTGTCCTGACACATCGCACAATCTACCGCTCTGCGATTCGATGCTTCCGACCACATATTGACCACAATCGAGGCAATGCGCGGGCAATCGTCTTAGATACCGCACGCTCAAAAACCCAGACAAACAAAGGGACGAGCGCATCATGTGATCTCACCCGATTGGCTTCGAGCCGGCTGAAAATCGAGAGGTCACGGGATCGACGCCCGTCGGACCCACCATAATTATGCCTTCTGATCAGCTTTTTTGCGGGGAGCGGCTCTGTGTCTGGTGACTCAGGAGTCGCCGCTTGACCA
>FSWU01000122.1_pt1 | contig 15960 bp, 12 predicted proteins | sample 1638061 | NCBI WGS metagenome assembly FSWU01 (sample SAMEA3914788, study PRJEB12502) | metagenome | biome: forest; material: soil | place: Canada | collected 2011-07-03 | depth 0.1 m
GTCTTCGATCGCGCACAGCTGGCACGACGAGACCGCACGGCTCTACGAGGAACAGCGCGCCTGACCCGCGCGTAGCCGGACGTGGGTGACGTCGCGCGGCGGTTCGTCGTCGCAATGCCGGCGGCTTCGGCATGACTCTTCGTCATCGAACAGGACTCCTACGCACTGCGTTGATCGACCTTGAAGCAATCGCCTCAAACGCGATGATCGCGTCGGGCGACGATCCGGCAGGGGCAGCCGCCGACCTGCGAGCCAACGCATACGGTCACGGCACCCTCGCTGTCGCCCGGGCGCTCGAATCGGCCGGGATCGGCGCGGTCGTCGTATCCACGAGCGAAGAAGCCGGGGCGCTTCTCGCCGCTGGCATTCGCGTTCCCGTCGTCGAAGCGGCGGATGAACTCGGTCGGCGCGACGCCGGCTTCAAGCTTGTTCACGGCAGGAACATTTTTGCGGCCGCTGAGCCGGCACGCGCAACTATGCGATTGAGCGGTGAGGTCATCTCGGTCAAGTCCGTCGCGGCCGGCATCGGTGTGTCCTACGGATATACATATCGCACGAAGCGACGCACACGGCTTGCACTCGTGGCACTCGGTTTCGCGGACGGCATACCGCGCTCGTCGGCCAATCGCGCGCCGATCCGGATCGGCGGATTCACCGGAATGGTGAGCGGCCGTGTAGCGATGGACCAGTTCGTCGTCGATCTGGGAGAAGCCGAGGCCGAAGTCGGCGACGAGGCCGTGGTCTTCGGATCTGCTGACCGCGGCGATCCATCACTGATCTCCTGGTCCGATACCGTCGCTGTGCATCCGTTGGTGCTGCTCGCTCGGCTCGGGCGCCGGATCACGCGAGTGGAGGGATCCCTGTGACCGCTCAGGCAATCGTCGACCTCGACGCCCTGCGGTCGAACATCCGGGTGCTCCGCGATCGCGTGAGTCCGGCAGAAGTCATGCTGGCTGTCAAAGCGAACGCCTACGGCCACGGTCTCATCGAGGTCGGGAAGGCCGGCGTCGAGGCCGGCGCGTCGTCCCTCGCCGTCCTCGAAGTGTCTGCCGGGCTCGCCTTGCGCGAGGCAGGCGTAACGGTTCCGCTTCTGGCATGGCTGCACGGGCCCGAGACGGATTTCCGCTCGGCGATCGATGCCGGCATCGAACTCGGAGTATCGGCCATCTGGCAGGTGGACGCGATCTCGACGAGCGGCGCGAGCCGGCCGGCAATCGTGCATCTGAAGGCGGATACCGGCCTCAGCAGAAACGGTGCGACTCCCGATGACTGGCCCGATCTCGTGCGTTCAGCCCTCGCCGCCCAGAAATCCGGCCGGCTGCATATTCGTGCAGCTTGGTCTCATCTGGCGGATGCGGGGCTCGGCGAGGACGAAGTGGCCCTGAACCGATTCCGCGAGGCCGTCGTGGTCGCCGAAGAGCTTGGAGCCAAGTTCGAGATACTCCATCTGGCGGCGAGTCCTGCCGGCTGGCGCATGCCCGAAGCCCGCTTCGACTTGGTGCGGTTCGGGATCGCCGCCTACGGAGTCTCGCCGTTCGACGACACGTCCGGTAGGGAGATGGGTCTTCGCCAGGTCATGACCCTTCGCGCCCCTGTCGTCCAGGTTCATCCCGATGATTCGGAGCTCGTGCGGGTCTCCGCCGGATACGCCGACGGAGTCCCGGTGCTCGGAATACCTCACGCCCGTGTCCTCCTGAACGGCGCCCTTCTTCCGATCATCGACGTGGATGTCGACTCGACCACGCTCGACGCTGGAACGATGAGGGTCCGGGCAGGCGACATCGCGACTTTCTTCGGGCCTGGAACCGACGGTGAACCGACGCTCGAGAAATGGGCCGACTGGGCCGGGACCATTGCGGATGAGATCGTGACGGTCATCCCCGACCGAGTGGAGCGCCGTTACGTCGGCTGAGGCCGTTCGACACCTCTAGCGGACCCGTAGGCCTCTAGCGGATCCGTGCTCCCAGACGCGCTGCGATGGCAGCGCGCGCTTTCTCGGCATATCCGTCTGCCAGCCGCGTCTCGGGCGTCTCTGCAAGCTCCGCTTTGCCGTACCGACGCCGCAGCGCGGCGGTCAGCAGGTCGTCGGCGAGAACCGGGTTCAGCGGAAGCACCGATCCGTGCAGGTGCGTTCCGATGCTGGCCCCGGCGCGCACGCCCTCCACGCGCACGCCCTCCACGCGCACACCCTCCAGTCGGGCGCTTTCCGCTGCCGGTGTATTGCCAGCTCCACGGATGACCGTTCCTAGCGGCTCGGCCCCCGAAGCGAGAGTCGTCACCGACGAATGATTCTCGAATCCCGCGATCGTGCCCCATTCGGTTTCGACCAGGGACTCACCGACCGTACGCTTGTCGACCAGGGCCACATTCGACGGGAACACGCCGGCACCGATCAACCGCTGACCGTCGGGCAGGGCGAGTTCGGTCCCGAGCAGCTGCCATCCGCCGGCGATCGCCAGGATCGGTGCGCCGTCCGTAGCCCACTCCCGTAACAGAGGCGCCAGCCCCGAGACGTCGTCGTACACGGCGCGGAGCGAGGATAACGGCCCGCTGCCGATATGGACGATGTCTGCCGGATCGGGCGCGACATCCCCGACCGAGTGGTCGACGACGTCAACCGAGATGCCGCGCCAGCGCGCTCGCATCGTGAGCGCAGTCACGTTGCCGCGATCGCCGTTGATGCCGAGCTCTCCCGGGTACAGATGCAGGATCGTCAGATCGGCGCTCACTCCTGACCCTCCAAGTCCAGAAAGCCGAGTTGCTTGCGGATCAACATCATCTGCTCGTAATTGACGATCATGGTCTTCACTCCGCCGGGAGGGTCTGGCAGCTTGAGAAATGTCTGAAGTGCGCGATCCAGTTCCGGAATGACCTCGCCGATCGGCAGTCTCGCGTACGCGAACCGCGTCGCAAGCTGCCATGCCTTCGTCCCAGACAGCACGTCGACTCGTGAGAGCGACGACAGATCGGTGTCGTAGATCCACGACGGATCCGGCGTTCCCTCGTCGACCGCCATGAACAGCTGCTCGGGCGGTTCGGAGAGGTAGTCGAGATTGAGTTGGAGACTCGGCGGATTCTTCATCATGATGATCTCGATGCGATGTCCGCCGACTTCGATCGTCTCACCGCGACCGTAGACGGTCCGAAGATTGGACATGGCTGCCACCGCTGATTCGGGCCGGAACCCGTCGCCGAGGAGAGCGACGGCGGTGGCGACCGCTCCAGCCGCGTCCACTGCATAGTGGATGCCGCGCGCAGGCAATTCGACGGTGATCGGCGAGCCATCGACCTCGATCACCGCGTCGCGGGTTCCCAGTGAGGTCACCCGTACACGGGCATTCGGCACCTTGGCGTCTGCTGCAAGATCGGTCTCGGACACGTTCGCCAAGCCGTGCGGAGACGCCTCGATCAGAGCGGGGAGCACATCGAAGGTGACAATTCCACGCCCGGTTCCGACCAAGTCTGCCGCAATATGCCGCACACTGTCGTCGTCCCGGTTGACGACCAGGAGATCACGCGCGCTCTCCCCCACCGAACGGAGCATCTGTGCCACGCGCCCAGGCTCGTAGAAGCGGTTGAGTTGATCGATCTGGACGTTGAGCAGCAGCACAGCCCGAGGTTTGAGGAGTTTCGCGAGTGCGACTCCATAGGCCTCGTCGACCTCGACGACACCGACGTCCCCGCGGATGTAGCCGTCCCACGGAATGTCGGCGAGCATGGCAGCCGCGATCCCCTGCGGCAGGTTTCCCCCGGACGGATTGGTGAAGACATCCAGGCCGTGCGCACGCAGTATGCCGGAGAGCATGTTCGTCGTCGTCGACTTGCCGTTCGAGCCCGACACGAAGACCAGTCCTCGAGGAAGTCGGCTCACCGCCCGTTCGAGAAAATCGGGCGCGATGGCGAGGACGATACGGCCCGGCACCGCCGATCCCCCGCCTCGGAGGCGAAGCAGACGTCGGGCGATCAGGCCGGCGAATATCGCCAGTCTGTAGCGCAAACCCCGGGCCTACTCGAGGTAGTCGCGTAGCGACTGCGAGCGGGACGGGTGACGCAGTTTCGCCATCGTCTTCGACTCGATCTGGCGGATCCGCTCACGCGTGACGCCGAACGTGTCACCGATCTGGTCCAGAGTCTTCGGCATCCCGTCGCCGAGACCGAAGCGCATCCGGATCACACCCGCCTCCCGTTCCGAAAGCGAATCCAGCAGACTCTCGAGCTGCTTCTGCAGCATCGTGAAACCCACTGCATCAGCCGGAACCACGGCCTCTGTGTCCTCGATCAGGTCACCGAACTCGCTGTCACCGTCCTCGCCGAGCGGGGTGTGCAGCGAAATCGGCTCGCGGCCGTACTTCTGGACCTCGATGACCTTCTCAGGGGTCATGTCCAGTTCACGGCTCAGCTCTTCGGGCGTGGGCTCCCGCCCGAGGTCCTGCAGCATCTGGCGCTGGACGCGAGCCAGCTTGTTGATGACCTCGACCATGTGGACCGGGATACGGATCGTGCGCGCCTGGTCGGCCATGGCGCGCGTGATCGCCTGCCGGATCCACCACGTCGCGTACGTCGAGAACTTGAATCCCTTGGTGTAGTCGAATTTCTCGACCGCACGGATCAAGCCCAGATTGCCCTCCTGGATCAGATCCAGGAACTGCATTCCACGACCGGTGTAACGCTTCGCGAGAGACACCACCAGACGCAGGTTCGCCCCGAGCAGATGGCTCTTGGCGCGCTGCCCATCGCGGGCGACCCACCTGAGCTCGCGCTCGAGTTCCTTCGACAGGTTAGCTGTGTTCGCGAGCTTGTCCTCAGCGAACAGGCCGGCTTCGATCCGCATCGCGAGTTCGACTTCCTCGGCCGCGTTCAGCAGGGGGACCTTGCCGATCTGCTTCAGGTAGTCCTTGACCGGATCGGCTGTGGCACCAGTGATCGCAGCCGAATAGACGGGGATGTCGTCGTCCTCGTCGGCCGCGCGCAGCACGAGCGCGCCGATCGGCAGCTCCTCGGTTCCGCGCTTCCCGGTCTCCTCAGACTCGGTGTCGGCCTCTTCGGTCTCCGTCTCGTCGTCGCCTTCGGCCTCGTCGGCGACCACTTTGGTCTCCTCCTCGACCTCGGCCAGATCGACCTCTTCTTCCTCCGGCGCGCCGGCTGCGACGTCTTCGTCGTTCAGCTCCGCGTCGTTCTTAGCCGTTTTGGTCGTCGCTTTCGTGGAACGGCCCTTACCCGTGGCGGACTTCGTGCCCGGCGCCGAAGCGCGAGCGGACTTCACCGCTGCTGGCACAGTTATCGCCGCGTCGACCGTCGGATCGAATTCGAGGGTCTTGGCTGCTCGGGTTGCCATGTGAACACCTTTCGTACCAAGCGGAGGCGAGACTCGCACTCACGCACCACATGCCTGGTCTGGGTACTTTTGGACATTACTAAGACCCATGTCAAGTCCGGGATCAAAGCGGCCACGAATATCGTGTGCCACCCGAGAACATGAACGGGTCCTAATCATCCATTATTGCACGCTTTGCTATTGCGCTCCGCCACCGGTGGCCGCACGCTTTGCTCCCCTGCGCCTCCAGGCTTCGTTTATTGCAACCCAGAGCGGGGCCACTTCTATTCCCTCGTCCTCCGAGAGCCTGCGGCGGGTTCGACTCCGCGCACGCAGCAGGAATAGGACTCCGATTCCGATCACGACGTATTGAACTGCGAAAGCCCACCTGAAGTCGGTCAGGTCATAAAGATTCGATGCGGCTCCGTGCGCCATGTGGAACGCATTCTGCGCGTCGAGAAGCACGCCGATCAAAAACATCATGACAAAACTCGCCAGGAATCCCCCGACGTTCACTATGCCGTTCGCGGAGCCGAGGCTGTGCAGCGGATTGAACGAGCGCGCGAAATCGAATCCGATCAGAGACCCCGGTCCGCCGGCGCCGAGAACCACCAACAGCAACACGATCACCCAGGTCGGCGGTACGCCCGGCCAGAGAAGGACCAACGCCCAGGCCACGGCGATGGCTCCGACGATCGTCAACACGATATTGCTACGCCGTAGCGGAAACCGCGCTGTCAGCAATCCGAGGATCGGCCCGACGACCAGAGCGGCGCCGACCATGATTGTCAAGCAGGCGGCGGCGTCCGACGAGTTGAATCCGATGGCGTAGACGAGGAACGGAACCCCCCAGAGCAGACTGAACACGGTTCCGCACGACTGACTCACGAAATGTGACCAGAAGCCCAGCTGTGTCCCCGGTCGCGCGAGACTATGCCGCAACTGCCGAATCGCCTCGCCGAGAGACGCATGCCTCGGCGGCTCGACGGCATTGCTCGGGCGGTCCGCGACCGCAAGGAGAACGCCGACGAATGCCAGCACCGACAGGGCCGCCGCGCTCAGGAAGGCGGCAGTCCATCCCGACTCGTCCAGGATCAGCACGAACGGAACCGCTGAGAGCACCTGCCCGAGCTGGCCGATGTTGCCCAGCCACTGCGACAATTGCGGGACGATCGGACCGCTGAACCAGGAATTGATTATGCGGATCATCGAAATGAAGATGAAGGCGTCTCCCCCGCCGACGAGGACCCTGCCGGCGATCGCCACACCGATGCTGGGTGCGATCGCGACGATCACCTGGCCTGCCGCCATCAGTGCCGTGCCGAGGACCATCATCCAGCGCGGTCCGACCCGATCGATCAGCACGCCGACCGGAACCTGCATACCGGCGTAGATGACCAGCTGGACGACGGCGAGCGCAGATAATACGGCGGCGTCGCAATGGAAGCGATCGGTGGCTGCAACGCCCACGACGCCGATGGTGGTCCGCTGAGTCACCGCTACCAGGTAGCTGAAGACCCCGACCCCGAAGATGACCCAGGCCCGGCGCGAATTCACCGCTCTATGTTATCGGCGTTGTGCGATCGGCATTGTGTTATCGGCATTGTGTTATCGGCATTGTCGGCCCAGTTATCGGGGCCGGCCGCCGGCTTCGGCTCGCCGCTCTCTGCGGCGAACTACTCCGGGCCGAACGGCTCGCCGCGCGAGACCGGCCGCACGGCTCGCGAGGCGACCGAACGGGGCATTCTCAGTGCGGGAGGCCGCCGTCGTCTTCTCCCCGACGCCGGGAGGCGAGGAAGTTCTCCAATTCGGTCGCGATCTCGTCGGCCGTGGGCAGTGCACCGTCCTCGCCGGTGAGCGGGGAACGCAGCTGGGTCCCCTCCATGTAACTGTCGTGCCGTTGCTCGAGCGCACCGACGAGCCGTCCCAGTTCCGCGTTCGAGGACACTTGCTCATCGATGTTCGCGATGAACTCGCGGTCCTCGTGACGCAGTCGGTCGGTCGGGAAGATCAACCCGGTGGCAGCACTTATGCTCTCGAGCGCCGCAACCGCGGCGGCGGGGTATTCGGTGTCTGCGAGATAGTGCGGAATCAGGAGTACGAAGCCTGCGGTCGGGTAGTCGCGTCCCTGCAACCGGTATTCGAGAAGATGCAATGCGTTCGCCGGAGCCTGTGTCTGGGGCTTCCAGATAGACATCGAATCGATCAGTTCCCGCCGATTACCGCTGATGGTCACGCCGATCGGCCTCGTGTGAGGCACCGGCATCGGTATCGAATGCACCCAGGTGACGGAGACGACTCCCAATCGATCGATCAGTCCGAGCACCGCCGCAGTGAACCTCTCCCACTGGAAATCGGGTTCGAATCCGCTCAGGAACAAAAATGGGCGGTGGAGCTCGTCGTTTACCAGATAGAGCTTCAACGTCGACGCCTGGTAATCGCCGAGATGATCTTGATCAAAATAGACGATCGGTCGGCGCGCGCGATAATCGAGCAATTCGTCGGCGTCGAACGTGGCGACGACGTCGTAATCTAGCTCGTCGAGCACGTAGCTCCCTAGCTGCGTGATCGCAGACCCAGCATCCGCGAAGCCCGTCAGACCCGCCACCAGATGCAAGCCGACGGGGACCTTTTCCTGGTCCAGGTTCAGCTCATACAGAGAATGCGGATCTTGCATGCTTCAACTCTAATCGCCGCCTTCAGACCCGCATCGGCAGACCCGCTCCCCCGGGTGCACGCCGAGAGCGAACAACGGGTCGGTCACACCGGGCCGCCCGTACTACCATTCGACCCATGCCAGCTACCTCCCTTCGTGTTTCCTCGGACCCGATCATCAGTACAGCGTCGCAAGCGATCCTGCTCGCCGCGACCGTCGTTCACGGCCAAGTGACCATTCACGGCGACCACGGACTCGACGACCTCGCATCCGCTCTGCAAGCCATCGGATTCGGAGGCGGACGCGACGATGTCGTCCGGCTCCCTCGCGCCGCCGAAGGACCCGGTCTGGCGCAGGTCGTGGCCGTCGTGGGCATCCCCGCGAACCCAGGCGCCGACCAGTGGCGCTACGCGGCGGGTACCGCGATCCGTCAGCTCGCGGGAACATCATCGGTCGCCTTCGCGCTCCCGACGTCTGACCCCGTGGTCGTAGGCGCGGCACTCGAAGGCGCGGCACTCGGCGCGTACTCCTTTGCCAAGTACCGGGTCGCCTCTCGCGCCTCGGTGAAAGAACCCGTCGGCCAGGTCACCGTACACGTGCCTTCGTCCGATCCGGCCGGGGACGGTGACGTCTCCAATGACCCCGCCGTCTCTGAGGATCTCGTGGAACGCGCCCTGACGATCTCCGAAGCTGTCGCGCTGGTGAAGGACCTGGTCAACACTCCGGGGTCGGATCTCTACCCGGAGTCGTTCGCGGACATCGTCTCGGCGCTTGCAGGCGATCGCGGCCTCGAGGTCGAAGTGTGGGACGAAGAAGCGCTGGCGTCAGGTGGCTTCGGAGGAATCCTGGGCGTGGGCCAAGGATCGGTCCGCGGACCACGGCTCGTCAAACTCAGCTACACCCCGGATGGTGCCGAACGTCACCTGGCGCTCGTCGGTAAGGGAATCACTTTCGACTCCGGCGGCCTCTCGCTCAAGCCGATGACCGGAATGGTCGGCATGAAGTACGACATGACGGGAGCGGCGACGGTTTTCGCCGCGACGATCGCAGCAGCCTCGCTCCGGCTCCCCGTGCGCCTGACGGCATGGCTGTGTCTCGCCGAAAATCTTCCATCCGGCTCGGCGATGCGTCCGAACGACGTCCTGACGACACGGAGTGGCCGGACGGTCGAGGTACTCAACACCGACGCCGAGGGAAGGCTCGTACTCGCGGACGGGCTTGCGGCCGCCAGCGAAGAACAACCCGACGCCGTGGTGGATATCGCCACCCTGACAGGGGCAGCCGCGGTCGCGCTCGGCAATCGTTACGCCGGCGTGATGGGCGAGGAGCGGATCGTCGATGCGCTCCTCGTGGCTGCGCACAAGACCGGGGAACTCGTGTGGCCGATGCCGCTTCCCGAAGAGCTGCGAGCGACGCTCAACTCCGATGTGGCGGATATCGCCAACGCGAATCCAGGCGTCGCGGCCGGCGGCATGCTGCTCGCAGCAGAGTTCCTCCGCGAGTTCGTCGGTCAGCGGGACGAAGGTTCCGATCGCGCGCGGGACAGTGACGGACGGATCCCGTGGGCGCACCTGGACATCGCGGGCCCGGCCAAAGGTCCGTCCTCCCCTTTCGGCTTCACGGGCAAGGGTTCGACGGGTGTGCTGGTCCGCACGCTGGTGCACCTTGCCGAGGACTTTTCCCGGCCGTAGTAAGGTCGTATGGGCGAGAAAACTCGCCGGTTGACGCATGCCCGGCGCACCGGACGCGGGGCGAATTCGCATCGGCTCGGCCGTTGCGTGAGGGAGTGACTGAGTGTCTGAACAGAACTTCGACGTTGTCGTGCTCGGCGGCGGAAGCGGAGGATATGCAGCGGCGCTTCGCGCCAGCGAACTCGGCTTCACCGTCGGTCTGATCGAGAAGGACAAGGTCGGGGGAACCTGTCTCCACCGGGGATGCATTCCCACGAAGGCGCTCTTGCACGCTGCCGAAGTCGCCGACGTGTCGCGCGAGTCCTCGAAGTTCGGCATCAAGACGGTCTTCGAAGGAATCGACATCGCAGGTGTCACCTCGTATCGCGAGGGCGTGGTGGCCAAGAAATACAAGGGCCTTCAGGGTCTCGTGAAGGCCCGCGGCATCACAACGATCGCAGGCGAAGGCAAACTGGTCTCTCCGACGACGGTCCAGGTCGGCGAGGACACCGTCGTGGGCAAGAACGTCATCCTCGCGACCGGTTCGTACTCGCGCTCTCTTCCCGGTCTCGAGATCGGTGGTCGAGTGATCACGAGCGAGCAGGCGCTCGAGCTCGACTATGTCCCGCAGAAGGTCGCGGTTCTCGGCGGCGGAGTGATCGGGGTGGAGTTCGCCAGCGTCTGGAAGTCGTTCGGCGCGGAAGTGACGATCATAGAGGCGCTCCCGCACCTCGTCCCCAACGAGGACGAATCGATAAGCCGCTCGCTTGAGCGCGCGTTCCGCCGTCGTGGTATCGATTTCCGCCTGGGCACCCCATTCCAGTCGGTCACCCAGAACGAATCCGGTGTCGTCGTCAATCTCGCGAACGGCGACATCGTCGAGGCGGAGCTCCTGCTCGTCGCGGTCGGCCGCGGGCCGAGCACTGCGGGTGTCGGCTTCGAAGAGGTCGGCGTGACGATGGATCGCGGCTTCGTCATCACCGACGAGCGGCTCGCAACAAGCGTGCCCGGAGTCTATGCCGTCGGCGACATCGTCCCTGGCTTGCAGCTCGCGCACCGAGGCTTCCAGCAGGGAATCTTCGTCGCCGAAGAACTCGCCGGCCTGAAGCCGACCGTGATCGCGGACGTGAACATTCCAAAGGTCACCTATTGCGACCCCGAAGTCGCCTCTATCGGACTCACCGAAGCGAAAGCGGCCGAGAAGTACGGCGCGGAGAACATCACGAGCTACGACTACAGCCTGGCCGGAAACGGCAAGAGCGAGATCATCGGAACCAACGGTTCAGTGAAGATGGTGCGTGTCAACGACGGCCCTGTCGTGGGTGTCCACATGATCGGCGGACGGGTGGGCGAGCTTATCGGTGAGGCCCAGCTCGCCGTCAACTGGGAAGCGTATCCGGAGGATGTCGCGCCCCTCATCCACGCGCACCCCACTCAGAACGAGGCGCTCGGCGAGTCGTTCCTCTACCTCGCGGGCAAGCCGCTGCACGCACTGTGACGACCCGCCCCGCGGCGTCGGCACCCACTGCAATAAGCTAATAAACGGACATTGGTTTCGAAGGAGACAAGCACATGAGCGAATCCGTCAGCCTCCCGGCACTCGGTGAGAGTGTCACGGAAGGCACGGTCACCCGCTGGCTGAAAAACGTCGGGGATCGCGTCGAAATCGACGAGCCCCTGCTCGAGGTGTCGACTGACAAGGTGGACACCGAGATTCCGTCTCCTGTCGCTGGCATCATCGAGCAGATCCTTGTCCAGGAGGACGAGACCGTCGAGGTCGGTACGGCCCTCGTCACCATCGGCGACGGATCAGGTGCCGGTAGCGCTCCGGCGGCTCCGGCTGCCGAGGCGGCACCGGCCGCGCCAGAGCAGGCAGCCCCGGCCTCTGCCGAGACCGAACAGGTAACAGAGGCTCCTGCCGAGGCACCACAGCCGGTTTCCGCCATTCCTCCGCAGCCCGCGGCTCCGCAGTCCGTGGCTCCTGAGGAGGCGGCTCCTGAGGCGGCGGCTCCTGCCGCGCAAGCACCGGCACAGACCGCGCCCGAGCCAGTTGCCTCCGCGCCGACTCCTGCCTCTGCTCCAGCCCCCGACGAGGCCGAGGCTGCACCGTCACCTGCCGCGGCACAGGCGGCGCCGACGGAGGCAGCACCTGCCCAGGCAGCTCCCGCCGAGACAGCACCGACCCAGGCCCCTGCTGCAGCACCGGCCGCGGCGCCTGCTCCTTCTCACGCTGGCGCCACCGGGTACGTCACGCCAATCGTCCGCAAGCTCGCGAACGATCGAGGCGTTGACCTGAATCAGCTTTCCGGTACCGGCGTCGGTGGCCGAATCCGAAAGCAGGATGTGCTCGACGCGAGCTCTGCTGCCAGTGCAGAGGCGAAACCGGCCCCTCGCGTTCTCGAGACGTCGCCGCTACGCGGGACGACTCAGCCCATGTCGCGGCTGCGCAAGGTCGTTGCCGAGCGCGCCGTCGTTTCGATGCAGAGTAGTGCTCAGCTGACTTCGGTCGTCGAGGTCGATGTCACACACGTCGCTGCGCTGCGCGATCGCGTCAAGGCGGATTTCCTCGCTCGGACCGGTACGAAACTGTCGTTCCTTCCGTTTTTCGCCATCGCCACTGCCGAGGCGCTTCGCGCGTATCCGATCATCAATGCGACGATCGACGGCGAGACGATCGTTTATCCGGAGACCGAGAACATTTCGATCGCTGTGGACACCGAGCGGGGACTTCTCACCCCCGTCATTCGTGATGCCGGCTCACTCAACATTGCGGAGCTGGCGCACGAGATCGCCGACCTCGCTGACCGGACGCGCGAGAACCATCTGAAGCCGGACGAACTCGCCGGCGGCACCTTCACGCTGACCAATACGGGGTCGCGCGGCGCGCTGTTCGACACCCCGGTCGTCTTCCTGCCGCAGTCCGCGATCCTCGGTACAGGAATCGTCACGAAACGGCCCCTTGTCGTTTCGGCCGACGGGCAAGATGCGATCGCAATCCGTTCGACCGTGTACCTCGCTTTGTCTTACGACCATCGCATCATCGACGGCGCAGACGCGGCCCGTTTCCTCGTGGCGGTCAAGGAACGCCTTGAGGAAGGCGACTTCGAGGGCGACCTCGGAATCTGAGAAACCTGTCGGCGCGTTCCCGAAGCATCCACGCCTGAGCGAGCGTGTACGTCTCAGTGAGACGTGCACCCGTTCGGCTAGTCTTCGAAAATCTCGCGTAAACGCCAACCGGCGTCGGTCCTGACTACCAGGATCGACGCCGGTTTCGCGTAGCCGCGGCTACCCCCGCCGTTCTCAACGGCGTCGTCCTCCACGGGCGTCAGCGCAATTAATGCGGACCCTCCTGTTCGCTCCACCAGCGAAGCGAGGCACACTCCGGCATACCCGTCCGCGCACCGTGCACGAGACCCATCTTCACGGCTTTCTATCCCGACGCCGTCGCTCGAGCCTCCGTCCGCGGCCTCGCCGAAACTCGTGCGATCGGCATGCCACAGCGGCGAATCAGCCTGATGCGACCGTTCGAGGCAGGCTGAAGATGACGCCACTAAGCAGCGACGGCGCGACGCCAACAACGCCGACGCGGCGCGCACCGGGTCGTCGCCTTCCGCCAATCCTGCCGCCCCGTCGACATTCGGTACGGCGGACGGGGCGACCCCCTCACCTTGTCGGCCTACCGCCGCTCCTGCCGAATCGCCGGCCGTTGACGATGCAGCGCTGGACGGGGTCGCCGAGGCCGGTGGCGATGGAGAACCGATTACTTCAGCGCTCCCGCCCGGAAGTGCCGTCAGCAGCACTACGAGGAGGGCGGCGGCGATCGAGCCCCCGAATATCAACGGTTTCCGACGTGAGTGCAACATCGCCCGCGATCGTGACTTGAATTCGCGCAGGAGGGTGCCGTCGAGAGCGTTCTCGAGCACCGCGAACTCTGGGAGGTGGCGAGCAAACGCTCGAACTGCACCACCAGGCGCACCAGAACCATGCACACCAGAACCACGCGCATCAGAACCGTATGCGTTAGAACCATATGCGCCAGAACGATGCGTCGATGGGCGCGACGCCCTGGCCGTGCCTCCTTCCGCAGGCCGGTTCCGCCGCACCTTGGGCGACGGTGGAACCACCCGGGAGGGCAGACCCTCTGCGGACGCTTTGACCCGTCGGACGGGCGCAGGCTGCGCGATCGCCATCAACTGACGCTCGATCTGTCGCGCGTAGTCTTCCCCGATCTCCTGAGACGAGGTGTTGCCGAGCCAATCCAACAACCGCGCACGCTCGTGCTCTCGCCCCTCCGTTTCCGCACGGCCGAGGACGTGTTCCGCCAGACGCGTGAAATCTTCGTGATCGGCCGCAAACGCACGATCATCAACCCCCGGATCGCCGAGACGACCTGCGCTCGCGAGTCCCGTCAGAACCGGCCGCCCATTCTGATCCAGATGAATGTTCCGCGCCAGGATTGCGCCGTGAACGATCCCCTGGCGGTGCATCGCGTCGATCCCGCGCATCACGGAGACCAGGATGGTGACCGCTTCGCCTGCGTGCAGCATCTCCCGATCGGCCAGGAGTCGATCCAGAGATCCGCGCTGCAGGTACTCGACGACGAGGACGCAGGCCCCACCGGGAACGTTTGCCACGTCCAGGAGCCTCAGGACGTGCTCGTGGGCGACGGTCGCCAGAACCGACGCTTCACGGCGGACCGATTCAGGAATCTGCCCAGGCGGAAACAGCTTGAGCACCCGTTCGACCGGCGGCACCGCACCTTCGTCTCGCGCAAGACATGTGGTCCGCCCGACGGTCGAAGCGAGCACCTTGAGCACCCGGTAACCCGCGACCTCGTCGCCGCTGGCGATCTCGCTCGCAATCACCATTTCGTGCAATTCCTCCCTGTACCCGCGCGACTGACCGGCGAACGCCTGCATATTTCCTGATCAGTCTGGACTTTCACGACGACCGGTTGTCGCGTCGAGAATCCGATCTGTGGAGCACGCGCACGTCGGGACGGCCGTGAAGGACCCGATCGGGCTGCCGCGGGCAGTGCGGTGCGAGGGATCACGTAGACTTGCGTTCGTGGTCGACTTTGTCGTCGCGGGGCTAAGCGCCAACTCCGTGCCGTATCTCGAGGCCCTCGAACAACAGCGTGCTATGCATTCTGCTGTCGTTAGAGGCCTGGCGCCCGATACCGTCATTCTTCTCGAACATCCGTCGGTGTACACCGCGGGGAAACGTACAGAGGACTCCGAACGTCCCGATGACGGGACGCCTGTCATCGACGTGGACCGCGGAGGGAAGATCACCTGGCACGGCCCAGGACAGCTGGTCGGCTATCCGATCCTGCGACTCCCCGACCCGATCGATGTGGTCGGCTATGTTCGCTGGATCGAACAGATCCTGATCGACGTCCTCGTCGAACTCGGTGTCGACGGGCGCCGCGTTGCCGGTCGCTCGGGGGTCTGGATCACCGGTGGACTCCGGGACGAGAAGATAGCGGCGATCGGCATCCGGGTCGCGGAAGGTGTCACGATGCACGGCTTCGCCCTCAACTGCTCGAACGACTTCGACGCATACGAGAAGATCGTCGCCTGCGGTATCCGCGATGCCGGCATCACCTCGATCTCCAGGGTGCTGGGCCGGACCGTGACGCCTCAGGAAGTCGTGCCGCTCCTACGCAAGCACTTCGAGCGCGCATATCTCGAATTCATGGCACCCAAGGCGGTGACGGCATGACTACCACCTCCGATGGCCGGAAGCTGCTTCGACTCGAGGTGCGCAACGCGCAGACTCCGATCGAACGCAAGCCCGAGTGGATCAAGACCCGGGCCAAGATGGGACCCGAATATCGTCAGCTCCAGCAGCTGGTGACGAGCGAGCAGCTTCACACCGTTTGTCAGGAAGCTGGATGCCCGAACATCTACGAGTGCTGGGAAGACCGAGAGGCGACCTTCCTCATCGGCGGTGCCCAGTGCACTCGGCGATGCGACTTCTGCCAGATCGACACGGGCAAGCCGGCCGATTACGACACCGACGAGCCCCGTCGTGTCGCCGAATCGATCTCGCAGATGAATCTCCGCTACGCGACCGTGACGGGCGTCGCCCGTGACGACCTGCCCGACGAAGGTTCGTGGCTGTATGCGGAGACGATCCGTGAGATCCACCGCCAGGCACCCGGCACCGGAGTCGAGATCCTCGTCCCCGACTTCTCCGGTAACCCGCTCCATCTCGCGGAAGTTTTCTCCGCCAGGCCGGAGGTGTTCGCCCACAACGTCGAAACGGTCCCGCGGATCTTCAAGCGCATCCGGCCCGCTTTCCGGTACGAGCGCTCA
>FSWU01000063.1_pt1 | contig 15863 bp, 14 predicted proteins | sample 1638061 | NCBI WGS metagenome assembly FSWU01 (sample SAMEA3914788, study PRJEB12502) | metagenome | biome: forest; material: soil | place: Canada | collected 2011-07-03 | depth 0.1 m
AGGCTCACTGGCCTCGCGCCCGTGAGCGGGTTCGATCCGTTCGAGTCCCGGCGAGCGCTTGCTGTTGCCGAAGGGATCAGCCCGGCAGCAACGCCTGCGGAGGCCGCGGCCCGGGCGGACGCGCTGGTCATCGCTGTCCGCGACCAAGCCCAGACCGAGTCCGCGCTGTTCGGGGCGTATGGAGCGCTCGAATCTCTGCAACCCGGCGCTCTGGTTCTCCTCACCAGCACGATCGGTCCCGATGCGGCCATCGCAATCGGGTCGCGCTTGGTCGAGGCGGGGTTTCGTGTCGTCGACGCGCCGGTCAGCGGAGGCCCGGTGCGTGCCGGAACCGGAGAGCTACTGGCGATGGTCGGGGCCGGGGCCGCTGAATTCGACGCCGCGCGCCCGATCCTGCTTCGGCTGACCTCGACGCTGACGTACGCAGGCGCACGAGTCGGTGACGGCCAGCTGCTCAAGATCATCAATCAGCTCTTGGCAGGCATTCACATCGCCGCCGCCGCCGAAGCCGTCGCGCTCGCCCGCGGAGTGGGTCTGGACCCGCAGACGGTGATCGATTCGCTCTCCGGCGGAGCCGCCGCATCGTTCATGCTGAGCGACCGCGGCCCGCGCATGGTCCAGGCGTACGAACCCGGTGCCGAGGTGGAGGTCAGATCACGAGTCGACATCTTCGTCAAGGACATGGGCTTGGTGACCGACCTGGCGCGGAGCTCGGGCGTGCCCGTCCCCGTGGCCTCCTCCGCCGAGCAGCTCTACCTGCTCGCTCAGCGCCACGGTTTGGGTGAGCGGGACGACTCCTCCGTAGTGACCATCCTGTCGCCGGAAGAGCACGCGGGTACGTTGCCGGAAGAGTAGCCGCAAGGTCAAGCGAGCCGAGCCCGCTCCGGAGCTACTCGCCCGCCTTGACGGTCATGCGCCCGCCCTGGTGGTCATGCGCCCGCCTTGGCCGTCACGCGCCCACAAGCTTGCTCAGTGTTGTCGCGGCCTGCCGGAGTTTTTTGACCATGTCGGCCGACCGTTCGGATGCGGGCAGCATCTTGGTCGTGCCGATCAAAGCAAGCGCGGCTTGGATCTCGCGTGCCCCGAAGATCGGCGCCGCGACCGCGGCGAGACCGAGCTGACCGAGATCGGCCCAGCCGATTCCCTTGCTGCGAATCTTGGCCAACTCGGCCTGCTCGATACGGAGCTCGTCCTCGCTGAGTTCCGACAAGTGCTGCGCGACGACGGAAGGCTCGGACTGGAACGCCATCAGCACGCGCGACTGAGCCGCCTTCGGCGCCAGGACGGTACCAACGCGGACCGTCACGAGTATGGTGCCGGCCGCAGCCTCCTCGACTAGCGCGACCACCGACCCGGAGCGTCCCAGAATGCTCATCACCACGGTCACGCCCGTCTGATCGGACAGCTCCCTCATGATCGGCGGCGCGAGGCTGAGAACCTTCCGTCGCCCGGAGATGAATGCGGAGAGCTGGTCGAGGATCGGCCCAGGTGCATTGCTCTTGTTGAGGAACCCGGAACTCTGCAGCGAGAGAAGGTAGCGGTGGGCCGTGGTTCGGTTCAAGCCGAGCCGCTCGGAAACGATCGCAACCGAAAGATTCAGGGTGTCCTGGTCGAACAGTGAAAGGATCTGGCCCGCGCGGTCCACTGACTGGATCGCGCCTTTCTCGATCTCAGTCGCACCTGGCATTGACTTATCCTTTTCGGAGGTGGGAATCAGCGCATCCTACCATCTGGTTCACAGTATGGACTGCGTGTTCGTATTACGCACACGCACCTCACGGGATGAGAACGATCTTGCCCAGCGTGTGCCGTTGCACGACGCGCGAGAACGCTTCGCGCACCTGATCCAGCGGATAGGTGGCGGCGATCGGAATCTCGATTTGGCCGTCCGCAGCGAGCTGCGCACTCATTCGAACTGTCCCACCCCGGGCGGTGCGCGAGCAGGCAGACTGGAACCCTGGCGCGATCGTAGGACCGCCGACGAGGAGGGGTAGAGAGATGAAGATCCGGAAATTCGGGCATTCGGCGTTCGTGCTGAGCGAGGGCGACAGGCTGTTCGTCGTCGACCCCGGAACATTCACGGCCGAGCTTCCCGCGCTCACGGGCGTGGACGCGATCTTCATCAGTCACGCCCATCCCGATCATCTGGACCCAGCCAAGGTCCGCACGCTGGTCGCAGCGAACCCGCCGGCGCGGATCGTCGGCGCTGCCGGGGTGGATCGGCTTCTCGATGGCCTGCCCATCGAATCCGCGAGCGAGGGCGATCTCATCACCGTGGGCCCATTCGCACTCGAGTTCGTAGGCGGCGAGCATGCCGAGATTTTGCCTGAGATCCCTCGGATCGCGAACCTCGGAGTCATCGTCAACGAGGGCTTCTACTATCCCGGCGACTCCCTGGTACCGCCTGGCCGTGAAGTGGACACGGTGGTGCTGCCGGTCTCGGCGCCGTGGTTGAAGATCTCGGATGTCGAGGACTTCGTACTCGCGGTCCGCCCACGGCGGGTCGTGCCCGCTCACACCGGCGTTCTCTCTGCCGACGGCTTGAAACTGACGCACGGTCTGGTCGCCCAGATCGCCGAACGCGCGGGCAGCGAAGTGCTCGATTTGCAACCCGGAGATGAAGCCGACCTCGCGTGAGGATAGCCGACGAGGAGTGCAACTGACGAGACCGATCGCGGATGCGGCAAGTCAACCGCCCACGATCGGCGACCGCCACCCGTCACGCCGTTACGTGGATCCCGCACTCCGTCTTCGCCGACCCCGCCCAACGTCCCGAGCGCGGATCAGCGCCCGGAGCCACGGGCTTCGTGCACGGCTCGCAGCCGATCGAAGGATAGCCGTTCGAGAGAAGCAAGTTCTGCGGCACCTTGTTCTCCGACGCGTAACCGGCGACCTCATCGAACGTCCACGCGGCCAGAGGGTTCACCTTGACCAGGCCGTGAGCCCCGTCCCAGGCGATCAGCTGCGTGCCGGTCCTCGTAGGCGCCTCTTCGCGACGCACGCCCGTGAACCAGACCTCGTACCCGGCCAGTGCCCGGTTCAGCGGCTCGACCTTCCGGAGCGCGCAGCACAGCTCCGGATTCCGGCGGAACAACTCCGCTCCGTACTCCGCGTCCTGTTCCGGCACCGTCTGCGCCGGATGGATGTCGACCACGTTGACGTCCAGTGCCCGCGCGACCTCGTCACGCGTGATCTTCGTCTCCAGGAAGTGATATCCGGTCTCCAGGAAGAGCACGTCCACCCCGCGAAGCCGCTGTGAGACCAGGTGCGGCAGCACCGCGTCGGCCATCGAACAAGCGACTGCGACTGTCGGCACGTCGAAATTGCGGGCCACCCACTCGACGATCTCGTCTGCCGACGCGTCACCGAGCTCGGCCGCACCGACTTCGGCGATCTCACGAAGTTCCGCTGTCGATCGCGTTCTCGCCACTGGAGCGCCTCCTCATCGGCACGATAGGCCCACGCCAAACTTACTTGAGCTAGCCGCGTTCGGGGACAGCCAACAATCCCTGTCGGTAACGATCGACCACGAGTTCGACCAACTGTGCGGGAACAGGCCCGGTCGGGGTCAGCAGCGGGGAGGTGATCAGGTCGGCTCCGGAGACCCGCAGCAGGTCGTAGAAATAGCCGGGTGCGAGCAGATAGGACGAGACGATGATCCGTGGCGCGCGGATCTCGGAGCCTCCGGCGCGCGCGGTTCGCACGATACTGGAGACCTCCGAACTCGCCATCCGCACAGCGTCGGCGACCGTCGGCTCGGATGCGGCCAGGAACCCGAGAGTCACCGGAATGCCGAGCAGCCTGCCGAGGCGACGCGCTGTCTCCCGGCAGTCCGCTATCGCCCGCTGGTCGCTGGACCCGGCCGCCGCGAGCACGATCCTGTCCCGGGTGGTGGCACCGACCTGGACGAGACGCTCCCGCAGCACTGAGACCAGACGGTCGTCAGGCCCCAAAGGCCGGGCGAGCGTCAGACTCCCCGGACACGGGGCCGCTTCGTCGACCGCGCGCACGATGTCCTCATGCACCTGGTAGCCGGAGGAAAGCAGAAACGGAATCACGACCGCACGGTCTTCCGGTCGCATCGAGCGCACCACGTCGTCGATCTTCGGTACTTGAACGTCGATGAATGAGGACTCGACTCCGATGCCGGGAACCGCCCTCGCAACAGCGTCGATCAATGCAGCGACCGCGGCGCGACCCTCCTGGGAGCGTGTCCCATGGGACACGGTCACGAGAGTGGAAACGTCAGTCGAGGGCATACAGCTCGCTTTCTCTTATTGCGGATGCGCGCCCCGGGGGTCGGCATGAAGTGGGGTGAATTCGCGCATCGCGCAGAAGTGCATCGCACAGAAGATTGTGCCACCCCCACTCGCACAGCGCTGCCAGAAAGGACGAAACATTACGACTCGGCCGCTCCGAGGCGGGTGCGTGTCCCCCAAAATGCCGAATAGCACTGAGCGCCTAATTGCGCAATGCTCAATTATCGGGAGGGGATCCGATGGGTCAGGAGACGGTAGTGGGGGCGTCGTCTGCAGTTTTGAGGCCTCATCATTATCTGGTCCGAAGAGGGATCGTCGCGGCTCTGGCGCTCATCCTTCCCGTGTTCGCGGTCATTTACTGGTTCACTATTCCGTCGGGCGGCTGGCTCGTGACGACGGCGATCTTCCTTCTCGTCGTGGCGATCGCCTGCATTGCGGTCCTCTCCGTTTTCCGCACCAGCATCCAGGTCGACGACGACGGGCTGCAGATCCGTGGCCCTTTCGGCCGAACCCGACGCATCGGGCACGAAGACGTCGGCTCGCTCGAGCTCGTCGAGCTGTATCAGCCCAGCACCCTCGAGACCGAGCCTCATCTCTACGTGGTCGGGAAGAACGGTCGCCCGCTGGTGCGCATGCGCGGAGGTCTCTGGCCTGTCGACTCGATGAACCGCGTGGCGAGTGCCCTGGATGCACCGGTGCGCGTCGAGAGTCACCCGCTCACGCTCAGCGAGTTCGGCGTCGCGAAGCCCGAGCTGCTCACGCTGTTCCAACGCGTCGTCACGCGCACGCACTGAGCGCACATCCGTTGCTTCCGCCCACTGCTAGCGCTGCGGTGTGCGCTCCTGGAGGTGCCACGTCTGGCCGTAACCGCCGTCCTCGATCGATCGCGCCATCAGCTCGAGATAGGGTGCCGCGTCGAACGCCTCCGGCCCGAGAACGCCGGTTCCCGACCAGGTCCCGTTCGACAGCAGTTCCAGCGCGATCACGGGATTCAACGCGGTCTGCCACACGACGCACTGACTCTCGTATTCGCGCATCGTCCACTCGTTGTCGCTGACGTGATAGAGGTAGACATCGCGTGGGCTGCCGTCCGTGCCGAGTCCGGTGACCCAGACTCCGGCGCAGGTCTTTCCGGTCATCCGCGGACCGATCGTCGCGGGGTCTGGCAGCGCCGCCGCCACGACATCGCGTGGCGCCACCTCCACCGGGCCGTTCTCGCTCCGCACGCGGATCGGCGTGGTCGAGTCCAGTCCCAGCTGATGCAACGTCTGCAGGATCCCGATGAACTCGGCACCCAGACCGTATTTGAACGTGACGCGTTTCGCATCGATCCAGCGCGGCATGAGGAGCACTTCCTCGTGTTCCACATTCACGCACTCGACGGGCCCGATACCATCCGGGAAGTCGAAGATCTCCGGCTCGCTGAACGGTGCCGTCGTGAACCAGCCGGAATCCTTCTCGAAGATCACCGGCGGGTTCAGACATTCCTCGATCGTCGTCCAGATGCTGAACGACGGAGCGAATATCTCGTTCCCCTCGTCGTCCCGAACCACGAGGTTCGCACCGTCCCGCGTACCGAGCTCATCGATCTCGCGAAACAGATGGTCGGAGGCGTAGCGCGCGAAGACGTCGCTCAACCCCGGCTCGACACCCATTCCCACGAGCGCGAGCCTTCCTGCGCTCTCCCAGTCCCCGCGCAGTGCCAACTGGTCGTCGCCTAGCTTGACGCCGGTCTTCTCGTGAGGGTTCGTCGGATGCGGTTCCGACAGGCTCATCGCCATGTCGAGGTAGTCCGCTCCGGCAGCCAGCGCACCGGCGAAGATGGTCGGCACGAACTTCGGCTCGACCGCGTTCATGACGTGTGTCGCCCCGGCCGCTTGTGCCACGGCGGCAACATTGTCCGGGTCCGATGCATCGATCGCGGCCGCGCTGAACTTCGCGGCGACTTCCGGTCCGTGCCGCTTGGCGATCCAGCCGATCGTCCGCTCTGCGCGCGTCACGTCGTAGTCGCTGACGATGATCTGCTCGTAGAAGTCGCGACGGGCTGCAATTTTCGCTATCGCATCACCGACGCCGCCCGCACCCACCAGTAGAATCCTCATGCGGCAACGCTACCGGTCGCCGGGTGTCGCGGGCGAGGGGAATTCCGCCGCCGGCATGGACGGGTGCACCGAGGAGCGCCGCGGAAGAGCCGCGGTCAGACTCCGGACCGAGCAAGGGCGGGCGCCGGATCGGAGATCGCCGACTCGAACGCGAGCTCCGCCGCACCGACCATCAGCAGATCCTCGCCCAGCTCGGCGCGGACGATCTTCAGCGACTCGGCGGACGCCGGAAGCGCCTGCCTTGCGACGGATCCGGTCAGCCGTCCTGGGGCCGCGACGATGAGGGACGACAGGAATCCACCGAGCACGATCCGTTCCGGATTGAAGATGTTCGTCGCGTTCCGGAGTGCCACCGCGAGATAGTCCAGCTGCCGCTCCACCTCGCGACGGGTCTCCGGCCGAGCGTCTTCGCGGAGTGCCCGGTCGAGCTCACCGGGCTCGCCGCGCGGCATGCCGATCACGCGACGCAGCGCCGCCTGGCTGACTTCGGTCTCCAGGCATCCGTTCGCACCGCAGTGGCAGCGCACTCCCGCCGAGTTGACGAGGGTGTGGCCGAACTCGCCCGCGTAGCCTTCCGTCCCCGCGAGCGGGATTCCGTCCACCACGACGCCGGCGCCGATGCCGCTCGCACCGCCGTTCACATAGACGAGATCGGATGTGTCCCGCCCCGCTCCGAACAGCCGTTCTGCATTCGCGCCGAGACGGGCGTCGTTCGCCGCGCGAGCCGGGTACCCCGTCGAATCCCGGAGCATCGTGACGAAGGGCTCGTCGACCCATTCGAGGTGTGGGGCGAGCCGGACCAGACCGTCCGACGCGCGAACCAGACCCGGGACGGCGACACCGATGCCGGTGACGCGATCGAATGCGTCGAGTGCCGGACGCAGACCATCCAGCACGCTTCGCACGATCGCGGCGGCCTCCTCGGCACCCGGAACGTGGTCGACCTCGAATCGGACCCTCCGGTGCACCACACCGCCCATTCCGACGATTCCGACCGTGATGGCGTCGATCTCGGGATTGACGGCGATCGCCACGACACTCGGATTCGCCGAGACCAGCGGGCTCGGCCGACCCACGCGCCCGCCTACGTCCGGGTCGCTCTCCGAGACGAATCCGAGGTCTTCCAGCTCGCCGGTCAACGCCCCGACCGTCGAGCGGTTGAGGCCGGTCGCGCGGGTGAGCGCGGAACGCGATATGGGACCGTTCACGTGCACGAGGCGCAGCACCGTCGACAGGTTTCGGCGGCGAACGCTGTCCAGATTGTCGCCGCGCGTTCGGTGTGCGTCACCCTCGCTCATGGCACCACCCTATTCGTGGCCGTGACTCCCGGCACGGCCCGCAACCTGATATGTTTATGGTAACAACAAATCATCAACGACGCTGAAAGGCAAGATCATGGCGCTGACGCCGACCCGTGACGACAAATTCTCGTTCGGACTCTGGACCATCGGTTACAACGGAACGGATCCCTTCGGCGGTCCGACCCGTCCCCCGCTCGACGTCGTCGAAGCCGTTCACCGGCTGAGCGACCTCGGCGCGTACGGACTCACCTTCCACGACAACGATCTGTTCCCATTCGAGGCCACCGACGCCGAGCGACAGACCCAGATCGATCGCCTGAAGAAGGCGCTCGAGGACACAGGCATCATCATCCCGATGGTGACGACCAACCTCTTCAGCGCTCCCGTGTTCAAGGACGGGGGCTTCACATCCAACGATCGCGTGGTGCGCCGGTTCGCGCTGCGCAAGGTGCTGCGGCAACTCGAGCTCGGAGTCGAGCTCGGCGCAAAGACGTTCGTCATGTGGGGCGGCCGCGAGGGCGCAGAATACGACTCGGCCAAGGACATCCGCCTCGCCCTGGAGCGCTATCGCGAGGCGGTCAATCTCCTGACCCAGTACGTGACGGACAAGGGATACGACATCCGGTTCGCGATCGAACCGAAGCCGAACGAGCCGCGCGGAGACATTCTGCTGCCGACCGTCGGGCACGCGCTCGCGTTCATCTCGTCGTTGGACAAGCCCGAGATCGTGGGGGTCAACCCGGAGGTCGGTCACGAGCAGATGGCCGGACTCAACTACGCGGCCGGAATCGCGCAGGCCCTGTATCACGAGAAACTCTTCCACATCGATCTCAACGGTCAGCGCGGAATCAAATACGATCAGGACCTCGTGTTCGGTCACGGCGATCTGCACAATGCGTTCGCGCTCGTCGACCTGCTCGAGAACGGTGGCCCGAACGGCGGCCCGACGTACGACGGTCCACGCCACTTCGACTACAAGCCGTCCCGCACCGAAGACATCAACGGCGTCTGGGACTCTGCGGCCGCGAACATGCGCACGTATCTCCTGCTCAAGGAGCGTGCCGCCTCGTTCCGGTCCGATCCCGAGGTGCAGGAGGCGCTTGCTGCTTCCCGCGTCGAAGAGCTGGGCCAGACCACACTCGGCGCCGGCGAGAGCTACGACGACCTGCTCGCCGATCGCTCGGCGTTCGAGGATTTCGACGCGTCCGTCTATTTCGGAGGCAAGGGCTTCGGATTCGTCCGCCTGCAGCAGCTGGCACTCGAACACCTTCTCGGCGCTCGGTAGGCGGCAGAGATGAGCAAGGCGATGAGCCGGGTCGCCGGTGTCGACTCCTCGACACAGAGCTGCAAAGTGGTCATCCGCGATCTCGAGACCGGAGGGGTCGTCCGTACCGGCCGGGCGCAGCACCCGGATGGCACCGAAGTCGACCCCGAGGCGTGGTGGACGGCGCTGCGGGAGGCGATCGATGACGCGGGCGGTCTCGACGATGTCGCCGCGATCTCGATCGCCGGGCAACAGCACGGAATGGTCGCGCTCGACAGTGCGGGGCGCGTGATCCGTCCCGCACTCCTCTGGAACGACACGCGTAGTGCCCAGGCCGCAGAAGACCTCATCGCCGAACTCGGCGCGCAAGACCTTGCGAGGAGAACCGGTTCGGTTCCCGTGGCGTCTTTCACCGCCACGAAAGTCAGGTGGCTGAGGGATGCCGAACCCCGCAACGCAGAACGACTCGCTGCGGTCGCGCTTCCGCACGACTGGCTGACGTGGCGTCTGCGCGGCTACGGTCCCGAAGGCGCGAGCCCTCTCGGCCCCCAGCTCGACCAGCTCACCACCGACCGGTCGGATGCAAGCGGGACCGGATACTGGAGCAGCGCCACCAGCTGTTACGACCTCGCTTTGTTCGAGTCCGTGCTCGGGCGGCCCGGACGCGAGGCGCTCGGGTCTGAAGCCGCGTCCCACGGTGCGTCTCCCGTCGTTCTGCCGCGCGTCCTCGGCCCCGGCGAAGCTGCGGGACGCACTCCCGGTGGCGTACTGGTCGGGCCGGGAGCGGGCGACAACGCCGGCGCGGCCCTCGGGCTCGGGGCGCGCGCCGGAGATGTGGTCGTCTCGATCGGCACCAGCGGCACGGTGTTCGCGGTGACGGATCGCCCCACAGCCGATGACACCGGGGCCGTCGCCGGATTCGCCGACGCGACCGGACGGTCTCTTCCACTGATCGCGACGCTGAACGCGGCACGCATCCTGGTTACGATCGCGGACCTTCTCGGCACGAACATGGACGAGTTCGCGAAGCTGGCGATGGAGGCCGAGCCCGGCAGCGGCGGAGTCGTGCTGATTCCGTACTTCGAAGGCGAGCGCACACCGAATCTTCCGGATGCGAAAGCGAGCCTGCACGGGTTGACGCTCGCCTCGACTTCTCGGACGAATCTCGCTCGCGCGGCAGTGGAAGGCATGCTGTGCGGTCTCGCCGACGGACTCGATGCCATCAGGGCGATCGGGGTACCTTCCGAGCGGATTCTTCTCATCGGAGGCGCTGCTCAGAACCCTGCCGTCTCGACCGTCGCGGCGCAGGTCTTCGACATCCCCGTGGTGGTTCCCCTCCCGGGTGAGTACGTCGCTGACGGCGCCGCCGTGCAAGCCGCGTGGGCGCTGACCGGCGAGCGCCCGACCTGGACGCCTGGGCTCGCAGCCGCGCCGGCTCCGGCCGTCCACCCGGTCATCCGCGAGCAGTACCAGGACGCTGCGAGGCGCGAACGGGACGCTTCGAGCCGCGAACGGGACGCTACGAGGCTCGCGTAGCCAACGTGCGCGAGTACGAGCGAGCAAGCCCGGCCCCGGCGAGTCGAAGGTAGGTGAGGGGCTCGGCGATGGCGAGTTCGACGCTTCCGGCGAGGACCGAGAGATCCGCCGAATCGGCGAACCCACCCGTCGGCGCGGCAATGCTGCCGGCAACCAGCAGCACCGGGCGGCCGCCAGGCGAGGTTGCGAGCTCGGCGACATACGCCGGCACCTTCCCCACTTCCGACTGATCGTCGAACCGCCCCTCACCGGTGATGACCAGGTCGGCAGAGTCGATGGCGGCCGTCAAACCCATCGCATCGGCCACTGAGCGCGCGCCGGGCACGATCGAAACCCCGCCGGTCTCGCCGTCCGTCTCTCCCCAGGCGAGCAGGCCGAACCCCGTGCCGCCCGCCGCGCCCGCACCGGATGTTGTCGGATCCACGGGCACGATGTCGGCCAGCTTCCGGAGATTCTCATCCATCGCGCGTCGGGTACCGGCGTCCGCACCCTTCTGCGCACCGAAGACATGGGCAGCGCCCGTTTCACCGTAGAGCGGGCTCGTGACGTCGCTGACGACCACGACGCCGCCTCCGGGTGGCCGTCGCATCGCTGTGAAGCTGGCGGACGCCACCTCCGACAGCCCTCGGCTGCCCGGAGCGATGGGGTGCCCGGTCGCATCGTCGAACCGGGCTCCGAGCGCGGTCAACGCTCCGGCCCCTCCGTCTGTCGACGAACTGCCGCCGATCGCCAGGATCAGACGCCGCACCCCGAAATCCAGCGCCGCCACGATCGCCTCGCCGAATCCGATCGTGTGCGCGTCGAGAGGTTGCAACGGCTCGAGAAGGGTCAGCCCGCTCGTCGACGCCAGTTCGACCACACCGGTCCCGCCAGACTCGTCCGCCTCGCCGTTTCCAGCTTCGCCATTGCCCGCTTCGGGCAACCACAGCCAGTCCGCGCTGACGGTTCGGCCGTCCGGCCCCGTGACCTCGACCGGGTGGCGGACAGAACCGGGCACCGCCACTGCGAACGCGTCGAGCGTGCCCTCTCCGCCGTCTGCCATCGGCATCAGGCGGATTTCGTCCTCGGGACGTTCCGACGCCCAGCCCTGAGCAAGCGCAGCGGCGACCGCGGCAGCATCGGCGGAGCCTTTGAAGGAATCAGGTGCGATGACGATTCGAGCCATACTCACGAGAGTGGCACACACTCCGCGAACTTCTGGACGGTACGCGCGACGACCTCCTCCGGGTTCGCGTCCCACACGGCCTGGTTGAAGATCTCGACCTCGACGTCACCCCGGTAGCCCGCGGCAGTCACCGCGTCGGTGAGGGGCCCGAAATCGATGTGTCCGTCGCCCATCATGCCGCGGCCCAGCAAGACATCCGCCGGAAGAGGCGTGAGGAAATCGCACACCTGGTAAGTGGCGATCCGTCCACCGGCGCCTGCCCGTGCGATCTGCCCGAGAACCGCCGGATCCCACCAGATATGGAACGTATCGACGACGACCCCGACCGATTCTGCTGGGAAGTCCTCCGCGATATCGAGGGCCTGCCCGAGGGTCGACACGACGGCCCGATCCGCGACATACATCGGGTGCAACGCCTCGATCGCCAGCGTCACGCCTGCCGCTCGCGCATCCGATTCGAGTGCGCCGATCGCATCCCGCACCCGTTCCCGGGCACCGGCCAGGTCGCGTGAACCTTCGGGAAGGCCGCCGGCCACGAGCACCAGCACCGCGGCGGATCCGGGTGCTCCGGCATCCTTCAGCGCCGCCGTCTCCTCTATCGCCCGTCGATTGTCTTCCACGGCAACGCGTCGGGCCGCTTCGTCGGATGCGGTGAAGAAGCCACCGCGGCACAGGCTCGAGACGCGGAGCCCCGAACCGCTCACCATGCGAGCGACTTCGGGGAGCCCGTGCGCGGCGATCTCCTCGCGCCAGATCCCGATGCTCTGAACCCCCGCCCGCGAGACCACGTCCAGAGCCTCGGCGAGCGGGGTGTACTTGATCGTCGCCTGATTGATCGACAGGCGAGGATGTGGCGAGCCGAGCCGAACCGACGCCGCCCCTGTTTCCTCTGCTGCGCTCACTCGACGACTCCGTTCAGGCGAAGCAGTGCGCTCCAACGTTCCGCAGCGAGTTCAGGCGACTCCAGCGCGCCGCTCGCATTCGCCAATCGGACGATCTCCGACAGATGCGGCAGGCTGCGCGCCGACTGGAGTCCTCCCACCATGCTGAATGCGGGTTGGTGCCCGTTCAGCCAGGACAGAAAGGCGACCCCCGTCTTGTAATAGAAGGTCGGCGCGGCGAAGATCTGCCGGGCGAGTTCTTCGGTCGGTCCGAGGATGCGGCGGTAATCGTCGTGATCGCCGCGATCCAGCGCCGCGATCGCCGCCGACGCGTTGGGCGCCACGGCGGCGAAAGCGCCGAGCAGCGCGTCCGAGTGATCGCGTGAGTCCTCGGATGTGCCCTCGATCAGTCCGACGTAGTTGAAATCGTCCCCGGTGAAGACCGTCACTCCGTCCGGAAGCTGGGCGCGAAGCCAGATCTCGGCGTCCGGGTCCAGGAGACTCATCTTGATTCCGGCAACACGATCCGCGTTGTCCCGGATGATGCGAAGCACCGTTTCGGACGCGGTCCGGACGTTCGCGGACCCGAAGTATCCATCCAGGACCGGATCGAAGGCGGCACCCAGCCAGTGCAGGATCACGGGCTTGCCCGCGGCGCGGAGCACCTCGCCGTAGACACGCTCGTAGTCGGCAGCGGATTCTGCCGCCCGAGCCAGGTGACGGCTCGCCATCAGCACGACCCCGGCGCCGGCATCCTCGCTGAACGCCAGCTGCTTCTTGTAGGCATCGGCGATTCTCTCGAGCGGGATCAGCGGATCGTCGACATGATCGGTATTCACCCCTACCACGAGCGATCCGCCCACTCCGGAGGCCTCGGCTGCACTGCGTCCGATGAGCTCGCGGGTCGCGGCGACGTCGAGACCCATGTTCCGCTGCGCGGTGTCCATGGCGTCGGCCACCCCCAGCCCCCACGACCACACGTGGTGACGGAATCCGAGCGTGGCATCCCAGTCGATCTCGGCGGGGGCCCCGGGCGTGTTGTCCCCCCAGCGCACGGGCACGACGTGCGCCGCAGCGTACGCGACGCGCGAGCGCAACGGCTGTTCCGGGCGAGTGAATGAGGGAGCCTCGGCCAGTTTTTCAGTTCGTAGCCGACCGCTCTCGTCGATCAGCAGTAGGTCGGTCATCGCGCTCCCCCGCTCACTCGGCGACGCCGACACGAGGCAGCTCGACACGGCTGCCGGTCTGCGAGCTCAGCATTCCCTTTTCGGCCAGGAGGACGCCTCGTGCACCCGCGTAGAAGTCGTAACGGTTCGGAGCGTCCTCTGCTACGTGCCGGATGAACTCTTCCCATTGCACCTTGAACCCGTTTTCGACGGGTGCGTTGTCCGGCACCTCGACCCAGCCGGCCGCGTAATCGATCGCGTCCGGGACATCGGGATTCCAGACCGGCTTCGGTGTCGCACCGCGCGGCTGGATCTTGCATCCGAAGAGTCCGGCGACGGCGCTTCCGAGCGTGCCATCGACCTGGAACTCCACCAGTTCGTCGCGGTTGACCCGGGTGGTCCAAGCCGAATTCAGCTGAGCGGTGATGCCGCCTTCGAGTTCGAAGATCGCGTATGCGGCGTCATCAGCAGTGGCCGGATAGGCCACGCCGTGCTCGTCGACCCGCTCCGGGATCTCGGTCACCGCGCGTGCGTATACGGATTCGACGCGTCCGAACAGGTTCTCGAGCACGTAGTTCCAGTGCGGGAACATGTCCACGATGATGCCGCCGCCGTCCTCCTTGCGGTAGTTCCAGCTCGGGCGCTGCGCGGCCTGCCAGTCGCCTTCGAACACCCAGTAGCCGAACTCGCCGCGGACGGAGAGGATCCGCCCGAAGAACCCGGATTCGATCAGACGGCGAAGCTTGACCAGACCGGGAAGGTAGAGCTTGTCGTGCACGACACCGTTCTTGATTCCGGCTTCTCGAGCCAGTTCCGCCAGCTCGAGAGCCTGTTCGAAGTTCTCGGCGGTCGGCTTCTCCGTATAGATCGCTTTGCCGGCCGCGATCGCCTTCTTGATGGCGGACACACGCGCACTGGTGACCAGGAAGTCCGCGTAGATCTCCCAACGGTCGTCCGCGAGTGCTGCGTCGAGGTCCGTCGTGTAGTGCTCGAGACCGTGACGCTCAGCCAGTTCGGCGAGTTTCGCCTCATTGCGGCCGACGAGCAGCGGCTCGAGCTGGATGCGAGATCCGTCCGAAAGCAGGACTCCGCCCTGTTCGCGGATCGCCAGGACCGACCGGAGCAGATGCTGCCGGTAGCCCATACGCCCGGAGACGCCGTTCATGATGATGCCGATGGTGCGCTGTGCCACGTGTGCTCTCTCCGTTGATCGGTGGTCGTGCTAATTCGGTGGTCGTGCCCGCAGTGCCGCTCTCGCCACGGAGCCCGGCACTGCGAGTTGCAAGTCTGCGCGTTCGCGTGGGAAAGCGCTTACCAGCACAATAGTGCACCAAACGAAGTCGCGCTAGATCGTGCTAGGTCGAAGACGGCGCGACGGAATACGCTTACCGTTTGAGGGTCCGTCGCGACGCGGATCCGTGTCCCCAGACTTGCGATGCGGAGAACCAACGATGACGGATGACACACACGACGTCCTCACGAACGCCGAGCATCCCGATCGCCGTCCCCATGCCGTCATCCTCTCCGGATCCGGCCGGTTCGCGGACCCCTGGCATCCGTTCGCCGAAACGTCGGCTTCCGTGGCGCAGATCCTGGAAACCGACGGTTTCACGACCGAGATCGCAGGCGTCGACGAGCGGATGTCGGATTTGTCCGGAGCCGACCTCGTCGTCGTCAACATCGGGGCACCCTCCACACCCGACCTCGAACAGGACACCGCGGTCCATCGGGGGCTTCTGGAATATGTCGGCACCGGCGGCCCGCTGCTCGTCCTCCATGTGTCCTCGACGAGTCTGCCCAGCGTGCCCGAATGGGAATCGATCATCGGCGGACTCTGGGTGCGCGGGACGACCATGCATCCGGACTACGGACTCGCACACATCGAGGTCTACCCCGACCGCCATCCCATCGTCGCGACCACAACCGACTTCGACCTGTACGACGAGCGCTACAGCTACCTGCGGGTCGCGTCGGAGGTGGTACCGCTCGCCGCGCATCGTCACGACGGGATCGACCACCCGATCCTCTGGGCCCGGACATACGAATCTCCTGCCGGGACAGGCGGGGTCGAAAAGCCCACGCACGTATCGCGGGTCCCCGCGCGTGTGGTCTACGACGCACTCGGTCATGATGCTCGGTCCTACGACTCAGCGGAGCACCGCGAGATAATCCGGCGATCGGCCCGCTGG
>FSWU01000133.1_pt1 | contig 15826 bp, 15 predicted proteins | sample 1638061 | NCBI WGS metagenome assembly FSWU01 (sample SAMEA3914788, study PRJEB12502) | metagenome | biome: forest; material: soil | place: Canada | collected 2011-07-03 | depth 0.1 m
GGTGATTTCGACGCTCAAGAGCAGGCCTTTCTGGTAATGACGGGTGATGACTGATCGCAGCGGATTCGATGCTGCGGCGGCAATCTTAGCGATCGCTCCAGAACGCGGACTATCGCCCTCGGCCGCCGCGGTCAGCGCCCTCGAGCACAGCGGACCGTCCAGAGCTTGCTCGGGATCGCGAACTCAAGAGCCGGCGCCCTGTTGGCTGAGGGCTTGGTTCACGGGCGCGAAAGCCACGCGATCGAAGATCAGCTCGATCTCGGTGATGACGCCATCGACGACCGTGACGAGTTCGACGCATCGAACCGCGCCGGCGTCGGTGTCCGTCACGAAGTCGTAGACTACGCAGGCGCGCTCGCCGTCGGTGAAGATCTCGCGGATGTCGTTGCGGACCAACGCGGGCAGAAGCCGGTTGAGGGCGGCCAGCCAGGCCTGCCTGTCGTACGACGCGGCGCCCATCACAGCGACCAGTCGGTCGGCGAAGAGGTGGTCGAGCGCATCGAGTTCATGCGCTCCGACCGCCTCGATGTAGGCCGATGCAACGGATTCCGTGTCGGCGTTCCTGTCGGTGTCAGCCATCAGGGTCCTTTCGCTCGTGGTGCTGGCCACACTAGAACACAAACGTTCATGAGTACAAGTGAATATTTGTGTTACTCTCGAGGCAGTCACCGCCGCGGCATTCAAAGGGCCGAGGCGGTCGGAGAGTTGAGACCTACCAGAGAGGACAGCCCGTGTCGGCCGATCCCGCCAACGATCTCGATCTGGCGCTTCACGCACTTGCGGACGGGAACCGCCGCGCCATCCTCGCCGTCGTTCGCTCGGGTGCGCAACCGGTGGGAGAGATCGCCGAGCTTGTCGGCCTGTCTCAGCAGGCGACTTCCCACCACCTGGGCGTGCTGCGCTCGGCGGGCCTGGTCGAGGGATCCCGCGCAGGGACCCGGCACCTGTTCGCGGTGAACTCCGATGGCCTCACGGCGGTTCGGTCGTATCTCGACGAGTTCTGGCCGACGAAACTCACCGCCTTGAAAGTTGCGGTCGAGTCTCAGAAGGGCCGCGCCGATGCCTGAGTTTGCGACATCCATCGTGATCGATGCTGACGCGGACGACGTGTTCGAGTATCTGGTGACGCAGCAGGGGCTGACGGCATGGATGGGACAGCATGCAGTGCTGGATCCCCAGCCGGGCGGCGTGTTCGAAGTGGACATCGCGGGCTCCCCCATCCGCGGCAGGTACCTCGACATCGACCGGCCACGCCGGGTCGTGGTGTCCTGGGGGCTGGCGGGAAGCGACGACTTCCCGCCCGGGACCTCGACCGTCTCGTTCACTCTGACGCCGGCCGAACAAGGCACCCGCGTCGATGTCGTGCACTCCGACTTGCCAGAGGGACGCCTCGCGGGACACGCGTACGGCTGGACCCACTTTCTGCCGCGACTCGTGACCGTCGCCCGTGGCGGCGACGCCGGTCACGACGACTGGACGCCGCTCTCGCGTTAGCGCTTCAACTCGACCTCGACGAAGACGATCGGATCCCGGCTCCCGCAGACCACGTTGTGGCGCGTGCCCGCCGTCCCCGAGTACGGATCGCCTGCGCGCTGCAGCATGCCCGTCGTCGTACCGTCCTGGAGCTCAACGGTGAGCCGCCCACCCGTGACGGGGATAACGATGTAATCGAATTCATGCAGATGAACGCCCGTAGACTCCCCCGGCCCAGCGAAGCTCCACCGGGTGACACGCACGCGCTCATCGTCCCGGATGATGTCCGATGTCGCGTCAGCCATGACACGCCTCCTCTAGATTGGGTCCATGACCAGTGATACCGACTCCGATGCGGAGCGTGACGCACTCGAAGCAGTCGACGCGATCATCGACGATTTCGGCCACAACCGGGTTGACGAGTATTTCGCCGGCTTCGCCGCGGACGCCACGTTCCTCTTCTACACGGCGCCGGCGCGGCTCGAGTCCCGCGCCGAATACGAAGCCCTGTGGGAGCAGTGGGTAAGCGAGGACCGATTCCGCGTGCTGAGCTGCCACTCGTTCGACCGGAGGATCCAGCTGTTCGGGGACATGGCCGTCTTCAGCCACAGCGTGGACACGGTCGTTTCCGTCTCGGGTGCCGAAGAAGAAGTCCACGAGCGCGAGACGATCGTCATGCACCGACGCGACCACGGCTGGGTGTGTGTCCACGAACATCTCTCTCCACGTCCCTGACTGCACGACTGCCCGCGCGGACTCCGTCATCCTCGGCACCGATGACGGTGTCGACGCCGATGAGCGCGCCGACGTCAGCGGGGTGCCATGGCGGAGATCAGCTCGTACGCGACGTGTGACGCGGCGACCGCGGTGATCTGGGCGTGGTCGTAGGCGGGGGCGACTTCCACTACGTCTGCTCCGACCAGATTCGCACCTCCGAAACGGCGGATGATCGTCAAGAGCTCGCGGCTGGTGAGACCGCCCGCCTCGGGAGTTCCGGTCCCCGGCGCGTGAGCCGGGTCGAGGACGTCGATGTCGATGCTGATGTAGATCGGCGTGTCTCCCACGCGGCGCCGCAAGCGCTCGAGGCATGCAGGAAGACCATCGTCCTCGAAATCCTGCGAACTGATCACGGCGAACCCGAGCCGTTCGTCGTCGCGGAGGTCGGTTCTCGCATAGAGCGGACCGCGGATGCCGACATGAACGCTCGTCTGCTGGTTGATCAGCCCTTCCTCGGACGCCCTGCGGAACGGGGTTCCGTGCGTGATCGGGGCTCCGAAATACGTGTCCCAGGTGTCCAGGTGCGCATCGAAATGGATGACGGTGATGGGGCCGTGCGCGGCGGCGACGTTGCGCAGTAGGGGCAGCGCGATGGTGTGGTCGCCGCCAATCGTGATGAGCCGTGCGCCGGAGGCGGTCAGCGCGTGCGCTCCCGCTTGGATCTGGGCGACCGCGTCGTCGATGTTGTACGGGTTGACAGCGATGTCACCCGCATCGACGACCTGCTGGGTGCTGAACGGTTCGATGTCCTGCGTCGGGTTGTATGGTCGCAGGAGCCGCGAGGCCTCCCGGACATGGGCCGGACCGAAGCGTGCACCCGGCCGGTAGCTCACGCCGCTGTCGAACGGGACTCCGACGACGGCGATATCGGCGCGTTCCACCTGGTCGAGGCGCGGCAGACGAGCGAACGTCGCGATACCGGCGAATCGTGGCACGACGCTCGCGTCGGTGGGCCCGACGAACTGTACGGCGGCTCCGCGTCCCTCCGCGACTCCCTCGCGGGACGGCCTCACCTCAGCGGATCCGGCCCCCTTCCCGGTTTCTGACTCCGACATCGGCCCTCCCGGTCTACCCTGATTGCGTACTTCGATTGCGTACATCCAGGCCGCCTGTCGAGTACCTATATGCAACTATTGAAGCTTATTAGACAACTCACTGTCAACACTCCGACGAATGGACCACGCCGTCATGAGACCTGTGCATCCCGCGCCATCATCGGCTTCCCTCGCGATCGGGGCCAAGATCCGCGCCACCCGCCTGGACCAGGGGCTCACGATCGCTCAGATCTCTGAGGCCACCGGGCTCACCAAGGGCTTCATCAGCAGGATCGAGCGAGACGAGACGTCACCGAGTGTCGCGACGCTGGTGACCATCTGCCAGGTTCTCTCACTTCCCGTCGGCGCGCTCTTCGTCGCCCCCGAGAACGAAGTGGTGCACCTCGAGGACGCCCCCTTGATCAACATGGGTGGCGTCAAAGTCCTGGAGCGTTTGCTGACCCCGCGCAGCGAATCCCGCGTGCAGGTCCTTCGATCGACCCTCGAACCGGGCGCGAACGGGGGCGAGGATTTCTACACGATCAACTGCGACGTCGAAGTCCTGCACGTCGCCAGCGGGCGGATTCTCCTGCGCTATCCGCGCGGAGACGTCTCGCTCGGCACCGGCGATACGGTGACCTTTTCCGGTCGCGAACCGCACACCTGGGTGAACGCCGGGGACGAGCCCGCGGAGATCTTCTGGACGATCGTGCCCGCTGCGTGGAGCGGATCCGCCTGACAGATATTGCTTAATATGCGACGGAAGGTGTTTACTAGGCAACGCAATCACCCCAGATCGGTGATCGTCCACCTTCTGCGAGACGATGGAGTCGGCAATGACAACGGGTCCCCTGAACAATTCCGGAACGCGGTCGGGGGTGCCTCTTGTCGAGGTTCGCTCGATCGACTGGGTTCCTGAGAACGAGCGCCACGGCAAGCTGTGGCACCAAGCGCCACTATGGTTCCTCGGCAACTTCCAGTACTTCTCCATCCCGATCGGGTTCATCGGCCCTGCGATGGGTCTCTCGTTCGGCTGGACCGTCCTCGCGAGTTCGATCGGCATCGCCTTCGGCACGTTGTTCATGGCCTTCCACGCCTCGCAGGGACCGCAGATGGGCCTGCCCCAGATGATCCAATCCCGCGCGCAATTCGGATATCGCGGCGTGATCGTTCCGCTGATCGCGACCCTCTTCACGTACCTGGCGTTCAACATCACAGACACGGTGCTGCTCGGGCAGGGACTGAAGAGCTCGTTCGGTTGGAACGCGACACTGGTATCGACCGTCGCCGCGCTCGGCGCCGCTGCACTGGCCATCTTCGGGCACGACTGGGTGCATCGCGCCTTCCGTGCGATCCTGTACGTCGCATTGCCGCTGACCCTCATCGTCACGATCGGAATCATCGTGGGTGCCGCCGGCGGCCACGCCCCGCACGGCCATTACGGCTTCACCTGGGTCGCCTTCATGGCCCAGTTCACTGCGGCCGCCGCCTACAACATCACCTATGCACCGTACGTCTCCGACTATTCGCGGTATCTTCCCTCCACCACGAAGCCGCGGGCGGTCATCGCATCGGTGTTCTTCGGGGCCGCCTCCTCCGCGATCTGGCTGATCATCATCGGCGCCTGGCTCGCCATCCGGCTCGGCGCGACGGACGGTCTGGCCGGACTGCAGCTGGCCGGGAACAACGTGATCCCCTTCCTCGGCGACGCGACCGCCTTGCTGTCAGCTCTCGCGCTCTGGGCGACCATGGGCATGAACGCGTACGGGGGAATGCTGACGGTGCTGACCGGCGTCGACTCGTTCAAACCCCTCAAGCCGACCCGCCGGGCCCGAGTGATCACCATCATCATCCTCACGGTCGTCTGGACGGTCGTCGCGAGTCTCATCACCGGCAGTGCGGTCAACACGGTCGCGGCCGCTCTGACCCTGATGCTCTACCTGCTGGTGCCCTGGACCGCGACGAACCTGATCGACTATTTCGTCGTGCGACGCGGCCACTATGCGATAACCGACATGTTCTCCCCGCGCGGGGTCTACGGCGCCTGGGCCTGGCGAGGCCTCGCCGCGTTCGCGATCGGGTTCGCCGCAGAGATCCCGTTCATGGTCCTCGGCCCGCTCGGCACGTGGACATACGTCGGACCGGTTGCACACGCGCTCGGCGGAGTCGACATCTCCTGGCTGGTCGGCTTGATCGTGACCTCCATCGCCTATCTGATCTTCAGCAGATCGTTGAACCTGAGCGCCGAGAACGTCGCGCGAGTCCGCAGCGATGAACAGCTCGCGCGAGGCGCGGTCGTCTCGTCGGTGACCGAACTCGAGCGCGAGCCGTGACACACCGGATGCCGACCAGAACGCGGGCCGCAGTCTTCCGGGACGGGGCGCTGACTCTCGAGCAGATCGAAGTCGCGCCTCCGGGTCCGGGCCAAGTCGCAGTCGACATCCGAGCCGTCGGTGTCTGCCACTCGGATCTGCACATCGTCAATGGCGACTGGCGTGAGGACCGGCCGCTGGTTCTCGGCCACGAGGCAGCAGGCGTCGTAGCAGAGGTCGGCGAGCCGGAGTCCGGGATCGGAGGCATGAGCGCAGTTGCGCCAGGCGACCATGTCGTCCTCAGCTGGTTCGCGCCGTGCCGGAGATGCCGCAACTGCGCAGCTGGACGACCATGGCTGTGCACCGGGACGGTCGCGCTCGAGAACGCGCTTCCGGGACTGACGACCGCGTTCCGGGATGCCGACGACAAGGAGATCTGGCCGTTCCTCGGGCTCGGAGGATTCTCCGGTCGCGTGATCGTACCGGAATCCGCCGTCATACCGGTCCCGGCGGAACTGCCGTTCGAGATCGGTGCGCTTCTCGGCTGCGCGGTGACGACCGGGATCGGCGCGGTCACGAACACGGCCAAGGTTCCGGCGGGTAGTTCGGCGGTCGTCATCGGCTGCGGCGGTGTCGGGCTCTCCACCGTGATGGGGCTCGAGCTCGCCGGTGCCCACCCGATCATCGCGGTCGATGTCTCCGACGACAAACTCGCGACCGCAACGGAACTCGGGGCCACGGAGACACTGCGCGCCGATCGCGTCGACGTGACCGAAGCCGTCCGTGAACTGCTCGGCGGTACCGGCGCCGACTATGCATTCGAGGCGATCGGTCGTCCGGCATCGATCGAGAGTCTGCCGGGAATGCTGGCGCCCGGTGGGATCGCCGTGATCGTCGGGATGACGCCGCAAGGCGCCCGGGTCACCTTCGACCCGTTCGATCTCGCCGACCAGGGCAAGAGCATCCTCGGCTGCAACTACGGTTCGAGCGTGGGAGTGGTCGACATCCCTATGCTCACCGCACGCTACCTGGCGGGCAAGCTCCCGCTAGACGCCCTGGTCGGACGCAGCCGGCCGCTGGCCGAAGCGCGGGCAGCGATTGACGACCTGGAACGAGGGGTCGGGCTCCGCACGATCCTCGTGCCGGACTGAGAACGGATCGGTCGGCCCGACCGGTCGGCGTCGGCCGGCACCGTCAGAGACCGACGCTCCCCTGCATGATCCCGCCATCGACGAAGATCGTCGTCGCCGTCAGATAGCCGGACTTGTCGGACGCGAGAAAGACGGCCATGTCGGCGATCTGGCCGGGTTGCGCCATCCGGCCGAGCGGTATCGACGCATTCAGTTCCTTCATCGCCGACGGATCCGCCATGGTCGCGGCGTTGATCGGTGTCGCGACAGCCCCGGGCGCGAGGTTGACGACCCGGATGTCGTATTTGCCCAGTTCAACGCCGGCGGTTCGGGCGAGCATCCTGGTGCCGCCCTTCGAAACGCAGTATGCGACGTTCCCGGGCATCGGCCATTCCTCGTGAACCGAGGAGATATTGAGCACCAGACCGCCGCCGCCTTGCTCGATGAACTGCTTGGCTGCGAGCTGCGTGCCGAAGAAGGCGCTCTTCAGGTTGACGTTAAGAACCTCGTCGAATTGTTCCTCGGAGGTCTCGAGGACGGACGTCCGGGTTTCGATGCCGGCGTTGTTGATCATCACATCGAGGCGCCCGAAGTTCGACACCGCACTCTGGATCATCGCGTGCAGTCCCGAGACCTTGCTCACGTCGGCCTGCACGCCGACCGCATGGCCACCCGCACCTTCGATCTTCGAGATGATCTCGGTGGTCTCTTCAGGATGAGAGATGTAGTCGATCACGACGTTGGCGCCTTCAGCGGCTGCGGCCAGCACGATCGCCTCGCCGATTCCGCTGTTGCCACCTGTCACGACGATTGTCTTTCCTTCGAGCAGCATGCGCTCTCCATCCTTGAGATAGTCGCACCCGCATAAAGGCGGGCTCTGCCTGAACGTTACTCACTCGAGATATCAAGCGACACCCGCTGACAGCCGGTTCCCTGAACATTAACTCAGCGGAAAGAACCTCAGCGCTCAGAAACCGCGGAGAGGTCCCCGCGTTCGGGGACCTCTCCGTGTGAATCAGATCGACTCACCGGCCGGCTGCTATGCGATCGCGTCGAGCGCTGCGTACTCCTCGTCAGTCAGTTCGATCTCTGCTGCAGCGATGTTCTCCTCGACATGCTCCACCGACGAGGTTCCCGGAATGGGCAGGACCACCGGTGAGCGCCGCAGAAGCCAGGCGAGCGCCACCTGGCTCGGCGTGTAGCCCTGCTCGGAAGCGATCTCCGAGAGCTTGCTTCCCGGCCCGGCGAGCTTGCCGGTCGCCAGTGGGAACCACGGGATGAAGGCGAGGTTCTCGGCCTCGGCATAGTCCAGCACCGCCTCGGAACTGCGGTCCGTGAGGTTGAACAGGTTCTGCACCGACACGATGTCCGCGACCTTGCGCGCGGCAACGATGTCCTCGACGCTCACCTCCGACAGGCCGATGTGGCGAACCTTGCCCTCGTCCTGCAGCTTCTTCAACTCCCCGATCTGCTCCTCGATGGGGACCTTCGGGTCGATGCGGTGAAGCTGCAGCAGGTCGATCGTGTCGACCCCCAGGTTGCGCAGGTTGAGCTCTGTCTGCTGACGCAGGTACTCGGCCCGGCCGACCGGGATCCACTGGTTCGGCCCCTGGCGCGTGAAGCCGACCTTCGTAGCGATGACCAGGTCGTCGCTGTACGGATGCAGCGCCTCGCGGATGAGTGAGTCGGTGACATATGGTCCGTAGACATCCGCGGTATCGATGAGCGTCACGCCCAATTCGACAGCACGACGGATCACGGCGATCGCCGACGCGCGGTCGGCGGGTTCCCCCCACACTCCTGGGCCGGTGAGTTGCATCGTGCCGTAACCGAGACGGACGACGGGAAGGTCGCCTCCGATCGAGTAGCTTCCGGAGGACTTGGCATTGGGTGTAATCGTCGACGTTGTCATGACGAGGACAACCACCAACAGGTGCGGTGCAATTCCCGCACCGGGAGAGATGAATTAGGCTACGTGCACAGCTGCTTCCGCGTGAACAAGGATGCTATGAAACCGACGTCGACGACGTGAGTCCCCAGAGTACTGTCGGCACCCGCCGCTCCGCCCTGGTCCTGGGTCCCATGATCGCCGCGATGGGCGTGGTCTTCGGCGACATCGGGACCAGTCCCCTGTACGCGGCGACGACGACCTTCGGCGACAGCGGCTCGAAAACGGCTGGGCCGCCTCCGGAGTACGTGTACGGTTCGACGGCGACGATCATCTACGCCCTGACGATCGTCGTGACAGTGCTCTATGTTCGCTTCCTGATGCGCGCCGATAACCAGGGGGAAGGCGGTCTCCTGGCCCTGTTCGGCCTGTTGCGTCGCAGCAAACTCAAGGTGCGCACGATCGCGATATTCACGATCATCGCCATGTTCGGCGCCGCGATGTTCCTGGGCGACAGCGTCATCACGCCGGCGATCTCGGTACTGTCGGCGGTCGAGGGGCTCAAGGTGGTGCAGCCGGGGCTTTCCACCTTCGTTGTGCCGATCGCCGTGGTGATCCTCATCGGCGTCTTCGCGATCCAGCGGGTCGGGACCAATCGGATCGGCCGACTATTCGGGCCGATCATGCTCCTTTGGTTCGCGATGCTGGCAGTCAGCGGTCTGGTGTCGATCGCTCACGATCCGGCCGTTCTGCAGGCACTATCACCGCATTGGGTCATCCTGTTCTTCATCGAGCAGCCCAAAACGGCGTTCTTCTCACTGGGGGCCGTGGTGCTGGCCGTCACCGGTGCAGAAGCCCTCTACGCGGATCTCGGGCACTTCGGGCGCAAGGCGATCACGCGCGCGTGGCTGTGGGTCGTCTTCCCCGCCCTCGTCATCAACTATCTGGGCCAGGCGTCGCTGGCCTTGCGGCACCCCTCCGAGAGCGCCACCTCGTTCTTCGGCCTCATCCCAGCCTGGGGCCAACTGCCCGCGGTCATCCTCGCGACATTGGCTACGATCATCGCCTCACAGGCCGTCATCTCGGGTACGTATTCCGTCATCCATCAGGCGTGGCGACTCGGATTGTTCCCGCCACTACGTGTGGTCCATACCTCGCAGGAACGCGAGGGACAGATCTACGTTCCGGCCATCAACACTCTGCTCGCCCTTACCGTGCTCGGCGTCACTCTCGGATTCCGGAGCTCGGGATCCCTCGCGTCCGCCTACGGCATCGCGGTCACGACGACGATCTCGATCACGACCATCGTCTACCTCGCCTGGAACTGGGCGCACGCCAAGCGGCTGACCCTGAGGATCGCGGCCGCGAGCCTCATTTTGCTCGTCGTTCTCGCATTTCTCGCGGCGAACCTTCCGAAAGCCGCATCCGGCGGCTGGCTGCCGCTCACCATCGGCGCCGTCGTCTTCATCGTGATGATCATCTGGTGGATCGGCCAACGACGGATCAGCGCGGGGCGCCGTCGCGGAGAGATGCCGCTCGATGAGCTCCAGACGCTGCTCACCGGAGAAGGGAGAGGGCTCAATCGCGTTCCCGGAGATGCGGTCTTCATCACGAGGAACGCCGAGGTCGTCCCCGTTTCGCTCCGCACGATGGTCTCCCAGATTCACGCGCTGCAGGAACGGGCGATCCTGTTGAGCTGGACGACGATCGATGTACCGACGACTGTGGGATCGAAACACCGGATCACCGTCGAGCGCTTCCCGTTGGGCATCGTCAGGGTCGTCGCGAAACTCGGCTACCGGGAGCACCCCCGCATGGTGACGCTCCTGACAGAGGCCCACAGCATCGACCACGACGCGCTCGCCGACTTCGCTGCTTCCCGCGCCACTTTCTTCATCTCGACGCCGGTCGCTCGCTACAACAGGAAGAGCAAGATGTTCCGCTGGGCGCAAGTCCTGTTCCTCGCCCTCGACCGGTTGGCACCGGACCCGCTCGACCTGATCGAGCTCCCTCGCGATCGGACGATCGTCCTCGGCCGCGAAATCCAGCTCTGACGAGGGCTGCCGATTCGGCCCGGTCAGTGAGCTCGCAGGCCATCGAGCACGATGCTGTTCGCCTTCTCGCGGTTGTCGGGATCGCCGAGCCCCACAACGGATTGCAGCGCCATGCTCAACGGGAGGATCACCGATCCCGTCGCGTCCGGGCGTAGGGAGCCACCCTCGCGAGCGCGTCCGATCAGGCGATCGATGACATTTTCGATCGCAATCTTCGCGGGTGAAGAGATCCGCCGGATTCGAGTCAAATGGCTGATGCGGCGAGTCTCGCAGAGGGCTTAGAACTGATCACGAATCAATAGTCAACGGCCGTGAGGAGGCCCTGATGGCAAACACGCAAAGCACCGCGCCACACCACGAAATCCCCACGTTGGGGAACCCGGATCTTCCGCCGGAAGGGATGTCGAACATCGTCGACAGTCCGGAAAGCGGGACGATGAGTGGACCGCGAAACCCGGTTCTGGAGAGCCAGTTCCCGAACGTGATAACCGCCCCTGGAACCGACATCAGCACCCAGCCGTTCTTCTGGTCCTCGTTCAACATCTCTCCGCGGCGGCAGCAGCTGGGTGGCTGGGCGCGGGAGGTGACCCAATCCGATTTCGCGATCTCCGAAGAGATCTCGGGCGTCAACATGTTTCTGCAGCCCGGGGGCATCCGTGAACTGCACTGGCACCAGACCGGTGAATGGGCACTGATGACCGAAGGCAGTTGCCGGGTCACCACCCTCAGCCGGACCGGAATGCCCTCCGTGGAAGACGTGTTCAAGGGCGACCTGTGGTTCTTCCCCGCCGGCCTGCCTCACTCCCTGCAGGGTCTCGGACCGACTGGCGCAGAATTCGTGATCGTCTTCGACGACGGAAGCCAGTCCGAGTCCAACACGCTGCTGCTGACCGACTGGTTCGCCCACACCCCACCGGACGTGCTCGCCAAGAACTTCGGCGTCCCGCAGGAGACCTTCAAAGACATCCCCCTGCACAATCTGTGGATCTTCCCCGGGGAACTCCCAGGAGACCTCGAAGCGGACCAGGTCGCCGCCGGCGTGGAATGGGGAGCTACGGAACCGGTCATCTTCCGGCTCTCCCAGGCCAAACCGCTCTACGAGAACAGCGGCGGCAGCGTGCGTATCGCCGACACTTCAAACTTCCCCGCATCCACGTCCGTCGCCGCGGCCCTGGTCACCGTAGAACCCGGCAGCATGCGCGAGTTGCACTGGCACCCGAACGCCGACGAATGGCAGTACTACATTCAAGGCTCAGCACGGATGACGGTGTTCAACACCGGCCCTCACGCCAACACCACCGACTTCCGCCCGGGCGATGTGGGCCTGGTCAGGCGCAACCTCGGCCACTACGTAGAGAACACCGGCGACGACACGCTGATCTTCATCGAGACGTTCCGCAGTGACCACTACGAAGAAGTCTCGCTCGCCAACTGGCTCAGCCACATACCGCCCTCGCTGGTCTCAGCACACTTGAACATTCCAGAGGAAACCCTCGCGACGTTCCCGAGCGGCGCACAAGGAATCGTCCCCCTGCGCTGAGGCGATGGAACCTCGCGGCAGGCGATCCTGAGATATCGGTGAAAGTCTCCTCGTGAACCCCAGGTCGAGCCGGAAAGGGCGAGGGACCCCCCAGCCCGAGCTGGTTCACCCATCCGGGCGTGAGCATGCCCTTCCTCGCCACCCGCCGGCAATCCGTGTGGCGGTCAGCTGCCGTCGGGGAATCCGCCGCGGGCCGAGACGACCGGATAATCAGGCAGCATCTCTGGCCGGCGTATCTGGGCCCGCCACCCATCGGGATAGGGCTCCAGGCCACGCCAGAGCGGGGATTCGCCGTCGGATCCGTGGACGAGCGGTTCGATCGCCTCGCGGAACCTGCGCAGAACGCTCGTGCCGTAGCGGGCCCCCCACGTGCGCTCGACCGTAGCGGTCCAGCGCACGTAGGCGTCCCTGACCTCGCGGCCTCTGGGTGTCAGGCGCGCCACCTTGAACCTGCTTCCGGCGAGATCCGGGCCGACGACCACATACCGATGTTCCTCGAGAGCGCCAAGCCAGTTGTCGATCGCCATCTTCGCCACGCCGGTCAGCGCTGGAATCTCGGAGACCCGGACCCCGTCCTCGTTCAGCACACGAAGAATGTTCGCACTGATCGCCAGCCGCGAATCCGCGCTCGATGTATAGATCCCCAGGGAAAGGTCCGACTCCCCACCGAAATCGAGTGCGAATGCCAGCAGCAGTTTCGACAACAGCGCAGGCAACGCCGAAACCGAATCAGCGTCTTTGTCCTTTGACCGCCGGGGCGTAAGGCGGGGTTCACCCACCGGTAGGAAATCGGGCAGCTCGACCTCGAACTGCCCGACGATATCCTGTAGCGAGCTACGGAGCCGCTCGATCTCGTCGGAGCCGAAGCGAGCCCGCCAACGGTCCTCCACGACTCCCGTCAGCGGTTCCCACACTCGCTGGGCTCGCCGACCGGCTGAGGTGGGGCGCACGATCCATGTCGAGTGCGGCGGATTCGCCCGGTCGTCGTCCTGGTCGGGTCCAACGACGAGATAGCCCCACCATTTGCCCATGCGTTTCACTACCGTCTGCATGCTCTTGGCCGTCAGCCCTGCTCGCCTGGTCAGCGCACCGGCAGTGATTCCCTGCTCTGGCACGTGTCGCATGCAGTGCATCCACATCGCCATCGATACCAGCCACGGGGCGCCATGCGAATCCGGGGTCGCACCGAACCTCGTCGTCCGATGCGGCATCTGGTGCTCGAACTCGTTGTCGAACTCGATGGCGAACGCGACCAGCGCGTGCGACGCCAGAGCGGAGAGGGGCAAATCGGCGACAGCAGGAGGGGGCTCCATCACGCGACCATTATCCATCCAGGCGCCCGGCGCTTAAGCTCTGCGTGTGAACACGTCCGGCGAAGGCACCGCGAACATCATCCTCTATCTCGTTGTCCTCGCCCTGTTCGTACAAGTGGCGATCAGGATGGTGCCGCGCCCTCTGTCACAGTTGCCTTTCCCTTGGTTCGGGGCGGTCGCCACCGTGGTGATCGGCATTCCCTCGCTCCTCCAATTCGCTTGGCCGTCGATCGATTCCGCACTGCGGCGCAACCCGGCAGAGACCCTCGACCACGGCCAATGGTGGCGCGTCCTCACGGCGATGCTCGCCCAGGACGGCGGGGCAGCCGGTGCGATCTTCAACCTGCTCGTGGTCGCGCTGGTCACGTGCACCGGCGAATGGATCTGGGGGCGCTGGCGGGCGATCGCGCTGTTCGTCGTGCCGTCGATCGTCCTCAATCTCCTGGCGATCGGCTGGGGCGCATCGGGCGGAGGCAGTTCATTCGCAAGTGACGCGTTGCTGATGAGCGTCTGCGGCCTTGGATTGGTCACGGTGCGCAACCTCGTGGTGCGGATCTGCGCGACGGCGGCGATCGTCGTCGGCGTCGCCCTCATCGGCATCGACGACGCACACGGCGTGGCCATGCTGATCGGTGCCGCGGCTGGCGTCGCCCTCGGATTCGGTTCCCGCCGTACCGTGGGTGCGGGTGGCGGGGTGAGGTCGCGTTTCATCCGTTCAGGGTGATCCTGCACCGCGGTCCTCCAGCATAGGTTCAACCCAAAGGGGAGGATCTGCGATGTCGAAGAAGTTCTCGGGGAAGATCGAACTGGATGTGCGGGACTCGGTCTCGGATTGGGATGCGTTCCTTCCCGATAAGCCGCGGACGGGTGCGCCGAACGTGCTCGTCGTGCTCTATGACGACACCGGCCAGGCGGCGTGGTCGCCGTACGGCGGCCGGATCCAGATGCCGACCATGGAGCGGCTCGCGGCGAACGGTCTGACGTATTCGCAGTGGCACACGACGGCGCTGTGTTCGCCGACCAGATCGACGTTCCTCACCGGACGGAATCACCACGCCAACGGGTTCGCGACGATCTCCGAGTCCTCGACCGGCTTCCCCGGCTACAACTCTCACATACCTCCAGAGAACGCGACGATGGCGAACATCCTCCGGGACGCCGGCTGGTCGACCTTCTGGATCGGGAAGAACCACAACATCCCGATCGACGAGTGGACGGCAGGGGCATCGAAGAAGGGGTGGCCCCTCGCGCAGGGCTACGACCGTTTCTATGGTTTCATCGGCGGAGAGACGAACAACTGGTACCCGTCCCTCGCCGAGGACAATCACTACATCGATCAGCCGTACCTTCCGGAGCAGGGGTACCACCTCTCCAAGGACCTCGCGGACCAGGCTCTGAAGATGCTGAGGGACACTCAGCAGACCGAGCCAGACAAGCCCTGGTACCTCTGGTTCTGCCCCGGGGCGAACCATGCGCCCCATCATGCGCCGCAGGAGTACATCGACAAGTACAAGGGCGTCTTCGACGACGGCTACGAGGCGTATCGCGAATGGGTTCTCCCGCGCATGATCGAGCGGGGAATCCTCCCGGAGGGGACCGAGCTCACGCCGATCAACCCGATGCCGGACGGAACGTTCACTCCATCGGATCATGTGCGGCCGTGGGCCGAGCTGAACGCCGAAGAACGTGCTCTCTTCAGCCGGATGGCAGAGGTGTACGCCGGCTTCTCGGAGTACACCGATGCGCAGGTCGGACGGATCATCGACTATCTGGAGGAATCCGGTCAGCTGGACAACACGCTGGTGATCTACTGCGCCGACAATGGCGCGTCAGGCGAGGGTACCCCGAACGGCTCCGTCAATGAAGGAAAGCTCTTCGGTGGCTTCCCTGACGATCTGCAGCAGAACCTCTCCATGATCGATCAGCTCGGTTCCCCGGACACCTACAACCACTACCCGACCGGATGGGCGACAGCGTTCTCGACCCCGTACCGGATGTTCAAGCGGTACACCTACCAGGGCGGGGTGTGCGACCCCTTGGTCATCCACTGGCCCGCCGGCATCACCGCGCACGGCGAGGTGCGGCATCAATATCATCACTCCACCGATATCGTCGCCACGATCTTCGACGTGTGCGGCGTCGAGCTACCTGCGACCTACAACGGCGTCGACCAGCGTCCCTTGGACGGCGTCTCCATGCGATACAGCTTCGACGCGACGCCCGGTGGGCCGACCGAGAAGCACACCCAGTACTACGAGATGCTCGGCAGTCGCGGGATCTGGCACGACGGCTGGAAGGCGGTCAC
>FSWU01000085.1_pt1 | contig 15744 bp, 13 predicted proteins | sample 1638061 | NCBI WGS metagenome assembly FSWU01 (sample SAMEA3914788, study PRJEB12502) | metagenome | biome: forest; material: soil | place: Canada | collected 2011-07-03 | depth 0.1 m
CATCTCCGGGCACATCTCCGGCCGCGATCGCTGCTCCGGCTCCCCCGACACGGCTCAAGGCCGACCGGACAGCGAGTTCACCGAGCAGACCGAGGGGGCTGCGAATCGTAGTCAGGGGCGGCGACGTGAAATCGGACCCGAAGATGTCGTCGAAACCGATGATGCTGAGCCGGCCGGGGACCTCGATGCCGTGATGCTGGGTCGCTCGCAGCAGCCCGATCGCCATGAGATCGTTGTACGCGAGGACGGCCGTGACACCCGAGGCGACCACGCGCTGATACAGCTCGCCGCCGCCTTCCACCGTAGGAGCAGCAGGGCCGATGTCCACGACCGTCATCCCCGATTCGACCGCACGGTCCAGGATGAGGTCCCAGCGGGCACGGCTCATCCAGGAGTTCGCGGGACCCGACAGGTACGCGATCGAGGTGTGACCGAGCGCCGACAGATGCTGAAGCGCCTGCTCGATGCCCGGCTCGGAATCGGGGACGATCCCATCGACTCCCTCGACCTCGCGGTTGATCACCACGAGGGGCTTCCATTCGGACAGGGCCGTGATCTGATCATCCGCTAGACGCGTCGCGACCAGAACGAGAGCATCGACGGAGGGCGCGACTCGTTCGGCCGTCTCGGCTTCCCGTTCGCCGGACTCCTGCGATTCCGCGATCACCAGTGTGTAACCGTGCTCGGATGCCGCGCGTTCCGCTCCTCGCACGACATCGAAGAAGACGGGGTTGGTCACATCGGCGAGGATCAGGCCGACGGTCCGGGTACGTCCGGTCGGCAGTGCGCGGGCCATCGGGTTGACGCGGTAGTTCAGCTGGCGCGCGGCATCCTGGATGCGCTGCTCTGTCTTCGCGCTGATCCGTCCCGGTTTGCTGAGGGCTCGCGAGACCGTCGAAGGGTTCACGCCCGCCAGCTCGGCGATGTCATATATCGTCGGGGCCGCGCGACGCGGAGGCAACGGCGGCACCTGCGGAGACTGCTCAGTCACGTTCGGCGAAGGTCCCCTCTGCCCGGATGTGCTCGTTCAGCAGCCTCAGGTATTCGTCTTCATCGAACTGCAACGGCACTTCACGGCCGAGCCAGCTGGAAAGGTGGATCGCGTTCGCGAGCCGAACACCGTTGATCCCGTCGGAGCCTGGCGCGATCAGCGGAGTGCCATCGAGGATGTTGGCGGCGAAGTTCTCCAGGACTCCTGAGTGCTGCGCACCCCACGTCGAATCGAACTCGATGGTCTCCTGGGTGTAGTAGGAGTCACGATCGAACTTTCCGGCGAAGAGAACGCGAACGTCCTCCAGGCTCATCCCGTCGCTTATCTCGCGCTCCGGCTTCACAAGCCGGGTCACGGTCGCCGTCTTGCTGTTCTCGACCACGACTTTGCCGGCGTCTCCGAGGATCTCGAACCGATCGGTTCCGACGAGATCATGGGTGGCCGTGACGAGGACACCGGTGGCGCCTTCGCCGTAGTCGACGACCACGGTCACCTCGTCCTCGACGGCGATGTCGCGCCGGAAGCCGTAGGCGACTTTCGCGTATACCGATTTCGGGACGCCGCAGATCCACTGCCATAGATCGAGTTGGTGCGGCGCCTGGTTGACCAGCACGCCACCTCCTTCGCCTCCCCAGGTCGCGCGCCACTCGCTCTGGTCGTAATAGCCCTGCGGACGCCACCACGTCGTGATGATCCAGTTGGTCCGCCGGATGGCGCCGATCTCACCGGAGTCGACGATCTCCTTGATTCGCCGGTAGAGCGGATTGATGCGCTGATTGAACATGATCGCGAAGGTCAGGTCGGGCTTCGAGGCGGCGAACGCGTTGAGCTCGGCGACCTGCTTCGTGTAGACGCCGGCCGGCTTTTCGACGAGCGCGTGCAAGCCGCGCTGCAAGGCCGCGATCCCGATCTCGGGGTGCAGATAGTGCGGGACGGTGGTGACCACGGCGTCCACCGCGCCGGATTCGAGCAGCTGGACATAGTCGGTGAAGAACGGCACTCCCGGCCACAGCGCCCGGGCCAACTCGGCCTTCGACGGGTCGATGTCGGCGATCGCGCCCACCGTCATGTTGGGGACCAGTCCATCCGCGATGTATCTCGCGTACGTCGATCCCTGCGTGCCGAGGCCGATGATCCCCAGGCGCACCGTACCGGTCGCCGGGTCAGCGCCGGTCGCCGGGTCAGCACCGGTCGCCGGGTCAACGCCCGGGTCAACTGCAGATCCTGTCATGAATGGGTCCTCCGTTCGGGGGCGGATTGGCGTTCGGGGGCGGCTTGGTCGTAGACGTCTTGGATGATCCCGAGGGATTTCTCGGCCTCGCGCGGCGACAGCCAGAACGGCTCCGGGTCATCGAGCCGGTCGTAGAAGTCGCGGATCAGCGCCTCGTGCGAGGTTCCCCAGTACGCACGCTCGCCGGATGCGACCCGAGGCTCGGCGACGGTGACCACGCGACCGTCGTCGTAGTGGATCGTCGCGTCCCCCCGCAGGCTGATCGTCGCTCGATCCGTGATGACCTCGATCGTGACCGGTTCGTTGACGACAGCGGCGAGCGTGGCGTAGAAGACGCTCCGGGCACCGCCGACATGTTCGAGCACCAGGTCCGCCGTGTCCTCGACTTCGATCGCCCCATCGAGGAACCGGGTCGCGACCCCGCCGCGCACTCGCGTGACGTCTCCCACCAGCCATTGGACCAGATCGATCGTGTGGATCGCCTGGTTCATCAGTAGGCCGCCGCCGCTCGTGCTCCATTTTCCGCGCCACGGACGATCGCGGTAGTACTCGGCGGTGCGTTTCCAGATCACGGTCGCGGACGCGCCCTGAATCCGGCCCAGCTCGCCCGACTCCAATCGCTCGCGGACGAACCGCACCGGTGTGTTGTAGCGGTTCTGGAAGCACACCGCGATCTTCGAAGCGCTTCGCTCGGCGGCGACGACGATGCGTTGCCCGTCTTCACGCGTGTGGGCGAGCGGTTTCTCGAGGATCACGTTGACGTCGGCCGCCAGGGCGTCGAGCGCGACCGTCACATGCTGGTCGTGCGGCGTGGCGATGTGGACGACATCCGGGCGAGCGGTCTCCAGAAGCTCGGTGTGCGTCGAGAATCCGGGCACACCGTAGGCGTTCGCCGCCGTGTCGCGCCGCTCCGGATCCACGTCGCACACCGCGATCAGTCGTACGTCAGGCATCGTGGCGAGGGCGGCTAAATGAACGCTGGAGACGTCGCCGCACCCGATGACGGCGGCCGTCCTCTGCTGATCGTTCGTTCCGGCCTTCGCGCCGCTCACCGCGTCGTTCACCGTGTCGTCACCGTGCCAGTCATCCCGCGGGTCATCGAGTACGCACCCCCAGATCGGTAAGTATTGTCGCGAACGCGCGCGCCGCTTGACCGAAGGCGGCTGGCCCCGAGAATCCGCCCAGCTCGAAGGCCTCGTCGAGATGCGGCTCGAGCGAGGCGAATCCGCGGTAGCCGTCATCGCGCAGGGCGGTCAGGGTCTCGCGCAACTGTCCGTCGCCCTCCCCCGCCGGCACAACCTCACCGGTCGCCGCCCGCGCATCCTTGACCTGGAGGTAGTCGAGGTACGGCCGCAGCATCGCGAATCCGTCGTCGAACGGCCGGACGCCGACCTGCACGAAGTTGGCATTGTCCCAGGCGAGCCGGAGGGCATCCGAGCCCACCGTCTCGACAACATCGAGGATCCGCTCGGGTACGTCGCCGTAGATCGCCTTCTCGTTCTCGTGCAGCAACACGACGTCGGCGTGCTCCGCCTCGTCGGCCAGAAGCCGCATCCGTACCATCACGTCGTCGCGGATCTCGGAGACCGGCCTGCCTGCCGCGCGGAAGAATGAGAAGATCCGGATGTTCCCGGTTCCGAGTGCCCGCGCAACGCGGATGACGCGCCGCAGCCGCAACACCTCGTGTTCGGGATCGAGCGACACGTCGACCTTCCCGATCGGCGACGCGACCGCCGAGACGACCATGGACCGATCGCGAAGCAACCCGGCCAGTCGCGCGAGCTGGTCGTCGTCGAGATCGACGACGTTGACGCCCCATGCGCTGCGCACTTCGATGTGCGAAGCACCGAGCGCGGTGAGAACGGCGGCCTGAACGTTCGGGTCCGGATCGATTTCGTCGCCGAAGCCGGAAAGGGTCCAGGTCGGCCCCTCAGCTATGTCCACGTCGCTGTCTCCACTCGTCGCTGCTTGCACTCGTCGCTGTCTCCACTCGTCGCTGCCTGCTGCTCCGCTCAGAACAGTTCCGCGTATCCGAGACCGACCAGGTTGTCGTAGGAGGTCTTCAGACAGTCCAAAGCGGTGCGTCCGTAACGGTCGTCCTGCTCGACCAGCAGGTACTCCGCTCCGATGCCGAGGCTCGTCTCGATGATCGCCGGGAAATCGAGGTTTCCCTCGCCTACTTCGGCGAACTGGACCACACCGGCGAACGCGGCCGAGAAAGCGGCATCGTCTCCCGCGTCATGCGCGGCGACGGCTTCGTCGGACAGAACGCCGATCCGGTAATCCTTGAGGTGCACCATCGCTACGCGATCGCCGTACTTCTTCAGCGTCTGCACCGGGTCGAGTCCGCCTCGTTGCACCCAGTGGACATCGATCTCCAGACCGACCGACGGCGCCCGATCGGCGATGATGTCGAGAAGGTACTTCCCGTCGTACTTCGCGAACTCGATGTGATGGTTGTGGTAATAAAGCCGGATCCCCTGATCCTCAAGGCGCCGGGCCATTTCGTTCGACGCGTCGCAGAACCGGATCACCTTGTCGAGGCTCGCCATCGCGTCGACCGGGAGCATCCCGATCCGCACCATGCCGGCGCCGAGCGTGTGGGCATCCGCGACGATCTTGTCGAACTGGCCCTCCAGCGCTTCGTTCGACGAACCCGGCGATGCGGTGAGAGACGCCGACAGCGACGCGATCTCCATGCCCAGCTCGCTCCTGGCGCGGTCGAGTTCAGCCACATTCTCTGGCGTCATCGGGATCTGCGAGACTTCGATCGCGTGGTAGCCGATCTCGCTGACTTTCCTCAGCGTCTCGAACGGACCGGCCTCCCGGAAGTCGTCCTTGAGCATCATCGCTTGTACGCCGATCTTGGCCATCGAGCAGTTCCCTTCTCCGTGAATCCGGCCCCGTAAATCCGGCCCCGTAATCCGGCACCGTAAATCCGGCACCATGAATCCAGCACCGTGAATCCAGCATCCGAGCCCCATATTGGCGGAAACCTGGACCCGTCGTCTCAGCATCCGTGCCGACTCATTCAGCACCTGTGCCCGCGGTTCGGCAATCGCTTGCCAAAACTTGATTGTACGCATAGTCGAGGCGTCGCGCCACCGTCTCCCATCGGTTTTCAATCGGATTTCGATCCTTTTCAATCGGTTTCCGACATCTGAACAGCGGCCTCCTCCCGGACCGCGTAATGTAACCGCGCGTACTGTAGTGTCCATATCGCGTTCCACCCAGGGCGCGATCACCGTGGAAGGAGAAATGTGGGGAAATTCACGTACGACTCGACTTTGACCGTTGACTTCGACGATCGCGTGCTTGCTCACCTTCAGCTGGTGATCGGCGCGAAATTGCGGCGCAACGAAGCGTTCTATTTCAGTTGGAAGGACGACAACCAGGTCGGCGACGGGCACAGCACGCTCTGGATCCACCCCACCATCCCGCTGTACTTCAAATTCCACGGAAGCCGCCAGGCGGCCATCAACCGAAGCTGGATCGACGCGCTCATGCTCACGGCCAACAGCCCAGGCGGCCTTCACATCATCCCCGAGCCGAACGAAGCGCGACGGGACGAGGATGTCGAGGCATGAAACGCATCAACATAACCTACGGCGGCGCCCACTACTCGGTCGGTGGGGTTGACATGGATGAATTCAAGGAAAATATCCTCGAATCCAGTCGAACCGGAACATTCCGCTGGCTGACAGTCAACGAAGGGGAAGGCCGCCCGCAGAAAGCGGAGATCCTCATCGGGCCGGGCATCCCCATCGCCGTGATGCCGGTGACCGGGGACACCGAAGAAAGCATGTGACGGAAAATCCTACGACGCAGCCTCCGGGCGATGACTTGCCTGTTCGATCATCTCGGTGAGCTCGAAGTCGTCAGCGGTGGCGATGTCCTGGTCGCCCCTCATCCGCAATCCGCTGAGTTGTTCGGTCTGCATCCGCAACTCCGCCACGAGTTCCGGATCGACGATCTCTTCGTAGTCGCTGACTTCGCTTTCGGCGGCGAGCTGACTCGCGGGCCCGACCAGCATCTGTGCGAGAACCACCGCGCCGTCATCGCGACGCACCGGGATCTCGATCCGGGCAGACGAGGCGTTCTTCGCAAGCATCGCGGCATAGTCGATCACCGCTCGCGCGATTTCGGTCCCCGTGAGCAGCTCATCGCCTGAATAGTGGAGCCGTTGCATACCTGAAGATGTACTCCCAATACCCGCTCATGCAACCCCGTGCAGCGTTTCAGGCCGCGTTGGAGCCTGGTCGGAGGGGCGTTTGAGACAGCTTTTAGGCGACGTTTAAGGCAAGGCTTGAGCCGATCCGCGACGCGTCCACATGACCGGACACATATGCGGAGGCTTACACTCGGAGTGAGGCTCAGGAGTCAGGGATGGCCAATCTATCGAGAGAGATGCGACTCAATGCTGCGTTCGTGGCAGTAGCCGACACTCTCACGGCGGACTATGACGTCGTAGATCTGATGCACACGCTCGTCGAGGAGTGCACCGAGATACTCGACGCGCAGGCCGGCGGCCTGATGCTGGCCGAGCACGGCGGCGCCCTGCAACTGCTGGCATCCACCAGCGAAAGCGCACAGCTGGTCGAAATCATGCAGTTGGACGCAGGAGAGGGCCCCTGCCTGGACTGCTTCCGGACGGGTGTGGCCGTATCCGTTCCGAACATCGAAGCCAGCGAAGGTCGATGGCCGGCGTTCCGAGCCGCCGCGCTCGAACAGGGTTTCCTATCCGTGCTCGCCACCCCGATGAGGCTGCGCGGAGAAGTGATCGGCACGATGAACCTCTTCGGGATCCGTGTCGGTGAGCTCAACCCCCGCGACGCCGCGGTTGCGCAGGCACTTGCAGATGTCGCCACGATCGGGATCCTGCACGAGCGGATCAGCAGCCATTCCCACCTCGTCGAGGAGCAACTCCAGAACGCTCTGGACAGCAGGATCCTGATCGAACAGGCGAAGGGCGTCCTTGCGCAAGCCGCATCGATGAGCATGGACGAGGCCTTCGCAGCGCTCCGCCGCTATGCACGCAATCACAATGCGAGCCTGCGCGGAGTGTCCGAAGGCCTGGTGAACCGCAGCATTGACATCCGAGCCCTCCAGATGGCGTGATCGCATCGCCGAGCGCTCCGATTCCTCTGAGCCTGAGCCCGATACTGAGTCTGAGTCTGAGTCTGAGTCTGGGCTTTCCGAGCTCGACGTAGCCGACGCACCCGCGCCCCCAGCGTTTCCTCGCAAATCGAGACGACGAGGTTTCGGTCGGATTCTGAGAATCCTCGGCCCCGGGATCGTCACGGGTGCCGCAGACGACGACCCCTCCGGCATCGCTACATACTCGCAAGCAGGAGCCCAGTTCGGATTCCAGACGCTCTGGACGATGCTGATCACCTTTCCTCTGATGGTGGCGGTCCAGGAAGCCTGCATGCGGATCGGCGCCGTGACCGGCAAAGGTCTCGCCGCGATCATTCGCGAGACTTATCCGAAGAAGCTGCTGTACCCGATCGTCCTGCTTGTGGTCGCCGCGAACACTTTCAACATCGGCTCCGACATCGGCGCCATGTCCGCGAGCGCCCAGCTACTGATCCCGGCCGTCCCATTCCCCCTGCTCGCTGTCGGATTCGCCGCGATCATCGTGCTCCTCGAGGTCCTGGTCTCATACCGCACCTATGTCCGGATCCTGAAGTGGCTCGCGCTTGCGCTCTTCGCGTACGTTCTCACCGCCCTGTTCGTGGACGTGCCATGGCGGCAGGCCCTCCTGGCGACAGTTATTCCGCACATCCAATTCAATAGGGCGTTCCTCTACGTGGTGGTCGCGATCCTCGGCACGACCATCTCGCCGTACCTGTTCTTCTGGCAGACCAGCAACGTCGTCGAAGATGAGGTGTCCGAAAACCGCAACAGCAAGACCGGCGGCGCCCCGACGATCTCCAGGAGGTATCTGAACCGGCTCCGGGTCGACACGGCCGTCGGCATGCTCTTCTCGAACGTCGTGGCCTGGTTCATCCTCGTGGTCGGTGCCGTCGTCCTCAATCACGCCGGTATCACCAACATCGCCACCGCAGCGGACGCTGCGAAAGCGTTGCGGCCGCTGGTCCACGGATTCCCCGACGCCGGCTTCCTTGCCGAGCTGATCTTCGCGGTCGGCGTCATCGGGATCGGATTGATGAGCGTCCCCGTTCTCGCCGGGTCGTCGTCTTATGCCATCTCCGAGACGTTCAATTGGCGCGAAGGGCTGTTCCGCAGATTCCGGCAGGCTCGCGCGTTCTATCTGGTGATCATCATCGGGACCGTGGCCGGACTCATGTTCAATTTCGTCGGCCTGGACCCGATTAAAGCTCTCGTGCTCACTGCCGTGTTCAACGGGATCGTCGCCGTTCCCCTGATCTTCCTGATCGCGCGCATCTCGTCCCGTCGCTCGATCATGGGCGACCATGTCAGCCACACCTGGTCGAAGATCGGACTGTGGGCGGCGTTCGCGGTCATGGCGGCCGCGGCGGTCGCCCTCCTCACGTCGCTGCTGTGAACTCGGGACTGAGGCGCGGGTCCGGGATGCGGGTCCGGGATGCGGGACCGAACTGCGGGACCGAACTGCGGGACCGAACTCATCGCCTGCGCCGTCGGCCCGCCTCGTCGCCTCGCGGAAACTCCGCTCACCCTGTAGCGAACACGCGTTGACGCCCCGATGGTTCGGACATACGTTCAAAGTGTTGCTCTAGCCCCCGGCAGCGGTTTCTGTCCGCGCAATTGGATTCTGTCCGCGCAATTCGTTTCTGTCCGCGCAATTCTGGGGGATCGCGATGTTGGAGCATGAACTCTCGACACAGCCCATCGACATGATCGCTCTGCTCAGCGCTCTCGACACCGGCGGTCTGGAAATCGGCTCGATCTTCACGGCGACGCCGCCGGCAGACGACCTCACAGCCCCCGAGGAGTGAGCATCATGGTAGTTGCAATAATCATCATCGCGATCGTCGTCGTCATCTTGTTGATCATCGCGTTGCGGCTGACACTGCACGTGGTGACCCAGTACGAGATGGGTGTGCAATTCCGATTCGGCCGGGTGATCGGCGTCAAGAATCCCGGACTGGCGACCATCGCTCCCGTCGCCGACCGCCTGACCAAGGTCTCGCTCCGGATCATCACCATGCCGATCCAGTCGCAAGGCATCATCACCAAGGACAACGTGAGCGTGGACATCTCCGCGGTTGCCTACTTCCGAGTGATCGACGCTGTGAAGTCCGTCGTCGCAATCGAGAATGTCTACGCGGCCATCGATCAGATAGCTCAGACCACGCTTCGAAAGGTGGTCGGCCAGCACACTCTGGACGAAACCCTGGCTGAAACGGATGTCATCAACGGCGGCATCCGCGAGATCCTCGACGTGACCACGCTCGAGTGGGGCGTGGAGGTGACTTTGGTCGAGTTGAAGGACATCCAGCTCCCCGACAGCATGAAACGCGCGATGGCGCGTCAAGCCGAGGCGGAACGCGAGAAGCGGGCGAAGATCATTGCTGCAGAAGGCGAAGCGATGGCAGCGGCAGCTCTCGGAGACGCGTCGGACACGATGATGCAACATCCGCTCGCGCTGCAGCTACGCAATCTGCAGACGCTGATCGAGTTGGGTGTCGACAAGAACACCACCGTCGTCTTCCCTGCTCCCCTGATGAGCACAATCGCGGAACTCGGCTCATTCCTCGCCAAGGAGACGGCGACGGCTGCAGCGGTTCAGACCCAAGCTTCCGCGGCGATCCAGACAAAGGCTGCTACTGCAGCAGCGTCGCATCTGCCGTCGCGGAAGACGGCCGTTCCGGTCGCCGGAACGCCATTGGCGAAGCCACGCGAACGAGCACCCCGGGCGGCGCCGAAGCGCGAGTCGTCGGCGGATCAGCTCGGCTAGGAAGCGTCCGCGTCGCCGAGACCTTGCCCGCCTACACGGGCACAGGCGACCCCTGGTCGAAAGCGCGAACCGGGTCGAGGCGCGCGAAGAGCCGATCGAATACGGCTCGCCGGTCGAACTGCATCGCGTAGGCTCGCGCTCGATCCGCGGCATCGCGACGGGTCTCCTCCGTCCCGCTGAACAGCGCATGGTCGAGCGCTTCAGAGATCGCGCCGGAGTCCTCGACGGGGACGATCACCGCGCAGTCCCCAACGGCTTCCAGAATTCCTCCGGTATCCGTGGTGATGACGGGGCCGCCGCCGGCGAGCATCTTCTCGGCCAGAGCTATGCCGAAAGTCTCGACGAACTCAGGGCGGGGTTTGCTCGGCAGCACGTAGGCGGCGCATCCCGCCATCAGGTATGGCTTCTCGGCGTCGTCGACATCGTCGAGAAATTCGATGCGGTCGGCGACCGGCGACGCCGCCGCGATGTCCCGTAGCGCCTTCTCTTCGGGACCCCTGCCGGCGACGATCAGCCTGTAGTGCTCGCTCGCTCGGCTGCGCTCGAATCCGGCGATGAGGTCGTCGACCCCTTTCGCCTTCGTGAGGCGCGAGAGGAACAGCACGTACCGGTCGCGTTCGAGCCCGCGATCCGCCAAAGTCCGGGAGAGCACCTCCGGGTCGAGGTCGAGGTAGGCGGACGTGTCGATAGCCGGATACGAGATGGCGATGCGGTCCCGGCACTGCTCGGCGAAACGCGTGCCGTGACGCGCATCCACCTCCTCTGCAGACGCGATGATCATCTGACGGGTGTACTCCGAGACGGCGACGCAGTAGTCCTGACCGAGGTAGCTCGCCAGCACCTGTGCGGACGCCCCGAATCTGTTCTGCTCGGCAGAGGACCGGACCACGTTGGTGACGTCGGATCCGACCGCTTCGGCGATCGTCGTCACGTTCACCGGAAGCCCGGTGCTCCGCGCGACGCTCACCGCATCGGCCACCGCGATCGTGTGCGGGCTGAGATAGAGCGACAAGCAGACCGTCGGCACGCCGTCGGTGAAGAGCTCGATCAGGCGCCCGGTCAGCCCCGCCAGAAAGCGGCCGTCAGGCACCTTGTAGTCGCCGACGGGCTCCGGTCGTTCCACGAAGATCCCTTCGCTGTAGGGAAGGATCCGATCGAGCGGTTTCAGGGGAAGGCCTGTCTCCCGGAGCCGGTCGATCGGCCACGTGAGGATCCGCACCTCATCGAATCCGCGTTCCCGGGCGGTCTCGGCGAGGTTGCGCGCCTCGACTGAATGCCCGCAGATGACCGGATCGGCCCTCACCACGATGACCAGTCTGTTCTTCGGCGATGCGTGTAATGCGTTCAATGCGTGCGACGTGTGTAATGCGTCCATGACACTATCCCTTCGCTCGGTCTTCAGCGGATGTGCGGATCCAGTCGCTGTGAGGTGGCTGTCGGCATCGAAGGGGGCCGGTCCTCCATACCCCATTCCCCGGGTTCCGGCCCGAGCTCGATCACCAGCGTCCCGCCGCGACGTAGCTCGTCTCCCCGGATCCAGGTCCGGTCCAGCGGGACCCCGTTCAGCTCGGCGGATCGGACGTATTGCACCGGTCCGTTCGCAACGGGCTCGGTGAAACCCCGCGTCTCGATCGAGAGTTCGGCGTCGCCCACCCGGATCCGCGACGCAGAGAACGACGGCGCGTTGACCAGGAAAACGTTCTGGCCGGCGACCGGGAAAAGACCGAGCGATGCCCAGACGTACCAGGAGCTCAAGCCGCCGGAGTCGTCGTTTCCTGGCAGTCCTCCGCGACCTGTCCCGAATTGGTGCTGGATCACTGCGTGAACGATCTCCGCGGTTCGATCCGGCCTGCCCGCGTAATGGTACGACCACGGGGCATCCATGTCAGGCTCGTTGTTGAGCCCCTCGAACCGGCCGAGAGCATAGCCCGCGGCCATCTCCTCCGGCGACGGCTGCATCCCCGGCTGACGGACCGGCGTGGCGCCGAATCCGAAGAAGTGATCGAGGAGAGCCACGAATCCGGCGTCTCCGCCCGCGAGCGCGATGCGCGAAAGCATGTCGTGAACGATCCGAAACGAATAGTTCGCCTTGCTGCCCTCATAGAAGGTCGAATCCTTCAGAAGGCCGGTGTTCGGATCGAATGCCTTGACCCATCGAGCAGCCTGCGGCTCGAGTTCTGCGACGAGTGTCCGGTCTCCGACATGTTCGGCGACCTTCGCCGTGCACCAATATCCGAACGCGATGTCGAGGGTGTGACTGATCGGATGCACTTCGCCGTGCAAGAGGAACTCTTCGCCATACGAACGCCGGAGGTCGTCGTGCATGTGCACCAGAGCCCAGTCCCAGTCGATGCCCGGGATGCCCAGCTGGCAGATGTCGGCGAAAAAGGTGTGCGCGAGCGCGCTCCCCTGCCGCGAGAACCGGTCGCTGCCCCGCGCCATCCGGTACCCGATCGGAAGGTTGCCCTCCTCCTCGCAGATCGTCAGCAGGGCGCGTGCGATCTCCACCGCCTTGTCGGGGCGAAGAGTGGTCAGAAGCGGCAGCTGGGTCCTGTAGATGTCCCACATGGTGCAGATGTCGAAGACGAACGGACCGTCGGACGGCCAGAACGGGCTTTCCCCGCCGGCTAGGCACGGCTTGATCAGTGAATGGTAGAGGGCGGTGGCGAAAACCGTCTTCCGTTCCGGCGACGAGGTGGTCACTTCGATCGATTCGAGGTGCTCCCGCCAGGTTCGGGCGGTGCGCTCACGCCGATCGTCGAACTGCGACGGACCTGCCGCGCAATCCTCGCGCAGATTCTTCTCCGCCTGCTCGACTCCGCGCAACGAGAAGCCGAACCGCAATTCGACGGGTTCCTCCGGATCGCTCGGACCGACCCACATCAGTCCGAAGGGCCGAAGAGTCGTCGGCCGGATATGGTCGAAATCGAGGCGGGTGCCGCCCGGCATGAGCCGCCGGTCGTACCAGAGCATCTGACGCCACTGGTCGCTGTCGCACTCGATGTAAACGGAGAGCGGCGTCCCCTCGACGACGACTTCGCCGCAAGCGATCCCCGGAGCTATCGACTCGAGGTGCGCGCGCAACGGGATCGTGCTGCTGTGCGGGATCGCGAGTCCGCCTAGCGAGAAATCGATGACGATGCGCGCATTGTCATGGCGCGGAAAGGTGTAGCGGTGGACCGCGCTTTTCGGGCCCACGGTGATCTCGGCACGGATCCCCGAGTCGAGCTTGGCCGAATACCAGCCGGGTTCGGCTTCCTCCTCGACGATGTCCCAGCTGCGGCCCAGCACATCGAGCGGCTCGATCATCGGGGCGACGCGGAAGTAGTTGTAGTACTTGCGGATCGCGCCGGTGCCCGACTGCTGGAAATGGGTGAAACCGGAGGCTACATAGCGGTCATAGATCGACGTCGGAACGCCCTCGGTGCTCAGGTCGTAGAGTCCGTATCCGGTCGGATATGCACCGGAGTACGAGCACGCGGAAACCATCCCGAGCGGGTACGTCGCTCCCGGATGAGTGTTCCCCACCTGAGGCTTCGGCCACCACCAATTTGCCGCGAGACCGTCGCGGGGTGGAAGTCCGGTTGTCTCCGTTCCAATGAACGGATCGACGAAATCGAACATCCCGCACTCCCCGGACTCGCGCGACTTCCGCGTGAAGACAGACATCGTTCCCGACACCGTGCCTGAACGCTATCCCCCGCACGTCTCGAACGTGTTTCGCGCACGTGACGAAGGGAGAAACTTGCGCGGGGATGCCCCGGCTGCACTCGTGAGGGTGACCCGAACATCCCCCCAGCCCTTGCTCAGGGACACTCCACCCCTTGGTTGGGGGGTAGATGGATACGGTATGCGGCCCGATACGATCGGCAAAGATCACGTCGCGACGGACCCGGCTCCGGCACCTCGCCGAAGGTTACGCCTTTCACCGCCTGCACAATCGTGTTGAGGGGAAAGGTGCTGACAAGTGCTGGGAAATACTGCGCGCGCGTCGCGGAAGGCAATCATCGCTGTCGCGGCTTCTGCCGGGCTGATTCTGAGCGGTGTCGCATTCGCTGCGACGCCGTCGTTCGCCGCAGCGGCCTCGTTCACGATCAGCGGTCAGATCACTGTCGATCAGAGCGCCGGATCGCCGATTCCGGCTACTTCCGCGACGGCGACCCTGTACGACCTGACCGGCAGCTCGTCCACCCAGGTGGCCCAGACGGTCGGCATCTCAGGAGGCAGCGGCAACTACTCATTCACCGGCGTCGCGCCAGGTCGATATCGAATCTTCGTCAGCGGAACCAACACGACCTCGTCATGGCTGGGGTCGCCGTTCAAAGACGAGAGCACCGTGGTGAATGTGACGACCGCTGACGTCGCGAATGAGAACGTCGCTTTGCCCGTCGGAGGCTCGATCAGCGGCACAGTGACCACCGCCCCCACCTCCTGGGAAAGCCTCTTCGCCCAAGGCGACGTCGTGGCCACCGCACACCTCCTCGATCCGAACACTTATGAATTCGACCAGGCGAACAAGAGGCAGGTCACGGTCGGAAGCAACGGCGCCTACACGATCTCGAACCTCGTCCCTGGACAGTATTCTGTGCGATTCGCCGACGCGACCGGGATCGAGCCCCCGCAACTGCAGCCGGCCTACTATCCGACCACAGGCTTGATGACTGTGACGGCTGGCGCGACAGCGTCCGGTGCCGACGCCGACCTCACCTACCACGGCGACTATTTCGTCGGCAACGATCGGCTGGCCGGCAGCGACCGATACGGCACAGCCGTAGACGTATCGCAATCGTTCTTCAGCTCATCGTCAGATCTGAGATCGAGCACGATTTTCATCGCAAGCGGACAGAATTATCCCGACGCGCTCAGCGCGTCGGCCGCAGCCGCGATATTCGGCGGACCGCTTCTGCTGGTTCAGACCAATGCGGTGCCCACCGAGGTGACCACGGAGATCGAGCGCTTGAATCCGACGTACATCGTCGTTGTCGGAGGCACTGCGGCAGTGAGCGCCGCGGTCTACCAGAACCTTTCCACGATGGTCGGATCCGGTGACATCAACCGGATCAGCGGCGCCGATCGTTTTGCCACGTCCCGGGCGGTAGCAACCTATGCGTTCGGCGGTCAGAACGCGCAGACTCACCTTCAGAGCGTCTTCATCGCGACCGGGGACAATTACCCCGATGCGCTCGTCGCCGGCGGTGCGGCCGGTTACGACTCCTCACCGGTCCTCCTCGTAAACGGTTCGGACTCCAGCCTGGACCAGGCGACGCTCCAATTGCTCCAGACGCTCGCTCCGGATCGCATCTATATCGTCGGTGGCGATGCAGCGATCTCGACCGGCATCGAAAAGCAATTGGACGCCACATCGACCGCCGAAGTTCTCCGGCTCTCCGGAGCTGACCGCTTCGGTACCGCCGAGGCTGTCAACTCAGAAGTGTTCCCTTTTTCCGACTACGCGTACTTGGCTACCGCGAGCGGATATGCGGACGCCTTGGCCATCTCCGCTGTGTCCGGGACGGCCGGCTCTCCGCTCTACCTCACGACCGCGTCGTGTATTCCGATGAGTACCTGGAATGCTTCGAATGCGCTCGGGACGACGACTTACTTCACGGTCGGAGGTAC
>FSWU01000140.1_pt1 | contig 15715 bp, 16 predicted proteins | sample 1638061 | NCBI WGS metagenome assembly FSWU01 (sample SAMEA3914788, study PRJEB12502) | metagenome | biome: forest; material: soil | place: Canada | collected 2011-07-03 | depth 0.1 m
CTCGTATGCGAAGACGACAAGCTGGGCGCGATCACGCGCCGAGGCTTTGATCATCGCGTGCGAGACGTGGGTCTTCGCGGTGGTCGGGCTGATGAACAGGCGATCGGCGATCTCGGCGTTGCTGAGGCCGGCGCCGACCAGGCTGACCACTTCGCGCTCCCGATCGGTGAGGGCTGCCAAGCGCGAGATGAGGACGTCGTCATCGATCCGGGCGCCATCGTCGATCCGGGAAGCACCGTCGATCCGGGCGCCAGCTTCGCCGGGCGCCCGGGCGGGATCGGCCCGAACACCTGGGATGGTCTGCCTGGCCGACTCTGGCGGCGATGCGGCGAAATGGCCGATCAAGCGGCGCGTGATGCTCGGGGCGAGAAGTGCATCGCCCGCTGCTGCGACGCGGACGGCTCGACGAAGCTCGTCCGGTTCGAGGTCCTTCAGAAGGAAGCCGCTGGCACCCGCTCGGAGAGCGTCGAACACGTTGGCGTCCAACTCGTAGGTGGTGACGACGACGACGCGCGTGGCCGCCAACGTCGCATCGCGGGTGATCTGAGCCGTTGCGGCGATTCCGTCCAAACGCGGCATCCGGATGTCCATCAGGACGACGTCCGGCCGGTGCCGGCGAGCCAGTTCGACCGCGACGACCCCGTCGCCGGCCTCCCCGATCACGACTATGTCGTCTGCGCGCCCGAGGATGGACCTGAAGCCCTCACGGATGAGCGGCTGATCGTCGGCGAGCAGCACACGGATCGGTCCGCCCGGAGAGGTCCTTGCGGGAGACGGCACCGCGGGATAGGTCACTGTGCACTCCGATCAACCGGGAATGCCGTGCTCGTGTCGCGTGACTCCAGCGGAAACTCGGCGACCACCGTGAATCCCGCGCCTTCCCGCTCGGTCCGGAGCGTGCCGCCGAGGACTTCGGCGCGCTCTCGCATCCCCCTGATCCCGAAACCTGTCGCGGACAAAGGAGTGCCCGTCCCGGGCGCAGGATTGCCGACCGCCGCTCCCCCGTTGTCGGAAATCGCGAGCCGCAGCGTCCCGTCCTCCACATCCAATGACACGTTCGCACGCGTCCCATCCGAGTGGCGCATGATATTCGTCAGCGATTCCTGGACGATACGGTAAAGCGTCAACTCCAGCAGCGGACCGAAACAAGCGTGGTCGGTCACGTCGGACAGGGCGACCTCGAGCTTCGGTCCTCGAGCAGCGGCGATCAGGCGAGGAAGATCCGCCAGCTGCGGCTGCGGAGTCGTCGGTTCATCGCGACCAGCAGCCTCCCCACGAACGGAAGTCGACTCGTCACGGCCCTCGTCGCGGCCGCTGCCGTCCTCCGCGCTCCGCAGCAGCGACAGTGTGCGCCGCAGTTCCGGCATCGCCTGCTTGGCGAGGGATCGCACACGGATCATCGACTGGCGCGCCGCCTCCGGATCGCTGTCGAACGCATCGACCGCCGCCGCCGCTTGGACCGAGATCACCGACACGGTGTGCGCCAGAACATCGTGAAGCTCGCGCGCGATCCCCAGGCGATCCGCCGCGATACGTTCCCGCAGACGCGCCTCGGCTTCCGCCTCCGCCACCCGAACGCTGCGCTGATTCGCCAGACCCACCTGGCGGGCGGCGATCCCGAGCACCACGATCCAGATCATGGCGAGAGCCGGGCCCAGCGTCGCATACGAATCCCACGGCAGGGAGTTCGGCGGGAGCGCCGGGATCACAGCCCACACCCCGACGACGACGATGGCGACTGCGATCTGCCAGACCGCCCGCGCGCCGGAAGCGAGAGAGTACAGCGCGACGAATAGGGCGAGCGCCGGAGCCCCGCCGGGGTAGCCAGCGAAATGGTAGCCGGCGACGAGCAGCAGCACGATGATGACGCACAGCAGCGGATGTGCACGCCGGACCAGAAGGGCGGCCGACGCCGCGATCCCCAGAACGTACGCACCCCACGGCAGCACGCCGGCCAGACCGGTCAGCGGACCGGTCCACGCCGCGAGTTCCGCCCACACGCCGGCAACGACGGCGAGCGCAACCGCCCCGGCCAGGACGAGATCTACCCCGAGGCCCGTGAAACGATGGCGGGAAACGTCCGCCGGCGGTGCGCCGTCCACACCCGTAGCCTATTCGTGGAGCAGATCGGCGTGGCGCCGAGCATCCGCGGTCCCGCCGCGTCTGCGGAGCTCCGGCCCTCGGTATGCGAGAAGCGCGAGCCCGGCGAAGACCACCGTCCATCCGGCGAGATTCCCGACGCTCGTCAGATCCGGCAGCTTGCCAGCAGCGATCGACCAGCCGAGATCGGCGAGATGGTAAGTCGGCAGCCACACGGCGATGTCTTTCATCGCCCCGGGCAGGATGGCAGGCGGCACCCACAGGCCACCGAGCGCCGACATCGCCATGTACAGGCCGTAACTGAGCGGATAGGCGAAGTCGGCACCGACCGTGAACCCGATCGCGATGCCGAGGGCCGCGAACGCGACGCTCCCGAGCCACATGGCACCGACGAGCGACATCCATTGCCCGGGCGAGAGGTTCACGCCTTTGACGATCGCCGCTGTGAGGCAGACGAGAATGATGGCCGGAAGGGCCGTGGCGATGCTGGCGACGACCTTCGCGAGCAGGATCTGCCACGCCTGAACTGGCATCGATCGCAGTTGTTCGAGCCAGCCGATCTGACGTTCCTCTGCGATGCGCGGTCCGGTCGTCGACAGTACGGCCCAGATCGCTCCGTACGCGGACATCGCGACCATGATCTCCACCGTCCCCGGCAGTTGTCCGGGCCTCGCTGGGGCGCCGCCGAACAGCGTTGCGAACAGTAGGTAGAAACCGATCGGGGCGCCGACTGCGAGAGCGACGTACTTGGGATCGCGCATCATCCGCACGATCTCGAGGCGCATGAATGCGAATGTCATGGGAGCACCTCCAGTGCGTCCGCTGCGTCCAGTGCGTCCGCTGCGTCCAGTGCGTCCGCTGCGTCCGCCGTCTCCACAGTCTCCGCTGACGCGTCGCGGTTCTCGGTGAGGCGCAGGAAGGTATCGTCCATGCTCGGTGGCGCCACCTGGATCCCGTGCCAGGGAAACGAGGCGTTCGACAGAGATCGGACCGTTGCGTCCGGATCGCTCGAAGTCAGCGTGACGCGCACGCCGATCCGCGAGACGCGATCGACCCCGGGAAGCTCCCGCAGCGCTGCGTCCGTGGCATCCGACCCGATCGGGTCTTCGTCGAGCGTCAGCTGAATGGATCCCGCGCCGGCACGACCACGGATCTCGGATGGGGTTCCGTCGGCGACGATGCGACCGGCCGCCATCATGACGACGCGGTTCGCGTTCTCCTCCACCTCATCCAGGTAGTGGGTCGCGAAGAGGACTGTGCGACCGGTCGACGCGAACCGGCGCATCGACTCCCAGAATTCGGCACGCCCCTGCACGTCGAGAGCGCGCGTGGGCTCATCGAGGATCAGTATCGCCGGATTCGCGACGATCGCGAGAGCGAATCTCAGCCGCTGAGACTGGCCGCCGGACAATCGGTCGACCCGCTGGGCCACGACATCACTGAGCCCCGCCAGAGCGAGCGCCTTCTCGGCGGGAAGCGGGTCCGGATAGCAGCGTTCGCCGAGGCGCACCAGCTCACCGACGCGGGTACCCGGCATGAAGCCGGTGTCCTGCAGCATGGCTGCGATCGAACCCTCTGCGACGGCGCGGCGCGGCGCCCGCCCGGCGACCGTGATAGTCCCGCTGTCCGGAGTGACCAGACCGAGCATCATGCCGATCGTGGTGCTTTTCCCTGCACCGTTCGGGCCGAGAAGCGCGACCGTCTCTCCGGTCCGAAGCGTCAGGTCGAGCGGACGGACCGCCGGTCGCCCGCTGTAGCTGCGTGAGATACCGCGAGCGACGACCGCCGGCGCAGGCGGGAGCTGTGAGTTCATGATCACGAGCATCGCCGACGGCGGAGCGCGCGTCATCGTCCAGGAAGACCATTAATCGTCCAGGAAGCCGATTAAAGGGAGCGGGCCCCGGTTCGCCTACTCCCAGCGGAGTACTAGCCCTTGCTTTCGTCGAGCGGACGCCAGACGACGACCTGGTTGCTTCTCCGATTGCGAGTGCCCATTCTGAGCGAGATCACCTCGCCCGCGGAGCCCGCCGCGAACACCCGCCGGCCGGGACGGTTGAGCAACTCGTCGGCGAGCGCGGATTCGAGCTCCCGGACTCGGATGTTCAGGTCCGCCACGTGGTCTTCCAGTTCGAGGATGCGGCGGATCCCCTCCAGGCTGACTCCCTCGGAGCCGAGGCGCGAGATCTCCTGCAGTTTGACGACGTCGCGCATCGAGTATCGCCGGGACTTTCCGGGCGTGCGCGATGGGCTGACCAGCCCCATCCGGTCGTACTGCCGCAGAGTCTGAGGGTGCATCCCCGCGAGCTCGGCCGCGATCGAGATGACGAAAACCTCGCTGTCCTCATCCATTCTTCGTCACCTCGTCTCGCCGCCGTGCCCGCAGGGGCTCACCTATCCGCGTGCCTTGGCGAGGAGGCCGTCGCGCGGATTCTCCTTCGGCAAGGTCTCCTCGTATGCCCGCAACGCTTCCTCCGACTGCGACGAAAGATGCGAAGGCACCGCGATCTGGACGACGGCGAGAAGATCGCCGGTCCCCTTGTTCGTCGAGACACCGCGACCCTTGACGCGCAACACACGACCGCTCGGGGTTCCCGGAGCAACGCGAAGTTTGACCGGATCGCCCCCGAGCGTGGGAACCTCGATCGTCGATCCGAGCGTCGCCTCCGCATACGTGACCGGAACAGTCACCCGCAGGTTGAGGCCGTCGCGTTCGAAAACCGGATGCTTGCGCACGGAGACCGTCAAGACGATGTCACCCGACTCGCCGCCATCCGGCGACGCTTGCCCACGGCCGCGCAGCTTGATCTTCTGCCCGTCCGCGACCCCGGCAGGGATCTTCACCTTGATGGGACGGCCGTCCGACCCCTGGAGATTGATCGTCTCGCCTTTGGTGGCGGTGACGAAGTCGATCGTCGTCGTCGCCTGGATGTCGCGCCCGCGCGTGGGTCCGCCGTATCCCCGGTACCCACCGGAGGCGGATCCGAAACGCCCGTTCCCGAACATGCCGCCGAGGACATCGTCGAAGCCGCCCTGCTGGAAGGTGTAGCCCTGCTGGGTTTGGCCGCCGCCGAACATGCCGCCGAAGACGTCCTCGAAGCCGCCCGCTCCCGCGCCGGATCCGGGCGCCGTGAACCTGGCGCCCGAACCCATCGCACGAACCTGGTCGTACTCCTTGCGCTGCTCTTCGTCGCTGAGCACCGAATAGGCTTCGCTGATCTCCTTGAACTTGGATTCAGCAGCTTTGTCGCCGGGATTCGAGTCCGGATGGAACTTCCGCGCCAGCTTCCGGTATGTCTTCTTCAGTTCCGCGGGAGTGACGTCTTTCGACACTCCCAGGACCTTGTAGAAGTCTTTCTCGAACCAGTCCTGGCTAGCCATTGGCCGGCACCGATACGACGACCTTGGCGACACGCACCAGGGTCGAACCGATCAGGTATCCGGTCTCGACGACCTCGGCCACGGTCTCCTTGTCGACATCGGGGGACGGCTGCTGGAATATCGCCTCGTGCACCTGCGGGTCGAAGGTGTCGCCCGGTGCGCCGAACGGCGTCAGTCCGAGCCGTTCCACGCTCGTACGCAGCTTGGCGGCGATCGTCGCAAAGGCGCTTCCCTCGATCAGATCGCCGTGCTTCTCAGCGCGGTCGATGTCATCGAGGACCGGAAGCAGTCCCTTGACGGTGTCGCCGATGGCGCGCTCGCGTTCGGCGACCCTCCCTGCTTCGGTTCGCTTGCGGTAGTTCGCGTATTCGGCGGTCACGCGCTGCAGGTCCAGAAGACGTTCGGCCGCCAGCTCGTCGGCGCTCGCCTGTCCCGACAGAACGTTCAATTCCTCTTCGGTCAGGGTCTCTTCGTCGTCGCTGGGGCCGACGTCGACCAGTTCCTCGTTTTCAGCCGTGGGAATGTCGCCGTCGTGCTCATCGCTTTCGGAATCGGCATTGTCGGCGTGATCGCCTGTGCCGCCGGGCTGATCCGAGCCGGGGCCGGAAGCTTTCGCTCCCGACCCCTCCTCGGGCTGACGAACCTGACCGGTCTCCGGGTCGATCCTCCGCTTATCGCGGATGATCGGCTCTTCGCGCTCGTTGGGTTCCTCGTCGGACATCGTTACTTGGTCTCCTCGTCATCGATGACCTCGGCGTCGACTACGTCCTCATCGGACGATTCGCCCTCGCCGTTCCCGTCAGCAGGCTCGCCGGCTGCAGCCTCAGGCTGCTGGCTGGCCGAGTAGATCGCTTCGCCGATCTTCTGCTGGCTGGAGTTCAGCTTGTCGAACGCGGTCTTCACCGCGTCGTCGTCATCGCCTGCGAGGGCGGACTTCAGCGCGTCGACATCGCCCTGGACCTCGTTCTTGACGTCCTCGGGCAGCTTGTCCGCATTGTCCTTGATCAGCTTGTCGATCGAGTAGGAGAGCTGCTCGGCGGTGTTGCGGGTCTCGGCGCTCTCGCGACGCTTCTTGTCCTCGGCAGCGTGCTCTTCGGCCTCGCGCACCATGCGCTCGATGTCATCCTTCGGAAGCGAAGAACCGCCGGTGATCGTCATCGACTGTTCCTTGCCGGTGCCCTTGTCCTTGGCGGACACGTGCACGATGCCGTTCGCGTCGATGTCGAAGGTGACCTCGATCTGCGGGATCCCGCGCGGAGCCGGTGCGATGCCGGTCAGCTCGAAGGTGCCCAGCTGCTTGTTGTCGCGGGTGAACTCGCGCTCGCCCTGGAAGACCTGGATCGCAACGGACGGCTGGTTGTCGTCGGCCGTCGTGAAGGTCTCACTGCGCTTCGTCGGGATCGCCGTGTTGCGGTCGATCAGCTTCGTCATGATGCCGCCCTTGGTCTCGATTCCGAGGCTCAACGGGGTGACATCGATCAGCAGGACGTCCTTGCGCTCGCCCTTGAGGACGCCGGCCTGAAGTGCGGCGCCGACGGCGACGACCTCGTCCGGGTTGACTCCCTTGTTCGGCTCCTTGCCACCGGTCTCCTGGCGGACCAGGTCGCTGACCGCGGGCATGCGGGTCGAACCGCCGACGAGCACGACATGCGCGATGTCGGACACCTTGATGCCGGCCTCGCGGATGACGTCCTGGAACGGCTTCTTGGTCCGGTCGAGCAGGTCGCTGGTCATCTGCTCGAACTGAGCGCGCGTGATGGACTCGTCCAGGTTGGCGGGACCGTTCTCCGTAAGAGACAGGTACGGCAGCTGGATGCTCGTCGACATCGAGGAGCTGAGCTCCTTCTTCGCCTGCTCAGAAGCTTCCTTCAGCCGCTGCAGGGCGATCTTGTCCTTCGAGACGTCCACGCCGGTGGTGTCCTTGAACTTCTTGATCAGGTAGTCGACGATCCGCTGGTCCCAGTCGTCGCCGCCGAGCCGGTTGTCGCCGGCTGTCGAACGGACCTGAATCGTGGAGAAGTCGTCGTCCTTGCCCACCTCGAGGAGGGACACGTCGAAGGTGCCGCCACCGAGGTCGAAGACCAGGATGAGCTCGTCTTCCTTGCCCTTGTCGAGGCCGTACGCGAGCGCGGCCGCAGTCGGCTCGTTGATGATGCGAAGAACGTTCAGGCCCGCGATCTCGCCGGCCTCCTTGGTCGCCTGGCGCTCCGCGTCGTTGAAGTATGCGGGGACGGTGATGACGGCATCCGTCACGGTGTCGCCGAGGTACTGTTCGGCGTCGCGCTTGAGCTTCGCCAGGATGCGAGCCGAGATCTCCTGCGGCGTGTACTTCTTGCCGTCGATGTCCGCCTTCCAGTCGGTGCCCATGTGGCGCTTGACGCTGGAAATCGTGTGGTCGACGTTGGTGACGGCCTGACGCTTTGCGGTCTCGCCGACAAGCACTTCGCCGTCCTTGGTGAACGCGACCACCGACGGGGTCGTGCGGAAACCTTCAGCGTTGGCGATGACGACGGGCTCGCCGCCTTCGAGGACCGCGACCACGGAGTTCGTGGTTCCGAGGTCGATACCTACTGCACGTGACATATTGTGCTGTTCTCCTTGTTTATCTGTTCTTCGGTACTTTTGCCGGACGATTGCGCTCGATTGCTCGATGCTCTCGTTCTGCGCTCTCGCCCGGGACGTGAACGTCTGGGATCAAGACTTGAGTCTCGATGGCTCAAGTGTTTCATCTTGTGGTCGCGGTGTCAAGAATGCGTGGCCAAAGTTGAGTTTAGGTGGCTCAACTTCCATTCACGAGGCGCAACTTCCGTTCGCGAGGCTCACCCTCGCCGTCACGCGCCCGCGGGCGGGTTGACCAGCAAGCCGACCCGATCCGCGAGGTACTGGCCGAACTCGGTAGCGGCGTCCGCCGGCGCGGAAAGACTCCACCGAACCCACGCCGCTCCGTCCCGGATGAACAACGGGCCGGAACCGGACCGCAACGCACCAGCGTCCAGTTCGATGGGCGACGCGTCGTAGTTGACCGTCTCGCCTGGCTCAAAGTGACTGCGGAAGGCTGCCGCGCGGTATCCTCTGCGGACCTCGGCCGACACGGACTGGTAGGCCGCGCGCCCGGGCTCGATCGATCGTGTGATCGAACCCGTCGCATAAAGCCCCGCCTCGCGGTCGAGGAGAAGGACCCCCAGCCTCCAGACGCGGCCGACGGGTTCCATGACCGGCTCCTTCGTGAAAAGCAGGACTCGCCGTGCAGGAACGAATCGGGCCAGCGCCTCATCGCGAGCATTCGCCGAGGCGAGTTCGTCCACGGCTCTCCGGAGCGCCTCGTGGATATCTGCGACGATGCGGTCGTCACGCTGGCCACTCTCATCGCCCTGGCCGTTCTCGCCATCCGCGCCATCCAGGCCATTTTCGGCATCCACGCCATCGAGCCTAGGCCTGCTGGCGCGCACATCAGCCGAGCGGGATGATGGAGCATGCGTGCTTCCGACGGAGGACTCACCGAGCGGGATATCGCCGCCTTCAGGCGAAAGCTGACGAGCGAACGCCAGAAGGCGTTGAAACAGCTTGAACTCGTCGACGAGACCCTTTCCGATGTTCAGGCGAGCCGATCCGAGGGCGTCGCCGACGACGAGCACGACCCCGAAGGACCGACGATGTCGTTCGAATGGTCGCTCCTCAGCGGCACACGCGACGACACCCGCGCGCAACTCGGCGAGATCGACGCCGCACTGGAACGCATCGCGTCAGGGACCTACGGGATCTGCGTGCGATGCGGTGAGCCGATCGGGCTCGAACGACTCAAGGCGCGACCGTTCGCCCAATTGTGCATTTCATGTGCCCGGCTGGCGGAGAAATCCTCCTGAGCATCGCGGCGGAGCGGACATCAGAAAGTAAAGAGACCTTAACTTTCTGATTCATCGATGCTAACTTGGCGGCATGGGGGCGGTTCAGACACCGGAACGGCTGGCCAAATCGGGCAAGCAGCGCATCATCGCGCTAATCGGGCCGGCATTCGTCGCAGCGATCGCGTACGTCGACCCAGGCAATGTCGCTGCGAACGTCTCGGCCGGCGCCCGCTTCGGATATCTCCTCGTCTGGGTCCTCGTGCTGGCCAACCTCATGGCGGCCGTCGTTCAATACCTGTCGGCGAAGCTGTCGCTCGTCACCGGACGCAGCCTTCCGGAGTTGCTCGGCGACCGGCTTCCGCGCGTCGGGCGCATCCTGTTCTGGGTGCAAGCCGAGTTGATCGCCGCCGCAACGGACCTCGCAGAAGTGGTGGGCGGCGCGATCGCGCTCCAGCTCCTGTTCAACCTTCCTCTGCTGCTGGGCGGACTGATCGTCGGCGGTGTTTCGCTGATCCTGCTGGCCGTGCAATCGCGGCACGGCGAGCGCACCTTCGAATACGTGACGATGGGTCTGCTCGTCATCATCACCATCGGATTCGTCGCGGGCCTGTTCGTGAGCCCTGTCGACTGGGGTGATGTCGCCGGCGGGCTGGTACCGCGGTTCGAGGGATCGCAGAGCGTGCTGCTCGCCGCGAGCATGGTGGGCGCGACCGTGATGCCGCACGCCATCTACCTGCATTCGTCCGTCTCCCGGGATCGGCACGGGATCAGCACGGATCCAGCGCGGATCCGTCGTCTGCTGCACGTCAACAAGTGGGACGTCGGATCCGCGATGCTCGTCGCTGGCTCCGTCAATGTCGCAATGCTGCTGCTCGCCGCAGCGAGCCTTCCGGGTGTCACGGGAGCGGACACGATCGAAGGCGCGCACTCCGCGATCGTGAATTCACTCGGTGCGGGGATCGGAGTGATCTTCGCGATCGGCCTGCTGGCTTCTGGGCTCGCCTCGACCTCGGTCGGTGCGTTCGCCGGCGCGAGCATCATGCAGGGGCTGCTCCGCGTACGCGTCCCCCTCCTCGCTCGACGCATTGTCACTCTGATCCCCGCGCTGATCATCCTCGGAATCGGAGTCAATCCGACCTGGGCGCTCGTGCTGAGCCAGGTGTTCCTCAGCATCGGAATCCCCTTCGCCCTGATCCCGCTCGCGTGGTACACCAGCAGGAAGCAGATCATGGAAGGATTCGTGAACGGCGCAGCGATGCGGGTCACGGTCACCGTCGTCGCGATGGCGATCGTCGTCCTCAACGTGCTGCTACTCTGGCTTCTTTTCACAGGACAAGGTTGACGGGGCGATGGAGTCGAGAAGCACGGACCAGAGCACGGGCGGCCGCGTCCGCGTGGATGAGATCAGCGACACCGTCCAGGACTATCTGAAGTCGATCTGGTCCCTCACCGAATGGGGCGAACCTCCTGCGACGACGAAGGCTCTCGCGAGCCGGTTCGGCACGACGCCCGCCGCAGTGTCCGACATGATCAAGCGGCTCGCGGCGCAAGGGCTGGTCACGCACGAGCCGTACCGGCACATCGAACTCACCCCGTCCGGAAAGCGCTATGCGCTCGAGGTTGTCCGAAGACATCGTCTCGTGGAGACGTTCCTCGTGACCAGCCTGGGCTACACGTGGGCGGAGGTCCACTCCGAGGCCGAGACCCTCGAGCACAGCATGTCGGACCTCATGGTCGATCGGATCGACCGGATGCTCGGCCACCCGCGACGCGACCCGCACGGCGATCCCATACCAAGACCGAATGGAACGGTCGAGCATCCGGACTCCGCGGTGCCGCTGTCAGAGGCCGAGCCCGGGGGATACGTGGTCTGGCGGGTGTCGGATGCCGATCCGGACCGTCTTACCTTCTTCCTGGAGCACGGACTCGTTCCCGACGCCGAGATCACCGTGGACGCCTGGGACGCGCCATCGCAGACAGTCGTACTGGAGACGCCCGGGACGAAAGGGCTCGCGCTCGCTTCATCTGCCGCGGCCGCCGTGATGCTGGTACCCGTCGGCAGGTGACCGCCGCGGGACACTGCTCGAGAGGCGACCATCCGATATGGTGAGTCTCGCCTGGACGATTCTTGGAAGGACCGCGCGTGTCGGACAGCATCAATCCCGTGGGCGCTTCGCCCGACTCGGCGGCCGAGAACCCGGAAGATCAAGACGGCGATTTCGCATACGTCCCGCCTCCGGGGAGGCACTCGGCGCCGCCGTTCCCGCCAGCAGTCCCGCCAGTAGTCCCGCCGGCAGTCCCGACGGAGCAATCCGGTTCGTATCCGCCTCCGGTCGATGGGTTCGCACCGACTGCGCCGCCGAACACATATGTCACGCCGTCCGCGTCGACGGTCCCGCCGCCTTACGCACCGATTCCACAGGCAAACCCGTACACGTCGGCTCCTCCGGCAAACGGGTACACCGGAGCGCCCCCGGCGAGCGGCCACGCCCCCGCTCCGACGACGGCCCCGGTGCCCCCGATGCCGCCCTACAGGAACGGGCAGCCGGTCGGCAGCGGGTTCCCAGGCGCCGCGCCCCAGGGCGCGCCCGGCATCGCCTCAGACGACGCACCCCGGACCGTGCACTTGGGCAATCACGAATACGTGCGCGCGACGTATCTCCAGCCGGCGAGACCCGTGCGGCCGAGCACGTTGGGGCTGGTGGCCCTGATCGTCGCCGCTGTGGTGTTCGCGCTCTCCATCCCGGCCTCCATCTGGATCGGCGGAACGATCGGCCCCAACGCGACAAGGACGGCGACCGGCTTCACATACGGCGCTTACACGAATTCGCCGAATGCCGCGCTGGCCGCCGCGGGTATGGGCGTCACTCTCCAACTGTTCCTCGGATCAGCGCTCGGCTTGTGGGCGCTCGTCCAGGGAATCGTCGCTGTCGTCACTCGAAGGGGCCGCAAGTTCGGCGTGTGGGCGATCGTGATCTCCGGAACCGCACCCATCCTTTCCCTGACCGCCTTCATCACGATGCTGTTGCTCACGCTTCCGCCTCGATCCTGACCAAGCCGGCAACCCCACCGCGCAGGCAACCCTGCCGCGCCGATAACTCCACCACGCCGATAACCCCGCCACGCCGATAATCTGGCCGTCCTGGGAAGCCGATCGCGCGCGGAAAACCGCACCGGATTCGACACCTGCAGTTTGCCCGCGGGCACTACCCTGTGATCATGACCGATGACCTGGGTCGATCCGGCGCAGACGCTGGAGCGGCGAATCCGATCGCCGAGCCGAATTTCATGGCGTCTGCGGTCGATCTCAACGTGAACGCACCCGTCGAGACGCGGAAAGGGCTCGGCGGGCGAGTCCTTTCATGGGCCCTCTGGGATTGGGGGTCCGCCTCGTTCAACGCCGTGGCGACCACCTTCGTCTTCACCGTCTACCTCACCGGCAAGTCCTTCGGTGCGAACGCGACCGTGTCCGCCGAGCTCGGTTGGGCGCTCGGCATCGCGGGTGTCGCGGTTGCCGTGTTCGCTCCCATCACGGGCCAGCGCTCGGACAGCTCAGGACGCCGCAAACTCTGGCTGGCCGTGTTCACGGCGATCGTCGTCATCTGCCTGGCGCTGATGTTCTTCGTCCAGGCGAGCCCGAACTACCTTCTCTTGGGCCTGGTCCTGCTCGCCTTCGGAACCGTTGCCTACGAGTTCGCCAGCGTCAACAACAACGCGATGCTCTCCCAGATCTCGTCCTCCCGAACCGTCGGCAAGGTGAGCGGTTTCGGCTGGGGCATGGGATACATCGGCGGCATCGTTCTGCTGCTCATCGTGTACTTCGGTTTCATCCACCCGGACGTCGGCTGGTTCGGGGTCACCAGCGCCAACGGGCTCTCCGTTCGAGTGTCCATGCTCATCGCCGCATTGTGGTTCGCGGTCTTCGCCATCCCCGTCCTCATCGCCGTGCCCGAGATCAAACCGACCCGCGCGAAGCAGGCACGGGTCGGATTCTTCCGCTCGTACGCCATCCTCGGCCGGGACGTCGCACGGTTGTGGAGGACGAGCCGCGAAACAGTCCGCTTCCTGATCGCGAGCGCGGTATTCCGGGACGGTCTCACCGGCGTCTTCACATTCGGAGGAGTTCTCGCCGCGGGCAGTTTCGGCTTCTCCGCCAGCGAGGTGATCATCTTCGCCATCGCTGCCAACATCGTCGCGGGTGTGGCCACGATCGCCGTGGGCACCCTCGATGACAGGCTCGGACCCAAGCCGGTGATCATCGTGTCCCTGATCGGCCTGGTCATCTGCGGCAGCCTGGTGTTCGTCCTCCACAGCGGCGGACAGACGATTTTCTGGATCTTCGGGCTGGCGCTGTGCCTGTTCGTCGGGCCCGCACAGTCCGCGAGCCGCTCGTTCCTGGCCCGGGTCATCCCGGCCGGACGCGAAGGCGAGGTCTTCGGACTGTATGCGACGACGGGGCGCGCTGCGACCTTCCTCGCTCCGACCGCGTTCGCGATCTTCGTCACGATCGGCCACCACCAGGTGTGGGGAATCATCGGCATCGTCCTCGTGCTCGCGATCGGACTGGCACTGATGATCCCGGTGAAGTCGAAGCAGAAGATGCTCGAGGACCCGGCGAGCGCACGATAGTCGGACTGGGCGCACGTTCGGTAACGGAGCCGACGCGGCGGCTGGTGACTGGAAGCGATCGAGCGGATTTCGCACCGCTTGGCGGCGGTTCAGGATCGGCTGACAGAATGTGCCCATGAGCACAATGGTCGAGCGGGTGGTTCTGCTGGCGCCGGATGGCAGACCGACCGGGACCGCCGACAAAGCCGACGTGCACGGCCATGACACTCCCCTTCATCTCGCATTCTCCTGCCACGTCTACAACGGTGAAGGACGCATTCTCGTGACGCGCCGCGCACTCACGAAAGCGGCGTGGCCGGGCGTGTGGACGAACTCGTTCTGCGGACATCCGGCCCCCGGGGAGACAACGGTCGATGCCGTGAACCGGCGGGCACGCGATGAGCTCGGCATCTCGATCGCGAATCTGACCCTTGTGCTACCGGAGTTCCGTTATCGCGCAACGGATGCCGCGGGTGTGGTCGAGAACGAAGTGTGCCCGGTCTACACGGCGACGACTGACGACGACGTCTCACCCTCAGCGGACGAAGTGGCCGAGTTTCGCTGGATCGATCCCGAATCTCTGCTGAATGCGGTCCAGGCGGCACCGTGGGCGTTCAGCCCGTGGCTCACCCTGCAACTGCCTCTGCTCTACGCCGAGGGCTGAGCCGCCGCACTGCGTCTACTCGCCGAGCCGCCCCGCATCGGACGCACTGACATCCGTGCGATGGAAGTTCAGGTGGGACCGCGACGCGGTCGGGCCGCGCTGCCCCTGATAGCGGGAGCTGTACTCCGCCGACCCGTATGGCTTCTCAGCCGGCGACGACAGCCGGAAGAAACACATCTGCCCGATCTTCATGCCCGGCCACAGTTTGATCGGAAGTGTGGCGACATTGCTGAGCTCCAGCGTCACGTGACCCGAGAACCCCGGATCGATGAATCCTGCCGTCGAGTGCGTCAGCAATCCGAGTCGTCCGAGCGAGCTCTTGCCCTCCAGGCGCGCCGCAACGTCGTCGGGAAGGGTCACCAGTTCGTAGGTGGATGCCAGCACGAATTCGCCAGGATGCAGGATGAACGCACGATCGGAGTCGACCTCGACCAGTCTCGTCAGCTCGGGCTGATCCTCGGACGGGTCGATGTACGGATACTTGTGATTGTCGAAGAGGCGGAAGAACCGGTCGAGGCGGACGTCGATGCTGGACGGCTGAACCATTGAGGGTTCGAACGGTTCGAGCGAAATGCGGCCGGAAGCGAACTCGACTTTGATGTCGCGGTCTGAGAGAAGCACACGGCCAGACTAGCGGAGAGGCATGGAGAGGCATCGGCCGGTCTTCGATCCAGCCAACGTAGGATTTCGCGTATGGCAATGCCGAGACGAAACGATGTCGACGACTACTACGATCAGCTGCCGCCCGTTGCTCGGCCACACATGGACAAGCTCCGCGAGCTGAGCCGGGCAGCCGCACCGACGGCGCGCGAAGAGCTCCAGTGGAATCAGCCCGCCTACCTTCTCGACACGAGGTTGTGGATGCTGCAGGCGTTCAAACATCACGCTGCGCTTCGCTTCCCGCTTCGCATCGTCGGTGCGCACCGCGCCGAGATCGAGGCGGCCGGATATGACGCAGGCAGCGGGATGATCAAGCTCCCCTACGACAAGGAATTGCCCGTCGACCTGCTCAACCTTCTGATGAACGCTCGCCTGGACGAGTACAACGCCACCGGCGCCAAGTGGTAGTGGTGGCGGATTCCCTCGGCAACGCCGCCGTGAGGACGAGGCAGGCTACGGC
>FSWU01000024.1_pt1 | contig 15550 bp, 9 predicted proteins | sample 1638061 | NCBI WGS metagenome assembly FSWU01 (sample SAMEA3914788, study PRJEB12502) | metagenome | biome: forest; material: soil | place: Canada | collected 2011-07-03 | depth 0.1 m
CTACGGAGCGTTCCTCATGTGGCGGCATGCATTGCCGCTCGAGTGGGTGCACGCGGTCATCAGCCACACGCCGTCGTCTCGGGTTCTCCCGAAAACGCAGGAGGCCCTGATCGTGCGCTACGTCGACTTCCTCGACACCGACGCGATGCTCCTCGACATCGGAGACCCGCTTCACCTTACGTGATCCGATCGCGGCCGAAGCCACACAACGAAACCAAACCCACATCGCGGTGGGTCGAGACCAGGATGTCCCGTCCTTCCGCCGCAAGGAGGACACTATGACCGTCAAGGCGCCAACCCCCGCCGCCGACCCAGCAGTCGTCGAACGACGCCGCGACCGCCTACGGACCATCGTCGCCGCATCCGCCGGCAACTTCGTCGAATGGTACGACGCCGGTATCTACGGGATCACCGCGACAGTGCTCGCGACATCGCTGTTCCCATCGAACATCCCCGCCACGATCGCGCTGCTGAACACCTATGCGGTCTTCGCCATCTCCTATCTTCTGCGTCCGGTCGGCGGCCTCGTGTTCGGCCGCATCGCGGACAAGCTCGGTCGAAAGCGCGCACTGTCTGTGACGATCGTGGTCACTTGCATCTCCACGGGACTCATCGGGCTGATCCCGGTTTACGGAGCGATCGGCTGGCTCGCGCCGGTGATCCTCCTCCTGCTCCGCCTCATCCAGTCGATGGGAACGGGCGGTGAATACACGACGGCCATCTCGTTCGTGTACGAACACGGCGAGAAGGGGCACAAGGCTCGCGCGGTCGGCGCCCTCACCTCACTCACCTTCGTCGGGTTCCTCGTCGGAGCGTTGTTCTCCACGATCCTCACGATCGTGTTGCCCGGAACGCTCTACGAGACGATCGGGTGGCGCATCCTCTTCTTGCTCGCGATTCCGATGGGTCTTGTCGGGTGGTATCTGCGTCGCCGGACGGAGGAGGGTCCGGAGTTCCTCGAACTGCAGCGCATCCGGATTGCGGAGCGCATCCGCGCGACGCCCGTGGCGGATGCCTTTCGGCTTTACTGGCGCCGCATGATCCTGTTCTTCCTGTTCACAGGCGCATGGGCGTCGTTCGCCACCTTGCTCACCAACTATCTCCCCACCTTCCTCAAGGCGAACCCGGCATTGAGCTCGTCTGAGGCGAATGCGGCCAACCTGGTCTCCAGCGTGTTCATCGTCGCGTTCGTGCTGCTCTTCAGCCCGGTGGCGGACCGCATCGGACTTCGCGCGTCGATGATCGTAGCGGCAATCGTGCTGATCATCGGCATCTTCCCCGGCTATCTGCTTGCGGGGTCGGGACTGGTAGGCGGATTCGCGGGAGCGGCTGTTCTCGGAACATGCAAGGGCATTCTGGCCGTGCCGGCACTGCTTGCGGCCAGTCAGATCTTTCCGCCGTCGGTCCGGGTGACTGCGGGTGGTCTGTCCTATAACCTCTCTTCGTCGATCCTCGGCGGGACCGCACCGTTCGTCGCCGTCTGGCTGAATAGCCTGACGGGCAACGCGATCGGTTTCTGCACGTACCTGGTCTTCTTCGCGGTGGTGATGCTGGTGATCACACTCTTCTGCGCCCGACGATGGATCGCGGAATCTGCGTCGCACTCCGGAGACGTCGCGACGAGGCAGATACCGACGCAGGCATAGTCGCGGATCGGGTCTCTGTTACGCTCATTCCCCGATGCCGGACGGCCTCACCGCGGCTTGCGAGACCGGCAGGTCGAATCCGACGACGCGCACGTTCTCGAGGGTCCCGAATTCGGACTCGGTCGCTCCAGCGGTCACGTCGAGTTCGGCGAAACCCGCTTCGATGCCGAACAGGCCCGCGATGATCGCCTCGGTGACGGCCACTGCCGCGTTACTGTCCCGGTTCGAGACACCGCGCTCGGCGACGCGGAACCTGCCGCCTCCGACCGCCTCCATCGCCTGCCCCCAGAGCGCCCCAGAAGTCGCCCGGTGGGCGCGGGACAGGACGCCGGCGGCGATATCCCGACGGCCGAGCCGGCACAGCCCGTAGGCGGTGGCACCCGGCCACGCGGCGAACGCGCCGGCAGCCCCGTGGTCGGGTCGGTCCGAGGAAGGTGCAATGGGATCGTCCGGTGAGAGGGCGCGCATCCAGTCTCCGTCGATCAGGTGATCCTGCACGAAGCCGACCATCTCGCCCTTGGTCTCGTCGCTCAGCCATTCGGACATGTCGGCCGCCACCAGTTCGAAATCGAGGCAGTGGCCGATAGTCTCCTGGCCGGATGGATGGGCGATGTTCCATCGGCCGGACCCCGCGTACTGCTGCAGAACGGCGGCCGCGAGCCGGTCAGCATCGCGGTCGGCGGAGATCGCCTCGTCCTCCTGGCCCAGTTTCCGCAGAAGCGTGGCGAGGGAACGAAGCATGCCTACGTAACCCGCGTTGAAAGACACGACGCTGTCCCGATAGTTCGGCACGCATTCCAGAAGCTCCCACGTGTCTCCGCCGAAGTCGGCGAGCACGCGACCACCGAACTCCGCGCGTATCGATCGTGGCCGGTACGCCATCTCCCTCAGGTGTTCGAGCACGCTGCGACCCCGGACATCTTCGAAGAGGATCGTCAGATCGTCGGTCGCGCCGATGTACGCCTGCACCGTCCGAAACAACGCATGGTCGTTCGAGGCGTAGTGGTTTCCGACGGGGACGAGGTTTCGCGTGTCGAAAGAGTGCGAGCTCTCGTAGGGCTGTCCGAGGGCGGCGACGATCCAGCGCCTCATCCCTTCCGGCTCGAGCATGGCCGCGACCCGTGCCCACTCGGATTGGTCCCAGTAGAACGTCACCGTTGCGCCGAGTCGCGGTCCGGCCGTGAGGAAGACCGGACCGAGCGGGCTGACCGCGGTGTTCCGCATGTAGATGGCCAGCAGCGCGCCCAGGTAGTAGGTGCGCGACAGCTCCGGATCGTCTGTCCGCAACGTCGGCAGGTAGCCGGAGAATTCCGTGTTGCCAGGCGTGAACGCCGCCTGCCAGATGCGCCGCCACTGGTCGGCGACGTCAGAGAACGCCTTGTTGAACTGCTTCGCGTCGAGTGACGCGGCCGCCACGGCGGAGTCGTCCGCGCCGAGATTCAGTACCACGCCCAGGTTGACGACCTCACCTGGCGCGAGGTCGAGCTCCCAGGCGATCATGCCCTGCGCGCCGTCGGACCGCATCTCGGTCGGCTCGGCCGAGAATGCGTAGGCACTGGTCGCCGGGCTCCTGGTATCCCGGATCACGACTCCGGTCCCATCGACCTGCGCTGTCCACCGCTGATCGTCGGCCCACAAACGCGTCCGGCCCACGACTCGTTCGTCGACCCAGAGGGCCGCACCGAACTCGTCGATCGTCACGGCCACGGAGACCCACTCGGCGCCGTCCACGGCGATGTCCGTTCGTATGCTCTCGCCGCCGATCCTCATCCACAGCGCGCCGCATTCGAAGCCGAATTGCAGGGAGTCCGGATGGTTGCCGTGGGTGAGGATCACGCCCGATTGACCGGGGCGGTCGCTGCGGAGCCGGAATCCGAACATGGTCCCAGCGCCGAGGGAGACCGCGTCAAGCCGGACCTCGGTCTCGGGCGCAAGCTCGTATCGCCGGGTTTCTTCACCGATCCATCGCAGTTCCGAGTCCGTCCTGGCCCGAATGCCGGAGATCTCTGCGTACACGCCGTTCGGACGAACACGGCCCGAGTCCGGCGACGTGTGGTCGGGCAGGAGCGTGTCCATGAGCATGGGCTCGTCGTCCTCGTCGCGCTGGATCCCCGGATTCCGCGGGCGTCCCAGGCGCACCGGGCGTGGATCCGCAGCGAGCAGCTGCACCTGGCGCGGGTGGTCACGGAGTACTTCGGCCCGCAAACGTTCGGTGGTGAAGAAGTCGTGGTAATGCCCGTCGTTCCAGGGGGTGCCATAGAGCCACCCCCAGTCGTGCTCCGAGACGGCCGACATCGCGAGGAGCTCTTGTTCGACGCGAACCTTCCGGCTCACCAGCGATGTGTTCGTGACGGTGTGTCGCCACATGACGGTGGTGCGCTCGTATCCCATCCGGGTGTCGGACTCGACCGTGACGGGCCCGTCATCGTTGATTCGCTGGACCCCCCACGGCGACCAGCGGAACCGCCGAGTCGGCCGAACGCTGCCGTCGACCCGCAGAACACCCGTGTGGTAACCGACGCTCAGCGGCGGAAGAGCCAGCCACGAGAGGGAGGCCAGGTCGTCGTTCACGTGCGCCTGCCCGATTTGATTGCGCACAGACGGCAGGTGCGCCAACTCGGCGCGGCCGATCCATTGTCCTGCTAGTTCGTCGAGTGGAGGCAGCCCGGGTTCGGTGCCCGTCACTTGGACGCTCCGGTCATCAGCCCGTGGATGAATTCACGCTGGCTGACCAGGTAACCGACGAGCGGGATGATCGCCGCGAGCAGCATGATCGCGAACAGCTGCGCATAGTCGGTCGAGGTCGACCCCAGCGAGACATAGATTCCCGTGGTGATCGTGAGTCCTTGTGCGGGACCGAGGATGAACAGGGGGTTGAGGAAGTCGTTCCATACCCAGAGTCCGAGGAAGATACTGACCGTCGCCGTCGCCGGGCGCACGACCGGGAGCACGACCGACCACCAGATCCGCAGATCGCTCGCACCGTCGACGCGGGCGGCCTCGATCACCTCATGAGGGATGCTGCGGAGGAATCCGACGTAGACGAAGACGGCGAACGAGAGGTAGCCGCCCCCGATGTTGGACAGGATGAGCCCGGGATAGGTGTTCGCCAGCCCGATCCAGTGCAGCAGCGTGACGATCGGAAGCAGCACGGTCTGCGGCGGCACCATGAGTCCCAGCGCGAACAGGCCGAGCAGTAGACCCTTGATCTTGCCCGTCCGTTCGGAGATGTAGAAGCTCAGAGCCGAGGCGAGCGGGACAAGGATGAGGACGGTGCAGGCGGTGACGACGATCGAGTTCAGCAGCCCCGATTCGACCAGGTGGTCCGGACGGCTGAGCGCATCGATGATGTTGGCGAACGTGAACGGGTTCGGCAAGGCCGCCGGGTTGGAAAGGATCTGGCTGTTCGTCTTGAAGGCGTTCACGAACGCGATGTAGATGGGGAAGACGAACAGCGCGACCAGCACCCACGATGTCGCTCCCCGGCCGAAGCGCTTTGCCCATAGCGTGCCGATGGGTTGTCTCACAGTGCGGCCTCTCTCTTGCGAAGCAGGTAGGTGACGCCATAGGCGACCCCGGCGGTCAGCGCCAGAAGCAGCATGGCGATCGCCGATGCGTAGCCGAACCGGTTGTCGGTGAAGGCGACGTTGATCAGGTAGAAGGCCGTCGATTGCGTCGATTCGGCCGGACCGCCACCGGTCATGACCGCTATCACGTCGTAGAGCTTGAACGTCGTGATCAGACTGAGGACGACGCTGATCGTCATGCCCGGTGCGATCATCGGGAAGGTGACGTGACGGAACCTTTTGGCTGCGCCGGCGCCGTCCATCCTGGCGGCTTCGTAGAGCTCGGCCGGCACGGACTGGAGCGAGGCCGAGTAGACAACCGTCGCGAAGCCGATCGTGATCCAGCTGACCGCGACACAGATCGACAGTGTCGCAAGTTGGGAGGTTCCGAGCCACGGAACGGCGGTCTTCACGATTCCCAGCTGGACAAGTGCGGAATTCAGCAATCCGCCCTGGGTGAGGATGCTCTGCCAGATGAATGCGACGATGACACCGGAAAGGACCTGCGGGATGAAGATCAGGGTGCGCAGGATCCGGTAGTGCCGAGCCGTCTGGTTGAGCAGAATGGCGAAGCCGAGGCCGATGACGTTCGCGACGACCGTTACGAAGACGACGACGATGGCCGTGAACACGAGGCTGTCCCTCAGCTGTTCGTCTGTGAAGAGCGACGCGTAGTTCGCCAGGCCCACGAAGCGACTGGTCGGGAGAAGGGGGCTCTTGTTGGTGAAGCTCCACAGCAGGCTCTGGACGAGCGGGTAGAGGAGGAACATCGCGTAGAGGAGGACGGCAATCCAGGCGATCGGAGCAAGACTCCCCGACCGGAACCGGGATCGCCGGGGACGCGGTGAGTCGTCCCGGATGACGCGGGAGGAGTCGGTGTGTGGAGAAAAGTCTGCTTTCGGCTCGGCGTTGCCGGGACGCCTAGGCGCCCCGGCAACGGAACCAGCGAGGTTTGACCTCATGTGTATGTCGTATTCCTATTGTTGAGCGGACTGTGCCCAGGCGGCGTCCAGCGCGGCGAGCTGAGAATTGATGTCCGTATCGGTGAACATCTTCTGGGCGGTCGATGCGAGCTGAGTATTCACGGCGGCGGGCAGCGACGATTGGTTGCTGACCTGGCCGAACGCGTCCACCTTGACGTTGTCGTCGGTGACGAAGGCGTACGCCTGTTTGTACAGCGGAGTCACTGTCGCGTCGAATGCGGAGAACGGCGTCTTCTTCAGGTTCGGGAAGGCTCCATCCGTCTCGATCAGCGTCTTCATCGTGGACTTGGAGAGCGACCACGCCTTGGCGAAGTTCACCGCCTTGGTCACGTCGGGCCCCTTCGTGCTGACCGAGGTGGTGCCACCGGTGACGAACGGGATGATCGTCTTGCCCGTGTCGCTCGGAAGGATGAACGTGCCGAACTCGCTGGACTGCTTCTGCGTGATCTGGCCGAGCAGCCAGCTGCCCATCGGGTACATCGCAGCGTCTCCGGCGATGAACTGACTGTTGGCGTCGTTGTAACTGACGCCCAGGGCTCCGGAGCTGAAGGCTCCGGCCTGGATGAGATTCTCATACTTCTGGAAGGCGGCCGCCATGTCCGCGTCGGTGAACTTGACCTTGTTCGCGGCCCGATCCTCGACCCAGTTCGGGTTCTTTGCCAGCACATCGGCGGTGATGATCGCCGTCAGTGTGTAGTCGACGAACGACGGGTCGCCTCCTGCCATCTCGAGCGGCGTCTGACCGTCGGCTTTGATCGTCTTGACGTCGGCCAGGAACTCGTTCCACGTGGTCGGGACGCTGGTGATCCCGTCCTTCTTGAAGATCTCCTTGTTGTAGAAGATCATGGGCACGATCTGGGTGTTCGTCGGAGGGATGTAGGTCTTGCCGTCGATGTTGTTCCCGGTCGGATCCGTGAAATTGGCGTCGAGCCAGCTCTTGCTGAACGGCTTGAGCAGGCCGGCCGGAGTGAACTGGGTCGGGTCGATGGACGCCAAGACATCCGGGAACTGGCCGGATGCTTGAAGCTGCTTCGCGTATGCGTTTCGGTCCGAGTTGGGCGAGACGAGCTGCTTGACCGTGACGCCGGGAACCTGCTTTTCGGCGTCGGAGATCGAGTTGTCCCAGAACTTCGCGGTGAGGTCCGGGGTTTCGAACGTCAGAAATGTCAGATGCGTCGTAGAAGCGGAGCCGCCCGACGACGATCCGCTGGTGGAGCAGGCGGAAAGGGCGAGCGCTGCGGCAAGTCCCGCCGCCGCTGCCACGACCACCTTGTGATTGCGTTTCAAACCATCCTCCTTGATGAGCCATGCCGGTCAGGTAGCTGTGCCGACGAATATTCCCAAACCTTGGGATTATTACCTGGTGAACATATCCCGCTCCACGCGGACGTGTCAAGCGGCGAGCAAAGATCGTCAGGTGCCGATGAGAAGACTCGTCGGCCGCGGCGATAACGCGTCGTCCAGAACCAGGCACGCGGCGCCGACCGCAGCGACATCATCGCCCATCGACGACTCGCTGAGATCGACCGGATGATGCGTGGTGCGGTCGGTGGATCCTTTGAGCATGAGGGCGATCCTGGGTTCGAACCGCGGTGCAAGCGAAGCCCAGTACGGGCCTCCGAAGATGATCCGATCGACGTCGAGCAGATTGACCAGACTGACAAGGGCGACCCCCACCGCATCCGCAGCACGATCGAGCAATGTGGTCGTCTGCGTATCGCCGGCTTCGGCCCTGCGCAGAAGCTCGTTGAAACTGCGCTCGATGGATTCCGGATCGTGTGCAGTCGTGTCCGGCTTGAGTATTCCCGCGTCTACGGCCTCGCGCACCAGGTATCCCGGCGTTGCGAGCCGGCCGAGCATGTCGACGTTCCGTCCATCGGCCAGGTCTTTCACCGGAACGTAGAGGGTCCCGCCCTCACCCGCATTGCCCGAGCTCCCCCGAAAGACCTCCCCCGCCAGAGCCAGCCCGATTCCGATACCGGTGCCGAGGTAGAAGAACGCGAAATTCTCGTGGAAATCGTCTCCGCCCGACCACAACTCGGCGACCACGGACGCATTGACGTCCTTCTCGAGCAGAACCGGAAGCCCTGTGGCCTCCTGGACAGAAGCGCGCAGGGGCACGTCTCGCCAGCCTTCGAGCAGGGGAGGGTCGAGGACGATGCCGCGCTCGGCATCGATCGGACCGGGCGAGGCGATGCCGATTCCGAGGACTCGGTCCCGCGAGATCCCGGGCGCTCTCATGATGGATTCGATCGAGTCCACGATGGTCGAGAGCACCTCATCGGGACGCGCGATCTTGGGAGTCCGCGTTCGCATGTGGGCGACGATCCGGCCGCGCATGTCGATGACGGCATAGGTGATGAAAGCCGGATCCAGATGCACTCCCACGGCGAACCGCCCCTCCGGCGCGAGCTCGAGAATCACCCGCGGCCGACCCGGTCCGGTGATGTTCTTCCCGGCTTCGCGGACGAGCCCGTCGGCGAGGAGACGTTTGGAGACGTTCGTGATCGTCTGCGACGCGAGTCCGGTCTTCTCCACAAGCGCCGCACGGCTCATACCGATATCGGAACGCCTGATCGCGTCGAGCACGACGGTCTGATTGAAGTCGCCGATCGCCGGCAGATTCGTGCCTCTAGGCATCCAACCCTCCTCATTTGGCCCTCTCACGGGACAGGTGCCGATTGAATGGCAACACTATCCGCACTGCGACCTCTTTCGCGCGGCACCCGGGGAGACTCGGGTCAATATTCCCACCGTGTGGCAATTCGTCTCACATAATTTGGCGCTTTCGGCGGCTCCCGAGCAGCAGGATGTTGACAGCAGCCGCGAGGAGCGATACTTTCGAGCAGTATTCCCATCGTTTAGGAAAACTAATCCGATGGGGACCTCACACCCCGCGAACACAACGCGGGCCTGTTCGAGGTCAATCCGCTCAAGGGGGAGTTGAATGCGTTCCAGCAGATCACGTCGTCGTATACGACTGACAGCCATCATTGCCGCAGTCGCCGCAGTCGCCGGCGGTTCACTGAGTCTCGCGCCGTCCGCGATCGCGTCACCCGCGCACGCGTCGCCCGCACAAGCAGGGCCAGGCGATGCCGGCCAGCGCTGGGCGGCTCTCGAGTCGACCCTGAACGGAATCAAGGGGCAGTGGAACGACCAGTCGTACACCGGGGCGGTCAGCGACATCATGCCGCAGACCGCACTCCTCGGTAATGGCGACGTCGGCGTCACCTCGGGAGGAAGCACCGGCGTGAAGACGTTCTACATCTCCAAGGGGAACTTCTGGAACGCGAACCCGTCACCCTCGCCGGCCGCGCTCGGAGGCGTGACGATTCAGTCCGCAACGCCCGCGACAGGATCGAACCTCGCGCTGAACTCAGACGCGACCGCGAGCAGCGTCGACGGCGGTGATGCCGCCGAGAACGCGGTCAACGGCCAGTGGACCGCCGGCTATACCGGCTGGGTATCCGACGATGGCGGCCCGCAATGGATCGCCCTCGACCTCGGCTCCACGCAGACCATCGGGCGCTTCATCCTGAAGAACGACGGCGCATCCAACGCCGCGAACGCAGCCGACGACACGAGCGACTTCCAGGTGCAGACGAGCACCGACGGCACCACTTGGAAGACCATCGACACTGTGACCGGCAATATCTCCAACATCGTCGACCAGGCCCTTCCGACGTCCGTGAGCACCCGCTACATCCGATTCGACATCACCGACCCCACCCAGCCCGGCGCAGCCGATCAGCGTGCCCGTATCGGACAGATCCAGCTCTACGCGCCAAGCGACGACCCGGACCTCGCACTCGGCGCCACCGGATCCGCGAGCAGCGTCAACGCAAGCGACACCCCCGACCGCGCGTTCAACGGCAACTGGGTGGCGAACCAGGGTTACGAGGGCTGGGTGTCCGCGATCGGCAAACCGCAGTGGATCGCGCTCGACCTCGGCTCGGTCCAGACGATCTCGCGCTTCGTGATCAAGAACGACAACGCCGCGCGCCCTGGCAACCAGCCGAACGACACGAAAGACGTCACGCTTCAAACGAGCACGGACGGCGTCAATTGGACCGACGCCGACAGTGTGACGGGGAACACCGCCGACATCATCGATCAGGACATCGCGCCCGTCCAGACACGATACGTCCGCTTCTACGTCGAGACCCCGACCCAGGAGACCACTTCAGACTCCATCCAGAACCCGCGCGCGAGGTTCGGTCAGATCCAGCTGTTCCCGCTCTCGAAGACCACCGAAGATCCCGACGCGCCGACCACCACCCCGAGCGGGCCGTTCCACGAGGAGGAGGACATCACGAACGCACAGGTCAAGACGACCATGTCAATCGCGAACACTCCGCTCTCCATGACGACCTGGCTCGCACCCACTTCCAACGTGCTGGTCACGTCCGTGACGTCACAGGGCACGGCACCGGTGCAGCTGCAGTCCCAGACCTGGTCGGGCGCCGCCGCGAGCCAGAACTCCTCGTACACGAATACCGCCGGCACGACTGACGATCTCATGTGGGCGACCAGGCAGACCGCGCCAGGATCGAACTGGGTCTCCCAGGCGTCACTGGCCACACGCATTCTCGGATCCAGCGATACCGGAACACCGAAGAGCAGCGGATCACGCGCTGAGACCGACTTCACCCTGAACCCCGGGCAGACCGTCGAGCTGGTCACCGCCGTCGCCGGCGGAGGACAGAACCCGCAGAACACCGAAGCCGCCGCCGCCTCGCTGGTCTCCGCCCAGACCGCGCAGACCGTGAATGCTCTGAGCGCAGCAGACACCGCGTGGTGGAAGGACTATTGGATGCAGTCGAGCGTGAACGTCCCTGACGCCACACTGACGCAGTACTACTACGCCGCGCAGTACTTCATCGGCTCGGCGAGCAGACCGGGCGATCTCGCTCCGGCGCTCTACGGAGTGTGGACGACGACGGACTCCCCCGAGTTCAGTGGTGACTATCACCAGAACTACAACGCGGTCGCACCGTTCTACGGCGTCTACTCCAGCAATCGCCCGGACCTCGCACTCCCGTACTTCGGAGTGGTCGATGCCTACATTCCTCAAGCGCAGAAGAACGCCCAGACGATGCTGACCCAGATCGAGCCCACCTACCTCGATTCGCGATTCCCGACCGGAGGGCTGCCGGCCGGCAGTTCAGGAGTGCTCTACCCTGTTGGCATCGGGCCGTACGGGTCCACCACGGCAACGCCCTTCTGGCAGCAGACCGTTGACGCTCTCTTCAACGCCAGCCAGTACTCCGCTTACTGGGACTACACCCAGAACGACACGTTCCTGAAGAACGAGGCGATGCCCTACCTCGCGGACGTGGCCGACTTCTGGCAGTACTACCTGCAGAAGGACCCCACGACCGGTCTGTACGACTTCTATACCGGACCGCAGGAGAACACCTGGGGCGAGAACTCGTCCGCCGATCTCGGACTGCTCAAGCAGACCCTCCAGACCCTCATCGCGGGTGTCAAGGAACTCGGCAAGAACGCCGACCCGGCATGGGTCGCCTCCGACCCGACGTGGAAGGAGATCCTGAAGAATCTGCCGGCCCAGCCGACCACGACCGTCAACGGAACGACCGCATACTCACTGGTCGAACCGGGGACCATGGTCGCCTCGGCCAGCGGTGGTGATGCGCGGGACATCCACCCCGGCGACAACACTGTGAACCTCGAGTTCGTCGCTCCCGCAGACCAGATCGGGATCAACTCTCCGGAATCGGAGAAGCAGACGGCTATCGACACGCTGAACGTGATGAACTCCTGGGGCCAGTCGAACAGCTTCGTGAAGGTCTTCACTCAGGCCGCGCAGGTCGGCTATCCCGCCCAGCAGCTGATCGATGATCTCGACACGCAGATCAAGAACGGCACCGTGGCCAATCTGAACATCAGCGATGGCGACAACGGACTCGAAAAGGTCGGCACGACCGAGGCCATCAACGACCTCCTCGTGCAGAGCTCCGAGAACATGGTCGATCTGTTCCCCGACTGGCCCACCGGAAAGGACGCAAGTTTCTATCACCTCCTCACCCAAGGGGCCTTCGAAGTCTCCAGCGCCCTGAAGGACGGATCGGTCAGCTACGCCGACATCACCAGCGAGGCGGGCAAGCCGCTGAAACTGAAGAACGCGTGGCCCGGTCAGCGGCTGTCCGTCACCGACGACAGCGGCCGGCGTGTCTCCTACCAGGACCGCGACGGCGTCATCTCGCTCGACACCCGTAAGGGCGACACGTATCGCATCGTCCCGACGACGCCTCCGGTGCCGATCGTGACGGCCGCGCTCAGCGGCACGAAAGGGCCCGGCGGCTCGATCATCGGAAGCGCGACCCTGACCCTCACAGCCAGTGAGGCGAGCAATGCGACGCTGAGCACCCAGTACCGCATCGGGAGCGGTCCATGGAAGTCATACTCTTCACCAGTCGCTCTTCCCGACGGTCAATACGTCATCCAGTACAGGGCGACCGATTCCAACGGTCGATCGAGCACGGTCGGGGCTTTGAGAGCGAAGATAAACACGAAGCCGCCGAAGCCGGCGTCGGTGAGGAAGCATCGGTGAGCTGACTCAGCCGGCAAGGGTCGGAACAGCAGCCAGGAGAGTCCGCGTGTATTCGCTCGACGGATCGGACATGACGCTCTCGACGGTTCCCGTTTCGACGATCCGGCCGTGCTGCATCACCGCGACGTAATCGCTGATGTAGCGGACGACAGCAAGGTTGTGGCTGATGAAGAGCATCGACCGGCTCTCACGGCGAAGGATGTCGCGGAGCACGTTGAGCACCTGCGCCTGGACGGAGACGTCCAGAGCGGAGGTGATCTCGTCGGCCACGATGATGTCCGGACGGGCGGCAAGCGCGCGGGCGATCGCAATCCGCTGGCGCTGACCCCCGGAGAGCTGGCGAGGCACTCGCCCCCTGAGTTCCGATCCCAGCGAGACGAGCTCCAGGAGCCGTCCCACCTCGTCGTCGCGGGCCGTGCGCGACAGGTCGGCGCGCGACTCGAGTCCCTCCGCGATGATCTGCTGGACGGTCATCCGGGGATTCAGCGATCCGTACGGATCCTGGAAGATCATCTGGACGCGCTGGGCACGAGTGGCCGCCGGCAGTCGGCGCAGCTCCTGATCGCCGACCGCGATGCGACCCGAGACCGGCTTGACCAGACCGAGGATTGCGCGGGCCACGGTCGACTTTCCGGAACCCGACTCTCCCACGAGGCCGAGAACCTGGCGGTCCGGGACCGTCAGGTCGATATGGTCGACGACCGTGCGGGCGAGGTGGCCCCGGCCGTACTGGACGGTCAGGTCGGTGATCTTCAGTTCACTCACGAGGCGACATCCTCTGCCCGGGTTGCACTCTCTGCCTGGGTTGCGCTCTCTGCCCGACCGACGCGGGCGCTCAGCCCGAGGTCGCCGAACACGCCCTGGGGGTGCCAGCACGCTGCGCTGTGACCATCGGCCAATGGGAGGAGTTCCGGACGTTCTTCGCGGCATTTGTCCGTTGCGAACCGGCACCGGTCGGCGAACGGGCATCCCGGCGCTCGGTCCTGAGGTGTCGGCGGTCGCCCCGGAATCGTGGCCAGCGGCAGCTCACGATCGGTGTGCATGTCCGGCACGGCGTCGATCAGCGCCCGAGTGTACGGGTGGGCCGCCTCCTTCAGGAGCGAGCCGCTGGGCAGATCCTCGACGATGTGTCCTGCGTACATGACGATGACGCGCTCGCAGGTGTCCGCGACCACGGCGATGTCGTGCGAGATCAGGAGGATCGCGGTCCCGTCCGTGCGATTGATCTCGTCGAGCAGGTCGAGGATCTGCCGCTGGACGGTCACGTCCAGTGCGGTCGTGGGTTCGTCGGCGATGATGAGCTTGGGCGCCTCGGTGAGGCCCATCGCGATCATGGCGCGCTGACGCATGCCTCCCGAGAACTCGTGCGGGTACTGCCGGAGTCGTTCGCTTCCGTCCGGGATGCCCACCTCGGTGAGCTTGGCGATCGCCAGGTCTCGCGCTTCGGCCCTGCTGAGCCCACGGTGGACCCGGGCGGACTCGGTGACCTGCGTTCCGATCCGCATCGCAGGATTGAGGCTGCTCATCGGGTTCTGGAACACCATCGCCAGGTTCGTGCCGAGGAACCGCCGCAGGGGCGCCGCGGGCATCGTCCTGATCTCCGTGCCGAGGAATTCGACCCGATCCGCGTCGATCGCGCCCGGATAGTCCACCAGCTGGGCCAGGGCCAGCACCGTCAAGCTCTTTCCCGAGCCCGACTCGCCGACGACACCGGTCCGGCTGCCCGGAGCGAGCTCGAGCGTGACCTCGCGAACCGGCTGCACCGGGCCCGTGTCCGAAGGGAAGGTCACGGCCAGACGCTCGGCGGCCAGCAGCCGACCGCTCTGCGCCGAGACGGCACCGTGAGTGCGCACGACACGGGACCGTGCCGCGATCGCCCGGGCCACCCGGTTGAATCCGCGAGAGGACTGGCGGTCTCCGAACAGCGCTGCAATGGCCTCACCGAGCATGCTGAACGTGATTCCGGCAAGCGCGATCATGGCGCCCGGGCCGAGAGCGCCGAGTGGCGCGAAGTAGATGCTCTGGAGCCCGGTGCTCAGGAGCTCGCCCCAGTCGAACTGCGGCGGGCGTGCGCCGAGGCCCAGGAAGCTGAGCGCCGAGATGCCCAGAAGTGAGAGGCCGACCGACGTCGCCGCCGTGATGATCAACGGTTCCGCCACGTTGGGCAGAATGTGCCGGGTGATGAGTTTCGGCGTCCGCACACCCATCGTCCGGGCGGCCGCGACGTAATCGAGTGAGGTGACGGAGGCGGTCAGGGTCTGGGTGAGCCGGGCGAACACCGGAGCGAGAGCGATCCCGATCCCGAGAACGGCGCCGGGAATGCCGATCCCGATGATGATGCCGACGAACATGGCGGTCAACAGCGCAGGGAAGGCGATGGCGATCCCGATCACCGAGGAGAAGAGCTGACCGATGCGGTAGCCGAAGGCCGAAGCCAGGAGTCCGAGGGGGATCCCGATCACGATGGCGATCAGGCTGGCGGCGCAGGCCGCGAGGAGCGAAAGACGCGTTGCCGTCATCGTCCGGGCGAACAGGTCCCGGCCCAGTTGGTCCGTGCCGAAGAGGTGTTCGAGACTCGGCGGTTTCCAGGCCGCCGCCACGTCGACGGCTCCGGCCTGCTTGGCCCAGATGATAGGACCGAAGACGGCGAGGAAAACGAAGGCGACGAACAGGATCGACGCGGTCAATCCGGTCGCGCTCGAGGTCAGTGCAGTGAAGCGGTTCCGCACGTCAGCTCCCTTGTGTCGCGGTTCGAGGATTGAGGACGCTGATCAGGACATC
>FSWU01000058.1_pt1 | contig 15513 bp, 12 predicted proteins | sample 1638061 | NCBI WGS metagenome assembly FSWU01 (sample SAMEA3914788, study PRJEB12502) | metagenome | biome: forest; material: soil | place: Canada | collected 2011-07-03 | depth 0.1 m
CCGCAGGTGGTCGGCGACTGAGTGCTGCCCGAGATCGTGTCACCCGAGATGGCGACGGAGCTCGCGTTGCTGCCGTTGATCGAGCCGGCGGTGTCGAAAACCAGCGTGTCGGAGGTGGGGGAGGGGGTGGCCGGTGCCGGCGTGATTTGCGCGGAAGGCGCGACGCGTGCGGTCGAACGCGCGGTCGTCGTCTTCGCCACTGCGGGCGTTGCATCTGCCGCGGTAGCCGGGGTCGATGTCGGCGACGGTGTGGCCGTCGGCGTCGCCTTGGGCGTGGGTGTGCTCGTGGGCGCCGGGACTGCCGGCGAGGGGGTCGATGTCGGCGAAGGCGTCGTCGTCGGTCCGGGCGTCGGAGTCGCGGCCGGGCTCGGCTTGTTCGCTGCCGACGACGACGAGGAGGAGGACTTGGGGAATGTGAACACGCCGTCGCCTGTGCGGGTCGTGGCGGTCAGCTGGACGCCCACGCCGTTACCGAGTGTGATCGAATACTGCCCGGGAGAGGCCTTCTCCGTGGTGTGGGTGAAGTCCGTGTAGTAGTCCTGGATGTTGGCGGCCGGCGAAGTCGTGAGGGATCCGTCGGCGTTCACCGGCCCTGTGTACGTGTAGATCGGGAAGTCGCCTTCACCGTAGGAACCCTGACATCCCGTCCCCGATATGCGATCGAGTGAGAAACCCCGGATCTGATCCGCGTCGTACTCGTAACCGCCCATGTTGGCGTTCACGTTGCCATCCGCGTTGGTGTTGTATGTGGACGGGCCGAACTGGACCATCCCGAACGGTGTCGTCGCGCCGGGATACGTGTCGCCGTAAGGGGTCTCGGTGCCGCCACCCGGGCGCAGCTGGGTCCCGATGAACGGGTCGACGTAACTCGTGGGATCCGAGACGGCCTCGGCCGAGGCGGAAGCAGACGCCGGAACGGTGATCGCGGTGACGGCGACAACGGCAACGATGCTGCCGATCACGGTGGAAAGACGGTGAACCCGGTGCCGGGAGGCGCTGGGGAGCATTCTCATGAGGCTCTTTCTCGTCGAAGTCGGCCGTGATAATCGCTCGTCCCGAGGCGCCTCGTCGACATGTTGCCGGTGCGCTCTTCAGGGTGTGAACAACGAATCTCCACGGGGAACATCAAGTTCCGTCACCGATGCTACGAAGAGGAGCCGGCCAGCCACAGACAGGGGTAGAAGAGTTCATCTACCATTCGAGTTCGGAGTCGCCGATGTCCCTCAAACGAACGTTAACAATCGGGGACGATTTGCCCGGGTGCCTTGCATTCGCCGCGAGTTAGTGACACTCGGGGATGACGCGGGCTGCTATTGCGACGCCGGCCGCTCATCGGGCGACTCTGCGCGTCCAGGCGTGAGCGGACCCCGATTGAAGGGTTGCAAGGACGCACAGCGGTGCACATCGGCCGTGCGGGCAGCATTCACCGCGCGACGGATGAAGGTTCAGATCAACCGGATGGCTGAGCCGTCAGGCCGATCGGCCCGGCTAGTTCTTCGGGTGGGTGACCGAAGGATCCGTCGGATTTTCGACAGTCGTGCTCTGCACGGTCGGCTCCACGACGACATCTTTCTTTTCGCCCTCGGTCGGCTTGCCCATCTCGTTGCGGAAGATCCGGACCGACTGGCCGACTCCCTTGGCGAGAGCAGGCAGCTTGGTCGCGCCGAAAAGAAGCAGGACGACGGCGAGGATGATCAGGAAGTGCCACCCGCCCAAATCGCTCAACATCGTGATTCGATCCTTTGTTCTGGCGCGGTTCCGGGCGCTGAGCGCGCGAAGTCGCGAAAATTGATGTTCTGAAATGAATGCTACTCGCCGTGTCTGAATATCGAGCATGAATATCTCGCGTCGATCGCAGCCTGGATAGAGCCTGGAAGCGGTCGAGCTGCGTTCAGGTAAAATACTGCAATGCCCGATTCCGATGCGCCGCGCCGTTCCCGTGCGCCACGCGGCGGCACGTTCACCTCCGGCGTGCTGACGAGCTTGAGCACCCACAAACGCGCGTGGACGATCACCGCAGCAGCGGTGGCCTTCGCACTTCTGGGTGCAGGGACGGTTGCCGCCGGCGCAGGGGTCGGTTCGCCGGCCGCCGCTTCGGTCTCGACGCCGAGCCCGACGCCCACGCCGACTCCGACGCCTGTGAGACCCTCACCCGCGGCAGCGGCGCCCGCAAGCCAGCTGCGTACGTGCTCGGTGGATGCGCAAGCGCAGGATCCGCGCCTCGGCACGCTCGAGGCCCAGGTCGTGAATGCGACCACCGGCCAGGTGCTCTTCGATCGCAATGGCACGACTCCCGCGGCGACCGGGAGCGTGTTGAAGATCCTCACATCCGCAGCTGCGCTCGCCGTCCTCGGTCCCAACTACCGGGTGGCCACGACCGTCGTGCAAGGATCGACGCCCGGCACGATCGTCCTGGTGGGCGGAGGGGATGTCACCCTCTCCCGTCTTCCGGACGGGCAAGCATCCTTCTACACAGACGCTCCGCATATCGAGGATCTCGCCAACCAGGTGAACGCCGCATGGAAGGCGAACCCGGCCAATGCCGGACAGCCGATCACCAACGTGATCGTCGACACCTCCCTGTTCGGCGGACCGGTCTGGCAGCCGAGCTGGGACGAGCAGGAAGAGCGTGTCATCCAGGGCAGCACGCCGTACATGACGGCTCTCATGGTGGACGGTGACCGGGCGAACCCGACCGCGGTGGAGTCGCCGAGGAGCACGACACCCATCCAGAATGCGGCTCAGGACTTCGTCCAGTACCTCGGCGGGAACCCCACGATCACGTACAACGGAACGGCCCCGGCCGGTGCGAAGCAGCTTGCTCAGGTCCAATCTCAGCCTGTCTCGACCCTGATCAACCAGGCGATGGAGGTTTCCGACAACACCATCATGGAGGAGCTTGCGCGCCTCGTGGCGATCAAGGACGGAGCCGGCAACACCTTCACTGCTGAGAACCAGGGCACGATCGACGGGCTGCAGAGCTACGGGATCTCTACGGCAGGACTGCACATCGCCGACGGCTCGGGCCTGAGCGCCGACAACGCGGTTCCGCCGTCATACGTGGCGCAGCTCATGATCAAGGTGCTGAACCGCGTGGGCAATCTGGGGATCATTTATGACGGGCTCCCGATCTCGGGAGAGACCGGTACCCTCGGTCCGGGTTACGACCGCTTCCAAGGACAATCGGCCGTCGCGCGTGGTGCGATCAATGCGAAGACGGGCTGGATCGATACCGCCTACACTCTGGCCGGCGTGATCCACGCGAAGGACGGCACTCCGCTGACCTTCGCGATCTATGCGGAAGGCAATGTCCAGGACAGTTCCAAGGCGGCCATCGACAATCTCGCCGCGGCGATGTATGAATGCGGCAACAACCTCAGCAACAACTGAAGCTTGGCAATAACCGAACCTCAGCAATAACCGAACCTCAGCATCAGCCGAACCTCAGCAATTGATGAGGCGCGGCCACGACCCAGAGCTGTGGCTCCCGATAGTCGAGGAGGGCGCATGAACCGGGCACTGTTCATCATCGACGTCCAGAACGATTTCACGGAAGGCGGTGCGCTTCCCGTGACCGGCGGTCACGCGGTCGCCGAAGGCATCACCCGCTACCTGGGCGAGCATGCCGCACTGTACAGCGGAGTTTTCGCCTCGCGTGACTGGCACAGCGAGACCGGAGACAACGGCGGCCATTTCGCGCTCACCGGCGATCCGGATTTCGTGACGACCTGGCCGCCACATTGCATCGCCGGCACCAGTGGGGCCGAATACGACCCGGCTCTGAATACCGCCCACGTCACAGTCGAGATCCGCAAGGGCGACGGTGAGCCTGCGTACTCGATCTTCGAAGGGCACGCGGGGGATGGGCGGCAGACGGGACGGATCCTTTCCGACGACGGGATCACGGATGTCGATATCGTCGGCATCGCGACCGATTTCTGTGTCCGCGCTTCAGCCATGGACGCCTTGGCGCATGGCCAGCGGGTTCGCGTGCTGACGGACCTGGTCGCTGGCGTCGACCAGGCGGGAAGCGAACAGGCGCTCGCCGAGCTAGCGCGCAACGGAGCCGAACTGATCACCAGCGGTGCAGTCGCCTAGGCTTCAGACATGAACCGTGACGTCGTCATCGTGGATGCGATTCGGACCCCCTCCGGCCGTGGCAAGCCCGGCGGAATCCTTTCCTCCGTTCACCCCGCCGATCTGCTCGGAGGTGTGCTCGCCGATCTGGTGTCCCGCAGCGGATTGGACGCCGCGCTGATCGACGACGTCATCGGCGGCTGCGTGACCCAGAGCGGGGAGCAAGCGGGCAACATCACCCGGACCGCAGCGCTCAGCGCGGGTTTCCCGGAGTCGGTGCCCGGCGTGACGGTCGATCGCCAGTGCGGCTCGAGTCAGCAGGCCGCCGCGTTCGCCGCTCAGTCGATCGCGTCCGGTTCGTGCGAGGTCGTGGTCGCGTGCGGGGTCGAGTCGATGAGCCGCGTCCCGCTCGCGTCGGACCGGGTCGACTCGGCGCTTTCCGGCAGACTGTTCCGGGAGCGTTACCCTGATGGGCTGGTCGGACAGGGGATCTCCGCCGAACTCATCGCGCGAAAGTGGCGCCTGAGCCGCCCCGAACTGGACGAGTACGCGGCCAGATCCCATCAGCGCGCGGCCGCCGCGGCCGACTCGGGCCTCTTCGACGGCGAGATGGTGCCGGTCCGTGTCCTGAACGAGGCGGGCGACGCCGCTGCTGTCGTGGATCGAGATGAGACCATCCGGCCGTCCACGACGGCCGAGAGGCTGGCCGGACTGGCCCCTTCGTTCCGGTCGGACGAGATGGATCGCAGATTCGGCGGCCTCGACTGGAAGATCACACCCGGCAACTCGTCTCCGCTGACCGATGGCGCCTCGGCTGCCCTCCTGATGAGTGCGGAGCGCGCCGCCGAACTCGGCCTCCGTCCGCGAGCGAGGTTCCGCTCCTTCAGCGTCGCGGGCTCCGATCCGTTGCTGATGCTGACGGGCGTGATCCCCGTCACACGTAAGATCCTCGCGAGATCCGGGCTCCGGATCGCGGACATCGACGCCTACGAGGTCAATGAGGCGTTCGCTCCTGTTCCCCTCATCTGGCAGCGCGAGTTCGGCGCGGACGAAGAGCGTCTGAATCCGCGCGGGGGAGCGATCGCCCTCGGTCACGCACTCGGCTCATCCGGAACCCGGCTACTCACGACCCTGCTCAATGAGCTCGAGGCGGATGGGGGTCGGCTCGGGCTCCAGGTGATGTGCGAGGGCGGCGGGACGGCGAACGCGACTCTCATCGAGCGCTTGGACTGAACGGGTCGCTGGCGGCGCCGTGGGACCGCGGGGCCGCCACCGGCACATCCTGCCTGTCAGCAGTCGGTGCGCCGCAACCGTACTGTCCCGTAGTCGCTACCGTGCCGTAATCGCTGCCGTGCCGTAGTCGCTACTGTGCCGCGTGCGCGTCCAGGAACGAGAACACGTCGGTGTCGTCCACGCCGGGGAAGCTTCCAGACGGAAGCGGGGAGAGGATGTGGGCGTGAAGGCGCGCGCTCGGCCACGCCTGACCGGTCCAGCGGGCTTCGAGTTCCGTCCTCGGCTTCCGGCAGCACGACTCGTCCGGGCAATGCGACACCTCACGCACGGTCGTCTCCCGGCCGCGGTACCACTTCGCCTCCTCGAACGGCACCCCGATCGTGATGGAGAAGCCGCCGGCCGAGGTGGCACCGGTCTGCGTCGCGCACCAGTATGTACCGGCCGGCGTATCGGTGTACTGATAAAGCTCCGTGGTGCGATTCCGGTGGGTGAACGCATTCCGGGCGCTCCAGTGCCGGCACACGAACTGGCCTTCGATCGCTCCGGTGACGTCCGTCGGCAGTGGCAGCCCGTCGTTCTCGTAGCCCTTGTAGAGTGCGCCATCGTCGCCCACTCGCAGGAAGTGCATCGTCATGTCCAGGTGACTGGTGGCCAGGTTCGACAAGCGAAGGGCCGCGGCTTCGTGCGTGACGCCGAATGCGTCGCGGAAGTCCTCGACCGCGAGATCCCGCTCCTTCTTCGCCTCCTGAAGGAAGGCGACGGATGCGTCTCGCGGCATGAGGCAGCACGCCGCGAAATAGTTGATCTCCAGTCGTTGCCGGAGAAAGTCGGCGTAGCTTTCCGGGCGCTGATGCCCGAGCAGACGATGCGCGAGCGCCTGTAATGCCATGGATCGCAGGCCGTGCCCGCCAGGGATCGATGCGGGCGGAAGGTAGATTCGGCCGTTGGCCAGATCGGTGATCGAACGCGTCGACGGGGGCAGGTCGTCGACGTAAATCAAGCTGAACCCGAGCTGCTCCGCCATGATGCTCACCTCGCGGTGGGTCAGGGCGCCACCGCTGTGCCCGCACGCACGGACTCGTTCCTCGGCCAGCTCTTCGATGGCGGGGATGTAGTTGTCCTGCGCCCGCATGTTGGCGCGCAACTCGTTGTTGGCGCGGCGCGCTTCCTCGGGTGTCGCGATGGCCTGGCTGGCTCGACGTGCGAGTTCGCGATGCAGACCGACCAGAGCCTGGAGGGTCTGCGTCGGCGTTCCCCGCGTCGGCTTCACGGCTGGCAGCCCGAGCGTGCCATACAGCGAACCCTGCTGCGCTCGGGTGAGCTCGATCTCGAGGGCCGCGCGTGAATTGGGGGGCTCATCGGTGAGGAGTTCTGCGAGCGTCACCTCGAGTGCGGAGGCGATCCGATGCAGCAGAGTCAGACGCGGTTCGCGCTTGCCGTTCTCGATCAGCGACAGTTGGCTGCCGGACAAGCCGACCAGAGTACCGAGCTGATCGAGGGTCAAGCTCTTCTCCGAACGAAAATGGCGGATCCGGTGTCCGAGGGTGGCGATGTCTGCCGACGTGGTATCCATCTCTTCACATTATCGAAAGAATCACGTTTCTTGACAGAAGTTTTCACTGGTATTGGTCAATTTCTATTCGAAACTGGATGTGCAAGCAAATCTTTCGCCAATCTAGCTGGCGCAATGGAAGGAGCCGACCTATGACGATCGAGCTGACCCGGCCAACGGACCTCGGAACCGACGAAGTGCCATCCGAGCACTCGGAGCGGACCGCGGATCCGCATTCCAGCTTGCCCGTCGCTGAAGGAAAGACGTTGCGCGCCTGGGTTGCGGAAGTGGCGGAGCTGACCCAGCCGGACGAGATCGTATGGTGCGATGGTTCTCCCCGTGAATCGGATCTGCTCACCAAGCAGCTCGTAGCGGAAGGCAAGCTGATCCGGCTCAATCCGGAATGGCGGCCGAACAGCTTCCTCGCCCGGACGGCGCCGTCCGACGTCGCCCGCGTCGAGGACCGCACGTTCATCTGCTCCGAGGATCCCGAGGACGCCGGACCAACGAACAACTGGCGAGCACCTGCGGCGATGCGGAGGGAACTGGCCGGAGCTTTCGCCGGCAGCATGCGGGGGCGGACGATGTACGTGGTGCCGTTCTCGATGGGGCCGCTGGGAGGCGCGATCTCGCAGCTGGGGGTCGAGCTCACGGACTCGGCCTACGTCGCCGTCAGCATGGGGATCATGACCCGGATGGGCACGGACGTGCTTGAGCTGATCGACGCGGGCGGGCCGTGGGTTCCGACCGTGCACAGCGTCGGCTACCCGCTCGTCGACTCGACCGGAGCCAAGCGTGCCGAAGTCGAGTGGCCATGCAACGACACGAAATACATCGTGCAGTTTCCGGAGACCCGGGAGATCTGGTCCTACGGCTCCGGCTACGGCGGCAATGCACTGTTGGCGAAGAAGTGCTTCGCGCTCCGGATCGCCTCGGTGATGGCGCGCGACGGCGGTTGGCTCGCCGAGCACATGCTCATCATCAAGATCACCTCGCCCGAGGGTGGGACCTACCATGTGGCGGCCGCCTTCCCGTCCGCCTGCGGCAAGACGAACCTCGCAATGCTCCGGCCCACGATCCCCGGCTGGAAGGTCGAGACGATCGGCGACGACATCGCCTGGCTGCGACAGGGGCCCGACGGTCGACTGCGCGCCATCAACCCTGAGGCCGGCTTCTTCGGTGTGGCGCCCGGCACCGGCGTCCAGACGAACGTCACCGCGGTCGAGACCATGTGGGGGAACACGATCTTCACCAACGTCGCTCTGCGGGACGACGGCGATGTCTGGTGGGAGGGCCTCACGCCGACTCCGCCGGATCACCTGACCGACTGGGAAGGCAACGACTGGACGCCGGGGAGCGGCCGTCCGGCGGCGCACCCGAACTCCCGGTTCACCGTCTCGGTCGAGCAGTGCCCGTCGATCGCCGACGACTGGGATGAGGCGGACGGTGTCCCGATCGACGCGATCGTCTTCGGCGGGCGCAGGGCCACCAACGTTCCGCTCGTGACTCAGGCCCGTGATTGGACGCACGGCGTGTTCATGGGCGCGACCACCTCATCGGAGACGACCGCCGCGGCCGAAGGGGCGGTCGGCGAACTCCGCCGGGACCCCTTCGCGATGCTCCCCTTCTGCGGCTACAACATGGCCGACTACTGGGCGCACTGGTTGAAGGTCGGCGAATCGCTCGGATCGAACGCGCCCGCGGTATTCCAGGTGAATTGGTTCAGGAAGGGCGCCGACGGACGGTTCCTCTGGCCCGGGTTCGGTGAGAACTCCCGTGTGCTCGAATGGATCGTGCGCAGGGTCGAGGGGCGCGTCGATGCCGTCGACACTGCGATCGGCCGTCTGCCCGTGGCCGGGGATCTGGATGTCACGGATCTCGAGTTGGCGCCCGGAGCGCTGGACGAGTTGTTCGATGTCAACCACGAGACGTGGCAACGTGAATGCGATCTGACCGAGGATTACTTCTCGAGTTTCGGCCGGCATGTTCCTGCCGCCCTGAACGCGGAGCTGGCTTCCATTCGCTACCACCTCGACCGCTCGTAGCGCTCGCGGGGTCGGGGGCGGTTGCGCTCGCAGAGGGCAGGTTGCGATCGTGGAGGACGCCGCGGTTGCGCTCAGACCAGGAGCTGATGTTTTGCGAGCTCCCGGTAGAGGGGTGTGGAGACGACGAGCTCGGAGTGCGTGCCCTCGCCGATGACCTCTCCATGATCGAGGACCACGATGTGGTCGGAGTCGACGACCGTTGACAGCCGGTGTGCGATGACGATCAGCGTGCGGTTCTCGGCAACCGCGTCGATCGCCTCCCGCATCAGCTGCTCGTTCCTGCCATCGAGATTCGACGTCGATTCGTCGAGGAGCAGGATTGGCGGCGCGGCGAGGAGGGCCCGCCCGATGGCGAGTCGCTGACGTTCGCCTCCTGAGAGCATGATGCCGTCCTCACCGACCGGGGCGTCGAGCCCGGCGCTGCTCCGCTCGAGGACCTCTGTCAGGTTCACCGCCCGCAGCACGTCGACGCAGTCCTCGTCGGTTGCGTCCGGTGCGGCCAGACGCAGATTGTCGCGGATGGATCCGGCGAGCACAGGAGCGTCCTGCTCGACATAACCGATCTGAGAACGCAACGCCTTCCGGTCCAGCGTCCTGATATCGAGGCCGCCGAAACGCACCTCGCCAGAGTCGGCGTCATAGAACCGTTCGATCAGCGCCAGAATGGTGCTTTTGCCTGCGCCCGACGGACCCACGAGCGCGGTTCGCTGGCCTCGCTCGACACGAAAGCCGACCCCGTGGAGCACACCGTGGCGGGTTTCGGACGGGGATGGGGTTTCAGTGCTGCTGTCCGCGGTGCTGCTGTCTGAGGTGCTGATGTCTGCGGCGCGAGGGACGTCGTCCACGGGCGGCTGCGCACCTGCGGGGTACGTGAAATGAACATCGACCAACTCGATCGCCGGCTCGTCCGGTTTCACCGCGGCGTTCGCAACCCCGACCGTGATCGCCAAAGGCGCGATGTCCCGATCGAACTGATCCTCATCCGGAAGGGCGATGATCTCCTCGATGCGGCCGAGAGCGCCGAGAGCCGAATTGATCGAGGTGAACGCTCCGAACGCCTGGCCCAGGGGCAGGATCATCATGAAGAGGAACAGGATGAACGCGACGAGCTGCCCGACCGTGATGGCGCCGCTGGCGACCCGGTAACCGCCCACGCCGAGCACGACCAGGAACGACACCTGCATGGCGATGCCTGCGATCGGAACGACGAGCGCCGAGACCTTGGCGACGCTGATCCCCATCTGCCACGCGCCGGTTGCGTCGTCGTCGATCGCTGCGACCTCGCGCTCGGTGGCGTTCGCGGCCCGGATCGTGCGGACCGAACTGATCCCGCGCTCGACCGCTGCGGCGAGATCGCCGACCTTCTGCTGTGCTTTGCGACTGGCCACACGGATCCGGCTCGAGAGGCCCACGACCGCGACGACCGACACCGCGATCACGAGGACCGTCAGCCCGAGGAGGACCGGATCGATGATGGCCATCGCGATGAGCGCGCCGATGAAGGTGATGGCTCCGCCGATCGCCTCGACCCCACCCTGTGTGAGCACCGCGCGCAGGAGGGTCGTGTCCGACCCGACCCGCGATACCAGATCGCCGACCCGGCGGGTGTCGAACTCGCTGATCGGAAGATGCAGGATCCGGCCGACCAGACGTCGCCGTGACGAGAGCACGACGCCCTCCCCGGTCCGCTGGAGGAGATAGTGCTGGAACCCGGAGATGAGCCCGGAGACGATGACGAGCAGCACCAGGAACCAGACCAGGTTGCCAAGTGATTTCTGGGACTGCACCGATGAGATCACGAGACTCACCAGAAGCGGTTGCGCCAGGCTGGCGGCGGCGCCGAGCACGCTCAGCGCGATGACGAAGATCAGGACCTTGCGGTGCTCGCGCAGGTAGGGGAACAGCTGGCTCACCCGGGCGCGGGGTCCGTCGTCCTTCGGTGGGCGACCGAAGCGGCGTCGAGGGGATTGAGGGGATGATTGCTGAGTGGCAGTGCTCATGAAACGTCCTCAGGAGGGAAAACGCGGGTGGAAAGGAAGCGCATCCGACGCTACTGGTTCTGCCTGCGAACTGGCTCATCGGCCACCGGTCGACGGTTCGACCGCATCGCATGCACGCGATTATGCTGGGGGCGTGGACACACTCATTGACGTATTGCACATCGTTGGAGCCGTATTCATCGTCGGGCCGATGGCCATCCTGCCGATGACCGCGATGAGATCGCTCAGGGGTGGAAATGCGCGCCAGGTCGCGACCCTGGCCAAGTCGACGAACGTCTTCACGCTGCTGTCCGTGATCGTGGCCCTGCTGGGCTTCGGAGCGGTCGGCCTGTCTGACCCCAAGTATCACCTGTCGGTCGTGACCCCGTGGATCCTGATCTCGATCATTCTCTATGCGATCGCGCTCGCCTTGAACCTGTTTCTGGTCATCCCTTCGATGCGCAGTGCGGCGGCCGAGCTCGAAGCGAACTCCGCGGCCGGGGGTGCACCGGATCTGGCGGCAGAGGGTGCGTCCGACGGGACCGGAGTGCGCACTCGCGGCTACGGCGCGATCGCAGGCGGATCCGGCATCGTCGCACTGCTCCTGGTCGCGGTCGTCGTTCTGATGGTCTGGAGGCCGTAGGCCGCGTCATCAGTCCCGGTGCATCGTCAGGCCGTAGCGTCGCGTCCAGGCCCTAACCGATCGTCAGGCCTGAACGGATTCCTTCGCCCTCAGTTCCCGCAATGCCAAAGCGGTTTGAAGCGCGGCCTGGGCCGCCTCCGCGCCTTTGTCCTCGCGGGATCCGCTGAGGCCGGCCCGATCGAGTCCCTGCTGCTCGTCGTCCAGCGTGAGCACACCGAAACCGACCGGCTTGCCCGTGTCCAGGGCGACTCTTGTGAGACCGTCCGTAGCGGCTGACGAGACGTACTCGAAATGCGGCGTTCCACCGCGGATGATCACTCCGAGGGCGACCACCGCATCCGCGCCGGCGTCAAGAGCGGCCTTGGCGAGCACGGGCAGCTCGAAACTGCCCGGTGCGCGCACGACACGGTACTCCGCGCCGGACTCTGTCAGGACCCGCCGAGCCCCTTCGACGAGGCCATCGGCGATCGTTTCATGCCATGTCCCGGCGACGATCACGACGCTCAGACCCCGTCCGTCGATTTTTCCGGCTTCGGCCGGAGACCCCGCTCCGCTCACAGTGCTCCATCCTCCGTCTTTGCGGCGACCGCCGATGCCGTTACGCGCCGTCCGGCGAGCTGACCTTCGGTGATCGAGTGGCCCATCCGCGTCCGCTTGGTCTCCAGATAGTTCTCGTTGAAGGCGCCGACGCCGACGACCAGGGGCACGCGCTCACTGACCTCGATGCCGTACTGTTCCAGCTGGCGCTCCTTCTCGGGATTGTTCGTCAGCAACCGGACCGAGTCGAGTCCCAGTTCCTTGAGAATCGCGGCCGCGGCGCCGTAGTCCCGTGCATCGGCGGGCAGCCCGAGCGCCAGATTCGCGTCAAGCGTGTCCAAGCCCTGTTCCTGCAGGCGGTACGCGCGCAGCTTGTTGATGAGACCGATCCCACGACCTTCGTGACCGCGGAGATAGACGACAACGCCGCCGTCTCGCTGGATCGTTTCCAGAGCCGTCCGGAGCTGTGGTCCGCACTCGCATTTCAGCGAGCCGAACACTTCGCCCGTCAGGCATTCGGAATGCACGCGGACCAGAGATCCGGTGGGTTTCAGGTCGCCGGCGATGACCGCGACATGATCGGCTCCCGTGTTGCGGTCCCGGTAGGCGCGGATCGTGAACGGACCGTACTCAGTCGGGATCAGTGTCTCTACTTCGAAGATCACGCGCGAGGATTCCGGTATCGCGTCGACCCTCTCCTGAGGTTCGTCCGTGCGGAGCTCGTTCAGGTATTCGATGAGGGCTTCGATGGTGACGACGAGGACGCCTTCGCGCTCGCCGAATTCCAGAAGATCCGGCAGCCGCATCATCTCCCCGTCCTCCGCGACGACCTCCGAGATCGCGCCGACCGGGATCAGCCCGGCCAGCTTGAGAAGATCCACGGCCGCCTCGGTGTGCCCTTCCCGCTCGCGCACCCCGCCGTCGAGTGCTCTCAACGGCATGATGTGACCGGGACGGTGGATGCTCACCGGAGTCGCCAGCGGATCCGCCAGCACTCGCAGTGTGTGAGCGCGGTCGGCGGCGCTGATCCCGGTGCTCAGCCGATTCGCCGCATCGACGCTCACCGTGTAGTTCGTGCCGCGCTCGTCCTCGTTCTCAGCCACCATGACCGGAAGCTCCAACCGGTCCGCGATCTCATTCGTCATCGGCGCGCAGATGAATCCACCGGTGTGACGCACCGTCCAGGCGATCCATTCCTGGCTCGCGAACTGGGCCGCGATGATGACATCGCCTTCGTTTTCGCGGCTCTCGTTGTCCACCACGATCACCGGTCTACCGCGTCGCAGCTCCGCCACGGCGTCCGGAATACTCGCCAGACTCATCGTTCGCTCCTCACTGCGCTGGGCTCGGCGATCCTGTCCGCGCTGGGCTCGGCGATCCTGTCTGCGGTGCGGTCGGCGATCCTGTCCGCGCTGGGCTCGGCGATCCTGTCGAGCGCGAGCATCCGTTCGACATGCCGTGCGAGGATGTCGGTCTCGATGTTGACGCGATCGCCGACCGTCAGCGCGCCGAGAGTGGTCGCCGTCAAGGTCTCCGGAATGAGCGACACTTCGAACCACGCGTCATCCCTTCCATCCGAGACGGCGCTGACGGTCAGTGATACGCCATCCACCGCGATCGACCCCTTTCGTGCGACCAGGGGCGCGAGCTGGGGGTCGAGGCCGAATCGGACGAGCCGCCAGGCGCTGCCAGAGGTGATCGCGAGGACCGCGGCGGTTCCGTCGATGTGGCCCTGGACGATGTGTCCTCCGAGACGGTCTCCGAGCTGAGCCGCGCGCTCGAGGTTGACGCGCCGACCGGACTCCACGTCATCGAGGGTGCTCATCGCGAGCGTCTCAGCCATGACATCGGCGGTGAACGATTCCGGAGAGCTGCCGACGACGGTCAGACACACGCCGCTCACAGAGATCGAATCTCCGTGCCGGACACCTTCCACGACTTTCGGGCCGCGAACCGTGATCCTTGCAGCATCTGTGCCGAGGTCGACCGCTGTGACGGTGCCCGTTTCTTCGATAATCCCGGTGAACATGATGGTCAGTCCTCTTCTTCTTGCTGGGAGCTTTGTTTGTTCGCTGAGTCTTGCGCCGACCCGAGGCGCGGCGCTTCCAGGTGCGGATGGGCGATGACCAGCAGATCTGGGCCGAGACGCTCGACGTCGCTGATCGAGAGCCGGCGTTGTTCGCCGATCGAGTTCACGCCGATGTCGCCGATCGCGGTCCGCGGTCCGCCGATGAGGCTCGGCGCCAGGTAGATCAAGTATTCGTCGACGAGGCCGGCGGCCACGAATGAGCTGGCCAGCGTCGGACCGCCTTCGACTAACACGCGCCGGAAACCCCGTTGATGGAGTTCGCCGAGCGCCTCGCCGATGTCGTGCGTCTTCACCTGAACGACAGGCCGAGGATGCCGGAAGACGGCGGCATCGACGGGCAGATCCCGGCACCCGATGACCACGGGAACGGGTTGGCGTTCCAGAAGTTCCCCGGCATCGCCGCGTGCGGTCAGACTGGGGTCGTCCGAAATCACGGTTCCAGTGCCGACGACGATCGCGTCCGACGATTCGCGCTGTTCGTGGACTCTCTGACGCGCTGCTGTTCCGGTGATCCATTGGCTCGTTCCGTCTGCAGCGGCGACCCGGCCGTCCAACGTGCTGGCCCATTTGAGTGCGACGAACGGTCGGCCGAGTCGTGCGGCCACGAGCCAATCATCGAGCAGTTCGGTGATCTCGCCGGCCAGGAGACCCGCTTCAACCGAGACACCGGCGGCGCGCAGACGTTCGGATCCGCCGCCGGACAGGTGCCCGGGATCGGAGACTCCGTAGACCACGCGCGAGACGCCGGCCGCGATCAAAGCTTCGCTGCACGGGCCGGTGCGACCGATGTGGTTGCAGGGTTCAAGAGTCACGACCACGGTTGCGCCGGAGGCCGCTCCGGCGGGAAGTGAATTGAGGGCGACGATCTCCGCATGGGGAGTCCCCGCTCCGCGATGCCAGCCTTCAGCGATGATCGCGCCGTCAGCATCCAGGATCACGCAGCCGACGCGGGGATTCACGCCCTTCGCGGGTCCGCGAAGGGACAGTTCGAAGGCCCGGCGCATCGCCTGCTGGTCCCGCTCTGTCATCGCCCGTTCCGTTCTGCTGAACGAACTCCGGGGGTGCCGGGACTCCGGCCTGCGTCCGGTCGCGCACCGCTACCGGACGTACGTGCTGCCTCCCATCCGGACTGAGAGCGAATGCAGCTGTTGCTGTTTTCGCCCATAACCGTCGGTGCCGGAATTCCACCGGCTCAGCAACTCTCAGCCCTTTTCCGGACCGAGCGCCGCTCGCGGACTATAACCGCCGGTTCGGACTTTCACCGACCCCGGAGCACGTTTTCTTGTGTTTCACTGTAGCTCAACGCGGGGTGTGCTGCATTATTCCGCGTTCCCGGCCGCGGTGGGGGCGGCCCTTCG
>FSWU01000207.1_pt1 | contig 15331 bp, 13 predicted proteins | sample 1638061 | NCBI WGS metagenome assembly FSWU01 (sample SAMEA3914788, study PRJEB12502) | metagenome | biome: forest; material: soil | place: Canada | collected 2011-07-03 | depth 0.1 m
CCTTGACTTGAACCCTGTTGTGCCGAATAATTCATCACATGCTGAATAAGTCGGCTCCGACGACCGAAGCGGCTCCGGTGATCGAACTGAGAGGGCTGACGGTCAGACGTGGGCGACGCGACATCCTGCGCGATCTGGATCTCTCCATTCCGGCAGCAGAGGTCGTAGGACTCCTCGGACCGAGCGGCTGCGGAAAGTCGACTTTGATGCGTTCGATCGTCGGCGTGCAGAAAATCACTGCCGGCACGATCACGGTCCTCGGCCTCGGTGCGGGCACACCGTCTCTGCGACATCGCGTTGGTTACGTCACGCAATCGGCGAGCGTCTACGACGACCTCACGGTCGAGCAGAACATCGCGTATTTCAGCAGGATCATCGGGGCGCCTCCCGGCGACATCGAGCGTGTCATAACGACGACCGACCTCGTGCCGTACGCGCGGCAGCTCGTCGGCTCGCTGTCGGGCGGTCAGCGGAGCCGAGTCTCGTTGGCCGCCGCTCTGCTCGGATCGCCGGATCTGCTCGTGCTCGATGAACCGACCGTCGGCCTTGATCCCGTGCTGCGTGCGGACCTGTGGAGCATGTTCCGGAACCTCGCCGCAGACGGTACCGGCCTGCTGATCTCCAGCCATGTCATGGATGAGGCGACCCGGTGCGATCGCCTGCTCCTCATGCGCGATGGATCGATCCTCGCCGACCTGACGCCTGCCGAACTGCTCGAGAGCACAGGCACGACGAGCGCCGACGAAGCATTCCTGACCCTGATCGAACACGCCGCGGGCGCCGACGCCTCGAGCCTCGGTGAGGCGGGGAGACCGACGCACGCGAGGCGAAGAATCGGAACGCCATGAGCGTCGTCCGCTCAGTGGCCACCGCGGGCCGCGTCTTGACTCAAATCCGGCACGACCCACGCACCGTCGCGCTGCTTCTGGTCGTGCCGGCTCTTCTCGTGGGCCTGGTTGCCTGGATATTCGACCACACGCCGGTGTTCGATTCGATCGGACCAGCTATGCTCGCGCTCTTTCCCTTCATCGTCATGTTCCTGGTGACAAGCATCACCACTCTTCGCGAACGGCGATCCGGCACGCTCGAACGGCTGCTGTCGATGCCGCTGGGCAAGGCGGATTTCATCGTCGGCTACACGCTTGCGTTCGGGCTCCTGGCCGTCGTCCAAGCGGCAGTCACCGTCACCTTCGCGGTCTGGGTCTGCGGGCTGACGATCAAGGGCAGCATCTGGCTACTCCTCGCGATCGCGCTCGCGGATGCGATTCTCGGCACCGCGCTGGGACTTCTCGTCAGCGCATTCGCAAGAACCGAGTTCCAGGCAGTGCAGTTCATGCCTGCATTGGTCTTTCCGCAGATCCTGCTCGGCGGAATATTCCTCCCCCGTGACCAGCTCCCGGATACCTTGCGGGTCATCGGCGACTGGCTGCCTCTGTCGCACGCGATCAATGCGCTCGACGCGGTAGCGGCGGACAGCCAGGGAGCCGGCTACATCGGCGCCGAGCTCCTCATCATCGCGGCATACGCGGTGGGCGCGATCGTTCTCGGTGCCATCACGTTGCGACGAAGGACCGCGTGAAACCGGTCCGCCATCGTGGCCGATCTCCGCTGGCGCGGTAAACCTCCATGACGGAGATCAGTCTCCGAGCACGCGGGTCAGATACGGATTGCCGAAGACGCGAGCGGGATCGAGCCGATCTCGAATGGCGAGGAACTCGTCGAACTGCGGATAGACCTTCCGGAGCCCGTCCGCGTTCCGGTAGTGCATCTTGCCCCAGTGCGGCCGACCGTCGTGAGCCACCATGATCCGCTCGACCGCCCGGAAGTACTCTTCCGGATTCTCGCGGAAATACCGGTGAACGGCGATGTATCCGGTTTCCCGCCCGTGCGCCGTCGAGAGCAGGTTGTCATCTGCCGCAGCGGAACGCACCTCGATCGGGAACGATATCCGCCATCCTCGCTTCTCGATCAACGTGCGCACCTCACGCAGCGCATCCGGAACAGCCTCCCGCGGCAGCGCGTATTCCATTTCGCGGAAGCGGACGGCGCGGTCTGAGACGAACACCTTCGGCGAGTAGTCCGTGAAGCTCCGATTGCCGGTCAGCCGCTGGGCGAGCCTGCTGAAGGGCGGGATGGCGTTTGGAACGACGGTCCCCACCGCACAGACGCCCCGATAGAGTCCGTTGGCCAGCAATTCGTCCCCGACCCAGCGTTCGAGGCGGCCGAGCGGCTGCCGTCCGGCGTCGACGGACAGCCGCGTGTTCGTCTTCGTGAGTGCCGTCTCTGTGTGGGGAAACCAGTAGAACTCGAAATGGTCGGCCGTCGCGCTGCGCTCGAGATAGGAGCCGAGTGTCTCTTCGAGCGGCTCAGGGCGTTCGACGGCCTGGAGCACGAAAGACGGGACGCACTGGATGGTGACCTCGACCAGGACTCCCAGCGCGCCCAGCCCCACACGAACAGCCGGGAGGAGTTCGGAGTTCTCGTTCTCGTCGATCGTGAGGAGTTCGCCATCCGCGGTCGCCATGCGGACTCCGGTGATCTGGGTTGCGAGACCCCCGAATCGCCCGCCCGTTCCATGCGTTCCGGTGGACGTCGCACCGGAGATCGTCTGCCGGTCGATGTCGCCCATGTTCTGCAGCGCCAAATCGTATGGGCGAAGGAGTTCCGGTAGACGGAAAAGGCGAGTACCAGCGGCCAAGGTGACGCGCTGACGGTCCTCGTCCACAGCGATCACACCCTGGAGATCGGTCAGTTCGAGCATGACTCCCGGAGCGACCGCGATGCCCGTGAAGCTGTGCCCGGCGCCCACCGCCTTGATCCGATGTCCTTGGCGGACTCCCGCGCTGACGGCACGCTGAACGGCTTCGGCGCTTGCCGGGCGTTCCACCCGGACCGGTTTCACCTTCTCCGTTCTGCCCCAGTTCCGCCAGATCGCTCCGGTTGCCGTCACAGGAACGCCTTGCCCTCGCCCCGATAGGTCGGCAGTGCTGCGACGACACGACCCTGGTCGACGAGGTGGAACTCGTTCACGTGTTCGCTGAGTTCGCCTGACTTGGTGTGCCGGAACCACACGCGGTCGCCGGGACGGAGGATGCTCGCGGCGGCGCCGGTCACGGGCGTCTGCACCTCTCCCGCCATTTCCCTCGCGATCATCCGCAGACCTGTCGGCCAGGCGAGCTGCGGCAACCGATCTGCTCCGGCCGGTCCCGATGCGACCCAGCCACCACCGAGGATCGTGGCGGTGTCGGGCGACGGCTTGCGCACCACCGACAGGGCGAACGCTGCGGCCGGTGCCGGCTTGAAGCTCGCATAGTTGTCGAACAGGTGGCCGCCGAAGAGGCCGCTGCCTGCGGCGATCTCGGTGACGGAGGGGTCAGCTGCGGTGAACTCGAGGGAACCGGTACCTCCGCCGTTGACGAATTCGAGATCGGCGACGCTACGGACGGCCGCGACCGCGGCGGATCGACGCTCCAGGAGCTCCGCCTTCGAACTCTTCTGCATCCAGCGCAGTGTGGCGCCCCAAGCCGGGCGCCCGTTCGGCTTGTCTCCCTGTCCCGCGATCTGCGCCTCGTAACCCATCATCCCCACGAGAGCGAAGCCTTCTCGCGACGCGATCCTTTGAGCGAGGGCGCGTGCGTCCGAAGCGGTGTACACAGGGGAACGCCATACACCGACGTGGCCGAGGCCGGGCGCCTGCCACGACGAGTCGAGTTCGAGACACACTCGTAGCCTCTCGCGACGCGAAGGCGGCAGCACGGAATCGATCAGATCCAGCTGCGCGATCGAATCGATCATGAGCGTGACCCGCGCGGCGAGTTCGGGTGAAGTCGCGAGCGTGCGGATCGCAGCACGATCAGCGGTCGGATAGCCGACGACGACGTCCTCGATATCCGTCGCGAGCCAGAGGGCCTCGGGCAGAGTGTATGCGAGGACACCGTGATACCCCGGCAGCGCGAGGACCGCGTTCAATACGCTTCGCACCCGGATCGACTTCGAGGCGATCCGGATGGGCTTGCCCGCCGCACGTCGCAGCATGTCGTGGGTGTTGTACCGAAGCGCGTCCAGGTGCAGAGCGGCGAGGGGTGGGTCCAGCTGTTCCGTCGCGGCGGTCAGCATCGGCCAGTACCGCGCAGGCCGGGACCAGGTCCTCGCGCTTGGCACCGGCTTCACCGAGAGGTCGAAACCCCCTGGTGCAGCGCGATCTTCGACGATCAGGTCGGTCCTCGAGGTCGACTCTTCGTGAGCTGTCTGTCGTCGGGGCATCAGCGGACCGCCTTAACTCGGGAAACGGTGACCGCGCCCGCGAATGCGAACACGGCCGAGAGGACGAAGAGGCCGGCGAACCCGCCGAGAGCGGCGACGACCAGCGCGCCGGCCAGCGGGGCGATCGCCTGGGGAACGGCGGTGGCGATGTTCATGATCCCCAGGTCCTTGCCGCGGGATTCAGGATCCGGCAGGACTTGGGTTGCGAGGGCCTGGTCGACAGACATGAAAGCGCCGTATCCCAGTCCGAGCAGTGCGCCCGCGAACATGGCGACGGGCAGCGTCGGCACGAACGCGAGCAGGAGCGCAGCGACGCCTTGGATCGCCGACGACAGGAAGACGAACGCTTTCCGTCGCCCGAGCCGATCCGACATCCGACCGAAGACCAGGGACGCGATGACCACGAACGTCATGTAGATCAGGATCAGGATCAGGAGATCGTTCGAGGCGTCCGTCTCGTCGATGTGCAGCCCGAACTCCAGGAAATAGAGAAGCAGCCCGGTCCCGAGAGCATTGCCGATGTTGAGGAGGATGCGGCTGGTCAGCGTCCAGCCGAAGTCGGGGTGCGCCCGCGGGCTGATCCAGAGGCTCTGGATGACTCTCCGAGCGCTCATGGGCTCGCGTAGTTCTCGTGGCAGCACTGCGTCGGGCAGGAGGAGGAATGGGATCACCAGGATGAGCAACAGGATCGCGAGTGTGAGGTAGCCGAGGAACATGCCGGTGATCAGCACGGTGACCAGGGCGACGCCGAGGACGAGTCCGATCGCCTGAGGAGCGCTCAGCCAGCCGGAGACATAGCCCCGCTGGTTCACGGGGACCTGATCGCTGATGGTCGCCGTGAGGGCGGCGGCGAGTATGCAGAACCCGATCAGCGAGACGCACCAGAACACGCCGATACCGACGATGTCGTGCTGAAGGCCGAGCAGGACCAGTCCGACCGCGAAGACGAGGGCACCGGTGGCGATCCACGGGCGCCGCCGTCCGAACCTGCTGGTGGTGCGGTCCGAGATCGCGCCCGTCAAGGGGAAGGTGATCAGCGCGCAGACCCCTGATATCCCGGAGATGATGCCGAATGCGACAACATTGTCGATCCAGTAGGTCGTGTGCATCTGGTTCTGCACTTGTGCGGGCAGGAGGAACTGCATCGGAGCGAGTTGCGCCATCCAGATGCCGAGCCATGCGACTGCGAAGCAGGCGATCCAGCGGCTGGTCACCCGCCGGTCGGGTTCGGCGTAGACGGCAGGTGAAGCAGGCGTCGTCGTCATGCGTGGACCTCCGTGTCGTGGCGGACTGCGAGCAGCGACGCGATCGACTCCGCGGCGAACTCGATGACGGTCTCCGCCATCTCATCGTCTCTGTTCACGAGCCAGCCGAGGGTGAGCCCGTCGGTCAGGGCGACCAAGAGGGTCGCGACTTCGCGGACCGGCCGGTCCCACTCCACTCCGATGGCCTGCGTCGCTTGCGCGATGGCACGCTCGGCAAGGTCGTAGTAGCTCTCGTACTGTCTCCGGGCGACGGCCTCGAGTTCGCTGTTCCGCATGGCGTATTGCGTGAGCTCGAACATGGCCTTCTCACGTTCGGGATCGCGCCGGACGACTTCGAAGTAGGAGCGCAGCCCGGATCTCACCGCTTCGCGTATCGGATCATCCGATGAACCCATGTCGGGTAGTTCCATCAGCATCAGCTGGAGCGCGTCATCCTGCTCGCCGAGCACGAATGTCACGAGCTCGGCCATCAGCTCGTCTCGCGATTCGAAAGCGTAGTGGAAGCTCGCCAGCGACATTCCTGCTTCGGCGACGATGGCGCGGGTGGTCGCGGACGCAACGCCTTTCCGTGCGACCACGCGCAACGCCGCCTGGACGAGCGCGGCGCGCCGCTCGGCAGCCGGAATGCGCGTCATGACGCTGCCTGTCGGTCGCGGGGCACGCTGGGTATTGCGTTACCCGGTCTGGTTGTTTTCCGGCGGTGCACGATGCCCTCCCGCTCGTCGTCGAACGCGGAACGAAGTGGGACAATTGACCCACTGCGACAGTATGCACGAGTTTTCGGCGATGCGCACCCCTTGACGACGCTCTTTGCGCTCAGATCGTGATGTCGAGACCTGCCGTTCGCTGCGCGACGGAGGTTCCGAGTGTCACACGGTACGTTCCGGGCTCACTGATCCACCGGTGGTCGTCGACAGACCAGTACTGGAAGGACCGCTCTTCGATCGGGATGCGGGCAGTCACCGTCTGGCCGGCCTCGGCGTGAACGGCAGCGAATCCAACCAGCCAGACGACGGGCCTCTCGACCGCGGAATCACCGACCCGCGAGAGGTAGGCCTGGACCACCTGCTTGCCGGATCGCGTGCCGGTGTTGGTGACCGGAACCGTCAGTTCAGCAAGGCCCTCTCCGCCATCGACACGCTTCGCCTGGCCGATCGACCAATCGGTGTACCCGAGTCCGTGGCCGAACGGAATCGCCGGGTCCGGGCCACCAAGGGCAGCGCGGCGTTCCCATTCCCGGTATCCGACGTTCAAGCCCTCGCTGTAGAAGAGCTGACCGTCGGTGGGCTCGACCTGCCAGACGGGAACGGAGTCTTCCGAGGCCGCCCAGGTGGTGGGCATGCGCCCTCCCGGCTCACGATCGCCCGTCAGGACATCGGCGAGCGCGTTGCCCATCTCTTGCCCGGGGAACCAGGTGAGCAGCACCGCAGGGACATCGGTCAGCCACGGCATGACGACGGGTCCGCCGGAGTTGACGACGACGACCGTGCGAGGGTTGGCCTCGACGACTCTGCGCACCAGCTCGTCCTGACCCGCAGGAAGCCGGAGGCTCGGGCGGTCGAATCCCTCCGACTCGAGCTGATCCGTCGTGCCGACGACGACGATCGCGACGTCCGATTCCGCGGCCAGTGCGACCGCATGCTCCGCCTCTTCCTCGGCGCCGGCGAACGGCTCCTCGAAGCCGAGCGTGAACATGACGGCAGCGAATCCCGCCTGCAGTTGCGGCCGGTGCTGCAGGTGCAGTTCCACCGACTCGCCGGCGACCAGGGCGAGCGGGAACGATTGCTTGGGCGGGTTGAGGAACGCCATGAACGGGTCGGTCCCCTCGGGGAAGAAAAGCCCGTCGCTCTTGGTCTCGCCATCGATCTCGAACCGGAACACACCGAGGCCGGCGAAACCGACCGCGTACGTCCCGTCTTGCGGAGCAGTGAAGGTCGTCACGACATCCACGATTTCGGTGTCGCCGAGCAGTGCGTCGCCGAGCCAGGTGAGACGGCCGACCGAACGGTGCTCGTCCAGAATCGTCTCCCCTGCCGGCGACAGGAATCGCACACGCACGCCGGGAAGTCCCGTAACGGGATCCGTTGCAACCGTACCGTCGACGGGAATGAGCGACTCGGACGCTTTGACTCCGGTCGCATAACGCACCCGATCTGATCCGAACGCGTTCCGGATTCCGTCCAGAGGCGACACGACGTAGGTGGGGAACACCGTCGCCGACCCGCCGCCCTGACTGCGCGCGATGTGAGCATGCTGACCGATGACCGCGATCGTGGTCGCGTCCTCTCGCGGGACAGGGAGAAGCGCTCCCTCGTTCCGCACGAGCACCATTCCGTCGGCAGCGGCCTCACGAAGCAGTGCCGCCACGTCCTCCTCCGGCCATTCCTCAGCAGGCGCGGTCGCGGCCGGCACCCCTTCGAGTGCGCCCAGGCGGCCGGCGACGCGCAGGAGCCGCAGAACCTTCTCGTCGATCGCCTCCTCGGTCACCTGGCCGGCGCGCACGGCGTCCGTCAGGGCACCGCCCCAGACGCCATCGGGACCAGGCATCGCGAGATCCTGGCTCGCGTTTCCCGCTCCGACCGTGTCGCGCACACCCATCCAATCGGACACGACGACGCCGTCGAATCCCCACTCTTCCTTCAATGGCGCTCTCAAGAGCTGATTCTCGGTCATCGTCGTTCCGTCGACGGAGTTGTACGACGACATCACCAGCCAGGCGCCGCCCTCGGTCACCATGCGCTCGAATGGCGCGAGATACACCTCCCGCAGAGTGCGTTCGTCGACATCGACGTTGACCGTCATCCTGTCGGTTTCGCTGTCGTTCGCCACGAAATGTTTCGGCGTCGCGCCAACGCCACCAGACTGGACCCCCCGGACGTAGGCGGTTCCGATGACGCCGGACAGCCAGGGATCTTCGCTGTACGCCTCGAAATGCCGCCCGCCGCGGGGCGACCGCTGAATGTTGACCGTCGGGCCGAGTGCGACGCCCACTCCCTTGCGACGAGCCTCCGATGCGATCAGCTGACCGAGCCGGTAGACCCGCTCCAGGTCCCACGAAGCACTCAAGGCCGTCGGCGATGGGAGGTTCGCCGAAGTGTCGCGCTCATCCCACGTCTGGCCCCGGATACCCGACGGCCCGTCCGATACGACGATCGTCTCCAGCCCGATAGAGGGCTCCTCGTGCAGCGTCCAGAAGGAGGCGCCCGTCAAGAGCCGGACCTTCTGTTCGAGACTGAGAGATCGCAGCTTCGAGCGGAGGAGCTCCTCATCGAGACTCGCCGTCTCGGCCCCGGTAGAGGTGAGTGTCATGGTGGAACCTGTGCTTTCCCCCGGGATGACCGGGATTCTTGCTTGTGTGGAACGTTAGTTGCTCACTTGACCGACTTGATCGGCAGAACGGCGAATGCGCCGGCGAGGGCGATCACGACGCCGATCGGGAACAGCGCGGCGTAGCCGCCGAACGAGACGACGATGAGGCCTGCGAGAGCTGGGCCGATGGTCTGAGGAAGGGTCGCAGCGATATTGAGAACGCCGAGATCTTTCGCGAAGTCCTCCTTCGACGGGAGCACTTCGCTCATCAGCGCGGTGTCGACGGCCTGGTACGACCCGAATCCGAAACCGACGATCAGGGAGTAGATCATCATCCCCGTGATGGTTGGCATCAACCACGGAACGACGAGGGCGATCGCCATCAGGACACCCGCGAAGACCGCGACGATCCGCCGCTTGCCCAGTCGGTCCGAGAGCGGTCCTGCGACCATCGTCGAGATGATGATGCCCACCAGGCTGATGATGCTCAGCACGGGCACGTATGCGTCGGCACGTCCCTTGAGCCCGATGTAGTCCTGCAGGATGTACAGCTGGTATCCGCTGACCAGGAAATATCCGACGTAGAGGAGCAGCCGGCCGGTGAATCCCCAGGCGAAGTCTGGGTGCTTGCGCGGGCTCACCCAGAACGTCTTCACGAACGCGCGCAGGTCGAATCTCTCGCGCGGTTCCGCCTTGTTCGAACGGTCCGGGTTGAACACGACGAAGAGGACGATCACGATGAGCGCGAAACCGGCGAAGACCGCGTAGCCTCTCGGGATCGCGTGGACGAATTGCACGGCCACGACGGAACCGCCGAGCGAGCCGAGCATCAGGCCGACACCCGCGAACGAGGAGAACTTGCCCCGCGCGCTGTGCGGGACGCGATCGGGCAGGACCGCGCTCAACGGTCCCTGCGCGAAGTTATAGGCGACCTGGATGATGATCCACACGATCGCGATCTGAACGATGGTGTTCGCCGAGCCCAATCCGACAAGGGCGAGTCCGCCGATCAGGACGCCGGCCACCATCCAGGGCGCGCGGCGGCCGAAACGGCTCCGGGTCCGGTCGGAGACCATACCCGCGATGGGCTGGGCGATCATCGCAGCGAATGCGCCGAGCGTCGAGACGATCGCCAGATTGAGCGCCTTCTGGCCCGGGTCGATGTTCTGAACCTGTGTCGCGAGCAGAAGGCCCGGCACGGCGCCCCAAATGGCGAAGATCCCGATGTTCGCGACGAACATGGAGATCATCAGCCTCAGAAGCCTGCCTCGCACTTTGACGTTCTTGTCGTCGAGTCCGTTCTTGTCGTCGAGTCCGTTGCCGCTTGCGGCACCCGGACGGATGCCGCTTTCCACGGGCGGGACGCTCGGGGTCGTTCCGACGAGCGGTGTGGCCGTTGCGGCTTCGGCGAAAGATCGATTCGGGCTCAACCCCGACGTATCTGACGGTCCGGATGACTGCGTTGTCATGTTTCAAAGTCCTTCCAGTGCGGCTCCAGCGCCTGCTAACTCGCGTAACCATACGTGACGCGAAAGCCGAGCACAAGTCGTCTTTGGAAATTGATTACACGCGTTACCTCTCCCGGGCGGCGGAAGGCAGTCGCACCGGTGTCTGCCGGTCCGACCGGGTTCACCCGCCTAGAATTGATCCACGATGTTCACTCCCCAGGTCGTCAAGGCACCGACGAGTACCGATGTCGCCCTTGCGGCAGGAGTCTCGCGCGCGACCGTGTCGTTCGTGCTCAACGACAAGCCGAATTCCCGTGTCTCCGAAGACACACGCCACCGGGTACTCGAGGCCGCCCGCCTGCTCGGATACTCACCGAACACGGCGGCGCGTTCGCTCGCGACCGGCGAAGCGGCGGCCGGGATGCTCGCCCCGATTCCCCGTCGCGACTACGGCGGCAACCTCCGGCGCTCGTTCGAGTTGCTGCTCAGGGACGAGGCCGACGACGGGACGGATACCATCCGCCACAGCGGGGCGGAAGTCTCGGGCGCAGAGGCGGCCCAGGCCTGGGCCAAGTACCGGCCGGAGTGCGTTCTCGCCGAAAGCGAGCAGTGCGACCCTTTCGCGACGGAAGTGCTTCGTCTGGCCGGCGTGAAGGCCCTCGTCGTATACGGGGACCAGCCGGTGGAGTACGCGCCCTCGCTCGCGATTCCGCAAGAGGCATTCGGTTCGCTTGCCGCGGCCCACCTGACGGCTCTCGGTCATCGCCGACTCTGCTACCTGGCGCCGACCGAGCCACGATCCCTCGTGACCGCCGACTGGCGCCGCGGCGGAGCGGAATCGGTCGCGCGGCAGTCGGGAGCCATTTTCGAGGTGGTCTCGGCCGGCGCAGACCACAGCTCATTGCGCGACTGGGCGCACTCCTGGCGGTACTCGCCACATGCGCCGACAGGCATCATCGCATACGACGATCGGCATGCGACCGCCGCGATCCGGGCCCTCGCCGATGCAGGAGTCCGGGTTCCGGACGAAGTGTCGGTGATCGGTGCGGACGGCGACGCCGTCGGAAGAAACTTCCTGCCGCGTGTGACGACGGTCGCCTTCCCCTCGGACCGTCTCGCCTCGTCGCTCGCGGACGCTTTTGCGGCGATGCGGAACCTGACGCGCGTCGACAGGATCGCCGTCCCCGCGCTCTCCGTGGTCAGCCGGGAATCGACTGCACCGCCTGCCGCGGCCGCGGGCTGAAGACCGTCAGCTCAGGTCTCGAAGCCCGCCTGACCGTCGCCGGACGGCAAATGGATCCGGAACGTCGTTCGTCCGGGAGCACTGTCGACGACCACGGTTCCACCGTGCGTCTGAACCACCGCCTCGACGATCGCGAGTCCGAGTCCGGTGCTGCCGGACCCCCGAGAGCGAGACACGTCACCGCGCACGAACCGTTCGAAGAGTGCCGGCCTGAGCTCTGCGGGGATGCCCGGTCCGTCGTCGCCGATCACGATCGTCGCGGACCCGTCGGGTTCGCGTTCGATCGAGGCTGACACCCGGGTGCCTGCCGGAGTGTGGACGTGAGCATTCGCAAGCAGGTTCACGAGCATACGGCGGAGCTGAGCCTCGTCGCCGGCGATTACGAGCGGCTCCTCTGGCAACTCGAGAATCCATCCGTGATCGGGGGCGGCTGCTTGCGCGTCCGACACCGTCTCGGCGAGCAGCCGGGACAGATCGACGTCGGCCTGCTCGCGTTTGGGCTCCGAGTCCAGGCGTGCAAGGAGAAGGAGCTCTTCGACCAGCAACGACATCCGGACGCTCTCCGATTCGATGCGCTCGATGTTCCGCCGGAGACCGTCCGGAATATCGGGGTACTCGCGGCGCGAGAGTTCCGCGTACGCCCGCACCGTCGACAGCGGTGTCCTCAACTCATGGCTGGCATCCGCGACGAACGTCCGCATCTTCGACTCCGCGCCGCGCCGCGCGCGAAGCGCTGCAGACACATTGCCGAGGAGGCGGTTCAGAGCGAGACCCACCTGGCCCACCTCGCTCGCGGACCCGATGTCGACGGCCTGCACGCGCATCGAGGCGGGCACGTCGTCTCGATCGAGATCGAGTTCGGTGACGGCGGATGCCGTCCCTGCCACACGACGGAGCGGCCTCAGCGTGCGCTGCACCGTGAAGGCGGCAGCAAGCGCCGCGACGAGGAGACCGCCGAGGGTGACGATCAGGACCACAAGGACCAGCCGTTCCGTGATGGAGTTGACCGACGCGAGAGGCAGACCGGTGATCACGGTGGTCTTGTCCGGAAGACGGGTGGCCACCAGCCGGTATACGCCGAGACCAGAACCGAGGTCTCGTGTCGTCGGCTTTCCGTCGGTCGAGACAGACCGCAAAGCTGCTTGCGACGCGGCGCTCAGAGTGTGCCGGGTTCCGTTGGCATCGACGAAACCGTTCACCGCGAAGCGGCCGTTCACGACGACGGCAACAACCGTATTCGGTGATTGTCCTGGCGCGCCGATGAAATCGTGTCCCGGCGAAGACGAGGACGGCGACGGTGTCGGCGCGGACGTCGGCGACGGTGTCGGCGCGGACGTCGGCGACGGCGACGGTGTGGACGTCGGTGTCTCCGGATCCGCCGGCAACCCTCCGAGTTGACCGTGCGTGCCCACCAACGGCGGAAGCTTGCCCTTCGTGTCCAGTGACCGCTGGGACGCGACGCTCAGACGCGAGTCGAGCTGGGAGACGAGGTAGCCGTGAAGGGACACGATCGTGACCGTTCCGATCACGATGCTCGTCGCCGCTATCAGGACGGCCATGATGCCGACGAGCCTCCACCGCAGCGTGCGAGGACGACGCACGGCGACCCTCATTCCGGTTCTTCCGCCGAGGCCGGCTTGAGGATGTAGCCGGCCCCCCGCACCGTGTGGATGACCGGATCTCCTGGCCCGTCGAGCTTTCGCCGCAGATAGGACACATACATCTCGACCAGATTAGACGTGGCGCCGAAGTCGTAGCCCCAGACAGCCGCAAGAATCTCACCCTTGGCGATCACGCGTCGCGGGTTCCGTACGAAGAAACGCAGCAGTTCGAATTCGGTCGCGGTCAGATCGAGGCGCTCTCCGTTTCGCAGCACCTCGCGTGACTCCTCGTCGATGTCGAGGTCGCCGATGTGAAGTCCTCTGGCCCCGTCCGTCGATCCGACGCGTGAGGAGGTGCGCGCCAGCGCGCGCCCCCGGGCAACCAGTTCTTCGATGCTGAACGGCTTGGTCACGTAGTCGTCTCCGCCGGCTCTAAGTCCCGCGATCCGGTCGGATTGAGCATCGCGCGCCGTGAGAAAGAGCACTCGCGTCTCTTCGCGCGCCGCACGGACCCGGGCGAGCACCTCCAGCCCGTCGATGTCGGGGAGCATGATGTCGAGAACGATGATGTCCGGCTGAAAATCACGAGCCTGGATGGCCACGTCACGGCCCCTGGTGGCAATCCGCGTCTGCCACCCGTCCGACTCGAACGCCATCGCCACGGCCTCGGCCAGCAGGATCTCGTCGTCGACGACGAGAACCCGCAACGGGCTTCCATCGGCTCTGCCCTGATCGGGCGACGGTGCTGCCGCGGACTGCGGAATCGAATCGGATATCACGCGTCCAGTATCGCGGGCTACTGTGATCATTCCTGTGGCTTAGCTATGAATCAGCGAAGAGCTTACTTGCACCGATCGTCAAGACACGTCATCATGTGATTCCGATGCGCACACTCAACACGGTCCTGCAGCACGACAACGTTGCCGTCCGCTTGCTGCGCGGGATTTTCGGACTGACGAGCCTGGTCACCGTCGGAGTAAACGTCTACCTTCAGGTCGATCGCTATGGCTCGACCGATCTCGGCAATTATTTCAGCTACTTCACGATCCAGAGCAACATCATCATCGCCGTGATCCTGATCGTCGGCGCAACACGGCCGAGGTCGTCTCTCCCTGACTGGTGGGATGATCTGCGCGGAGCCGCGGCCCTCTACATCGGCGTGACCGGCATCGTGTTCGCGCTTTTCCTGTCGAACCTGTCAGCAGAAGTCGGAACCAGTGATCAGTGGGTGAATTGGGTCTTGCACGACCTGACACCCGTGGTCGGCGTCCTCGACTGGCTGCTCATCCGTTCTCAAGGGCGCGCACGTCGTCTCCGCTTCGTCTGGTGGCTCGTCTATCCGGTCGTGTACCTCGTCTTCACTCTTGCACGCGGTCGTCTCGTCGGCTGGTATCCGTATCCGTTCATCGACCCGACCCTGCCGGGTGGCTACTCTCGTCTGATCGGCAGCACGGGGTTGGTCGTGATCGTGATCGTTCTGGTGGCGCTGATCATCGACATTCTGGGCCGTCTTCGGGACCGCCTCGGACCCCGCGACCGCGCCGGATCCGAACCGCTTCGAATCGGATCGTAGAAGATCAGTCACCGCAAGGAGGCTCCACTGTGAGTCCCGGGGCTACCGTCACGTTCAAGGTCCAGCACAAGGGCGTTGCCGATCCTTCGTCACTGCTGGGGCCGGAAGTGCCGTCGCCGCGTGGTTTCTGAGGAGCGCATCCCGAGAGATCCGTTGTTGAGGTCTTCTCCCCCGATCGAGGCCCGCGTAAAGTCCTGATCACGGGTCGGCCGACGCGCGATCCGGTCGGGACGACGGAGAGGGAGATTCGACGTGAACGCCAGAACTTACGACGATGACGACAGTCCGGACGACCTGGGCGAGAACGAATTCGCGGGAGACGATACCTACGTGGACGACGAGCTGCCGGTCCTCGATGACGATGAGACGGATCTCGAAGAGAACGACTTCCGCGGCGACGACACGTACGTGGCGGGCGTGCTGGACGACGAGGACGATGACTTCGACGACGAGGACTACGAAGAGGATTGATGCCCGGACAACGACACCGCCGAGCTATATCGGGTGCCGGGTCCGGACCATTCACGACGATTATGCCTTCGGCAGAATCGCCGGAGTCTGATGCGTGTCCCTGAGGTCGCTCGTAGGCTGGTAGCAAGTCCTGAGAAACGAGGTTCGCGATGTTGCTC
>FSWU01000458.1_pt1 | contig 15075 bp, 16 predicted proteins | sample 1638061 | NCBI WGS metagenome assembly FSWU01 (sample SAMEA3914788, study PRJEB12502) | metagenome | biome: forest; material: soil | place: Canada | collected 2011-07-03 | depth 0.1 m
GGGGCGAGTACGGCGCGCAGAATGGGTGAAATTCGTGGCGATGCGCGTAGGCGACGGTCCGCCGTCATGATCCCGCTCGTACGGTCTTATCGTCGGGTTGGTCCTGGTACCTGTTGCGCTACGTTCCGGCACGGGTGAGTGCTGGATCCTCGTGGGACTGTTCGGTTTGCTATTTGTCTCCGGAATGGTCTATTTCGCTATCCTGCGCGCATTCACACGGGATCCCCGTGGCTAATGGCATGCTTCTCCGTGAGCGGTAGGACGCAGCACCTACTGCTATATCTCTCTCTCTACGGACAGGTCGCCGTCGGACTGGTGAATCCATCAGGCACATTGGCCGATGCTCACAGTTTGGTGTCTTTTCTGAACACTTCATGTAGGGCCAGTGCCAGACGGATCAAAGCGCATATGAGGAACACCGCGGCGACGCCCGCGCCGCCTACCCAACCGGGGACCGGAAGCGTTTCGCCCACAACGAAGGTTGCCGTGCCGACCACGGCAGCGACAATGATCAGCGCGAGATTCCACCTACGAAATCGACGGCTGGGTTTTAGCTCACTCTCCATCAGCCACGCCTTCTATTGAGGTGCCGAAAATAGAAAACCGACGCCACCCGCCGAGGTTCACGACAATTCCAACGCTAAGGGATGCCCAGTTTGTCGGTATCGGAGCGGCAACCAGGTGCGTGATCGCAGAGACCACCGAGAGGAGGCCCAAGACAATGGCGATCGCTGGAACGATCGCTCGGCCGGCCCTATCAGACTGTGTCGATGCGTCCGGAAGTCATTAGTGCGCCACATTGTTGCTAACACAAGTGTCCGTCACGTTGGAGGAAGTAGTGACGCATTAGCAAAAGGCCAACGGGGCCGCCCACTAACAAGATGCCCGAGAGTGTCGGGATCGCCCAGGCGACAGCGCTACCGGTGGACAGTGCCCAGGGGGTCACGAATACGAGTCCGAAGGCGCCAATAGCCGCGCTTACGATTGGGGCGATGACTCGTTGGTAGAAGTTCGTGGCCCTGAACGGGTCGCTTGCTTGCTTGGCTGGCTGGGAGCGACGCTCCCGCCCACCTACCACCGCAATCATTAGCATGCCCCCGATGAGGGGAACGAAACCGACGAAAAAAACCCCAGAGGTGCGTGAATGATGACCCGGGCGATCATCAAAGCGAAGCCAAGAATCACCAAGACCAGCCCGAGGATCTTCAGCCGCATGCTTCGCCTCCTTCGGTCCGTGGTCGACTTCTCGCTAAAGTACGCCGCTTCGAGCGCCAAGAGTGATATCGCGTCTGTTCTGATCCAGAAAGCAAGCTCGTTGAACCTATCGTCGCTTCTTCGCCTCTGCGAACCGCCCGCGCGCTTTCAAACGAGCTGCTGAGTTCGTCTAGAGGAAGGTCTGCGTATGGGGACATAGACAGGACGCCGCCCAAAATGAAATAGGTTTGTCGCGCGGATATGGTTCGTCCTGGGAAAGTGACCGTAAGGGTGATGTCGCCTCGCGTCACGACGATAACGAGTGCCCGGGTCGTCGATTTGGGCGCGCAACCAATTGCGTGATCGCAGAGATCTCCGAGACTGATGAGCGCATCACTGGACCTCACAACAGCGTGAAAATCAAGCCGCGTCCAACAACGCTGAGTCGCTGAATCGACTTCTCACATCGGGCTCAGAAGCCGGTAGGTCTGAGGAGTGATGAGTTGAGCTCCTCACGGTGAAGCAAGAGGCCCGGAATCTCAATGATTCCGGGCCTCTGTTGGTTGCGGGGGCAGGATTTGAACCTACGACCTCTGGGTTATGAGCCCAGCGAGCTACCGAACTGCTCCACCCCGCGGCACGAAAATCTAGCCTAGCACGACCTCCGAGACGCGGCGAATCGAACGCCCGATCCACCTTGCCGATCGTATGATTTTGCCGACGCGCGTTACCGGCGAGCGCCGTAGAGTTGCACGAAAGTACGGACGTAGGGTTGCACGAAACCACGAACGAGGAGCGAACGAATTGGCGCAAGGCGGGCTCGACGGTACTGGCGGGATCGGCGTCGCGGTCGCGCAATTCGCGCCGGGCTCCGATGAGGCATCCAACCTTGCCGCTATCCGGCGGCTGGCTGAAACAGCCTCAAGTCGAGGTGCGCGGATCGTCGTGTTTCCGGAGTATTCATCGTTCTTCGCTGATCCGTTGGGGGAGTCCTTCGTACACGCATCCCAACCGCTTGAGGGCAGTTTCGTATCATCCCTTTCCGCGTTGGCCGATGAGCTGAACCTCTTCGTCGTCGCAGGTCTGGTCGAGACCGCGCCGATGGGCGGCAAATTCCAGAACACCCTCGTCGCCGTCGGCCCCGACGTAGGACTCGTCGCCACATACCGCAAACAGCATTTGTATGACGCGTTCGGATCGAAAGAGTCGGACTGGGTCGCTGCCGGTTCTCTGGACGATCCGGAGACGTTCATTGTGGACGGCGTCACGGTCGGCATGCAGACGTGTTACGACATCCGATTCCCGGAGGTGACGCGACGCGTCGTCGATGCCGGCGCCGAGCTGGTGTTGGTTCCGTCGGAGTGGGTTCGCGGACCCTTGAAGGAACATCACTGGCGGACGCTTCTCACGGCCCGTGCCATCGAGAACACGGTGTACGTCGCGGCAGCCGACCACGTGTTTCCGAGCGGTATCGCGCTCAGCATGATCGTCGATCCGATGGGCGTGGCCATTGCAGAGGCAGGGGAACGCGAAGGCTTGGCAATCGGTTGGATCGAGTCGGATCGCGTTGACCAGGTGCGACGGACGAATCCTGCTCTCGAGTTGAGGCGCTATCGAGTCGTGCCAGACTGAGGCGGTTCTTCGTGCCGGGCTCAGGCGGTTCTTCGTGCCGGGCTGAGTCCGATCGGTCATTCAGAACTGAAACTGTTCACCGACCGAGACCGTTTATGGGTGCGGGAGCGGACGAGCGAGCCGCGTGAGCCCCGCTACGGCCCGTTCGAGGACATCCGCCTGCTTACAGAAGGTGAAGCGGACGAGTGTCGCGTAATCGACTTTGTGCTCGGGAAAACAGAAAGCGGAAATCGGGACTGCGACGACACCAGCCAACTCGGGGAGGAGCTGACAGAAATCTGCCGCATCCCTGACACCGAGCGGCGCAGCATCGGCGACGATGAAGAAGGTCCCAGACGGCCTGAACACCTCGAATCCGACAGCTTTGAGGCCGCCGATCAGGAGGTCCCGTTTGGCCTGCAGCACGTCAGCGATCCCGGTGAAGTAGTCGTCCGGCAGCTCGAGGCCGCGCGCGATCGCGGGCTGGAACGGCGCCCCGTTCACGTAGGTCAGGAACTGTTTGACCGCGAGGATCGGTCTCACCAAGGATTCTTTCGCCGTCACCCAGCCGATCTTCCAGCCGGTCGTGTTGAATGTCTTGCCGCCCGAGGAGACGGTGATGGTACGTTCGCTGGCGCCTGGAAGGGCGGCGATCGGTGTGTGACGGACACCGAAAGTGAGGTGTTCGTACACCTCGTCCGTGACGATCAGAGCATCGTGGCGTTCGGCCAGGTCGACGATGCGACGAAGGAGTTCCACGTCGAAGACACTGCCCGTCGGATTGTGCGGATCGTTGACGAGGATCAGTCTGGTTCGATCCGTTATGACGAGCTCGAGGTCGTCCGGGTCCGGCTGGAAGCTCGGCGGGTGAAGCTGAACGGTCCGGTGGATGCCCCCGGCGAGTGCGATCAGTGCGCCGTAAGCGTCGTAGAACGGTTCGAACGTGACGACTTCGTCGCCCGGTCGGACGAACGCGAGGATGGTGGCCGCGATCGCCTCTGTCGCTCCCGCGGTGACGAGGACCTCAGTGTCCGGATCGACGTGCAGGCCGTAGAAGCGCTGTTGGTGACGCGCGATCGCCTCCCTCAACTCGGCGACGCCCATGCCGGGCGGATACTGATTGTCTCCACGACGGATCGCTGCGACGGCCTCGTCGAGAACCTCAACTGGGCCGTCCTCATCAGGGAATCCTTGACCGAGGTTGATGGCTCCCGTTCGCGCCGCCAGGGCACTCATCTCCGCGAAGACGGTGGAGCGGATCGTGCCGTCGGAGCCGAGGAGTTGGGCACCGCTGGCCGCGCGCTTCCAGGGCGTATCGTTGCTCACACGCTCTCCTTTCGTCGCTGAAATCAACCTACGGCATCGAGCACTTCTGGCTCGCGAGTCGGCCCCATCGGGAGGTTCCGATGTTCACTGTGAGCCGGAAGGCAGCCCACAGTGCTCGCAAATAGAATGTTCAGGTTAGAGGCGGATGCTGTGAAGGCCTGGAAGGAGCAGCACCATGACCGACACCCCCAACGACTCCGCGGACAAGCGCGAGCCGGCCGAGGCGACGCCGGGAGCGGACAACGTTTCGCCCGCTGTCGCTCCGCAGGATGCGACCGGATCATCGTCCGAATCGCAGCCCGACGAGAAGACCGGAACCGCTGAATCGGCGGCCTCGGGGCAGCCCGTCAACGAACCTGCCCAGTCCGAGCGTGAGACCTCGGAGCAGCCGACGGTCCCGCAGCCGAGTGTGCCATCGGCGGACCAGCAGCCGACTGTGCCGCAGCCCCCATACGTAGCACCGCAGCACTACGCGAACCAGCAGCCTTATGGCGCTCCATATCCTCAGCAACCGTATGCCGGAACGGCTCCTTACGGTGCTGCACAACAGGGCTATGGTCCGGCACAGGTTTCCGGTGCAGCACAAGCTACCCAGCCCGACTACGGGAACGGCTCATTCGGTAAGCCAGCTGACTCTGGCGACGCGAGTTCAACGGAGAAGCGCGAGAAGAAGGGCAACCGGACCGGCGCGGTCGTCGGTGCGCTCATAGCTGCGCTCATCATCGGCGGAATCGCCGGCGGGGGTGTGGCGGGAGCCGTCTACGCCTCTCAGGGCGGTTCGAGTAACGCGAGCTCGTCCGCCGGACCTCAGAACATCACGGTCAACCAGCCGGACAATGCCACAGTCGTGACGGCCGTGGCCGCGAAGGCCTCACCGAGCGTCGTGACGATAAATGTCAATGCGAGTAACGAGGCCGGCACGGGTTCAGGGATCATCCTCGATTCGAGCGGCTACGTCTTGACCAACACCCACGTCGTCACTCTTGACGGCGACACGTCCAATGTGACCATCCAGGTGCAAGACAACAACGGGAAGCTTTACACGGCGAAGGTCGTCGGAACCGACCCGATTCTCGATCTTGCAGTGATCAAACTCCAGGACGCGAGCGGGTTGACGCCCCTGACTTTCGCGGACTCGAGCAAGCTGAACGTCGGTGACACCGCAATCGCGATCGGTGCGCCGCTCGGCTTGTCGGGGACCGTGACCAATGGGATCGTCAGCGCCTTGAACCGGAGCATCAGCATCGCGTCGTCTGCCGCTCCGAGCGGGGGCGATCAGTCCGAGCAGAACGGTCAGAGCCCCTTCAACCTGTGGAACTTCGACAACGGTCAGGGGGATTCGGGCGGCAGCTCTTCCAGCGCGACCAGCACGATCTCGCTTCCCGTGATCCAGACGGATGCAGCTATCAACCCTGGGAACTCGGGCGGACCGCTGTTGAATGACAAGGGCCAGGTCATGGGTGTGAATGTTGCGATCGCAAGCGCGAGCAGCTCGACTTCCAGTGACGCGCAGAGCGGCAGCATCGGGGTTGGATTCGCGATTCCAGCGGATGTCGCCCAGCGTGTGGCGAACGAGATCATCCAGAACGGTAAAGCGACCAGCGGTCTGCTCGGAGCGACGGTGAGCGATGAGTCGTCGAGTTCGAGTGCGACGACTGTCGGCGCGTTGATCAAGTCCGTCGTCAGCGGAGACGCTGCCGCGAAGGCCGGTCTTCAGGGCGGGGATATCGTCACCAACTTCAACGGGATCCCGATCACGAGTGCGACCGACCTGACAGCTCAGGTGCGCGCGCTGGCGGGAGGCTCGTCCGCGAGTCTGACGTATGTCCGGAGTGGCTCGTCGCACACAACGACAGTCACATTGGGAACTCTTCCGCAGTAATCAAGCGGATCGGCGGCGGCCGCTCGAGCATGGACCAGGTTCGGGCGGCCGTCTTGCGCAGTTCAGCGGCCTTGTACAGACGGCTGATATGCTCAACCGATTCGAAAACGCGAGTGGAGTAGATGGCGCACGAGGAAACCGGCGGAGACCTTCCGGGTGTCTCCTATGTGATGCCGGTCCTGAATGAAGTCAGTCACGTTCGGGCCGCGGTGGACAGTCTTCTCGCTCAGGACTATGAGGGACCTTTCGAGGTCACGCTCGCACTCGGTCCGAGCATCGATGGCACGACAGAACTTGTCGAAGAGCTGTCGGCAGCCGATCCTCGCATCCGGGCGATTGAGAACGAGATCGGCTCGACGCCGTCTGGGCTGAATATCGCGATCCGTGACTCGAAGTTTCCCGTCGTCGTCCGCGTGGACGCTCACTCGGTCTTGCCTCCGCACTATACGAGAGTCGCCGTCGAGACCCTCCTGGCGACCGGAGCCGACAACGTCGGCGGCCTCATGGATGCCCAGGGCGTGACGCCGTTCGAGAAGGCGGTCGCTCGCGCCTACGGAAGCAGGGTCGGCCTTGGTGGCACCCCTCTGCATGTCGGAGGTCAAGAGGGGCCCGCCGAGACGGTCTACCTCGGCGTGTTTCAGCGCCAGCGACTGTTCGATGTCGGACTGTTCGATGAGGACATCAAACGCGGACAGGACTGGGAACTCAACAGGCGGCTCCGAGCGACCGGCGGAACCGTTTGGTTCACACCGCGCCTGACGGTGACGTACCGGCCCCGGGAGAACCTGGGCCGGCTGTCTCGTCAGTTCGTCTCGACTGGGATTTGGCGAGGCGAATTGGCGCGCCGCTTTCCCAGCGCGAACGGTGTGCGCTATTTCGTTCCTCCGGCAATGGTGCTGGCCGTCGCCGTCGGCGTGATTCTCGGCATCATCGGGGTCGTCCAAGGAATCGTCGGTGAGCCCGCATGGCTTGCGTTGGCGTTGGTCGTTCCAGCGTTTTACGTCTTGTTCGTGATCTTTTCCGCCCTCAGCGTCGCGGGGCTCAAGGAACCACGCACATTCGGTTGGTTTCTCATAGTCTTGCCGTGCATACATTTCTGCTGGGGGATCGGTTTCGTACTCGGGTTCCTCAAGCTCACGCGCAACATCACCGCACACACGGGAAGGTGACGATGTCGAACGAGCCGCCTTTGGCGCATCGTCCGGTCGGCCCGGGGTCTGGCGACGCACAACATCCCGCCAAGCCCCGGTCCATCGCCGAGCTTCGGGCGGTGGCACAACCTCCGGAGGTGCGGGGCCGGCGCAATGCGGAACACTGGACGGCCTCACTGTACCTTCGCAGATTCTCGCCCTATCTGACGTGGTTGCTGCTGCGAACTCGTATCTCGGCGAACGGCGTCACGGGGCTCATGATTCTCGCGGGCTGGTGCACGGCGGCTGCGTTGCTCATCCCGGGAATCTGGGGACCGCTTGTCGCCCTCGTCCTCGGTCAGGTTCAGATGCTCATCGACTGCTGCGACGGCGAGGTTGCGCGCTGGCGTGGCACGTCGTCTCCGGCCGGCGTGTTCCTCGACAAGGTCGGTCACTACACCACGGAGGCTTTGATCCCGATCGTGCTCGGTATCAGAGCTGCCACGCTCCCGTTCCCTGTGCCGGACGGGTACTTGTGGACGACGCTTGGCACGCTGCTTGCCCTGATCATCCTGTTCAACAAAGCACTTAACGACATGGTCCACGTTGCGCGCGCGAATGCCGGCCTTTCGAAGCTCGCAGACACTCACGGCGAGTCGGCACCGCGGCCGGGTCTCGTCGCCAAGTTGCGTCGGGTTGCACGTTTTGTGCCCTTTCATCGTCTTTACCATTCGGTCGAGTTGACGATCATTACCTTGGCGATGTCGTTGGTCGGTCTGGCGATCGGTGAGGTGCATGCGAGCCGAATCCTCGTTGCAGTCCTGGTTCCGCTGTCGCTTCTAGCGGTGATCGGGCATTTCGTGGCCATCGTGACGTCGAATCGTGTCCGCACGTGAACTGATCGCACCGCGGATCGGTGTCGTGGTGCTGACGCAAGGGAAGCGACCGGACGATCTGCGGCGTGCGCTCGATAGCGTGCGCGCTCAGCAGGGCGTGCAGCTCGACGTTGTCGTTGTGGGCAACGGTTGGGAGCCGGCCGGAGCGGTCGGTGACACGAGTAACACGCCGCTGATTCCGGCGGGAATCCGGACACTTGCGCTACCGGAGAACCTCGGCATTCCCGCTGGACGGAACGCTGGCGTTTCGCTCGTTTCAGGTGACTTCCTCTTCTTCCTCGATGACGATGCAAGCGTTCCTTCACCAACATTTTTGGCGGATGCGTGCGCTGTCATCCGCGCCGACCCGACGATCGGCCTCATCCAGCCGCGAGTTCTCGACCCGACCGGCCTCGCCTCGCCTCGGCGGTGGACCCCTCGTATTCGCAAGGCGAGCGCCGAGGACTCGGGAAACGTGTTCTCCGTGTGGGAGGGCGCTGTGGTGCTCCCTCGTGAAGTATTCGAACGCGCGGGCGGCTGGGCCGCCGAATTCTTCTACGCTCATGAAGGCATCGAACTCGCGTGGCGCGTGTGGGATCAGGGCCTGCGCGCCTGGTACGCGGGAGACCTGGTCGCACACCATCCGGCCATTGAGCCGACTCGTCACGATTATTACTACCGTCTCAACGCTAGAAATCGTGTCTGGCTCGCACGACGGAATCTTCCCGCGCTGCTTGCTCCGGCATACGTGGCCTCGTGGACAGGAATCCAACTGCTCCGCTGGGGGAGACGGCCCCGTGTCCTGGCGGCGTGGTTCCGAGGTTGGCGCGAGGGTTGGACGACTGACCCCGGACAGCGGCGGCCAATCGGATGGAAGACGGTCGCACGGATGACGGCTGCGGGGCGCCCGCCAATCGTTTGAATGGTCTTGTCTGTCGCGGATGACTATTCCGGTTCGGACAAATAAGCATAGAGTGTATTTACCCGCAGTTCTCATCCTCTGGTTTTGGATGCTTGAGACCCTTAGGCATGATGTATGCCAGATCCTCATTCCGAAGCCGCACGCGTATTCGGCGAGCGCGTGCGGGAGGCGCGCCAAGACCTGGCGCTCAGTCAGGAGACTGTCGCCGACCTCGCCGAGATGCATGTCACGAACTTCGGCAAGATCGAGCGTGGAGTGGCGAACCCCAGCCTGCACACGATCATCCGGATTTCGAGCGTGCTCGGCGTTGACCCGGCGACGCTGATTTCGGGCCTGGATCGAAGCCAACTGCCGACGACGGCTCATACGTTGACCGCCGCGGAGTTTATGGCCGAGCGTAAGCGACGGTCTCGTTCCCCTCACGACTCGTAGAGGTCGCTCGACGCCCATTGGGTGGCAGTTTTCTGTTGACCGGCCAATTTCTAGAAGCTGACTCGCCAAAGGTATTCCCCTCCGTCCGTATTGAACCAGCGCACGATCAGGACTGTGTCGCGAGGAATGTCCCGGCCCCGAATCGTTACGGTGATGCTGTCGCCCGGACCGACGGTGCTCGGTTGAGCGGCAAGCATGAGTGCGGAACCGGTAAGCGAGAGGGTCACGCCCCGAAGTCTGTCGGAGCTTTCGTTGATGATCTGGAAATTGGGTGCTGAGCTGCGATCAACGCGCCAGGGTACCCGATACGCGGTCGGGCGTTCCAGGTGTCCGGACTCACCCGACGGGGACGGGGAATGGGTTGCTAGCGGGATCGTGGACGATGTCGCCGCGGGGATGCTGGGGGCTGCATGACGGTGGATCATGTCGATAAGGTAACCGCGACGTCCGACGCTATCGGGACCTCCAGACGGCACTAGGAGATGGGCTAGGAATAGCAGCCGGCTGGCAATCGCTGTGGAGGAACTCTACTAACGCTGGCCCAGTCCGAACTTCGGTCCCTCTATCGCGAGCGAATGATCGTCCTCCACAGGATGATGTTCACCGTGAACAATCCACAGGTTAAAAACCAGATCAGTGGGTTTTTCTGAGTGTCGGTGGCATCTGTTTGACTTTGTCTATGCCGCAATTGATGGACCGTTTGGACGAGGCGAGGCGCGCCCTGGCCGTCGTCGTTCCGATTCCCTTCGGTGGCTCAACAGCACCTGGACCGGACGGCTCAGCCGCGCCCATGAACATGAATAGGGAGCCCGTTCAGCCCATCGCGGGCGAGGCATCGGAGATGTCCGACGCGACATTGCTAGCAGCTACCTCCTGCGCGGAAGAATTGGCGCGCGCGATTGACGTCATCCGAGTCGAATGCGCTGGAGAAGTTGCGCGGCGGTCGGCTCCTGCGCGGGGTGAGCTTGGGTTGGCTTCGAGGCGCGGATGCCGCGATGCGACGGCTATGATTCGTTCGATCACGAGGTCGGGTTATCAGGACGTGGCGCGACGCATCCGAGTGAGTGAGTTGTTGGCGGATTCGAATTCTGCGACGACGACGACGACGTCGGAGGCAGGCGAGGTTCCTCCGTTGGCTGTCGTCGCCAACGCCGTTCGGGACGGACTGTTAGGTATCGATGCGGCTGATCAGATTGCGCGTGCCCTGGCCCCGATAGTGTCTGAGGCCGATCCTGACTCACTTCGAGATGCCACTATCGACCTCGTCTCGAAAGCGCAGGAACTCGATGCGGACGAGGTAGGGAGGGTCGCACGCGGGCTCCGAACCAGTCTCGATCGCGTTGGCGTCGCGGCGCGTGAAACAGAACTGCGAGAGAAGCGGTCGCTTCGGCGAGGACGCGTACACGACGGCTTGCGGCGCATGACACTGATGCTCGATCCCGAATCCGATGCCGTATTTTCTGGGGCCTTGGATGCTGCGATGAGTCCACGTCTGGGTGGACCCCGATTCACCGACCCGGACAAGGAGGCCCGAGCTCAGCGTCTTCGGGACGACGCGAGGACTAACGAACAGATCGCGCTAGATGTCTTGGTGGAGCTCTTGCGTATCGGGGTCGCGTGCGACGACGGCGTCCTGCTCGGCGGTGTCAAGCCAGCGGTTCGTGTCACGATTCCGCTAAAAGAACTGACCAAGGGCATCGACTCCAGCGGCCGGCCCATAGCGTCCGCCGACCAAGGCGTCGGATGGATCGAAGGAGTTGACGAGCCGGTGTCCGCGTCAACTGCAAGACGATATCTGTGTGATGTGGGTGCGCTGCCCATCGTCCTTGGAGGCGAAGGAGAACCACTTGATGTCGGACGTACGCGGCGCCTGTTTTCACCCGCGCAGAGGATCGCTCTTGCCAATCGCGACGGTGGATGTCGTTGGCCGAGCTGCGACAGGCCCCCATCGTGGTGCGAAGCTCACCATATAAATCCATTCAACGATCAACGTGCGGGTAGGCCGCCGGGCAGGACTGACATTCGCGAAGGCATGCTGTTATGCCGCCGACATCACCTTCTTCTCCACAACCATGGTTGGTGGATTGAGCGCACCGGGCCGCCGAACATGTTCAGACTCATTCCGCCAGTGTCGGTCGATGCACTGCAGACACCGCGGGCGATGCGGAGCAAGCGTCCTGAATGGCTTGGATCCGGCTAGTCACGCCAGGCCAGATGGTGGTGCGCGGACGCATCGAGGCGTGCGTAACCGACCGTGCGGGCTTCGTCGAATGCGTGGCGTGCATCGGGACCGCTGAATGGGTGGCGGGCGCGCGTCGAGTTCGTCGAATGCCTCGGGTGGAGTGCGGACAGTGCGCCGGGCGACGCACACCGAGGATTCAATTCCGAAGCTGTGCACGCCGAACTTGATAATTCGCTGCCTCGAGCAAGCCGCCGACCGCGACGCTATCCCTGCACGGCGCAGGAAAGCCTCTACGGTGTGTAGTCCTCGTTGTACAGTTCGAGGACATCATCGATCGGCCCGTCGATGACCATTTCACCGTTGTCCAGGTACAACCCGCGCGAGCAAAAGTCCCGAAGGTCTCTCTCATTGTGAGAGACGATGAACAGGGTACGACCCGCGTCGATCATCTCGTGGATCCGCGTATAGCACTTCTCTTTGAAGTTGCGATCACCGACCGCCAACACCTCGTCAACAAGCAGAATGGGTTCCTCGAGCCGCGCGATGACCGAGAACGCGATACGGACCTTCATTCCACTGGAAAGGTGGCGGTAGGGAGTGTCGATGAATGGACCGATATCGGCGAACTCGATGATGTCATCGAACCGATCCTCCACCTCACCTCGCGTCATGCCGTGCAAGCCGGCAGTGAGGAAGATGTTGTCACGGACTGTGAGATCGTCGACGAATCCGCCCGTGATCTCGATCAACGGCGCGACGCCCTCTGCCACGTGGACGCTTCCCTCATCGGGAAGAATAACTCCCGCAACCAATTTGAGCAGCGTCGATTTGCCTTGACCGTTGCGCCCGACGATGCCCATGGCCTCGCCAGGTTGCACGTCAAAAGAGATGTTGTGGAGCGCCCAGAATTCATCCGGCGCAGCGCGGCGCTTCTGCGAAGAGAAGAGGTCCTTGAAGCTCCGGCGATTTCCCCGATTCCGGCGGAACTTGATCCCCAGATTCTGCGCGCTGATCACCGGCTCCTGGTCGTCATCGAAAAACGGCGACGTCGTCGTCAAATCATTCGGATTCCCTGCGCCGTACGCCCTGTTCTGTTCGCCGGTCAGAGATTCGGGTACCGCCATCACAGCTCCTTCAGAACTTGCGGCTCGCACCGCCGGAAGACCATGATGCCGATCACCAGAAGCAGGATCGCCATTCCCGCACTGATACAGGTGTCGTACCAGTCGAGTTCCGACGTGAAGAAAGCGGAACGGTAAAGACTGAATATCCCCGTCAAAGGATTGAAAGCCGCCCAAAAATGCCAACTGAATAACACGTCGGCTTGCATCCCGACGCTCGCGGCACAGTGACTTCGCGCAACCCCCTCCACGCAGGCGCCCGGCAAGTCACGCGCGCTGTAGATGATCGGCGATGCGTAAAAGAGAAAACGAAGGGCAAGTTTTACGGCTCGCTCGAAGTCGCGGAAGAACACAGTCAGCGGCGCAATGATCATGCTCACACCGATGGTCAGAACACATTGGATCGCTACGGCAAGCGGAAGGAAGATGATGTTGCCGTTCAAATGGGCGTGAGACACGATCGCGAAGAACGCGATAACGGGTATCGAGAGCAAAAACTCGATGCCCTTTGAAAGGACGATCCGATTCACCCAGATGGTACGAGGGATCGTCGTAGAACGAATCAGCTTGGCTTCGCTTCGAAACGCCTTGGTGCTGTCGCTGATCGATCCGTTGAACCAAATCCATGGAAGCATCGCGCACAGCAGGAACACGATGTACGGATCCTCGCCAACGGACCGCTTGAAGATCTTGGTGAAGACGAACCAGTAGATTCCACTCATGACAAGGGGATCCAGAATCGACCAGAGATAGCCGAGCGCACTTGTCGCATAGCGGACGTGCAGATCCCGCTTCGTCAGAAGCCAGAGCGAGCGGCGATATCGAGATGCTGGCGACCGGCGGGACGGGCGCACCTCGGTGGATGTAGTCACAGATGTCATGCTATTTAGTCGATCCTGTGTCGCAGATGTGCGACGGGATGACTATACATACAAATTGGCGCGCTGCAGGTCTTCCTCGAAGTCCACCTCGACTGCATACAGGTCCGAGATGTCGATCGGTTCGATGCGAAGGCCGTCTTGCTGGATGGCGAGTTCGATGCCGCGCTCGAAGTAGTCCTGGTCGGCGACGCGCTGAAGCTGGTGCATGAGCGCGGTCTTGTCGGCACTGGAAATGTAGTTGATCCCGACGGCTTCGCCGAGCCCGTTCTTGACCGTCTTCGAGATCTCATCGATGAAGCCCTCGGCGCCGGTCGTATATTTGACCTCTTCCTCGGCGACAGACGAGGTGTTGACGGTCACGAACGAACGATCTTGGGCGACCATCAGCGCGGCACGGTCGAGAACGGCAGGATCGAATACGACATCGCCGTTCATCCACAGGACTCCGCCGGTGCCCGACGCCTGCAGGGCACGCATCAAGCTTTTCGACGTGTTGGTCTGGTCATACATCTCGTTGTAGACGAAGGATGCGTCCGGGAAAGCTTCGATGATGTGCTCGAGCTTGTAGCCGACGACCAAGGTCACCTTGGCGGCGTTGCCGAAGGCGTGATGGATGTTGTCGAACTGCTGCTGCATGATCGTTCGGCCGTCATTCAGCGTGGTGAGCGGCTTCGGTAGCGTCCGTCCTAGACGGCTGCCCATTCCAGCGGCCAGGATCACAATCTGTGTGGTCATCTGATCTCCTTGTTCAACGCGGATCACTCGGCTCTGTATGGGCCGAGACGGAAGACAATCTCTGTCTGTTCATCCGCACGTTCGCAATTCGACATTCCGTTATGCCTGTATGCCTCCGCCAGCCTATCGGCGCACCCTTGCGCACGGGAGGGGAGTAGGGCGGTCGTTGTCGACTCGTAACCATCCTCACAGGAGATTCCTATCCGATTTTTCCCCAGAGGCGCCTGTGCGTCACGCCGATTCTGTGGCCCGCTTGGTACGTTAGCCAAGTGACTTCCACGCCTTCCTCCTCCTCGACGCCCGCCGGAAACGACGATGTGGCACAGGAGGCGGGCGTGTCGCCATCATCCCCGGAAGAAGCTGCGCCAAACGAAGGATCGCGAGCGAAGTCAAGTCCGGACACCGTCGCGGAGCAGGGCGCCCACAAGACCGCGGCCCGAGCCAGCTCGGCTCGGGTAAAAACGGTTGGAACGCCGGCGGCAACGGCGTCCAATGCCAGGGGAGGGTCAGCTGGTGGGCGAACAAGATCTGCTGGCGCACGGGCTTCAAGTGCCGGCTCTGCGACCGGACGATCCGCTGGCGTAGGAAGTGCGACAGCACGATCTGCGAGGGCGAAGCCGGCCGAGAGAAAACCGCAGTCGACGGATTCATCGGCTTCCGAGACGTCTGGATCCGCGGCTTCTGGATCCGGGAGGTCTGGGTCCGCGGCGTCTAGATCTGCGGTGTCTGGATCCGGGAGGTCTGGATCTGCGAAAGCCGATTCGGCTCGGAGTGATTCGGCGAA
>FSWU01000255.1_pt1 | contig 14841 bp, 12 predicted proteins | sample 1638061 | NCBI WGS metagenome assembly FSWU01 (sample SAMEA3914788, study PRJEB12502) | metagenome | biome: forest; material: soil | place: Canada | collected 2011-07-03 | depth 0.1 m
GAAGAAATGGCGGAGGACCTTGGTCTATCGCCGACGTGGTTGAACTCGTTCGGCGCGCCGTTCGTCCCGCCCCGCAAAAGTGAAAGGTCATCGATGAGCGGAGTCGAGGTTACGATCGCAACGACCGAAGAACTCATCGCCATGAAGCTGGCCGCATCGAGAGAACAAGACCTTCACGACCTTGGAATCCTGGCGCGGCATGCGGACATCACCGATCCCGATGAGTTGGTCGACATTGCTTTTGAAGCGTATGGCAGCGACTCGATGACGTTGAATCTGCCGCGCGAGGACTATGTCATCATGGCAGCGCAGGCACTGGCGCGAAAGAGCAGATAGGCGACGACTCATCCCGTTCGGCAAATGGTGGCAAGCGGACAAGCTAGTCGCGCGCAGATGCCGGCTCCAGGCAGCTCTAAGCTCACTCCACGCAACGAAATGTGGTGATTTACGGTCGGTTCGAACGAAGGCGAAAAGGCCGCGCCGCGTGGACGTTTTCGGGCATTGACGGCGTGAGCGAATGGGACTGCTGCGGGTTCGGACGATGACCGCTAGCCCCCGATACTCGGTTAAGCCCCGAGATTGACCCGCGCTGCACCCAACCGAGGTGGACAAGTCTCGAATTAGATTTGTCGTGAGATACATTCAGGAGCGGCGCGAGCGGGCGAGCTCGTCCTCCGATTGACTTGACGTGCACAGAGCGGAGTACACATGGCAGGGGCCTCGTGGGACGGCGTGGGTGGTCGGCGGGCCACCATCTACGATGTTGCGCGCGAGGCGCAAGTATCTCACGAGACCGTGTCACGCGTTCTGAAAGGTAACCCTTCGGTCAAACCGCAGAACCGCCGGCGCGTGCAGGAGGCGCTCGCTTCGCTCAACTATCGCCCGAATGCGGCTGCGCGTGCGCTGGCGACGAGGCGTTCGCATCGAATTGGCGCAATGGTTTATGACCTCGTTGAGGCGGGCCCGAGCCAATTCATTAAGGGCGCCAGCAGTGCTGCCCTGGAGGCCGGCTATCTCCTGGACATAGTCAGCATGGACTCCGTCGGCGCGGACGCCGTGGAGAACGCGGTCGAGTTGCTGGGCCAGTCGGAACTCGCAGGGATCATCGCGATCACCCCGACGGATCGGATGCGCGAAATAGTTGAGAATACATCATTTCTTGTTCCCCTGTTCCAGGAGATCGAGCCGGATATTTCGGAGCCGGGCGCGCTTCCGTCCCTGAACGCGACCGGCGAAGAACTGGTCGTGGATCACCTGGTGCAGCTCGGCCATCGCCGCATCCTCCACATCGGGGGTCCGCACGACTGGGTATCGGCACGAAACCGGGCGCTTGCGTATGGTCGCGCCATGCTGAAGCACTCTTTGGAGCCGCTTCCGGTCATCGAGGGAGATGACTGGTCGGCCGCCTCCGGCTACGCAGCGGCGCAGCAGATTCCGCTCGACGACGACATCACCGCTTTGGTGGTCAGCAACGACCAAATGGCGCTCGGTGTTCTCCTGTTGCTGCATGAGCGGGGGGTCGCGGTTCCTGGCCACATGAGCGTTGTCGGCTTTGACAACATCCGTGAGTCTGCGTTCACCATTCCGCCGCTCACCACGGTCAGTCTCGACTTCCAGGAGTCGGGCCGCAGGGCGGTGCGCGCGCTCCTCTCGAAGATCGACGGCAATGCTCTCCCACAGGAGGCGGCGGAGGATGATTCGCGCGCCTACCTGGTCGTGCGCGCCTCTTCCGGCCCGGTGCCGAGGATCGGTTGATCGTTCTGTCGTAGGTTTGTGGTCGCCTGCAACAAATTTCTGCCGAACGCTTGATATTGGCGTCGACATCACTTAGTTTATTTTGTGACCGGCCACAATTGACCGGTCACAATTTGTATTTACATCAATCGTGGACAGCGAGGTCACCGTGAACGCACACAAATCCGTGCAGGAGTCGGGCAATATCCTGCGCGCCGCGAATCACCCCGCAGTTCGTATTGTTCACCTCTGACCCACACCGAGGGTTGAATTCGTCGACACTGTGGTCGCAAGAGACACCAAGGAGAAGCAATGCACATGCACTTGTATAAGACGCGCGGAATCAGGTTGGTAGCGGCACTCGCGACCGTCGGCTTAGCAACCGTCGGCCTCGTCGGTTGCAGCAGTTCATCGACCCCGGCAAGCTCGGCTACGTCCGGCACCATCAACTGGTGGGGTTGGACCCCGGAGCTTGCGATCGCGAACGCGTACATCAAGTCGTTCAACAAGGTTTACCCGAACATCAAGGTCAACTTCAAGCAGCTGACAATCAACAACTACGTGGCAGCGATGCGCCCCGCGCTCGCCTCCTCGAGCGGCCCCGACGTCTTTGACATCCAGCCGGGCTCAGACCTGACCGACTTCGGAGGCGACGCCATCGACTTGACGCCGGTTGTAAAGTCGGCGCTCGGAAATGATTGGCAGTCCAAGGTCTCACCGATCGGAATCAAAGACCTTACGACGACCAGTGGCAAGCTTGCGGCGCTATCGGTCGGCTCGACCTACGGTGGCCCGCTGTGGATCAACGAAGCCCTATACAAGAAGTACAACCTGACCCCTCCGACGACGCTGGCAGAGTGGGTGAAGGACTGTGCGACGTTCAAGGCGAACGGCGTCGGCTGCTTCGTGCAGGGCGCCGCGCAGGAAGGTTTCGACCAGGACACCCTGCAGGCAATCGCGGACAGCGTTCAGCCGGGCCTGTGGACGAAGGCCTCTACCGGAGCCGCCAAGTGGTCGAGCCCCGGGATCGTGAAGACGTTTGCGATCTGGAAGAAGCTGTTCACCGACAACATCATGCAGGAGGGCGCCGTCGGTGCCCAGCAATATCCGGACGCCAACAACGCGTTTCTCTCCGGCAAGTACGCGACGGTGAACATGGGCAGCTGGTACGTGCAGTACGCCTCGATCGCCGGCATGAAGAACGGTATCTCTGCGGCAGGCGTGGGTAACCCCGTACTGTTCCCGCTGGTGCCGATTCCATTCCCGGATGTCGCGGGTACCGGTCACTCCGGTGCGCTGTTTGGCGACTCGGACTTCGGCCTCGCGATCAACGCCAAGTCCAAGGTGAAAGCGGCTGCGACCACATTCGTCAAATGGCTAACGACCTCGGTGGCGGGCCAGCAGCAGGTTGCCAACCAGCTCGCTGACATCCCTGCGTTGGACGGCATCGCTCCTGACTGGAGCACCATCGCCCTGCCGTTCCCGGCTGAGCAGAAGGCCGCGATCCAGAAATTGGTCAAGCAGGCCGGTTCTGTGACGGAAGCACGCGAAAGCCTGCTCACCTCACCCGTCCAGACCGCGATCGGGGTGGCAGCCACCACTGTCGCCGCTGGCCAGGCGACGCCCGCACAGGCCGCAGCGACACTGCAGGCGGCGGCGGTGGCATCGGGAGAAAAGTTCAAGTAACTCGCCCGCTGCAAAGCAACACCAGTAGTCAATTCAGCATCCGGTAGAAAGACAGTGCAGTTGTGACCGAATCATCAACAACAAGATCCAACGTGGCTCGGTCGCGGCTGTCGCGGTCAGCAAGCGGCGGCGATGGCAAACGCCGCCGCTTGCAACCGAACGGCTTTCTCTGGATCCTGCCGGCGCTCGCCGTGTCGGTGGGCATCATCTACTACTGCATTGGTTACACGGGCTACATTTCGACACTGAATTGGGATGGCACAAGTCCCACTCAAACGTCGGTCGGGGCCGAGAATTACATCACCCTGTTCCAGGACCCGGTGTTCTGGATGGCCCTGGAGCACACGGTCATCTTCTTCGTCGTGACCTTCGTCGTTGAGACCGCGCTGGGTGTTGTGTTCGCGGCACTGCTGCATTCCAACGCGAAGGCCGGCGTCATCTACAAGATCGTGATCTTCGTGCCCGTCGTCCTGGCCCCCGCAATCATGGCGCCGGTATTCCGCGAGGTCTTTTCTCCGGACGGACAGTTCAACTGGGTTCTCTCGCACATCGGGCTCGGATTCCTCGCTCAGCCGTGGATTGCGCAATCCGGCACAGCATTGCCAGTGGTAATCGCGATCACCATCTGGGAGTGGACCGGCGTTTCCTTTGTGCTCTACTTCGCCGCAATGAGCCAGCTCGAACCGGAGGTGCTGGAGGCGGCCAGGATCGACGGGGCCGCGAACTTCAGGACGTTGGTGAGCATCATCTGGCCCATGGTCCGAGGCACCACCATCGCCTTGGCTACGCTCAGCGCGATTAGTGCACTGAAGACGTTCGATGTTCCCTATTTGGTCACGCTGGGTGGCCCAAACTATGCCACCGAGTTTCTCGGCACCTTCATCTTCCGCGTAGGCATCACCGAGGGTGAGGTCGGCTACGCGGCCGCAGCTTCGGTCGTGCTGCTGGTATTGGCACTCGGCATGGCCATCGTGCTGCAACTCCGGGGACGCGAGAAGGGCCAGTCATCATGATGTTCGAGGCACGAACCCCCCTCGGCAAGATTCTGCTCCAGGTCGTTCTGACCCTGCTGGTGCTGCCGTTCATCTTCCCCCTTATTGCCATGGTGCAGGGTTCATTTGCGGGTGAGGGCTGGCAGAACTACGCCAAGGTTCTCGCTGTTCCCGGATTTCCGCTCTTCTTCCTCAACAGCGCCATCATCGCGGTTGGAACGATCGTCATCGTCTACGTGGTGAGCATGCTGGCGGCGTTCGCGTTCTCGAAGCTCCACATCCGAAGTAAAGAGGTCTACTTCTGGATGCTGCTCGCCTGCCTTACGCTGCCCGAGGTTGTTCTGCTCGCGCCCCTGTTCGCCACTGTTTCCGCAACCGGCCTGTACAACACCTATTGGTCGGTGATCCTGCCGCTGTCGGCCCTGCAGATCCCTTTTTCTACCCTGCTTTCGCGCAACTTCATCAATGGGATACCCAACGAATTGTTTGAAGCCGCTCGAGTCGATGGGGCCACTTCGCTTCGCGGATTCTGGTATCTGGTCATACCGCTCACCCGCCCGATCGCGGCGGCGATGGTGATCTTCACCCTGATCGGCGCATGGAACGACTACCTGCTTCCGCTGATCTTCCTTCAGGACACCTCGAGCCAGACGATCACCCTGATCCCGCAGTTCTTTGTCGGCGAGTTCAGTAACGACCAAACCAAAGTCCTGGCATCGGCCGTTCTAACCGCGATACCCGAAGTGGTCGCCTACCTCTGCCTGCAGAGGCTGTTCGAACGCGGGTTGTCGGCCGGAGCGCTCAAATAGAAATCACCCCGACGGTATCGCGCGTGCATTACGCCGCGCGACAACTGACCGACTGCCAATGGAAGGAACCCCATGCCCCTGATACGAATCGATCTCGACCGCGAGCTCTACGACGAAAAACACGAGCTAATCAGTTCGGAGATCCACCAGGCCCAGATTGAGGCGCTCAACATACCGGTCGGCGACAAATACCAAATCTTTCTCCCGCACGACAAGAGTGAACTCAAATTCGACCCGACCTACGGCGGGGTCGATCGGCACAGTCTTATCGTCATCCAGATCACGATGGTCCACCTGTACAGCGTGCGGACCAAGGCGGCACTGTATTGCGCCATCATCACCCGGCTGGCCGACCTCGGCATCCGTCCGGATGACGTCCTGATATCCGTGGTCGAAAACGGCTATGAAGACTGGCACGCGGGCCCTGTGACCCAGGACAGCCCGTGACCGGGAGCAACGACCCGGGTTGATCCGGGTTGCTCCCTTCCAACAAACGTCGCCGTGAAGCATCGGCGATGCCTCTGCAGCTACCAAGGAGTTGGCATTATCAACGCACTTTCCATCGGCCGCGACGGACCCAGCGAGGCGGGTGTCGATCTTGTGATCACACATCGTCGCGTCGGTCGACATCGAGCCTCATCGCTCAGCGCTCAAAAGCCGATCGGCCAAGGGGTGTGCGCGGCATGAATCGTGTGCCCGCAAGAATCGGAATTATCGGCGCCAGCGGTTGGCGCGCTGGCGCCTATTTCAGAATCGCGCACAGTCGCCCTGATTTGTTTTCAATAACTAACGCACTGGTGCGAACCGAGGCATCCGCCGAAACAATTCACCGCAGCTGGGGCATTTCGGCGACCACGTCTTTTGCGGATTTCGCGGGGGACGGGCAGTACGACTACGTCATCGTGTGTGTGCAAGCGGATCTGGCACCAGAACTTGTCTGGGACTTCGTGCAACGAGGCGTGCCAGTGCTGGTCGAGACCCCGCCTGCTGCCCAACTCGATGGATTGATTGACCTGTATTCGAGGCTTGGAAGCGACTCTCCGGTTCAGGTCGCAGAGCAGTACCGGTTCCAGCCGCACCATGCGGCGCGCCTGGCATTGGCTGCCTCCGGTCTGCTCGGACCTGTCTCGAGCGTGTATACATCGGTGGCCCACGACTATCACGGAATGAGCCTGGCCCGCGCGTTTCTGGCGACCGGCTTCGAAACAGTGCACGTCACCGCGGCAGAATTTGGAGACACGGTCGTCACCACCCGTGGGCGCGGGGGATGGGCCGCGAGCCTTGAGCCGATCATTTCGCCCCGGGTGAGCGCACGACTGGTCTTCCCGGAGCGCGGCCTGTTGGCCCAGTACGAGTTCAGCGGGGAGCAGTATTACTCTCCCGTCAGGTCGCGGCACATCGCAGCATTCGGGGAACGCGGCGAGCTCACCGACGACACCGTGCGCTACATGCGGGCGCCCGGCGATGCCGTTGAGCTGGAAATTGTCCGCGACGACACCGGTATCGATGGCGACCTCGACGGCAGTTTCCTGCGCAACCTCAGGCTCGGCGACCGGGTCGTGTATGAAAATCCGCTGGCGCCGGCACGGCTTTCCGACGATGAGATTGCGATAGGAACCGCGATGCTCCGCATGATCGCATTCGTCGATGGCGGCGAGGTCTTCTATGGGATCGCCGATGCCAGTCATGACCGATACCTGAGTCTGCTCATCGCCGAAGCCGTGCAATCCGGCGCGCCCGTGGCCTCCACTCCTCAGCCATGGTCTTCGGCGCGCAGTGTGCTCGGGTCGTGAGGTCATGTGTGTCGAACACCCCGAACGCCGATTGAGGAGACCCAGTGTCAATTAGGTATGGCGGCGACTACAACCCCGAGCAGTGGCCGGAAGAGGTCTGGGCCGAGGACATGCGGCTGATGCGTGAAGCCGGGGTGGGCTTTGTAACGGTTGGCGTTTTTTCGTGGGGCATCATCGAGCGCACCGAGGGAGTTTTCGAATTCGGGTGGCTCGACCGTGTGCTCGACCTGCTCCACGAAAATGGAATCTCGGTAGACCTCGCGACGGGAACCGCGTCCCCGCCCCAGTGGTTGACGACCAATTATCCCGAGGTCTTGCCAGTCACCGGCGACGGAATTCGCCAGTGGCCCGGCAGCCGACAGCACTATTGCCCGAGCTCCCCGATTTACCGGCAGAAGGCGGCGATCCTCGCCGGCAAGCTCGCGGAGCGCTACGCGAAGCATCCCGCTGTCATCATGTGGCACATCAACAACGAGTACGCATGTCATACCGCGGAGTGTTACTGCGACATATCCGCCGCTGCGTTCCGGACCTGGTTGATCGACAAGTACGGTGATATCGATTCGCTCAACGACGCCTGGACGGCCACCTTCTGGAGCCAGCACTTCACGTCGTTTGACCAGGTACTGCCACCGAGATCCACCCCGGCACCCGGAAATCCGACCCAGCGCCTCGACTTCCGGGAATTCTCGTCGGACGAACTGCTGGCATGCTTTCGTGCCGAGAAAGAGGCCGTTCGCGATCACGAGTTCGAGCTGCCGGTGACCACGAACTTCATCGGAGTGTTCAAGCCGCTCGACTATTGGAAGTGGGCGCCCGAGCTCGACGTAATATCCAACGACTCATATCCGGATCCGCTCGAATCGGGGTCGGCAATGGATGCGGCCATGGCGGGCGACCTGATGCGCTCGCTCGGTGCCGGTCGTCCCTGGTTGCTGATGGAGCAGGCGCCCGGCTATGTGAACTGGCGCGAGACCAACGGCACGAAGCCCGGCGCAATGATGCGAGCTCTCTCGATTCAGGCCGTCTCACGCGGAGCCGATGGCATCAACTTCTTCCAGTGGCGCCAGTCGCGCGGAGGCCTGGAGAAATTCCACTCCGGCATGGTCCCGCACTCCGGTACAGACAGCCGAATCTGGCGTAACGTGCTTCAGCTCGGCGTTGACCTTGACCGCCTCGCTTCCGTTGAGGGCTCCCGGTCGACCGCGCAGGTGGCAATCGTCCTGGACTGGGCGAACTGGTGGGCCGCGGAAGGCGACGGGCATCAGATCCGCCTCGACTTCCACGCGAACCTGCTCGACTGGTACCGACCCTTCTATGAGGCAAACATTGCCGTCGATTTCGTGCACCCCGACGCCGAGCTTGCCGGGTATCGGCTCGTGCTGGCACCGCACCTTTACCTGCTATCGGCGCACACCGCAGGACGCCTTGCCGCATATGTTGCGCAGGGCGGCGACCTCGTTGTGACCTACTTCACCGGACACGTCGATGAGCACGACAACGCTCATCTGGGTGGCTATCTCGCCGCCCTTCAACCGGTACTCGGACTTTCGATCGACGATTTCGCGGCCCTGCCGCCCGAGGGTCCCAACGCTCGCATCGCCGTGGCGAGCGACGACTGGGGCGACCTCGGCGGTGAACAGTGGAGTGAGTACACCAAGGTCATCGACGCCGTCGTGCTCGCCCGGTTCGCCGAGGGCGACGTTTCCGGATGCCCGGCGATAACGAGAAATTCCTTCGGCCGGGGGCGAGCCTGGTACCTGGGGACAAAGCCGGACGCCGACAGCCTCGAAAAAGTCTTCGGGACGATCTGCCGGGCCGCGGGTATCAAACGGGTACTCGATGATGTGCCGTTGGGCGTCGAGGCGGCACGCCGAGGCGACTACTTCTTCCTGGTCAACCAGACGGCGTCGCCGGTCGAAGTGAACACGTCGGGGTATGACCTCCTCACGCAACGGGAGCTAGGCGTTGTTGCCCTCGGCGCGTACGGCTGCGCGGTGCTTCGTCGCCTAGATGGCGACGAAGTCTCGGGAAATTCTTTGTCGAACTCGGCGATCGGAGTCAGAGCATGAAGTTCACTGATGGTTTCTGGCACCTGCGCCAGGGAGTGGAAGCACAGTACGCAGCTGAGGCCTATGCGATCGAGGCGACAGAAGAGTCGTTGGAGATAACCGCGCCAACGAAGCGAATCACTTCGCGTGCCGAGACCCTCAATCGACCGGTTCTGAGCGTATCCGTCAGCTCTCCACTCTCCGGCGTGATCGGCGTCAGGGTCGAGCACTTCCGGGGAGTTGCCGCCGAGCCGGGGTTTCCCCCGGCGGGTGCCGACGACGAATACGCGCCCGCCGTCTCACTGGATCGAGGCGTTGCATCTGTCACCGCCGGCGAGCTGGTTGCAACGGTGCGCGAGGGTGAGCCGTGGAACTTGAGTTTCTCGGCGGGCGGTCGAGAACTCACATCGAGCGGGCACAAATCGCTCGGATACATCCAGGCGAAGTCCGAGGCTGGCTCGTCTGAATTCATACATGCACAACTCGCGCTCGGCGTCGGCGAGTTGGTTTACGGACTCGGTGAGCGATTCGGTCCGCTGGTGAAGAACGGGCAAGTCGTCGACATCTGGAACGCCGACGGCGGGACCTCGAGCGAGCAAGCCTACAAGAACGTCCCGTTCTATCTCACCAATCGTGGGTATGGCGTCCTGGTCAACAACCGCGGGCACGTGTCCTTCGAGGTCGGATCGGAGTCCGTCGAACGGGTACAGTTCTCCGTGACCGGCCAGAGCCTGGAATATTTCGTTATCTACGGTCCGACGCCCAAACAGATCCTCGAGCGCTACACCCTTCTCACCGGCCGGCCGGCGCCGGTGCCCGCGTGGTCGTACGGCCTGTGGTTGACGACCTCGTTCACCACAAACTACGACGAAGCAACCGTTTCGAGTTTCATCGACGGAATGGCGGAACGAAACATTCCTCTGTCGGTGTTTCATTTCGACTGCTTTTGGATGCGCGAATTCAACTGGTGCGACTTCGAGTGGGATTCCCGAACCTTCCCCGATCCGGGCGGAATGTTGGAACGGCTTCACGATAAGAACCTCCACCTCTGCGTCTGGATCAATCCGTATATCGGTCAGCGGTCGCCGCTGTTCGCCGAAGCCGCAGCAGCCGGATACCTGGTGAAGAAGCCGAATGGCGACGTCTGGCAGTGGGATCTGTGGCAGGCCGGAATGGCCCTGGTCGATTTCACAAATCCGGGCGCGACAGCCTGGTTCCAGGACAAGCTACGCGTCCTGCTGGTCCAGGGTGTTGATGCCTTCAAGACCGACTTCGGAGAACGCATCCCCCTCGAGGTTGAATACTTCGACGGCTCGAACCCCGAGCAGATGCACAACTACTACACGCAGTTGTATAACCGAGCGGTGTTCGATGTCCTGGAATCGAGCAGGGGCAAGGGTGATGCTGTCCTGTTCGCCCGGTCCGCGACCGTCGGCGGCCAGTCGATGCCGGTGCACTGGGGTGGAGATTCGACCTCGAGCTACGAGTCGATGGCGGAGACACTTCGCGGCGGCCTTTCGATCGCATTCAGCGGTTTCGGCTTCTGGAGCCACGACATCGGCGGCTTCGAAGGCACACCGGACCCCGGAGTCTTCAAGCGATGGGTTGCGTTTGGCCTCCTCTCGAGCCACAGCCGGTTACATGGCAGCGACTCTTACCGGGTGCCATGGGCGTTCGATGACGAAGCGGTGGATGTCACGCGAAAGTTCACGAAACTCAAACTGGAGCTAATGCCGTACCTCTTTGCTGCGGGGATGGAAGCGACGACCAGCGGGATCCCCGTGATGAGGCCGATGCAGCTCGAGTTCCCCGACGACCCGGCCACCGCGTATCTCGACCGCCAGTACATGCTCGGCGCGGATCTTCTCGTGGCCCCGGTGTTCAACGACGAAGGGATCGTCGAGTTGTACCTTCCGGCGGGAGTATGGACGAACTACTTCACCGGCGAGCAAGTCCAGGGTGGCGCCTGGCGCACCGAACACCACGGGTTCGACAGCATCCCGTTGTATGTGCGAGAGGGCGCCGTAGTTCCGGTCGGCGCACGCACCGATCGACCGGACTACGACTACCTCGACGGGCTCACGCTGCGGGTTTACCCTGCCGGACCAGGTGTGCAGAAGACGGTTACCGTGACAACACCCGATGGGAAATCTCAACCCTTCATCGTCAGCCGCCACGACGACCACGTTCGAGTCGCAACGCCCTCGGAGGCCAGCTTCGTCGTCGAAGCGATCAACGGTGAGACCGTGACGGTGGTCACCGCAAATCCGGCCGAGCCGACAGACGGTCATCGAATCTGAGACATCACGTGGTCCGCGGCGCAACCAATCTCCCTGCGACGCCAGAAGAAAGGCATTTCGATGGATATACCCCGCTCAGGCCAATACGGTTCGACGAGTCTGCAGGTTTCGGCACTGTGCATGGGCACGTCAAGTTGGGGACCAACCCGGCCCGGCGAGACTGCGGAACAGAGAGACGAGAGGGTCGGCGCGTTGGCGAACGCGTTCTTCGGCGCCGAGCTCTCCACGAACTTTCTCGACACCTCAAACCTGTACGGAGGGTCGGAATCGGAGGTCCTCATTGGGAGGGCCATCCGAGCCGCCGGCTCAGTAGCCAACGGTCTCGTGGTGCAAACCAAGGTCGACCAAGACCTCGTGAGCCATCGGTTTGACGCAGCGCAAACCTGGCGTTCCCTCGAACAGTCCCTTGAGCGACTCGGACTAGACCGCGTGCAGATGCTTTTCCTGCACGACCCGGAAGGCATTGGGTTTCCCGCCGCTGTAGCTCCCGGCGGCCCGGTGGAGGCGCTGCTAGAGATGAGAGAGCAAGGAGTCGCGCAGTACATTGGTGTTGCAGGAGGCGCGATTTCAATGCTCAGGCAGTTCGTCGAAACCGACTTCTTCGACGCTTTGATCAGTCACAACCGGTTCACGCTGGTTGACCGCTCCGCTGATTCGCTGTACGACGCCGCCGCCCTGAGAGGGATGGGCATTTGCAACGCCGCACCATACGGTGGTGGTGCGTTAACCGGTGACCCGAGCCGACGCGACAAGTACGCCTACGTGCCCATTCGCCCGGAAGTAAGTGCCGCAATCGATGCGATCGACCGGGTATGCCAGGAGGCCAACGTGCCGTTGGCGGCGGCGGCCCTGCAATTCAGCCTCCGGGATCCACGCATCCACAGCACGATCGTCGGCGCATCCTCCCTAGACCGGCTCGCGATCTCCTTCGACTACAGCCGGTTCCCGATCCCGGACGAGCTGTGGGCCGAAATCGACCGCTATCTACCACCCGCCGGCGCGGCACTGGATGCCGCCTGATTGCACGCACCCAGGGTCTTCGAAAGCCAATCGAGGATGTCGCCGAGGCTCCTCGGGTTGAGTCGTGTGTCCGCCGCGTTGTGCGCCGCCGACAGCGAAGCGGCATCAATGGTGCGGTCTCGCAATTCTTCCTTGAGGACGTGGTTCACGTTCGGCGGGAAGTCGAAGGTCACGTGTGCGATTCCGCCGGCGGCTTCCTGCGGCGGTTCGCCATCGGCGTGACCATCGATCTGGATGTTTTTCTCACCGATCAGCACGAGAACCGGAACCTGCACCTTCGGGAGCGAATCGCACGCCGACTCGGTCCACAGTTCTCGGGCGAGCAGCTGGTTTTGAGTCCCTCCAGGGGCACTTTTGATGTTGGGGCAAAAGGTGCTGACCAAGCGTGCCTTTCGACATTGGCTCGCCGGTGAGGTCGACTAGGGCGCCGATGGCACTCGGCGACGCGCGGCGCGTGCCGCGAAATCGTCCAACGAACGCAGCACAGGATCGGCAAGCCAGATGCGATTGCGTCGCCGAGAATTCGCGGTCCGAAGCACCCCGCGATCAACGAGCGCCTCGAGTGCGCGCAAGGCGGTATTGGGGGCAATCGCCAGTTCGCGAGCGACGAGTTCATAGTTGAGCGCGGGATGTGCGATCGCCAAAACCGCGACCCGTCGCGCTGCAGCATCGGAGCGTAGTCCGTGCATCTTGTCTTCCCAATCGCCCTGGAGACCTTTGATGTCGCGTACGAGTTGGCGACCGTTGAGAACCGCGTAGCTGGCCGCGCGGGCGAACGCGGTAACGATGGGGCCGATCTCCCCGCGGCGATACGCATTGAGTGCGTCGTAGTAACCATCGACATCATGGAGTAAACCCGCAGATACCGGCACGGTGATGTTGGTTGTGACTTCACGGTGACGAAGCATGGCCTGGACGAGCGCGCGGCCCGTTCGACCGTTGCCGTCCGGAAACGGGTGGATGGTCTCAAACTGCGCATGCGCGATCGCGAGATGGGCGAGCACAGGGATGTCGAGACGCCCCATGAATGTGACGAGGTCACTCATTGCGGCCGGCACTCGTTCCTGGTGGGGTGGCACGAATTCGGCGAGATGCGGACTGAGCGACCCGCCACCGATCCAGACTTGCTCATCGCGCCATCGGACAGTCAGTTCCGGAGCGGACGATCCTACAAGCGCGCTCTGCATAGCGACAATGCTCTGCTCATCGACGTCATCAGCGAGAGCCGACGCGGCCTCCATCGTGCGAACGTTACGCACGATCTGCGCGGCGTTTCCCGTCTCCCGTTCTCCGAGCTCGGCTTCGGCGATCGCGCGCGCGCCACTGGTGAGCTGCTCGATTTCCGATGACGACGCTGACTCTGTTCGAAGCAGGATGGAGGCGAATGGGGGGCCTCCCGGTCCCACTTCGGCGTCGAATCGGGTGAGCAGCTGGGTTGCCTCGTCAGCGTCGGCGGCGAGGACCCCAGGGACGTTGACCGGGAGGTTTGCAATTGGCGGAACGATGCTTGCCGAGTAGGGCAAGCGAACCCGCTCGCGTTGCGCCATCGTGAGATCGTCGCTGTTGATCCGCGAAGCCCATGGGCGCTGCTCTACTCCGAGAGCTGGCCACTCGGACGCGGCAGGCTTCCGAGAACGAGGTTGGGTCATGCTTCGAGCAACCTCCGAAGTCGAAACAATTGGTTCCCCTATTTACACTTAGTATGCTAACTGTAAATAATGGACCACGTTATCGATGGTTAGGCGCCTCTCCTAGAACACGGAAACCTCGTCGGCTTCGAGCATCGTCATGAACTCATCCGCTGTCAGTTCGCGGCCGAACAGTGGGGTGCCGGTTTGCAGTCTGCGCCCGTCCGCCAGGGATCCGGCATCCACCGGGTCCAGCCCGAGGGAGGCGATGAATCTCGTCACCAGGGCTTTCGCGGCTTCGTCGTCGGATGCGACGCCGACTGCCCGAGCCGACGACTGTGCCCCGAATTCGAGCACCGCCTCCATGTCGTGGTACCCGAGATGATTCAAGGATTTGACCCAGCGCGCTCGAGGGTTGCGGGCGGCGATCAGAGTGGACGTTCCCTCATCCGCGTTCTCAGCTGCGTCATCCTCTCCGTCGATCGCAGACCAGTAGTTCATGGCATCGATGACCACACGCCCGTCCAAGTGGTCGTAGTCGAGCTCGGCTGACCGGTTGAATGGCACGGCGAGAATCACGATGTCGGCCTGCTCGGCCAGTTCGTGACCGGATCGCAGCGCGATGGCCGACGGCACGGTTATGTCGAGGAGGAGCTGCAGGTCGTCCTGTCGGGGAGAAGCAAGGTAGAGAACCCGGTGGCCGGCGGCCAGGGCAAGGCGACCCACGGCGGATCCCACTTTGCCCGCGCCGATGATGCCAACGGTAAGGGGCGTGCTCATGCTGCAACCTTCTCGGGCTCGGCGCCGAGTTCGGCCTCGATCAATGGC
>FSWU01000245.1_pt1 | contig 14693 bp, 11 predicted proteins | sample 1638061 | NCBI WGS metagenome assembly FSWU01 (sample SAMEA3914788, study PRJEB12502) | metagenome | biome: forest; material: soil | place: Canada | collected 2011-07-03 | depth 0.1 m
CGTTCCACCGTCGCCATCGCGAGCCTGACCGACGGCACCCACCGCTCCGCCCAGGAGGTGCTGGAGCTCTGGAACGAGTCGGAACTCGGCCTCCGTAATGTGCTCGGTTTTCTCGGGTTGTTGTCGGAGGTGCACCCCGACGAGCACCTTCGCGATCTCGCCGAGGAGGGCACGCAGCGCGGAATCAAGGCCGCGACCGAACGCGGGCTGAATCGAGAGCTCTTCGGCGTGTTCGAGGCGGCGGACCCGTCGTCGCTCGGTCCACTCGACGTTCGTCTGCTCGAGAAGGTTCTGCTCGAATTCCGGCGCAGCGGCGTCGCGCTCGATGAGGGAGCGCGGGATCGCATCCGCGAGATCTCCGAGCGGTCGACCATCGTCGATCAGGATTTCTCGCGGGCGATCCGGGATGATGTCCGCTCGGTCACGGTTCCCCCGGCATCCCTGGAGGGATTCCCCGCGGACTACGTCGAAGCGCACCCGGTGGGCGATGACGGCCTCGTGACCATCACCACGGACTATCCGGATGCCGTCCCGTTCCGCATGTTCTCGAGCGATGCCGCGGCCCGCAGGGCGCTGTTCATCGAGTCTCAGAATCGGGCATGGCCGGAGAACGACTCCCGCCTCACCGAACTGCTCGACCTGCGGAACGAGCAGGCGACGCTGCTCGGCTACGAGTCGTGGCCCGAGTTCGACGCGGAAGTGAAGATGGTGCGCTCGAGCGCCGCAATTGACGCGTTCATCCAGCGACTCGCCGAGGTTTCCGACGCTGCCGGGCGTCGTGACCGAGCGACTCTCGTCGACCGCCGCGCCGCGGATGTTCTGGACGCCACGACCGTCGACGCCGCCGACTCGCTGTACTACACCGAGCTCGTGCGCAAGGAGGCGTTCGGTGTCGACTCGCAGGTGGTGCGCGAGTACTTCGATTTCGCCCGTGTCCGGCAGGGTCTGCTCGATGTGACGGGCAGGCTGCTGGGTCTCGAGTACGTCGCCGTCCCTGACGCCCCCACCTGGCACGAGGACGTCAGCGTCTATGACGTGCGAGTGGACGGCTCGCGGATCGGCCGCATCCATCTGGACCTGCACCCGCGCGACGGCAAGTACAAGCACGCGGCGATGTTCGACATCACGCAGGGCATCCCCGGCAGGCAGCTAGCCGAGGGCGCGCTCGCCTGCAATTTCTCGAAGGGACTGATGGAGCACTCCCAGGTGGTCACTCTCTTCCACGAGTTCGGTCACCTTGTTCATCACATCGTCTCGAATGGGCAGAAGTACGCCAACTTTGCGGGCATCTCGACCGAGTGGGATTTCGTGGAGGCCCCCTCGCAGATGCTCGAGGAGTGGGCGTGGGACGCCGATGTCCTCCGCACCTTCGCGGTGAACGAGGCCGGGGAGCCGATTCCGACCGACCTGGTCGACCGGATGCGAGCCGCCGACGATTTCGGCAACGGCCTCGACGTTCGTCGCCAGACGTTCTATTCGGCGGTGTCCTACTACCTGCACCGCGACCGCCCGACCGACCTCGACGCCACGGTCGAACGCCTTCAGGACGAATACGACTTATACGCCTTCGTCCCCGGCACTCATCTGCAGTCGTCGTTCGGACACCTCACCGGCTATTCGTCGGCGTATTACACGTACATGTGGAGCCGAGTGATCGCCAAGGACCTGTTTTCGGCCTTCGACCCCTCGAACCTGTTTGATCCGACCGTGGCGGCACGCTACCGCGACCTGGTGCTCGCGCCGGGCGGTTCGAAGGATGCCGCCGAGCTGGTCGCCGACTTCTTGGGCCGCCCGTACTCGTTTGATTCGTTCGAGGAGTGGCTGAACGCGGGACCGCAGGGGTCGTCCGACTGATAGCATCGTCCAAACAGACATCCTTTAAATTCCGTCCAGAGAGGCGGGGAAGGAGGTCAGAGTGACTGCACGCACCGTCATGCAGCCCGCTGACATCACGCGAGCGTTGACTCGGATCGGTCATGAGATCCTCGAGTCCAACCGTGGTGGTTCGGATCTGGTCGTCCTCGGTATCCCGACGCGCGGCGTGGTCCTTGCCGGTCGGATCGGCGCGATCCTCGAGTCGATCGAGCCGGGCGCGGGACTCGTCGGATCCCTGGATGTGACCATGTACCGCGATGACCTCGCCGGGCAGCCCACCCGCGCACCCGCACCCACGCAGATCCCATCCGGCGGAATCGACGGCAAGACCGTCGTATTGGTGGATGACGTGCTGTATTCGGGTCGCACGATTCGCGCCGCGCTCGACGCGTTGGCCGATCACGGCAGGCCGAGGGCCGTTCGACTGGCCGTGCTTGTCGACCGGGGACACCGCGAGTTGCCGATCCGCGCGGACTTCGTTGGCAAGAACCTGCCCACCAGCCAGGACGAGAAGATCCGCGTTCGACTCGACGAGGTCGACGGATTCGAAGGGGTCGAGATCGAATGAGACACCTACTGAGCACGAGGGATCTCGATCGCGACACGGCCGTCGGAATCCTCGACGTCGCGGAGGACATGGCGGATGTCGCGACCCGAGAGGTCAAGAAGCTTCCCACTCTGCGGGGCAAGACCGTGATCAACCTGTTCTTCGAGGACTCGACCCGAACGCGAACGAGCTTCGAGGTCGCGGCGAAGCGGCTCAGCGCCGACCTCATCAACTTCAGTGCAAAGGGGTCGAGCGTCTCGAAGGGCGAAGGACTCAAGGACACCGCGCAGACTCTCGCGGCTATGGGCGCCGACGCGGTCGTCATCCGCCATTCCGCTTCCGGCGCTCCCCACGTCCTCGCGAACAGTCACTGGATCGACGCGTCGATCCTGAACGCGGGGGACGGCACCCACGAACATCCGACCCAGGCCCTGCTCGATGCCTTCACGATGCGCAAGAGACTGCATCGTGACGCTTCGCGGGGCAGGGATCTCGACGGGCTCCGGGTGACGATCGTCGGCGACATCCTGCACTCGCGCGTCGCCCGGTCGAACGTCTGGCTACTCACGACACTCGGCGCAACGGTGACCCTGGTTGCGCCTGTGACACTGCTGCCCTCGCACGTCCAGGGATGGCCGGTGACGATCACGAACAGCTTCGATGACGCGATCGACGCGAACCCTGACGTCGTGATGATGCTGCGGATCCAGGCCGAGCGGATGAATGCGGCCTACTTCCCCAACACCAGGGAGTACTCGAGGGAGTGGGGCCTCGGGGACGAACGCCTGGCACGCCTGCGCCCGGATACCATGGTCATGCACCCCGGTCCCATGGTTCGCGGCCTCGAAATCTCGGCAGCTGCTGCCGACTCAGAGCGCTCGACCGTGCTCGAACAAGTCGCCAACGGGGTCTCGATAAGGATGGCCGTGCTGTACCTGCTCCTCGCAAGCGAAGGTGGTGCACTGTGAATCTCATCGTCAGCGGGGCATCGCTCCCGGACGGCACCCGCCGCGACCTGTTCGTGACCGGTGGGGTTTTCGTCGATGAGGCTCCCGCCTCGGCCCTACGGGTCGATGCCGCGGGACTCGTTGCGCTACCCGGCCTTGTCGACCTGCACACACACCTGCGCGAGCCCGGGCTCGAGCACAGCGAGACCATCCTCACCGGGTCCCGAGCGGCCGCGGCAGGGGGATTCACGGCCGTTCACGCGATGGCCAACACCTCACCCGTCGCGGACAGTGCCGGTGTCGTCGAGCAGGTGTGGTCGCTCGGCGCTCTTCACGGGTACGTCACGGTCCGGCCGGTGGGCGCGGTGACCGTCGGGCTCGAGGGTCAACGTCTGAGCGAGATCGGCGCGATGGCTGCGTCCCGGGCCAGGGTTCGAGTGTTCTCCGACGACGGGAAGTGTGTCTCGGATGCGCTGCTCATGCGACGAGCCCTCGAGTACGTGACGACCTTCGGCGGTGTCGTGGCGCAACACTCGCAGGAGCCGCGACTCACCGAGGGCGCCCAGATGAACGAGAGCCAGCTCTCCGGCGAACTCGGGCTTGCCGGTTGGCCCGCGGTCGCCGAAGAGGCCATCATTGCGCGGGACGTGCTGCTCGCAGGGCACGTGGGCGCACGCATCCACGTGTGTCACGTGTCGACGGCGGGCTCGGTCGACGTCATCCGCTGGGCGAAGGCTCGGGGAGTGGACGTGACGGCGGAGGTGACGCCGCACCACCTCCTGCTCACCGAGGAGCTCGCGCGCACCTACGATTCGCGGTACAAGGTCAATCCGCCCCTCCGCCGAGACGAGGATGTCGCCGCCCTTCGAGCGGGACTCGCCGACGGCACCATCGACATCGTCGCGACGGATCACGCCCCCCATCCGCTTGAGGCCAAGGAATGTGCATGGGACGAGGCGGCTGTGGGAATGGTCGGACTCGAGTCCGCGCTCAGCGTCGTGCAGGCGGCCATGGTGGACACCGGTCTCATCGGCTGGGCCGATGTCGCCCGCATCCTCTCGGCGACGCCGGCTAGGATCGGACAGTTGCGGGGCTACGAGAAGCCGTTCGGTCTCGGTACTCCCGCGAACTTCACGCTCTATGACGCTGGCGCCAGCCGCTCGTTCGGACTCGACGATCTCAAGGGCAAGGGCGTGAACTCGCCCTACCTCGGCAGGACGCTCCCCGGCAGCGTCGTCGCGACGGTCCACGACGGCTACCCGACGGTGCTCGACGGCGTCCTCGTGGACTCGGCCACGGTCGCGTCGGCAGCGGCACTTCAGAACACAGCGCTTCAGAACTCAGCGCTTGATAACACACAGAGAACCACCGCAAGGAGTACCAGTGCATAACCTGTTCACCCTGATCGGCAGTCTTGATGTCGACGACAATGCGACGAGGGCCCGACTCCTGACCTACGTCTTCATCGGCTTCGTGGTGATCGTCGGGCTCGCGATCCTGGGCTGGATGCTGCGCCGCAGAAGCCAGCGCGCCATCCCCGCAACGGCTCCCATGCCCGCGGATGTCGGCGCGATTCGCGGTGAATTCGACGGCTTCTACGTCGCCACGACCGCGGATGGCCAGCCTCTCAACCGGATCGCCGTGCGCGGGCTCGGGTTCCGCGCGCGCGCGACGATCGCCGTCGCGGACAGCGGCGTCATCCTGGCACTCCCCGGCAATAACGTGTTCATTCCCCGCGATGACCTGCGGGAGGTGACGCGGGCCAACTACGCGATCGACCGGGTGGTGGAGCCAGGCGGGCTGGTGCTGCTCGCCTGGACGCTCGGAGAGACCCCGCTCGACAGCTATCTGCGGGTCGAAGGGACCGAAGAGTTGGTAACCGCGCTGCAATCCCTTCTTCCGGACACGAAGGTCGAGGCGGCGTAGTGGCGCTTCAACAGAACCACGATCGCGCGGTGTTGCTGCTCGAAGATGGCACGAGATACGAGGGCGCGGCGTACGGCGCCCGCGGTCGCACCTTCGGCGAGGCCGTCTTCGCCACCGGGATGACCGGATATCAGGAGACCCTGACCGACCCGAGCTACGCCGGACAGATCGTCGTCATGACGGCACCCCACATCGGCAACACCGGCGTCAACCCGGAGGATCCAGAGTCGTCACGGATCTGGGTCTCTGGCTACGTCGTGCGCGATCCATCCCGAATCGCCTCCAACTACCGCAGCACGGGCTCCCTCGCCGACCAGCTGGATGCCGACGGCGTCGTCGGCATCAGCGGGATCGACACCAGGGCCATCACGAGGCGGCTACGCGACGCGGGCGTCATGCGCGCGGGCATTTTCTCCGGTCCGGATGCCGCGCTAGCTCCCGATGACCAGCTCGCGCTGGTGAAGGGCTCGGCCGAGATGTCGGGCAGAAACCTCTCCGCCGAGGTGTCGACGATCGAGGGATACACGCTCGACGCGGAGGGGGAACGGATCGGCCTTGTCGCGGTCCTCGATCTCGGCGTGAAGGCGGCGACCCTTCGCTACCTCGCCGCGCGGGGCTTCGATGTCGCCGTGGTGCCGCAGACGATCACGCTCGACGCGCTTCTCGCCCTCACGCCGGACGCGGTGTTCTTCTCCAACGGTCCGGGGGACCCGAGCGCATCCGATCGGCACGTCGAGCTGCTCCAGGGGGTGCTGCGGACCGGCCTTCCGTTCTTCGGAATCTGTTTCGGAAACCAGCTGCTCGGTCGTGCGCTCGGCTTCGGCACGTACAAGCTGCCGTTCGGTCATCGCGGAATCAACCAGCCGGTCATCGACGTCGCCACCGGGAAAACCGAGATCACGAGTCACAATCACGGTTTCGCGGTCGACGCCCCCATCGGCGTCATCTCGGAGTCTCCCGCCGGATTCGGCCGGGTCGAGGTCAGTCACGTCAACCTGAACGACAACGTGGTCGAGGGGCTCAACGCACTCGACATTCCCGCGTTCTCGGTGCAGTACCACCCCGAGGCCGCCGCAGGCCCGCACGATGCCAACTACCTGTTCGACCGATTCCGTGATCTCGTAGTGGGGGTGCGCTGATGCCCAAGCGCGACGACATCAACTCCGTGCTCGTAATCGGATCAGGGCCCATCGTCATCGGCCAGGCGGCCGAGTTCGACTACTCGGGGACCCAGGCCTGTCGGGTCCTTCGCGAGGAGGGCGTGCGCGTCATCCTGGTCAACTCCAATCCGGCGACGATCATGACCGATCCCGACTTCGCCGACGCGACCTACATCGAGCCCATCACCTGGCAGATCATCGAGACCATCATCGCGAAGGAGCGGCCGGATGCCATCCTGCCGACACTCGGCGGTCAGACCGCGCTCAACGCGGCCATCCAACTGCACGACCACGGCATCCTCGAAAAGTACGACGTCGAACTGATCGGCGCGAACTTCGAGGCGATCAACAAGGGCGAGGATCGCCAGATCTTCAAACAGCTCGTAATCGACGCCGGCGCCGACGTGGCGAGAAGCTTCATCGCTCACACGCTCGATGAGGCGCTCGTGGCCGCGGGAGACCTCGGGTATCCGCTGGTCATCCGTCCCTCCTTCACCATGGGCGGGCTCGGATCGGGGTTCGCCTACGACGAGACCGAGCTCGTGCGGATGGTCACAGACGGCTTGCACCAGTCGCCGACGACCGAGGTCCTGCTCGAGGAGTCGATCCTCGGCTGGAAGGAGTACGAGCTCGAACTCATGCGCGATACGGCCGATAACACCGTTGTCGTCTGTTCGATCGAGAATGTCGATCCGGTCGGAGTCCACACGGGTGACTCGATCACGGTAGCGCCCGCGTTGACGCTGACCGATCGCGAATATCAGAACCTGCGGGATATCGGCATCGACATCATCCGTGCCGTCGGAGTCGACACGGGCGGATGCAACATCCAGTTCGCCGTGGACCCCGCGAACGGTCGGGTCATCGTGATCGAGATGAACCCCCGCGTGTCGAGGTCGTCCGCCCTCGCATCCAAGGCCACCGGGTTCCCGATCGCGAAGATCGCGGCAAAGCTCGCGATCGGCTATCGCCTTGACGAGATTCCGAACGACATCACCCGCGTGACACCGGCCTCGTTCGAGCCAACTCTCGACTACGTCGTGGTGAAGGTGCCGCGGTTCGCGTTCGAGAAGTTCCCCGCGGCCGATACGACCCTCACGACCACCATGAAGTCGGTCGGCGAGGCCATGGCGATCGGGCGCAACTACACCACCGCGCTCCAGAAGGCCCTTCGCTCGCTGGAGAAGCGGGGCAGCAGCTTCCACTGGAACGGTGCCCCGGGAAACAAGTCGGATCTCCTCGCGCTTGCCTCCGTTCCCACCGACGGCCGCATCGTCAGCGTCCAGCAGGCGCTGCGAGCCGGCGCCACGATCGACGAGGTCTTCACCGCGACCGGCATCGATCCATGGTTCATCGACCAGATCGTGCTCATCAACGAGGTAGCGGATGAGATCGCGACCCTGCGGCCGCTCGATGCCGGGCTGTTCCGCCTCGCCAAGGACCACGGATTCAGCGACGCCCAGATCGCGCAGCTCCGCGGCCTCGAGGAGCAGCAGGTACGGGCTGCGCGGTGGAGCGCCGGGGTGCGACCCGTCTACAAGACGGTCGACACCTGCGCGGGGGAGTTCCCCGCGCTCACGCCGTATCACTACTCCAGCTATGACCTCGAGACCGAGGTCATCCCCAGCGACCGCAGAAAGATCATCATTCTGGGATCCGGACCCAACCGGATCGGTCAGGGCATCGAGTTCGACTACAGCTGCGTGCACGCCTCGTTCGCGCTGTCCGATGCCGGGTTCGAGACCATCATGATCAACTGCAACCCGGAGACAGTCTCCACCGACTACGACACCAGCGATCGCCTGTACTTCGAGCCGCTCACTCTCGAGGACGTGCTCGAGATCGTGCACGCCGAGTCGCAGAGCGGCGAACTGGTCGGCGTCGTTGTCCAGCTCGGCGGACAGACCGCACTCGGGCTCGCGCAGGGTCTCAAGGACGCCGGTGTGCCCATCCTCGGCACCTCGCCCGAGGCCATCAACCTCGCCGAGGAGCGTGGACTCTTCGCCGGAATCCTCGCCGAGGCCAACCTGTTGGCGCCACGCAACGGCACGGCGATCGACGGGCCGCAGGCGATCGCCGTCGCGGAGGAGATCGGATACCCGGTGCTCGTGCGCCCCTCGTTTGTTTTGGGTGGACGCGGCATGGAGATCGTCTACGACTCCGAATCCATGGCCGACTACTTCGTGCGGGTGAAGGACTTCGGGATCGTGGGACCGGGATCGCCTCTCCTGGTCGACAGGTTCCTCGACGACGCGATCGAGATCGACGTCGACGCGCTGTTCGACGGCCACGAGCTCTACATCGGCGGGATCATGGAGCACATCGAGGAGGCCGGGATTCATTCCGGCGACTCCGCGTGCACGCTGCCTCCCGTCACGCTCGGCCGCGACGTGCTGGTGCGCGTGCGTGAGGCGACTCTCGGAATCGCCCGCGGAATCGGTGTCCGAGGCCTGCTGAACGTCCAGTTCGCCATCGGCCAGGGGGTGCTCTACGTTCTCGAGGCCAATCCCAGGGCCTCACGGACGGTTCCCTTCGTGTCGAAGGCCCTCGGCATCCCGCTCGCCAAGGCGGCGTCCCTCCTGATGGTCGGACGGTCCATCCGCGAGCTGGTCGCCTCCGGCCTGCTTCCGGTCCAGGACGGCTCGATCGTGCCGCTCGACGCCCCGGTCGCCGTCAAGGAAGCCGTTCTGCCGTTCAAGCGGTTCCGCACCAAGGAGGGCACCGTCGTGGATTCGGTCCTCGGCCCGGAGATGCGGTCGACGGGCGAGGTCATGGGGATCGACTCGAACTTCCCCCGCGCATTCGCCAAGAGCCAGGAGGCTGCGTACGGCGGGCTGCCGGCGAGTGGATCGGTGTTCGTCTCGGTCGCCGATCGGGACAAACGCGCGATCATCCTTCCCGTTCTCCGGCTGAGCCAACTCGGCTTCACGATTCTCGCTACCGAGGGCACTGCGGAGATCCTCGGACGCAACGGAATCGCGGCCCGTGTCGTCCGGAAGTACTCGCTCGGCCAGGTGTCGATCGAGGGCGAGCCGTCGATCGTCGAGCTCATCAACGGGGGAGAAGTCGACGTGGTGATCAACACCCCGAGCGGTCGAAGCGCCCGTGCTGACGGAATCGAGATCCGCACCGCGACCGTCGCCGCCGACAAGCCGCTGTTCACGACCATCGCGCAGCTCGCCGCCGCCGTCGCATCGTTCGAGGTCATTCGCGAGGGGTTCGACGTTCGAAGCCTTCAGGACTACGCCCTCGACCGTGCGGAGCGGTTGAGAGCGTCGGCCGCCTCGTGATCGCGTCATTCGGCGCGCGCCTTCGGGAGTCGCTCGACGAGCACGGTCACCTGTGTGTCGGGATCGATCCGCACCCCTACCTGCTGGAGAGCTGGGGCTTGCCCGATTCCGGGCGCGGCCTGCGCGAATTCGGTCTGCGCACCGTCGAGGCCGCGACCGGGGCGGTCGGGATCGTGAAGCCCCAGGTCGCGTTCTTCGAGCGGCACGGCGCGGCGGGATACGAGGCCCTCGAGCACACGATCCGCGCGGCTCGTGACTCCGGCCTTCTCGTCATCGCGGATGCCAAGCGCGGCGATCTCGGCACAAGCGTCGAGGCGTACGCCCAGGCCTGGCTGCGGTCCGGTTCCCCGCTCGAGTCCGATGCGCTGACCGTGAGTGCGTTCCAGGGAGTCGGGTCGCTGTCCGCGCCCATGGTTCTCGCCGAGGAAAACGGCAAGGGATTGTTCGTCCTCGCCGCGACATCGAATCCGGAATCATATGCGACGCAGACCGCTCTCGTCCAGCATGGGGACCGGGTTGATCGCACTGTCGCCGCGAGTATCGTGGATGAGGTGAATACGACGAACGTGGCGCCCCTCGGCTCATACGGCGTCGTGATCGGAGCCACCGTTTCGCTCGCGCAGTTCGGGATCGCCCCCGAGGATCTCTCGAACACCCCCATCCTCGCTCCCGGTTTCGGATTCCAGGGCGCGCGTTTCGAAGACATCACGAGCCTCTTCGGTCCGGCGGCGGCGAACGTCGTCGTGAGTTCTTCGCGCTCGATTCTCGAGTCCGGTCCAGGGGGGATCAGGGCAGCCATCGCGGCGCAATCCGAGCGGCTGCGGGAGGTCTTCGCGGGATGAGTCCACGACCCGAACCGCCCGAGGTCGATCGCGTCGCCGCCTCTCGAGCCGCGGTCGCGGCCCGGCGCGCACGAGCCGCCGTCAAGCACGCTGTTGCGACCCACGCCCGAACCGCGCGAGACGTTCTCGACACCGCGTGGAGCGACTCCTCCTCGGCCGAGGCGGGGCTTCGAGTTAGGGAGCTTCTGACGAGCGTCCCCACCCTCGGCCCCATCCGCGCGGCCAAAGTCATGGCGCAGCTCGGTATCGCCGAGTCGAAGCGTGCCGGCGGTCTCGGCGTACGACAGCGGTCGGAACTGTGGAGCTATCTCCTCGGTCGCGAAGGCGGAGTGAGCCCCGGGCGGCTCGTGGTTCTCGCCGGTCCGACGGCGGTCGGGAAGGGCACGGTCTCGGCCTACATCCGCGAGCACTACCCTGATGTCCTGCTCAGCGTGTCGGCGACGACGCGTCCGCCTCGGCCGGGCGAGATCGACGGCGTGCACTACCACTTCGTGAGCGACCAGGAATTCGATCGAATGATCGAACACGGCGAGCTGTTGGAGTGGGCGCTCGTGCACAACTCCTACCGTTACGGAACACCGCGGCCGCCCATCGACGCGGCCCTTGAGGCCGGTCGAGCAGTTCTCCTCGAAATCGATCTGCAGGGCGCGAGGAGCGTTAGGAAGGCGATTCCGAGCGCCACGCTGGTCTTCCTACTGCCGCCATCGTGGGAAGAACTGGTTCGGCGGCTGACCGGGCGCGCCACCGAGGATCCCTCGGAACAGGCCCGTCGACTGGAGACCGCGAGGGTCGAGCTGGCGGCCCAGGACGAGTTCGATCACCGTGTCGTGAACACCGACGCACCAGTTGCGGCTCGGGAGGTCGTAGAATTGATGGCGCTGCGCGGAGCCAGGACCTAGAAAGGCCTCCCGGCACCACCATCCGGAACTTCCGGCTGTCGCGCCGACTCACGAACTTTGAAGGAGCACTCCCATGGCTGAGAAGCAGACCGGCATCATCGACCCGCCCATCGACGAACTGTTGTCGAAGGTGGACTCGAAGTACGCGCTCGTGATCTTCGCCTCGAAGCGCGCCCGCCAGATCAACGACTACTACGCCGACCTCCACGAGGGCAGCCTGTTCGACAACGTGGGGCCCCTCGTCGACTCGACGATCGACGACAAGCCTCTGTCAGTGGCTCTGCGGGAGATCAACGACGACCGTCTGGTGCTGACCTCGCTCATCGAAGAGTAGCGGTCACGAGTCCGGCTCGCCCGAGTGGCGCTCTCTCATGAAGGTCGTCGTCGGCATCACCGGAGGCATCGCCGCCTATAAGGCGGTCAGCGTGGTGAGGGCTTTCGTACTCGCGGGTCACGACGTTCAGGTCGTCGCGACCGACGCGGCCCTTCGATTCGTCGGCAAGCCGACGCTCGAGGCCATCAGCCGGAATCCGGTGTACACCGAGCTGTACGAGGGTGTCGCGGAGGTGCGCCATGTCGCGATCGGCCAGTCCGCCGACCTCATCGTCGTGGCCCCCGCAACGGCGAATTTTCTCGCCCAACTCGCGGGCGGATTCGCCGCAGACTTACTCGGGAACACCATTCTCGCGAGTAGCGCGCCGCTGGTGGTCGCCCCGGCCATGCACACCGAGATGTGGGAGAACGCCGCCACCGTCGCCAACGTGCAGACCCTGAGGTCCCGGGGGATCACGATCGTTGGACCCGGAGTCGGCCAGCTGACGGGCAAGGACGCGGGTGCCGGGCGGATGTCCGAGCCCGACGAGATCGTCGCAGCCGGCCGCGCGCTGCTGGCCGGTTCCGGCGATCTGGTCGGCCGGCGCATCCTCGTCACGGCCGGGGGAACGCGCGAACCGCTCGACCCCGTGAGGTTCATCGGCAATCGCTCGAGCGGGAGGCAGGGGGTGGCCATTGCCACCGCGGCCGCGGCGCGGGGCGCAGAGGTCGAACTGATCTGTGCCAATCTCGAGGTCGACGTGCCCGCGGGAATCACACTTCGGCAGGTCGGAACCGCCCTCGAGCTGCAGGCGGCGGTGGCGCAATCCGCCGACGCAGCGGATGTGATCATCATGGCTGCCGCCGTCGCCGACTACCGTCCGCAGTCCGTGGCGGAATCCAAGATCAAGAAGGAACAGCAGGGCGACATTCTCCAACTCACCCTCGTTAAGAACCCCGACATCCTCGCAGACGTGTCATCGAAGAGAGGGACCGGACAGACCGTGATCGGCTTCGCGGCGGAGACCGAAACCGATCGGACCGCGCTCCTCGAACTCGCCCGGGCGAAGGTGGTCCGCAAGGGCTGCGACTATCTAGTCGTCAACAGCGTCGGCTGGACGACGGGGTTTGCCACGGAGAGTAATGCGGTCATGATCGTGTCTGCCTCCGGCGATATAGTTGGCGAGGCTGCTGGCTCCAAGACCCTCGTCGCGGGTCGGATTCTCGACCTGCTCCGCTCGGAGACACCGTCTTCCTAGCCAAGGGGTGCCGAGCATCCGAAGACCGCATTCCTGAGAGAGTTTCATGTCCAAAGATCTCCGTCTATTCACCTCCGAGTCAGTAACCGAGGGACATCCCGACAAGATCTGCGACCAAATCAGCGACAGCATCCTCGACGCACTTCTCGAGGTCGACCCGCACTCCCGGGTCGCCGTTGAGACCCTGGTGACGACGGGCCTGGTTCACGTCGCGGGCGAAGTGACGACGACGGGCTACGTCGATATCCCCGGAATCGTCCGCAAGAAGATCACGGACATCGGTTACACCTCCTCGGACGTCTGGTTCGACGGTCGCTCCTGCGGCGTCGAGGTGTCGATCGGTGGGCAGTCGCCGGACATCGCCCAGGGGGTCGACTCCGCGCAGGAGACTCGGGAAGAGCAGAGCACAGACGAGAACGACAGCCAGGGCGCCGGCGACCAGGGGATCATGTTCGGGTATGCCACGACCGAGACGCCGGAATACATGCCGATCCCGATCTGGCTCGCGCACAGGATGGCCGAACGGCTGGCCGAGGTGAGACAGAACGGAACCGTCGACTTCCTTCGCCCCGACGGCAAGACACAGGTCACGATCGGCTATGACGGTGCGATACCGCGCACGGTCGACACGGTCGTCGTCTCCGCACAGCATTCGCCCGCCATCGGGATCGACGAGTTGCGGGCGGTCATCAAGGAGGTCGTGATCGACCCGGTGCTCGAGCGGGTCGACCTGGATTCGGTGCAGAAGCGCGTGCTCATCAACCCGACCGGCGTTTTCCACATCGGCGGTCCGCAGGGCGACGCGGGACTCACCGGTCGCAAGATCATCGTGGACACCTACGGAGGAGCATCTCGCCACGGCGGAGGCGCCTTCAGCGGAAAGGATCCGTCGAAGGTCGACCGATCGGCCGCCTATGCCATGCGCTGGGTCGCCAAGAACGCCGTGGCCGCGGGTCTGGCCGAGCGCCTCGAGGTGCAGGTCGCCTACGCCATCGGCAAGGCGGCGCCGGTCGGTCTCTACGTGGAAAGCTTCGGTACCGGTCGCGTCGACGACTCGACCATCATCGACGCCATCCGTGAGGTATTCGATCTGCGTCCGGCGAGCATCATCCGGGAGCTCGATCTGCTGCGCCCCATCTACGCCCAGACCGCCACCTACGGCCACTTCGGACGCGAGTTGCCCGACTTCGGTTGGGAGAAGCTCAACCGCGTCGAGGCATTGCGAAGCGCAGCCAAGCTGTAGCCATGGCGCCGTCCATCGCACGGGTGTGGGTGGACTCCCCGCTGCCACAGCTCGACCGGCTCTTCGACTACCGGGTGCCCGACGAACTCGCCGACGGCATCGGAATCGGGGTCCGCGTCCGTGTGCCGTGGAGATCCGCGGGTCGATTCATCGACGCGTACGTGATCGACCTGGTCGACTCGGTCGAGTTCACGGGCGTCCTCAGCCCGGTCGAGTCCGTCATCTCCCCGGTCCCTGTGCTCTCGCCGGAGGTCGCAACCCTCGCACGGCGCGCATCGGAGCGCGCGGCCGGCTCCGCAATCGACATCGTCCGCGTCGCGGTACCCGCACGCCAGGCCAGGGTGGAGAAGTCCTGGCAGACGGAGGAGACCACCACGCTGCCGCCGGTCGCCC
>FSWU01000141.1_pt1 | contig 14606 bp, 12 predicted proteins | sample 1638061 | NCBI WGS metagenome assembly FSWU01 (sample SAMEA3914788, study PRJEB12502) | metagenome | biome: forest; material: soil | place: Canada | collected 2011-07-03 | depth 0.1 m
CAGGACGGGGTCGGCCTCGAAGACGTCACGACCTTCGGCAAATATCTGGGGGGCAGTGCCACGAATGTGGCCGTCGCCGCGGCGCGTCATGGTTTGGCGACGGCGGTGATCACACGAACCGGCGCCGATCCGTTCGGCGCCTTCGTCCGGCGCGAGATCGCGAGCTTCGGGGTGGACAACCGGTACGTGACCACTGTCCCAGGCCTCAACACCCCTGTGACCTTCTGCGAGATCTTTCCCCCGGACTCGTTCCCGATCTACTTCTACCGTGAGCCGATCGCGCCCGATCTGATGATCGATGCCGAAGATCTCGATCTGGAGGCGATCGCGACGTCGGGCGTCTACTGGTCGACCGTCACCGGCTTGTCGCGCGAGCCGAGTCGCTCCGCGCACTACGCGGCGTGGCAGGCCCGCGGCCGCATCCCGCTGACCGTCCTCGACCTCGACTACCGCGAGGTCTTCTGGGAATCCGCCGCGCTGGCGAAAGAAGAGGTCTCTCGTGCGCTCTCGCAGGTGAGTGTCGCGGTCGGCAATCGCGAGGAATGCGAGATCGCGGTCGGCGAATCCGATCCGCACAGAGCCGCAGACGCGTTGCTGGAGCGAGGTGTCGAACTGGCGATCGTGAAGCAGGGGCCGAGAGGCGTTCTCGCAAAGACTCGCGAGATCGAGATCGAGGTTCCTCCGATGGAGATCGCCGTGGTCAACGGACTCGGAGCCGGCGACGGTTTCGGCGGCGCGCTGTGCAAAGGACTGCTTGAACGCTGGCCGCTTGAACGTACGCTGCGGTTCGCGAACGCGGCGGGCGCGATCGTCGCCGGACGACGCGAATGCTCGAACGCGATGCCCACCTCCCGCGAGGTCGAAGACATGATCGGGGTAACACGATGAGTTCGCATCATTTCGACGCGCTGCGAGCAGCGAGAGCGACAGACCCGGATGCGATCGGGCTGGCGCTCGACCGCCGGCATCGGCGCCCATTGCTGGTCGGCGACAATCGGCTGTTCATCCTGGCTGCGGATCATCCCGCGCGAGGCTCGCTCGGTGTCCGCGACGAAGAGATGGCGATGGCCGACCGGTACGGGCTTCTCTCGCGGCTGGAACAGGCGCTGAAACACCCGCAGGTGGACGGGTTCCTGGGCACGCCGGATCTGGTCGAGGACCTCGCGCTTCTCGGCGCTCTCGACGACAAGATCGTGGTCGGGTCGATGAATCGGGGAGGTCTCAAGTCAGCCGTCTTCGAGATGGACGACCGATTCACGGCGTACGACATCGAATCGATCAAGAAGTCGCATCTGGACTTCGCCAAACTCCTGATCAGGATCAACCTGGCGGATCCCGGCTCGGCTCGCACGCTCGAGGCCGCTGCCGAAGCCGTCAGCCGTGCGGCGCGGGAACAGGTGCCCATCATGATCGAGCCGTTCATCTGCAACTGGGTGGATGGGTCCATCCACAACGACCTGAGCACTGAGGCCGTCATCCGCTCGGTGGCGATCTCTTCGGCTCTCGGCTCCAGCTCGGCGTTCACCTGGCTGAAGCTCCCGGTCGTACCAGACATGGAGAAGGTGATGCGCGGCACGACTCTGCCCACGTTGCTGCTGGGAGGCGATCCCCGGGACAAACCCGATGCGACGTTCGAATTGTGGCAGAAGGCGCTTGCCCTCCCCGGCGTGCGCGGCCTGGTTGTCGGGCGCACGCTCCTCTATCCTCCGGATGGCGATGTGCTCGCGGCCGTGGATCGCGCGGCACAGCTCGTCCACGGAACCGCCGGCTGAGATGAGGACGGCTCCGTGCGACGACTACTTTCCGACCAGCGTCACCTTGAACGAGTAGAGGTCGGGACGATAGGCATGCATACCGTACTCGACCGCGTGTCCGGCCTGATCGAACAGGGTCCGCGACATCGTGAGCACCGGAGACCCGGCCCGCTGGTTGAAGAGACGCCCCTCTTCCGCGGTCGCGGCGCGCGCACCGATGGTCTGCCGGGCGACCCGCATCGTCATGCCACGAGCGCGCATGAGCTGATACAGGCCGTGGTCTTCCAGGGACTCGGCGGTCAGGTCGAGGAACTCGGGTGGAAGGTAGTTCTCGAGGAGCGCGAGCGGGACACCGTCGCTGTAGCGCAGGCGTTTCACGTGCAGAACACTCGTGCCGGCGGGAAGCGTCAGCGATTCGAGCACGTCGGCCGACGGCACGATCTCCTCATGCAACAGCACCTTCGTGGTGGGCGTGCGCTCCGACGAGCTGAGGTCGTCGAAGAGACTCGTGAGCTCGACGCTCCTGGTGAGCCGTCCCCGCACGACCTGAGTCCCGATACCCCGACGGCGAACGAGCAGTCCCTGATCGACGAGCTCCTGGATGGAGCGGCGGATGGTCGGGCGCGAGACGTTGATCCGTTCCGCGAGCTTGATCTCGTTCTCGATACGCGCCCCCGGCGGCAACTCCCCCTCCTCGATGGCGGACTGCAGCCGACGAGCGATCTGGTAATAGAGGGGGATGGGCCCGGATCTGTCGAGATCCATAAAGAGATCTTCAGTTGCAATGGTCATGGGTCGCTCCCGCATTCTCCGCGCGAACGTCCACGTGTTTCGGGACGCGCCGCGCCTGTACTTTCATATGCATAATGATAAGACAAAGTTACATTATTACGGAAAGACTACCGCACGAAGCCGTTTCGTGCGCGAACTTGTAGGGAGACGCCATAGATGTCGGAACCGACCGTGACACAAGAGACGATGGCCGCCGTGGTGAAGTCCGGGCCGGGTCCGGAAGGGGTCTCCCTTCAATTCGTGGACGAGCCACACGCGGCGCCTGGCATGGCGCGCGTACGGGTGACCGCGACCGGCATCTGCGGTACCGATGTCCACGTCGCGCGCGATGAGTACGCCTACGAAGCCCCGGTGACGATGGGCCACGAAATCCTCGGGGTGGTCGAATCGGTCGGATCCGAGGTCGATGCCGAACTGGTCGGTCAGCGGGTCGTGTGCGAGACGTACTACTCAGTCTGCGGCGTCTGCGACTGGTGCCGGGCGGGGCGACCCAATCTGTGCCCGTTTCGCAGGTCGATCGGTTCGTTCGAGGATGGTGGATTCGCCCGTTTCGTCGTGGTCCCGGTCATCAACCTGCACCCGCTGCCCGCCGCGATCGGGCGTTTGGCGGGTGTGCTCGCCGAACCGTTGGCGTGCGTTGCGCAGTGCCTGCTCGATCCGCCGGTGGTCTCCGCCGGCGACCGTGTGCTCGTGACGGGCCCTGGTGCGATGGGGCAGCTGTCGGCGCAAGTCGCCAAGGCACAGGGTGGCATCGTCACGCTCGCCGGACTCGAGCGGGACGCCGAACGCCTTGCCGTCGCCGCCCGTCTCGGAATCGCGACGACGACCGGAGTGCCGGAAGCCGAGAGCTTCGACGTCGTCATCGAGGGCTCCGGTTCTGCTCCCGGCGCTGCCGGCGCGCTTCGGGCGGCCCGTCGTGGTGCACGCTACGTGCAGGTCGGGATCTTCGGAAAGGATGTGACGCTCCCGTTTGACCTGGTGCTCTACAAGGAACTCGTCGTCTCCAGCGGTTTCGCCTCCACGCCGAAATCGTGGCGCCGGGCGATGTCTCTGATCGAACAGGGCCTGGTTGATCTCGAGCCCCTGGTCACACGCGAGGTACCGATCGTGGACTGGCAGTCGGCGTTCGACGCTGCGGTTGCCGGGGAAGGTATCAAGACGGTGATCGTCCCATCCTGATCTCGAGCGCACCGTCGGGCCCCGGCGGCGAGGCTCTGCCGTTCAGGCGAAGTCCACGCGCCCGTCGCGGCTGACGAGACCGACCTCACGGCCGTTCTCGGGCACGGCGGCCAAGGTCACCCAGCTGTTCAAGGATTCGCCCGGACCCAAGATGAGTTGCTGGCCGCGCTCGATCGCACCGGTCAGACCGTCGAACGGCCACGACCGCTGCGGCTCGAGGCCGATCATCCGCGAACGGCCGTACCAGGGGAATCCCGGGTCGCCGTTCTGAAGCCAGATCCACAGATTGCGAAAGACGTCGCCGTCCCAAGCCAGAGCGACTCCGGGGCGCCCTTCATGGACGGGAGGACGCATCGCGACCCAGTTCGCGTCGAGATCGTGGAGGTACAGCAATCGGACCTGCTCGGCGCTCGGTACTTCGGAGAGGTCGACGTCTTCACCCGAGGCAGCGCTCGCAATCGGCCACACTCCGGAGCCGCCCGGCACGAGCATTCCCGGTGTGGCGGGCTCGATCTCGACCCGCGCGCCGGGCGCCTCGATCCTGCTTCCCGCGATCGCCGGGAAAGTCGGGTGATGGCCCCAGATGAAAGACACGTCGCGCGAGCCGACGTTCGTCGCCGTCTCCTCGAGCAGGAGGGCGGCGCGTTCGGCGGAAAGACGCACGGTACGGCGAACCTCGAGCGGCATCCGCGCTCGCGCCAGGAGCGTGCACGAACTCTCGTCCTGCGCAAGGACCTCGAGGCGCGCGAGCGACGTCTCACCGTGAAACGCGCTCGGAACGCCATCGACGACCGATTCGGCGCCGGCATTCGGGAAGAGGACCTGCCAGCCGCCGTTGTAGCGCGAAAGCCAGTCCAGTTCGGTGGAACCGTAGACCGGACCATCGTCCGCCGAGAGCGGTGTGGACCAGTCCGCGTAGAAGATGAGATTCGGCGATCCACCGACGGTGAAACTCTGGATCTCGCCTCCGCGGTCCGGGTCGAGCACGGCCTCTGCGTGCTCCGAACGGAGAACTATCGGTGTGGCCATTGCTCAGTCCCGCCGTCCCTCAGCGCCGCCGTGCATCAATGCCGCTTGTGTCCGACGGACCCGTTGAGCGTCAGGCCGCCGTCGACGAGGATCATCTGGCCCGTGATGTAACGGGCGCTGTTGGAGCTGAGCACGACGATGGCATCCGCGATCTCCTCCGCCGCGGCGATCCGGCGCAGCGGAATCCTCTCGCGATAGGTCGCGCGAACCTCCTCCGTCCAGCTCTCGTCGTTGAGTGGTGTCTCGGTGGCTCCGGGAGCGATGGCGTTGACGAGGACCCCGTGCGGTCCCAGCTCGACAGCGAGCGAACGCGTCAGGCCGCCGATGCCGCCCTTCGCGGTCACGTACCCGGTCATCTCGGTCGGCGGGTAGGGGTCGACCGCCGAGCTCACGTTCACGATCGTCCCGGAACCGGCGGGAACCATGTGTCGGGCGGCGGCACGAGCGCCGCGGATGTACCCGAACAGGTTCGACTGGAGCAGGTCCTCCCAGTCCTCGTCGGCCATGGTCAGGAAGGGCTGGACGAGGAGGCGGGCAGCGTTGTTGATCCAGATGTCGATGCCACCCCAGCGTGCGACGGTCTCGTCTGCGAGCTCATCGACGTCATTCGTGCTTTTCGTGTCGCCGACACGGATGAGCGGCTCCCCGCCTCGCTCGCGGATCGCCTTGCTCAGCTCATCGCTCACGGCCGGGTCGCTGCCGCGGTGCATTCCGGCGACTCGCGCGCCCTGCTCCGCGAAGGCGAGTGCGGTCGCCCGCCCGATGCCTCGCGAGATCCCCGTGATGACGACACGCTGCTGCTGCAGGGGAAGGTCCATCTTCTGACTCCCAACTTTGTACATACATTCTGTTCTTACGGATGACTGCTGTCTAGTATGTAGCGACAATAGGTCTACTTGACAAACTGAGAAATCCGGCTGTATCGTCGCAGTGCATTGTCGCGCGAGGAAAGTGGTCCGACACGGTGAACTCAGGGATCCGACCAGCTGCCGCCGTCATCGGCACGGGCTTCATCGCGGCCGTTCACGTCGATGCGCTACGCCGGATCGGTGTGAAGATCGCCGGCGTACTGGGTTCGAGCCCGTCGCGTTCGCAAGAGGGCGCCGCACGATTCGGCGCCGACAAGTCGTACGCCGCGTTGGAGGAGCTGCTCGACGATCCGGACGTGGACGTCGTGCACATCACCTCCCCGAACGATGCCCATGCCGAACAGGCCGCGGCCTGCCTGCGGGCCGGAAAGCATGTCATCTGCGAGAAGCCGCTCGCCCTCTCGTCGAAGGAGACGAGTGGTCTGCGAGAGCTCGCGCGGGAGACCGGCCTGGTCGCGGCGGTCAATTTCAACATCCGTTATTACCCGCAGGTGATGGAGATGCGCGAACGCATCTCCTCGGGTGATCTCGGGTCGCCGTATCTGGTGACGGGTAGCTACCGGCAGGACTGGCTGCTCTACGACACTGACTGGAACTGGCGAGCCGAGAGCGGGCGAGGCGGACCTCTCCGCGTCGTCGGCGACATCGGCTCCCACTGGTTCGATCTCGCCGCATTCGTCACGGGGACGAGGATCGTCGAGGTTCTCGCCGATCTTTCCACCTTCGTTCCCGTTCGGCAGAGACCGGACGGATCGGTCCGAACGTTCGAAGACGCCGGCGGATCCGCCGACCCTTCGAACGCGTCCGGCAGAAGTTCCACGCCCGTGGACGTCGAGTCCGAGGACGCTGCAACGATCCTCCTCCGCTTCGAGGACGGTGCCCGCGGGACATTCGTCGGGTCTCAAGTCAGCGCCGGGCGCAAGAACGCCATCGAGATCGAAGTGAACGCCGCCACCGCCTCGGTCGCGTGGAAAGGCGAGCGACCGGACGAGCTGTGGATCGGTCATCGGTCCGCTCCCAACGAACTCCTCATCCGCGACCCGAGCCTTCTGGGCGCGGACGCAAGGCGGGTCGCGACGCTCCCCGGAGGTCACGCCGAGGGCTTCGAGAACGCGTTCCGGGCCATGTATGAGGACGTTTACGAAGACATCGCCCGGGGGAAGCCGTCGCCTCACCCGCGGTATGCGACGTTCGAGGACGGTCACGATGAGTCGCTCATTCTCGATGCCGTTGCGCGCAGCGCGGAGACCGGGCAGTGGACGATCGTCGAACGCGACGACTGATACCGATGACACTCATGAGGTCGATGACGGTGACAGGACCGAAGGCGCCGTTGCGACGAACACGACGAACACGACGAACACGACGAACAAGGAGTGACCGATGAGACTGGGCATCCTCAGCTCAGCGTTTCCCACGCTGACCCTCGACGAAGTGGCGAGCTGGGCGGCTGAGTCCGGTTTTCGGGCCGTCGAGCTCGCTGTCTGGCCCGCCGGAGGGGCCGTGGAGCGGCGATACGCCGGTACCGCGCATATCGATGTGGAGAGTCTGGATCGGTCTCGCGCTGACCGGATCGTCGACGGTCTGGCCGTGAAAGGCCTCGAGATCTCGTCGCTGGCTTACTACCCGAATCCTCTCGATCCGGACCCGGCCGTCTCGCAAGCTGCCTTCGCGCACCTCCGACGCGTGGTCGAGGCGGCAGAGCTGCTGCGGGTGCCCATCGTCGGAACGTTCGCCGGCCGCGACAAGGACCGCTCGCTGGACGAGAATTTCGACACCTTCGCGCGGGTCTGGCCGGACATGGTCCACTTCGCCGGCGACCACGGAATCAGGATCGCGATCGAAAACTGCCCGATGATCTTTTCGGGCGACGAATGGCCCGGCGGCACCAACATCGCGTACTGTCCGGCGAACTGGCGGCGGATGTTCGACCTGATCCCCGATGAGAACTTCGGTCTGAACTTCGACCCGTCGCATCTGGTGTGGCAGTTCATCGACATCCCGCGGGCGGTCAGGGAATTCGGAGAACGCATCTTCCATGTTCACGCGAAAGACCTGGAAGTCCGTCGCGACGGTCTGTACGAGCACGGCGTGCTGAGCGCCGGCGTCGGCTGGCAGGTTCCACGGCTGTGCGGGCTCGGCGAGGTCGATTGGGGCGCATTCTTCGGGGCGCTCTACTCCGTCGGCTATGACTACGTCGCCTCGATCGAGCATGAGGATCGAGCATTCGAGGGCAGCCTCGAAAAGGTCCAGCGCGGGTTCGCGATCGCGCGCGACAATCTTCGGGCCTACGTCCAGTGACCGGCAGTGTGAACGCGCGACCCCGATTCGGGCTGGTGGGCACAGGCGTGTGGGCCCGGAACGTGCATGCCCGTGCCGCCGCCGAGAGCGAGGCGGTCGACTTCACCTCGGTGTTCGGTCGGCGGATCGACGCGGCCGCAGATTTGGCTGCCGATCACGGTGCTGCGGCATTCACCGACTTCACCGACTTCCTCGACTCCGTGGACATCGTGGGGTTCGCTCTGCCGCCGGCCGTTCAGCCGGAGTATGCGGTGCGCGCAGCGACCGCGGGTAAGCATCTCCTGCTCGAGAAGCCGATCGCGATCGATCCCGCCGAGGCTCGCGATGTCGTCCGGGCCGTCGAGGACAACGATGTCGCCTCGATCGTCTTCTTCACCAACATGTTCCTGCCGCCGGTTCAAGAATGGATCCGCGAGGCTCGAGCCGCTGGTGATTGGCGATACGCGAGAGCCGAAAGCTTCTCGAGGGTCCGCTCCGATCCTGCGAACCCGTATTTCGGTACGGAGTGGCGCAGCGACATCGACCCGATGTGGGACACCGGACCGCACCTGGTCTCCATTTTCCGGGAGGTCCTCGGACAGATCGTCCGGGTGCAGGGGGCGCGCACGGCCGAAGGTCTCACCGAGATCGTGCTCGAGCACTCCGGCGGCGCACTCTCGACCCTGACGCTGACCCTGGAGGCGGAGGGGTCGCTGCCTTCTGAAACGGCACTGTTCGGCGCTGCCGGGAAACTGATCTTCCCGAGCTCAGCCGACTGGGACGTCGACGCACGTGCGGCCTACGCTGCTGCCCTCGCTCCGCTCGCCGATCGCTTCGCGGGGCGCGACGTCAGCATCGCGCTTGACGCTCGCTATGCCCTCGGGATCACGGAGGTTCTCTCGGCTGCGGAGAGGGCGATCGAATCGGGACGAAGCGTCACGATGTGATGTGACCCGTCGCGTACGCGATGAGACGCTCGGCATTGGTGGCGAAGATCTGTTCCCGATCCTCATCGGTGATCGATGCTGTCCGCACCGATGCGATCACGCGCGCCGGTTCGAAGAATGGTGCATCGCTGCCGAAGAGGACTCTCGAAGCGCCCACCTCGCGCACGAAGAACTCCGTGGCGCCGGGATCGTCCTGGTACGCGATGTCCAGATTGACGTTGGGATGTGCGAGCACGGTCTCTGCGGCCTGGACGCGCTGCTCTTCGGTGAAGACCGGATGCCCCATCACGAACTCGAGATGGGGGAAGGACTCGGCGACTCTGCCGATCTCAATTGGGCCTGCCTTCGAGTCGGGGGTCGAGTGGATCAGCACAAGGGCACGCCGCGCACCGATCTCCTCGATGATCGCGAGGAACGCCGGAGAGTCCACGCTGAAACCCTCGAAGGTCGCGTGAAAGGCCAGGCCCGACAGGCCCAGCTCGTCGAAGGCACGGTTCACTTCGCTGAGTCCAGCGGGTCCGTGCCGGACCTCGACACTCGCGAGTCCGATGGGGAATCTTGCGGGGTCTGAGGCCACGGCGGCGGCAATCGCGTCGTTCGCCCGCCGGGTGTCGATGATCCCCTCCGACTGCAGCCCACCGGCGGCGACGGAGACGATCGAACTGTCGATACCGGCGGTCGCCATCGACGTCGCCCAGGTGGCGATGTCCTGGCCGACGTCTGAGGTGATCGTCCGGCCGATGTGTGCGTGGGCGTCGACGATCCGTGCCATCAGGCCGGCACCGGGATGTCGCTGACGGCCAGCCGCCGACCCTGCTTGCCCGACTCGTATGCGGCGTCCAGGATGAGCTGCGTCTTGAGTCCGAATCGGCCATCGCTGCGGACCGGGGTGTCGTTCAGGCACGCATCGACGAAGTGCCGGTGCTCGGGAACCCACGGGCTTTCCTCGCCGTTGATGTGCATCGAGAACTCGCGCTCGTCGGGAGCCATGACCGGAAGCTTGGGCGAGACCCAGCCTTCCGCGAGCAGGGGATCCATGGCGGACTCGTCGCTCGTGTAGACGCGGAACGTCGGTCGCTCGGCTGCGTCCCATTGGACCGTGCCTTTGGTGCCGTAGACGGCCCACTGGTCCTTGAATGCGGTGGTGGCGCCGCCCGGCTCTTGAAGGCGGTTGGAGCCCGAGATCTCCAGGATCGCCTTGTCCGTTCGGACCAGGATCACTGCCGTGTCTTCGACCTCGATGTCGGCCGTGAGCGCACCGTATTCGGCGTAGACGCTTTGGATCGGCGGGTTTCCGAGCAAGTAGAGCGCGTTGGAGACGTGGTGGACGTTCCCGTCCAGGATCACGCCGCCGCCGGCGAGAGCCGGGTTGAACCGCCACCCGGAACTGACGTCCGGTGTGTACCAAGCCATGATCGCCTTGAAGAGGAAGGGCTCACCGATCAGCCCGGCCTCGATGATCTGGCGGGCGCGTTCGACGGGCGGAAGGAACAGCTCGAAGAACGAGACCATGAGCTTCAGGCCCTTGCGCTCTGCGAGTTCCAGTGCCGCACGCGATTCCTCGACCGAAGCGGTCATCGGCTTCTGCACCAGGACATGCTTGTTCGCTTCGAGCGCCTTCATGATCAGCGGCCCGTGGGACTTCGACGAGGTCGTGATGACGACCGCATCCACGTCGTCCCGTGCGAGCATCGCGTCGAGGTCGGTCGAATAGGTCTCGAAGCCGAAGCGATCCTTGAAACGACTCGCGGCTTCTTCATCGATATCGACGCTTGCGACGAGTCTGGCGTTGGCGACCTTCGTCAGAGCGAAGGCATGACTGCGTGCGATTCCTCCGCAGCCGACCATTACGACGCCGAGCTTGTCCTGCATGCGCTGTCCTCTCCTCTTCGTTGCGTCACATCGTTATGCGCAACTAATGAGAGAATGTTCGCACATATACAAGATCACGTCAAACTATCGTCAGCATGACAGCGGTGCGCGGATGGACCGCAAATGAGAGCCCTGGACGCGGCGCGATTCCTCATCGAGTCATTGTTGCTTGTTAAGACATACTGTACATTCTGATGAATGGACGTATTTCCCTCGACTCTGCCCGCTCCTCGCACTGCGCCGTTGCGCGGCGGCCCCGTTCTTCGGTGGGGAATCCTCGCGCCGGGAGACATCGCCAAGGACTTCGTGCATGCGGTGCATTCCCATACCGATCAGCGGGTCGTCGCCGTCGCGGGCCGCTCAGCCGAGAGGGCCTCTGCTTTCGCCGAGAGGAACGGCATCGCGCGAGCTTACGGCGATCACGCCGCCCTCGTGACCGATCCCGAGGTCGATATCGTCTACGTCGCCGCGCCGCACAGTGAGCACAAGCGTCTCGCGCTGCTCGCAATTGCAGCGGGCAAGCACGTTCTCGTCGAGAAGCCGATCGGTGTCACCTCTGCCGACGCCCGGGAGATCCGTGATGCGGCGGCCGCGGCCGGTGTGTTCGCGATGGAAGGCATGTGGAGCCGGTACCTGCCCCAGACCGATGTCATGCTCCAGCTCAAGGACGACGGCGTTCTCGGCGACCTGAGGCTCGTCCTCGCCGACTTCGGCACGCGCGCGCCTGTCGATGCGACGAATCGGAACTACAACCCCGACCTGGCAGGCGGCTCGCTTCTCGACCTCGGCATCTACCCGTTGTGGTTCAGCCACCTGTGGCTGGGCCGGCCGTCGAGCGTAACGGCGATCGGAAGCCTGACGTTCACCGGGGTGGATGAGCAGACTGCGATCGTGCTCGGTTACGAGTCGCACGCCCAATCGATTCTCAGCACCAATCTCGTAGCGTTCAGTCCGGCGCGTGCGAGCATCAGCGGCACGGCTGCCCGCATCGAAGTCAATCCGTGGTTCGTCGTCCCGGCAGGGTTCGAGCTCGTTGCGCCCGGGAAAGGCGACGTGCGAGTGCCGTTCGTCAACGACACCGGGTTGAGCTTCCGAGACGGGATCGCGTGGGAGGCGGCGGCGGTCGCCTGGCACATCGCAGACGGGCTCATGGACTCCCCGCTGCATCCCCTGGCCTTCTCGATCGAGGTCCTGGAGACGATGGACGAGGTGCGTCGGCAGCTCGGCACGTTGGCCTAGCCCCGAGGCATCGATGCGGAGGCGCTGATGGAGATGGATGGGCTCGCCGCGTTGGCCGGATTCGCGCAAGTGGTCGACACCATCGTGCCCGCAGATGCGTATCCCTCCGCCAGTCAGGCAGGAGTCATCGGAGTCCTCGATCGGCTGAGCGCCGACGATCCGTCGCTCAGAGAGCGGGTCACCACCGTAGTCACCCGGCTCGTCGCGGCGGCAAGCGTTGACGAGTTCGGTACGGGTCCGCTCAGTGCGATCGACGCGCTCGCAGAGGATGCGGACGTCGCGTGGTTCATCCGCCTTGTCCAGGCCGTCTACTACGCGGGGCCTGGTGCCGGGGCTGGTCGCGCAGCCTGGGACATGGTCGGCTTTCGTGCGGCTCCGCCCGGCGGCTGGAAAGAGTTCGCCGACGTTCTCGGCGATCGGACTGGGGCGATCATCGGCCCGGGTGCGATTCGAGATCGCTATGACGCGATCGTGATCGGCTCCGGTGCGGGCGGAGGAACCGCCGCTATGGTTCTTGCCGACGCCGGCTACTCCGTCCTCGTCGTGGAACGGGGGTCCCTACCGAGCTCCCAGTCGCTCTGGAGCGATCACCTGCACAGCAGGCGCGTCGACCTGACGCTGGACGCGCGCAGTGGTCCGCCCTCCAGCGGCAATCCTCGCCTCGTGGAACGCGTGGACGGCGCGACCGACACGGTCTGGCCGTGGGACGCGCGTTGGGGGAACAACGCGATGACGGTGGGCGGAGGCACCCGTGTCTACGGGGCACAAGCCTGGCGACTGGCACCGCGAGACTTCAGGATGGCCTCCACTTACGGGGTCCCCGACGGTAGCAGCCTGTCGGATTGGCCGATCGCCTACGAGGATCTGGAACCGTGGTACTCACTCGCAGAGTGGGAGCTCGGGGTCTCCGGATCGAGCGGGGGAGACCCGTGGCAGGGCAAACGCTCGCGTGGCTACCCCATGGACGCGCTGCCGCTGAACCGGTCCGGCGCCGTGCTCGGCGAGGGTGCGCGCCGTCTCGGTATCGGCACATCCCGAGTCGGGATGCTGGTCAACTCGATCCCCTACGGCGGGCGTCCTGCGTGCAAACGATGCTCCGCATGCATCGGGTTCGACTGCCCGATCGGAGCGAAAGCCGGCAGCCACAACACCGTCCTCGACCGCGCGATCGCCACCGGCCGGTGCGTCCTGACCGCGGAGACGCGGGCGACTCGCATCGCGACCGACTCACGCGGATCGGTGACAGGCGTCGTCCTCGCCGGGCGGTGGGACGGACGGCTCTGGAAGAAAGAGGTGACGGCAGGCGTGGTCGTGGTTGCGGCCGGGGCGGTGGAGACCGCGCGTCTCCTGCTGGCGAGTCCGAGCGACCGCGAGCCGAACGGTCTGGGCAACACCACAGATCAGGTCGGCCGGCACCTGCAGGGGCATGTGTACGCGGGTGCGATCGGCGTCTTCCCCGAGGAGATCCAGGACGACCTCGGCCCAGGGGTCTCGATCGCGACGGCAGACTATCGACACGGCAATCCGGGGATCGTCGGGGGCGGGATCCTCGCCGACGAGTTCGTCCCGATTCCGATCGCCGCATACAACCAGCTCAGCCGGGCGGGCCTGATCCCCGCCTATGGCGCCGGAAGCAAGGACGGGATGCGCACTCTGAGGAAACGGATGCAGCGTGTCATCGGGCCGGTCCATGAAGTCACCTCCGCGAGTTCTCGCGTTCGGCTCGATCCGGTTCTGCGGGATGAGCACGGGGTCCCGGTCGCGCGACTCTCCGGTTCTCTCCATCGCGAGGATTTGAAAACCCAGCGATTCCTGACCGAGCGCGCGATCGAATGGCTGGATGCCTCCGGCGCCGACAGGATCGTGGACTGCGGAGAAGTCCGCGATGCGGATTACGGACCGTCGAGCGGAACCCATCAGGCGGGCACCGCGCGCATGGGCACCGACCCCGCGACGTCGGTCACCGACCCCCTCGGACGGGTCTGGGGACACGGCAACCTGCGAATCGTCGACGGCGCGCTGAATGTCACGAACGGTGGAGTCAACCCCGTTCTGACGATCTACGCCAACGCCTTCCGAATCGCCTCCGACGTGGCAGCGAATGGCGGCGACAGGTCATGACGCGATCGTGACGGCGAACGGTGCGAAGCCGCGCGCTTTGATCAGGTCGGGGACGAAAAGGATCATCGCCTCCGGTCCGCGGGCGGTTCGAATGTCTCCGAGGTCGATGATCCGATCCTCGTTCCAGCCGAGGTCGATGAGCAGGCCGGCGACCACCCCTTTGGCGTCCCGATGGTCTCCGGAGATGAACACGGTAGCGGGGGTCCCGAGGCTTCCTGGGTTCGTCATGACGGTGAAGAGCATGGTGTTGAGCGTCTTGACGACCTTGGTCTCGGGAAGGGCCTCCTGCAGCTTCTCGCCGAGGCTCGAATTCGGGTAGGAGAGCACACCGGGCAGACTGTCGTGGCCGCGTTCGACGGCGTTGGTGACGTCGACGAGGATCTTGCCGGACAACTCCTGGCGCAGCGCGGAGAGACGCTCGAGCGAGGTCTCTCCGGGAGTGGCGTTGAAGACGATCGCGGCGCTCGCCGCAGCATCCGGGACCGATGCCCGGACGATCGGATCGCTCAGCCATTCGGGGGTTC
>FSWU01000417.1_pt1 | contig 14543 bp, 14 predicted proteins | sample 1638061 | NCBI WGS metagenome assembly FSWU01 (sample SAMEA3914788, study PRJEB12502) | metagenome | biome: forest; material: soil | place: Canada | collected 2011-07-03 | depth 0.1 m
CGTGGCAACATCACGAACCGTACTGGCCGGCCGCGCCGAGCGGCGCTACCGCCGCGGACTCCTGGCATTCCGAGCACGCCGGGGGGTCCGGGTACAACGAGGGGTCCACGCAGACTGGGCAGACTGGGCGGGCTGGGCAGGCTGGGCAAACTGGGCAGCCTGGGCAAAGCGGATCGGAAAGCCCGTGGGACGCGACAGCCCGAACTGCGGCTGACTCTGCATATGTCGCCGGTGTCTCCTCGCCGAGCGACCATGGTGCCTCCTCACCTGGCGAGCGCGGTGCCTCCTCGCCCAGCGACATCGGCGCGTCCTCTGATCTCGCCGACTGGCAGCGAAGGCAAGCTGCATGGCGCGCCGAGCGGGATGCGTGGCGGGCCCAGCAGACGAGCGAACGCAACACGGCGCGACAACAGCGCTTGGCCGAATACCGGGAGACGGCTGCCCGGGCATCCGAGAGAGAGGAAAGCCGGCGACTCGACCGTCTCGCGAATCCGCGTGCGAGCGCACGGTTCACGTGGGCGGCTATCGGACTGGCTCTCGTCGCGGGAGCCGTAGTAGCGGGCTTCGCTTCGACGGATCCTGCGCTCCACGACTACGGGACAGCGGTCGCCCTTGCCGCCGCGACCGCGACCTTCGGCATCGCGAGCATCGTCGCCGCGTTGATGCGACGCCGCGGTGGGTTCCTCGGATTCCTGGGATTCCTTCTGCTACTTGCGACGCTGGCGGCCGCATTCGAGCCGGGGCTCCACGGACCAGGCGTATGGAACTACCTGAGCGACACCTCGTGGGTCCACTCGACGGTCACCACGGTTCAGACAACGGTTAAGGAGATCTTGTGAACGAGCAGACCCCCAAGCGCGGGAAGTCCGGCAGCGGCACTGGCCGATCCGTCAGCACGACATCCGGCAACACGCCATCCGGCAATGCACCATCGGGCGACGCACCATCGCGCGACGCACCATCGGGCGACGCGGCGCCCAGCAGCGCACCATCCGAGAGCGTAACGCCCGACGAGACGGCCCACGACGAGACCGCCCCAACCGAAGAGATCTTCGCGTCAACGCGTGAATACCCGGTTGACGGCTCATTCCCGGCTGGCGCGGGTACTGCAGAGACAGTCCCGCAGCCGACGGTGTCACAACCACCGGCTCCACAGGCGTCGGTGCCGCAACCGCCTGCGCCACCGTCCACGGTGGGACAACCCACTTCAGAGCACCCGGCGGAGCAATTCCCCACAGCGCAATTCCCCACGTCGCAATACCAAACGGCGCAATACCAAACGGCGCAGGATCGAGCGGCGCAGGATTCCGCCGCGCAATACGGCGAGGCTCACGGGGCCGCGCCCACGCGGCAGGCTCCGATCGCACCGCGGCGCACCGTCCGGTATGCGGGCCTTGCCTGGGGTCTGATCCTGTGCGCGGTATCTGCCCTGACCTTCTATGTCGTACTCTCTCCCGAGCGGCGCAACGGCCTCGGCGAGTGGCTCACCGCGCTGAACGGCGCGTCGCTGACCGCGGTGACGGCACTGGGAATCGGAGTCATCGTCCTTGTCATCGTTCTGCTTTCAGCGCTTCGGAGCAGCCAGCATCGTCGGTGAAACGACGTGTACTGCCGTTCTGTACTGACGTTCCTGTACTGACGTTATGTACCGCCGCTCCTGCGCTGCCGTTCCTGTACCGCCGTTCTGTACAGCGCTGCACAGCCGTTCCTGCACATCCATCAACTGATCGATTGATCCCCTGGTCGTCCGTTCGCCCCTGTTGCGTGATCTGGCCGGAGGTCATGATGGGAACATGACCTTCCGCTATCCGGCCGATACGACGGGCACGGCATCCGGTTGGGTTCTCCCGGACCCGGTCATCGATGTGCGCGATCTGCGAAAGCACTATGGCGCGACCGAGGCACTGAGCGGCATCACTTTCGACGTCCACGCGGGTGAGACGCTCGCACTGCTCGGTCCGAACGGAGCCGGCAAGAGCACGACGATCGAGATCCTCGAGGGCTATCGCGACCGAAGCGGAGGCGTCGTCACGGTTCTCGGCGTCGACCCCGGGCATGCTGGATTGGACTGGCGGGCTCAGCTGGGAATCGTGCTACAGACTACCGGCGAGCCGGGCAATGTCTCGGTGAGAGAACAGTTGACTCACTTCGCCGGTTTCTACCCGCACCCTCGTGACGTCGAGCAGGTTATCTCCGCTGTGGGATTGGAGCCGCAGGCGAAGACGCGGATCTCGAAACTGTCGGGCGGGCAACGTCGCCGAGTGGATGTGGCTCTAGGCATCATCGGCCGTCCAACCGTGCTCTTCCTCGACGAACCGACGACCGGGTTCGATCCCGAAGCACGCAGGGCGTTCTGGGACCTGATACTGACATTGAAGGCAGAGGGGACGACGATCCTCCTGACAACCCACTACCTCGACGAGGCGGCACATCTGAGCGACCGGGCCGCGGTGATCGCGCAAGGCCGGCTGGCCGCGATCGGACGGATCGACGAACTCGGCGGACCGGACTCGCGCGTTCCACGGGTGCGCTGGTCCGATGCAGCGGGCGACCACGACGTTCGGACCACTACGCCGGCCGAGCTGGTCGCCCGCCTTTACCGCGATAACGGGGACGCGGAACCCCGTCACCTCGAAGTCCAGCGACCGAATCTCGAAGATGTCTACCTCGATCTGGTTCATGCCGCCGCCAGTTCATCCGTGGCCAGTTCATCCGTGGCCAATTCATCCGTGGCCAATTCGTCCGACGCAGAGTCTGAAGGCAACGATGGGTGAGACGCTGGCCGGATCAAACGCGGACACCGCCGCGAGCGCCAGGCGCGTCGGCCAGCCCTCCGGTCTGGCGCACCAACCGCGCCTGCCGCGCCTGCCCCGTGGGAGGACGATTGCTCTCGGGATCAGCCGGATCGGCTACGAAGTAAAGACCTATTTCCGGGCCGGCGACCAGGTCTTCTTCACGTTCCTGTTTCCCGTCGTCATCCTCGCCATCTTCTCGGTCGCGTTCTCGCAGGCCGCCAAGATCGGCGCGGGCCCTGGTGGTTCCGGCGGAATCACGACCTCCGCGTACTACCTACCCGGAATGGTCGCGGCCGGCATCTTCCTCTCCGGCGTCCAGAACCTGGCCGTCGACATCGCCGTCGAGAAAGGAGACGGCACACTCAAACGACTCGGCGGATCGCCGTTGCCCGTCGTCAGCTATTTCATCGGCAAACTCGGGCAAGTGGTCGTCACATCGATCCTGCAGCTCGCGATCCTCCTGGCCGTCGCGCACTTCCTGTTCGGTGTTGACCTGCCGACATCCGGTGCGGCGTGGGGACGATTCGCCTGGATCTACCTGATCGGAATCGCGACATGCGCCATCCTAGGAATCGCCCTGTCCGCCCTGCCGCGCACCGGCAAGAGCGCGGCAGCTGTGGTGATTCCCATCACGCTGATCCTCCAATTCATCTCGGGGGTCTACCTCAGCTTCACGCAGCTCCCGACCTGGTTGCAGACCGTGGCGAGCATCTTCCCGTTGAAATGGATCGCACAAGGCATGCGTTCAGTGTTTCTTCCGGCGTCGTTCGAATCCGCCGAGCCTGGAGGCACATGGGACCTCGGCTGGGGCGCCGTCGTACTCGGGATCTGGTTTGTGGCAGGTCTCATCGTCGTCCGCATGACCTTCCGCTGGATCCGCAAAGACAAATGAGCGGCGGATAGCGAACTAGTGGACCGTGAACTCGTGGAACGTGAACTAGTGGAACGTGGGAAGGTAGCGATCGTGGAAGGACGTAAATGGTGGGACGCCGCCGTGGTCGCCTCGGTCATCGTCATCGCCGCACTCATCTGGTTCAACAGCCCGAGCAGCAGCAGCCGGTATCCGATTGTCCTGGTCCTGCTCGCGATCATTCTGATCTACTACTTCGTGTTCGGCCGACGTGCGCAAGACGGAACTCCGGCGGCGGTCGTGTTCCAGTTCGTGCTCATCGCCTGCACTGTCGCAGGCGCGTGGCTCGCTCCCGACTTCCTCACCCTGCAGATCATCGTGCTTCCGCTGCTCTGGACCACCGCGGGATCGACACGCTGGGCGTTGATCCTGAACGTCGTGATCACGATGTGCCTCACCGTCACCTTCGCCCTTGGCCTCGGAGGCAGTCCCGACACCTTCATCCAAGCGGGAACCATCGAAGCGATCAGTCTCGGGTTCAGCATTGCGCTGGGGCTGTGGATCACGCGCGTCCACGAGTACGGCTCAGAACGGGCGCGGCTGCTTGAGGAGCTGACCGCCGCCCAGAGCAAACTCGAGCAGCTCAGCCGCGATGCAGGTGCGATCGACGAACGAGAACGCCTTGCACGCGAGATCCACGACACGATCGCACAAAGCCTGACCGGACTGGTCATGCTCGCCCAGCGGGCGCAGCGCGAGACGAAAGACCCGACAGCCGGAACGCAGACTGCGCGCGATCGGAAGCTCAATGAAACCCTGTCGCTCATCGAGACGATGGCGCGAGAGACGCTCGGCGACGCCCGCGCACTCGTGGCCACCAGCGCGGGAATTCCCCAAGGCGACGGCGGCCTTGCCGGAGCGATCGGCAGGCTCGGGGAACGATTCATCCGTGAAACCGGCACCGAGGTGAAAACGACTGTCGACGAGGGGGTGCTTCCCCGCGACATCGAAGTAGTCCTCCTCCGTAGCGCACAAGAAGCCCTCGCCAACGTCCGCAAACATGCAGGCGCCGATCGGGTCGAGATCCAAGTCGAACGTTCCGCCGAAGTCGTGACGCTCACGGTCGCCGACAACGGGCGCGGTCTGGCAGACTACGACCCGACCAAGGAGCAGGGCTTCGGGATCGCCGGCATGCGCGACCGCATCCGATTGGTCGACGGCGAGCTGGAGATCACCGAGAGGGACGGCGGCGGAACGATCCTCATCGTCCGTATTCCACTGCACATCGATGACGAGGTGACCCGAGAACCCACCAATCCGAAAACCCACCGTTCCGAAACGCTCGCGCGGGTCCGCGGGGCGTCATCATGAGCGCGGGCCCAAGCGAGGGTACAGATGCAGGCATGAACGCGGGCATCAGCGCGGGCATCAGCGCGGGCATCAGAGTCGTCGTCGCTGACGACCATCCGATCGTGCGCGCGGGTATCGTCGCCCTCCTCTCACAGGAAGCCGACATCGCTGTGGTCGGAGAAGCCGCAAATGGCCAGGAAGCGGTCCGATTGACGGCAGAGATGCGACCCGATCTGGTCCTGATGGATCTTCGGATGCCGGTCCTCAGCGGCGCCGGTGCGACCGCGGAGATCGTCGCCGCGTTCCCCACGACACGTGTCCTGATCCTGACGACGTACGAAACCGACGCAGACATCCTGGGCGCCATCGAAGCGGGAGCGAGCGGATACCTGCTGAAAGCGGCACCGCAAGAAGAAATCCTCGAAGGGGTGCGCTCTGCGGTGGGCGGCCAAACCGTTCTCGCACCCGCCATCGCGGCGCGGCTCGTCGATCGACTTCGCGGAGATGGTGGCGCGAGCGACCGCACTCGGCTGAGCCCCCGCGAACTGGACGTGCTCCGCCTCGTCGCAGCGGGCCACAGCAACGCCGAGATCGCCGCACGACTCTTCATCAGCGAGGCGACAGTGAAGACCCATCTCGTCCACGCGTTCGAGAAACTCGGAGTCAGCGATCGCACACGAGCCGTCACCCTCGCACTCGAACGCGGCCTGATCTGACATCGCCCGCGCCGCGACTGCGGAATACACTCAACACGTGGGCCAGGGGCAGCAGACCAACCGTGAACCGAACGCCCCTCACCGTGTTCGCGGCATAGCCGGCATCGCGATCGCGCTGGTCGCGCTCATCTACCTGGTCACGATCGCCCTGTACGCGCTCAGCGGCGACGTCGAATCGGTCGCAGGACACGGTGAAACACCGCCCGCCGGAGGAGTCACCGTCACGCTGACCCCGCAGTCGGTCAATGCCGCCGCACAAACGATCGACATGAACCTCAGCATCCGAACCTCATCGCAACTGACCGGGCCCAACGGCATCTCCCCCGACAAGAAAATCAACGTCATCATCTCGCCGACCGCCGGAGCACAGTCCATCGTGTTCGCGAAAGACGAAGTACCCGCGACCACCCAGATCCAAGTCGTCACCGAAGGCGAAATCGAATCGTGGCCATTCGACCGATACTCGACGCCAGACCTCACCGTCGTCAGCTGCATCAACGACTGCGCCACCACCACCGAGCCCCTCAAAACAACCGTCTACCTGGAAGGGCACGTGCCCGGATGGAGCGTGACCGGCACCGACGTCGGGAACGGCTACCAACTCCAGCTGCAAGCCAGACGGGCCGCCAGCACCATTGCGTTCGGAATCGTGCTACTCGCACTGATGGTCGCGATGCCCTGCTTCGTGCTCTACGTGGCCATAACCACCCTCGTCGGCAAACGCAAAGTGGAGCCGTCCTTCATGAGCTGGATGGCCGCGATGCTCTTCGCGACCGTGCCGCTCAGAACCTTCCTGCCCGGATCCCCGCCGATCGGGTCCTGGATAGACTTCACGATCGTCCTCTGGGTGATCGTCGCCCTGGTGACCGGACTCGGCCTATACGTCACCGCGTGGTCCCGGGAAGGACGCCGGACTCGCGCGCCCTAAAGTTCCAAGCCGACCAGCACAGGCTCCGGCTGAAGAACCAAACCGAACTCGGACTGGACCCTGCTCTGCACGAAAGTCGCCAGTTGCGCGATCTCTGCAGCCGTCGCGCCACCGCGGTTCGTCAGCGCGAGCGTGTGCTTGTCCGAAATCGCCGCGCGCGAACCAGGGATCGCGAACCCCTTGCGAATCCCCGCGCTCTCAATCAGCCACGCCGCACTGAGCTTCACCAGGTACGGCTCAGCCGAACCCAGACCCCCCCGAACCCTCGGGGAACCTCCGCTCGCGGACTCGTCCAGATCCTCCCGCGCCAAGCGCAACTCCTCCGGAGCCGGCGGTTCGCTGCCCAAAGCGACGACCAGGTCGGGCTCCTCAGGTTCAACCGGCCAACGGGGCGCATCCGCGGGAAGAGAACGAGCGAAATTCTCCCGAACGATCGGGTTCGTGAAAAACGATCCGGCGCTCACCGAATCCGGATCGCTGTCATCGAGAAGCATCCCCTTCGAAGACCGCAGCGCCAGCACGGTGCGACGCAACTCGGCCAACGAGACCCGCGCACCGGTCGGAACGCCCAACGAATCCGCCAATTGTGCATACTCGACCGGCCGGCTGAGCGGGGCGCCGAGAGGCTCATTCGCGTCGTCAAGCTCAAGTTCGACGCTCAAAACGATCCCCCGGAGCCCCCGCTTCAAGACCGAAGTCCGGTAACCCAGTCCGAGCGCCGAGGCAGCGATCCGCTGAACCCCACCCGTCTCATAGTCGAGGAAATCGACGGCGACAAGCGCATCGGCCACCTCCTGCCCGTACGCACCGATGTTCTGCATCGGGGCGGCCCCCGCAGAACCCGGGATGCCGGAAAGCGATTCGATCCCGGACCAACCGTGCCTCACGGCGAGATTCACCACACCGTCCCACGGCTCCCCCGCCTGAACGCGCAGCCTCACACGACCCGGTCGCGACCCATCGGACGGAAGAACCTCGATGCCACGCGTCGCGATCCGGATCGCCGTTCCCTCGAAACCGTCGTCGCTCACGACCGTATTGGATCCGCCCGCAATCAGAAGCCAGTCACCACCCTCCGCCCAGACCGCGCGAGCCACCTCGATGAGCTCGTCGGTGGTCGAAGGCTGGACGAGGTGCTCGGGAGCACCGCCGACCCGCAACGTCGTCAGCTCAGAGAACGGCGGAGCGGGCACCACTTCCACAGCGTTCGAATCCGGTACGGTCATCGACTCTATGCCGGCCCTACGCTAAGGAGACCCGGACCTGGGATTTGCCGAGGACCGTCTGATCGTTCACCGTCACCGTCAAGTCGATCCGGGCGGTACGGGCCTCATCGTCCAACTGACCGACCTTCGCGCTGACGGCGATCTCCGCGCCGAATTCCGGATCGACCACTACGGGACGGGTGAATCGCACCTGGTAGTCGTCGACCCGTCCAGGATCGCCGATCCAATCCACGACCGGCTGAACGGCGAGGCCCATCGTGAGCATCCCGTGAGCGAGCACCCCAGGAAGCCCGACCGCAACGGCGACATCGTCGCGATAGTGAATCGGGTTGAAATCGCCGGAAGCTCCCGCATAGCGCACAAGCGACTCACGAAGAATCGGGAAAACGCCCGATGCGACGACGTCGCCGACAGAGAGACTTTCGAATGCGACTGCGGAAGGCTTGCTCACGCCTCATCCTCCCGCACCAGGAGCGTGGAAATCGCAGTGACGACATGTTCGCCGTTCGCGTCCAACACCGTCGTCTCCGCGGTTACCATCGCGTTACCCGCGATCGACTTGATGGCGGTCACCGTGAGCGTCGCTGTCAGCTCGTCACCGGCAACCACCGGCCGAGAATACGAGAATCTCTGCTCAGCGTGCAGAACACGGCTCAGCTCGATACCGGTGTCCGGCTCAGCGAGCAGCTGCACGAGCGCGTGCTCCTGCACGACGACCGGAAAGGTCGGCGGGGCGACGACATCCGCGAACCCAGCGGCACGGGCGGCACCGGGGTCGTGATTCAGCGGGCTCATAGCGAAAACGGCTCGGGCGAACTCGCGCACCTTCTCGCGGCCGACCAGGTATGGGGCTGTGGACGGAAAACTCCGCCCCTGAAGCTCGGGGTTCACTGGCACGGACCCATTCTAGGCGGGCACAAATTCTAGGCGGGCACAAACGACCAGGAGCCCCGGTCCGCCTGAACGGTAACCGGGGCTCCAGAAGTCTTATGCCGTCTGGCGACGGACCCTTAGTGCCTACTGGCAGCTGTCACACTGCAGCATGTCCATCGGGTCAACGGGGACCGAATAGCCGCCGACGGTGTCGTTTTCGTAATCCATGATGGCCTCCCCAACCACGTTTTCTGCCCGGAACCCAGTTCTGGCTCCGTCCGCTTATGCGGTGTTCACACACTATATAACGGGAATCACACGGTTGTCATTCCACTACATGTAGTGTTTGAGACTTTTTTTGGAGATTTCTCGTGGCGGGTCCGCGAGTGCCCATTCTGATGCGGATTTCACCTACTCAAAGAATATTCGGGACCACTGACATCGGCGTGTCGAGGGCGCCGCAGCCAGCCCAGCATGCTTCTGCGCGCTCGGCACCCACGTCAGGTCACGTCAGCAACGCGGAGATGACCACCATTGCCGGGATCGCCACGATGCTGGAAAGCAGGACCGAATCGCGTGCGACTCCGATGGCCCGGTCGTAGCGACTCGCGAAATTGAATACGTTCTGCGCGGCCGGCAGCGCGGCGAGCGTGACGACCGCGAACAAGTGGTGGCCGCTCATCCCAAAAGCGAACCGTGCGATGAGGAACGCGATCCCCGGCATCACCGCCGACTTGACGATGACCGCCGTGATCACGTCGGCGCGGCGATCTGCCACGTTGAGGGGGACGGATCCGTGCAGCGACATCCCGAATGCGATCAGCACCGTCGGTATCGCCGCGCCGCCGATCAGAGTGAACGGCTCGATGATCGGCGCGGGGATGTGCAGACCGAAGACAGCAACCAGGATCCCTGCGAGCGATGCGAGGATCATCGGGTTGCGCAGCGGAATGGTCGCGACCTGCCGCACCGACGTCCGTCCGGACGTCGAGATGTCGAGCACCGTCAGTGCAAGCGGCGCGAAGAGGACGAGCTGGAAGAGGAGAACCGGCGCGACGAATGACGAACTACCGAGCACGAAGACCGCTACAGGGAGTCCGATGTTGTTGGCGTTCACATACGAGGACGACAACACCCCGATCACGGTCTCAGCCGTGTCGCGTTTCAGGAACAGCACCGAAACCGCCCAGAAGATCGCTCCCGCCGCGACGGCACTCCCGACCGCGACGACGAGCATCGACGAGAACAGGACCTTCACGTTGGCGTCGGCAAGCGTCACGAAGAGCAGAGCCGGAGTGAAGACGAAGAACGCGACCCGATTGAGTACGTACTGGCCACCGGGCCCGGCGATCCCAGTACGTCCGATCACGTAGCCGACCGCGACGACGAATCCGACGATCGCGAATCCGGTCAGTACGCCGCCCACTGTTCGCCTGTTCTCCCCTCAGCAACCGTGCGTTATCCAGTATGGCGGCACGGAGACGGCCCTGGCTGCCCACCTACCGTGGGGAGCCGAGGCACGAGCTTCAGGCGATGCGGGATTTTTCGTCGAGACGGTGCCAGGTGCGGTTGTGGTACACCAGAGGACTCTCGTCTGCGATGGCATCGATCGCCGGCGATTTGGCCTGCAGAGCGTGAACGGCGATGACCGTCGAGCCGCCCGCCTCCATCCGGTTGATGATTCGACCGCGGATCCAGGTGCTCGCTGCGGGGAAGTAGGGCTCACCCGTGATGAGCCGGTCCCACATCGCCGTGTCGGCGAAACGGTCGATCCCGCTCGTCGCGCACAACTTCGCGATGTGCAGCTGGTCCACACCGAGAAGGTGGACGATGACCGTGTCCGCTCGCGCGATCGTCGGCGCGCTCGAAGACTGGCTTGAGAGGGAGAACACGAGGAGCGGCGGTTCTGCACTGACAGAGAACACGGAGGTCGCCGTCAGTCCTACCGGCCCATCGCCTGCGTCCGCGGTGATCACGGCGACGCCGGCTGGATGGTTTCGGAAGGCGACCTTGAACTCGTCGGGTGCGAGCCCACCGATGGCGTGGTGAACAACCGTGGCATGGTCGATCAGCCGGTCCGCTTGCTCGTTCAGGTCGTTGGTCATGTTGGTCCCTCGCATGTGTTGTCGACGGTCGGGTCGCTTAATTGAGGTTTTCTCAATTAAGAATTCCACATTCATTCTGTTTCCACAATCGTCTGAAGATATCCCGAGCACAATTCAGCGGCACGGGTATGTCACTTTGTGACGAGATACGCGCGATAGCCTGAACTCGTGTCCGTCGACCGCACCGACCTGGCGATCATCGCCGAGCTGACCGCGGACTCCCGCCTGTCCATCCGCACGCTTGCGGATCGAGTCCACATCTCGCGCTCCGCAGCGAACAGCCGGGTTCAGAAACTGGTGGCCGCCGGCGTCATCAAAGGGTTCACCACCCGGGTCGATCGCAAGTCGCTCGGGCTGAACGTGACAGCGATCGTGATCGTGCGTGTCGGCAGCACGCCCTGGCCCGAGATCGCAGCCCGGCTTGCCGAACTGCCATACGTCGAATCCGTGCTCGCGGTCAGCGGAGACATCGACCTCATCGTCACGGTCAACGCGAGCGACCACGATCACCTCAGCGAAGTGATCCTCCGCGAGATCCACGAACTCCCCGGGGTGGTGTCGACACGTTCGCACGTGATCCTCGACGCACGCGACGGTACCCCGCCGGGAGGGTCGGCACGAATTCCTAACTGATTCCTGAGCGAGATTGCGGACTCGTGCAGTTACGCAAGCAGGCAAGCACCCCGCCGACGGCGCTACAAACGGTCCGCGATGGACGCGCCGAAGCGACAGGTGGCACGTAATCGGGCCGGTGTGAGCCGTATGTAGACGACTGTCCCGAGCGTCTCGATTACGCGGGCAGCCTGCTGCACCATGGCACCATGAGCAACAGTGCGGTTGACGCGACACGACAGCAGCCGCGTGATCCTCGCAACGAGGTGACCGCGGAGCCGATCTGCCTGATCGATAGAGCAGGAAAGCGGGCATCCGACTCACTCGCAGCTCAATTCGCCCTTCCGGATCCTCAGACTCTGCTCGCTCTGTACCGCAAGATGGTGATCGCACGGCGGTTCGACGTTCAGATCACGGCACTCACCAGGCAGGGGCGGCTGGCGACGTATCCGTCGGCTCAGGGCCAAGAGGGCAGTGAGATCGCGGCCGTCACTGCTCTCGATGAGACGGACTGGCTCTTCCCGACCTACCGGGACACCATCGCCGTCCTGACGCGAGGCGTTGAACCCAGCGCGATCCTCTCGTTCTTTCGTGGCGACTGGCACTCGGGGTACGACCCGTACGAGTTCCACACCGCACCCCAGGCGACACCACTGGCCACGCAGGCGCTGCACGCTGTCGGACTCGCGACTGCGGCCAAACTGAAGCACGAGACCACGGTCGCTCTCGCGATGCTCGGCGATGGGGCCACAAGCGAGGGCGATGCGCACGAAGCATTCAACTTCGCAGGTGTCTGGCAAGCTCCCGTCGTCTTTCTGATTCAGAACAATCAATACGCGATCAGCGTCCCCGTCGCGAAGCAGTCCCACGCGCGAACGCTCGCGGACAAGGCGATCGGTTACGGGATGCCCGGGTTTCACGTCGACGGCAACGACGCCGCGGCCGTCTTCTCCGTTGTCTCGGCAGCAGTGCAGCGGGCCCGTGAGGGCGGCGGCCCGACCCTCATCGAGGCGCGCACCTACCGGATGGAGGCGCATACGAATTCCGACGACCCGACCCGTTATCGGGATTCAGCGGAGGTCGACGGGTGGCGTTCCGCCGATCCGATCGCGCGATTGGGGACCTACCTGACGGATATCGGAGTTCTCACCCAGAACATCCGGGATGAGATTGCCGACGAGGCGGAAGCGCTCGCCGCGCAGACGCGCGAGGCGATGAACGCAACGGTCGACCTCGATCCCCTCGAACTATTCGACCATGTCTACGTCGAAGAGCGCCCGAACCTCCTCACAGAACGCGAGTACCTCGCTGCCGAGCTGGCATCAATCGAATCGGGGAACAACGAATGACGATCCTCAATCAAGCCCGGCCGAAATCCGTCGCGCCTGCTGCTCCACCTGCCGATCCACCTACTGCCGTTCCCGTGGACGCTCGCACTGCCACCCTTGCGAAAGGTTCCGGCCGTGCGGGCCAACACATAAGCACCGCGGACCCCTCGACCGAATCCGCCTCACCGACGCAACTGACCATGTCGGGCGCTCTCACGGCTGCGCTTCGAGATGCGCTCGCCGCCGATCCGAACGTCGTGATCTTCGGGGAGGACGTAGGCCCGCTCGGAGGCGTGTTCCGGGTCACAGACGGCCTCGCACGAGACTTCGGCGAGGGCCGCGTCTGGGATTCACCGCTCGCCGAATCGGGCATCGTCGGCACTGCCATCGGCATGGCGATGTACGGCATGCGCCCGGTGGTCGAAATGCAGTTCGACGCGTTCAGCTATCCGGCCTTCGAACAGATCACATCGCACGTGGCGAAGATGCACAATCGAACCCGGGGACGAGTACGACTGCCGATGGTCATCCGCATCCCGTGTGCGGGCGGGATCGGCGGTGTCGAGCATCATTCCGACTCGTCCGAGGCGTACTGGACCCACACCCCCGGTCTGACCGTCGTCACACCCTCGAATCCGGCGGACGCCTACTCGATGCTCCGAGAGGCGATCGAGTGCGACGATCCGGTCATCTTCATGGAGCCGAAAAGCAAATATTGGTCGAAGCAGGCTCTTGCGCTGCCCGTCCGCACCGCACCCATGCGGCAGGCGCAGATCCTGCGCGAAGGATCCGACGTCACGTTGCTCGCGTACGGGCCGACCGTGTCGACGGCTCTGCAGGCAGCTGATCTCGGGGCCGAAGAGGGTCTGTCGGTCGAGGTCGTCGATCTGCGAAGCCTGTCCCCGTTCGATGACGAGACGGTGGGGATATCTGTGCGGAAGACATCGCGGGTCGCCGTCATCCATGAGGCCGCGCAATTCGGCGGTTACGGTGCCGAAGTCGCGGCGCGGATCCAGGAGCAGCATTTCTTCTACCTTGCAGCGCCGGTCCTCAGGATCGCGGGATTCGACATTCCCTATCCGTCGCCGAAACGCGAGGACGTCTATCTGCCGACCGCCGAGCGCGTTCTCGCCGCCCTGGACACATGGGAGTGGTGAGCCGCACGATGAGCGCGTCAACCGCACGCTCCGCCACTAGGCAGGGCTCGGCTCCCGTCACGCGGGACTCGGCGCCCGTCACGCGGGACGCGGCGCCCGCCACGCGGGACTCGGCACCGACGGAGGCGACGACGCGCCAGTTCCTGCTTCCCGATCTGGGCGAGGGCCTGACCGAAGCGGAGATCGTGACGTGGATGGTCTCTGTTGGCGATGAGGTCGCCGTCGATCAGTCGGTGGTAGAAGTCGAGTCCGCCAAATCGGTCGTGGAGCTTCCGACGCCGTATGCAGGGCGCGTGACGGAACTGCACGCAGAGCCGGGAACGCTGGTGCGAACCGGTTCGCCACTCATCTCGGTGACGGCCGATGCTGCCGAGGGACAGATGCCCTCCGACCCGGCTGACTGCGATGACACCGGGAGTGTGGATGCGGGCGCCGAGCCGGATCACTCGGATGAGACCGACAGTGTGCCCGGCACCGGAGTGACCACTTCCGGTGCCGTCCTTGTCGGATACGGCACTCGCGAATCGACGACGCGGCTCCGCCGACCCGCAGGCGGCCGCTTCGGGAAGGCCGTGCACAGGCCCGACGTCGCCACTTCCCTTC
>FSWU01000218.1_pt1 | contig 14504 bp, 13 predicted proteins | sample 1638061 | NCBI WGS metagenome assembly FSWU01 (sample SAMEA3914788, study PRJEB12502) | metagenome | biome: forest; material: soil | place: Canada | collected 2011-07-03 | depth 0.1 m
ACAACGAGAGGGGGGGGCGGGGCGGGAGGACCGCGCCCGGCCCGCCGTTTCCGTTGCTGAGCGGCTGAGCGGCAGAGCGGCGAAGCGGCTCAGCCGAGCGCTTTGAGCGCTTCGCGCCCGAACGTGAACGCTCGGACGACGGCGAAGACTCCCAGGATGATGAGCACGATCGACGTGAAGACGAGAAGCCAGAGTGCGGACCATCCGGGGATCGCGAGAACCACGATCCCGGCGAGGATGCCGATGATGCCGCCGGTGATCGCGAGGCCTCTCGACTGCGCACGCCCAGACTCAGCGAGGGTCATCACGCCTTCGATGATCCATCCGACGCCGATGATGGCGACGATGAGGATGATGAGCGCGACCGCTGCGATCGCGACGTTCTTGAGCGCGATGATGCCGGCGATGAGCAGAAGCACCCCGAAGAGGATGTTCAGGGTCCTCAGCCCACCGGTGATGCCACGGCTGAAGATGCCGATCGCGAGCCGCACGATTCCTGCGACGATGAAGTAGATGCCGAAGATGACCGCGACGGCGACGAGTGTGTGTCCCGGCCAGACCAACAGGATGATCCCGAGAATGATCGCGACGATTCCGCCGATGCCGAATGCGGCACGTATGCCGTTGATGGCGGACTTGCTGAGCTGAGAGGCATTGAGGGTGAAGTCGTGAATCAGATCATCGGGTGTCGGCGATGTCATGGCATACCTTCCTTCTGCGGAGTGTGGCTGCTGCCGACGGCGAACCGCCGTCTCAGCTTTTACTCAGCTTAGCGTCCAAGGCAGTCTCACGAGAGGATCTCGTCGTCGATCAGGGGGAGTGCCGCAGTCTGTCGCAACGACCGGTTTCGCGCGGCCCCCGCAATGCGAATCGAGCCGGTGGCAGGATCCGGGAACCATCCGGATTGCGGGGGACCGGGCTCAGACGTTTCGATCACCTGAGAATTATTCAGTCACTCGGGGAAGGCTCGCAAGCGCCCGAACGGGAGCAGTTTTGGAGAAGCATCGGATATTCGACCGACATAATATGGCGATACGAAAGCGGCCCAGGCGGCGCACGACTCGAGGAGCGATCATGGCCGGTAATACGACCAAGGGAATCAAGACCGTACTGATTTGCGGCACCGATCCGGCGTCGGCGAAGTCGGCCTGTGCCGATCAGCTCGGATGATCGACGACGTCGCCGCTGTGTCGCCAGTCGCCAACAGTCATGAATTGATCCGCGTGCAAGGCGCGCGGGAGAACAATCTCAAAGACATCAGTGTCGAGATACCGAAGCGCCGGCTGACCGTGTTCACGGGCATATCGGGCTCGGGAAAAAGCTCGCTCGTGTTCAGCACGATCGCCGCGGAGTCGCAGCGGCTGATCAACGAGACCTACAGCGCGTTCGTGCAGGGGTTCATGCCGACGCTCGCGCGTCCCGAAGTCGACGTGCTCGAAGGGCTGACGACAGTCATCATCGTCGACCAGCAGCGGTTGGGAGGCGATGCCCGCTCGACAGTCGGCACGGCCACCGATGCCAACGCGATGCTGCGCATTCTTTTCAGCCGAATCGGTCAGCCGCACATCGGCTCGCCGAACGCGTTCTCGTTCAACGTCGCCTCTGTCCGCGCGCGTGGCGCGATCACGATCGAACGCGGTGCGAGCAAGACGGTGACGCAGAACTTCACGCGAGCCGGCGGCATGTGTCCGCGCTGCGAAGGCCGGGGCACCGTGTCAGACATCGATCTGACTCAGCTTTTCGACGAAACCAAGTCGATCGCTGAGGGCGCGATCACCGCACCCGGCTACTCCGCCGACGGCTGGTACGGCCGGATCTTCAAAGAGTCGGGGTTCTTCGATGCGAACAAGCCGATCCGCGATTTCACGGAGAGCGAGCTGCACGACTTCCTCCACAAGGAGCCGACCAGGATCAAGGTCAACGGCATCAACGTCACTTTTGAGGGACTGATCGGGCGGCTTCAGGCGTCGATGCTCTCGAAAGATCGTGAGGCGCTTCAGCCTCACGTCCGGGCCTTCGTCGACCGAGCGGTCACTTTCGCTGCATGCCCGGATTGCGGAGGCAGCCGGCTCAGCGAGGCGGCCAGGTCGTCGCGGATCGACGGAATCAACATCGCCGACGCGTGTGCGATGCAGATCAGCGACCTGGCGGACTGGGTCCGTCGCCTCAACGATCCTTCAGTCGCACCGCTCCTGTCCACTCTGCAGCGGACTCTCGACTCGTTTGTCGAGATCGGACTCGGTTACCTTTCGCTCGACCGGTCGACGAACACCTTGTCCGGAGGGGAGGGACAGCGGGTCAAGATGATCCGGCACCTCGGATCATCGCTGACGGATGTGACCTACGTCTTCGACGAGCCGACAACGGGTCTGCATCCCCACGACATCCAGCGGATGAACGAGCTGTTGCTGCGGTTGCGCGACAAGGGCAATACGGTGCTCGTCGTGGAGCACAAGCCGGAGACGATCGCGATCGCCGACCACGTCGTCGACCTCGGTCCGGGAGCCGGTGCGGCCGGGGGCACGGTGTGCTTCGAGGGGAGTATCGAGGGATTGCGGGCCAGCGGGACCGTCACTGGACGTCATTTCGACGATCGGGCTTCCCTCAAAGAGACGTTGAGGGAGTCATCGGGCGCACTCGAGATCCGGGGTGCGGCGGAGCACAATCTCCACGACGTGGATGTCGACGTACCTCTCGGCGTGCTCGTCGTCGTCACTGGTGTCGCGGGATCCGGAAAGAGTTCGCTCGTTCACGGTTCCATCCCCGCGGGCGAAGGCGTGGTCTCGATCGACCAGAGTGGCATACGCGGTTCGCGACGGAGCAATCCGGCCACGTACTCCGGACTGCTGGAGCCGATCCGCAAGGCGTTTGCAAAGGCCAACGGCGTGAAGCCGGCGTTGTTCAGCTCGAATTCGGACGGTGCGTGCCCTACGTGCAACGGTGCGGGCGTCATCTACACCGATCTGGCGATAATGGCCGGAGTCGCGACCACCTGCGAGGAATGCGAGGGGAAGCGGTTCGACGCGTCGGTGTTGGAGTACAAGCTCGGCGGCCGCGACATCAGCGAGGTGCTCGCGATGTCTGTGACCGAAGCCGAAAAGTTCTTCGGCTCCGGCGAAGCGCGCACGCCGGCCGCGCACGGCATCCTCCTCAGGCTCGCCGACGTCGGCCTCGGATACCTGACCATCGGGCAACCATTGACCACGCTGTCCGGCGGTGAGCGACAGCGGCTCAAACTGGCCACCCACCTGGCAGAGAAGGGTGGCGTCTACATCCTTGATGAGCCGACCACGGGACTGCACCTCGCGGACGTCGAACAGTTGTTGCTCCTGCTGGATCGGCTCGTCGACTCCGGCAAGTCGGTCATCGTCATCGAGCACCATCAAGCAGTCATGGCTCACGCCGACTGGATCATCGACCTGGGTCCTGGTGCCGGGCACGATGGGGGCCGGATCGTCTTCGAGGGCACACCGGCCGACTTGGTCGCCGACCGCTCCACGCTCACGGGCGAACACCTCGCCGCCTACGTCGGCGCCTGATCGGGCGTCCAATATTCCTCTGCGCGGGTCAGATTCGGCTGTGCAGGCGCAGGATGGTAGCGAGTGATGGAAACGGAACCGGCGGGGGAGAACGATGATGAGCGACACGAATTCTGCCGACTCCACCCGTGAGGTCCATGAGGTGCCCGAAATCCCTGAGGTACACGAAGAGGAGATGCTGGATGAAGCTGAGCGGGAGTCATTTCCTGCCAGCGATGCTCCGTCGTCGTGGGCTGGACGCGATCCTGGGCCAAAAGAGACTGCCCGATAGTGATGGCACTGTGCGACGCCGCCACCGCGCGACGTTGGACGAATTGCGCCTGTGGACATCGATCGGCGAAGGGGTTGATCATTCCGGCGCGGATGAGTGAGTCTCATTCATTATGTCAGGAACAGAACACGCGAAGTGTGCGCGCTTTCCCGGGGTTTCTGGATTCCAGGATGGTTCTAATCTGAAGGCGCTGAGAGACGTTCTGAGCGATGTCGCCGGAGCGGTCGCTGAGAAATGTTCTGAGCGATGTCGCCGGAGTGAGGTTTGTACGTCGGTTCTTCGGAGGACGGTTGTTCTTGCTGTAGTCGCCGCTGAGCACCGACCACCACGACGTGATTACATCGGTGCCCAGGCGGCCGGCGAATCCGTGCCCTGGTGCCCTGCGTCTCTCCCCGCGGCGTATCGCCGATAATGCACATTATGTCAAGTAATCTTGAGATGGGGTCGGATTGGGTGCGAAAAGCGCCTCCCCGATGACGGCTCGTCCCTGGATCCTAGTCGGCCGCGCGTGCAGCCTTTTCGACCGCGTCGACCGCTGCCGCCACCCCACCGCTCCATGGCGCGCCGTGGCCGGGCAGGACCCATTTCGCACCGGTGGGAATGAGAGCTTGCAGCGAAGTGATCGCCTCCTGCGGTTCGTCGGTGAACGGGGCCGGCTGGGGGCCCAGCTGGCCGGTAAGCACATGGCGAGTCGTCAATCCATCTCCGACGAACACGGCCTCGGCGACGGGGACATAGATCGCGATGCTGCCCGCCGAGTGCCCTGCTAGTCCGATGATCTGAGGTGCACCGGGCAGATCAAGGGTTTCGCCGCCGTGCACCTCGACGACATCCTTGAGGTAGCTGGTGCGCACTCCCCCTTTGCGGATCGTGTAAGCGAAGAACCCTAAAGTCGGGCCCGCCTTCATCCGCTGTTTTGCGTTTGCGGGTTTCGGACCACCCTTTGCGCGTGCGGCGTCCGCAGAACCCACATAGACGGGTACGCCGTGATCGCGGCGTAGACGTTCGGCGAATCCGAGGTGATCGGAATCTCCGTGCGTGAGTATGAGACCTTTGATGTCGTCGAGGCCGCGACCCATCGATCTCAATTCGACGAGCAGATCGTGCCAGTGACCGGCGAGCCCGGCGTCGATCACGGTAATTCCCTCGGGGGTCTCGACGAGGTAGGCGGCCACGATGTCGTTGCCGATGCGGCGGAGATGTGTGTTCAATTCCATGATGGCTACTATACGTAGCCATCATGGCTACGGTCAATAGCTATACTTGACGCATGCCGACTCCTGACAGAACCTCCCTCGATGCGATTGTCGCTGTTGCGCGCGATCTGCTCGAAACCGAAGGACTTGCGGGTCTCACTATGCAGGCCGTGGCTCATCGCGTCGGGGTTCGCGCTCCGTCTCTCTACAAACGGGTGAGGGATCGCGATCAGCTGATCCAGTTGCTTGTCGAAATGACGCTCACCGACCTTACAGATCAATTGAGTACGGCCCAGGGACCGAGGGACGTCATGAACGGGTTTCGTTCCTTCAGCCATGAGCGGCCGGCAGCGTTTCGACTGGCCCTGGCACCAGGACCCCACTCCCCCACAGCCCGTGACGAAACCTGGGCCGCCTCAAGCGACGCTGTGGTGCGTGTTGCCCGCGAGCTTACGAACGACGATCATGCGCTCGAAGCGGCTCGCACGCTGACCGCCTGGGCCGTCGGCTTCATCAGCCTCGAGCTGAACAGCGCCTTCAAGCTCGGCGGCGATATCGACGATGCATGGGAATACGGTCTGACAAAGATCATCGGGGCGATAACCGCCGCTCGATCCGCCTGACTTCGATCCGCCGAGCTTCGAGCACCCTAGCCTCGAGCCGCTCAGTCAATTGCCGCCCACTGAGCCGATCCGCTGGTTGCCGATCACGGACAGGAGCTGTAGTTTCTCGTAGCTCTCGCTCCCGGGAGTCGCGGTGAAGACCAGCAGGGATTGTCCTTGGTCGAGGTCGTAGAGGAGCTGGCATTGCAGGGTCATCAGCCCGACCTCGGCGTTCTGCAGTCGCTTCTCAGACGAGAAGGAACCGTTGACCTCGTGGGCAGCCCAGAGCTTGACGAACTCCGGGCTCTGGTCCTTCAGCGCGTCGACAAGGGCTCCGACGCGCGAGGAAGGCCCGTACTTGGTATAGACGGTGCGCAAGTTTGCAGTAAAGGTGCGCGAATGCGTCGGATGATCCTCCGCCGGGTAGACCCCGCGTGAGGCCGGGTCGGTGAACCACCGGTAGACGACGCTGCGGGACATTCCGGTGAACCGGGTCTCATCGCCGAACAGGGCGCGCGCCGGGGCTGTCTGCAAGAGTGTCTCGCTGAGTTCGCTCATCACCTGGGCGGGAGTGTCCTGCAGCCGATCCAGGACGCGCATGAGGCCCGGTGAGATGTGCTCGCTGCGCAACGCTCGGACGGGGGCGTTGTGGCCGCCGAGCCGGAACAGGTGGTCGCGTTCGTCCAGGGTCAGGCGAAGCCCGCGGGCGATCGAGGCGAGCATCTGCTCGGACGGCTGAGGGCCTCGGTTCTGCTCGAGCCGGCTGTAATAGTCCACGGACATGTCGCACAGCGCGGCCACCTCTTCCCGGCGCAGGCCCTCCGCGCGGCGCCTGGGCCCGCGACTCAGGCCGACATCCTCGGGTTGCAGCGCCTCGCGGCGACGCCGAAGGAAGTCGGCGAGTTGCGTTTTGTCCATGATTCAGTCTCCGGTCGATCGAAGCCACATACAAGCGCGGCGTCACGCCGAGAAGTGCACGCCGACAAGTCGCTCCGACATCTCCCAGACCTTGGGACCGTCCTCAGGAACGGCCAACCTGCTGTACAGGGGCTCCTCTGCGGGTGCGCCGCTGAGGTGCTGGAACCCCTTCGGACCATAGAACAGACCGCCCTTCGCATCGGGGCTGGTGGCGGCGTAAACCGCAGGCAGCGCGGCCGATTCCGGAGTGCCGAACAGGATCCCCAGGCGCGACATCGCACGGATACTCCGCACCGCCATCGTGTCCCGCGACCGGCCCATCTGGGGCTGGGCGGCGAGCAGGTTCGTCGGTGAAATCCCGGGGTGGGAGAGGTTGCTCTGGATTCCCCAGTTCCCGGCGACGCTCCGGCGGTTGAGTTCCAGCGCCCACAGGCCGAGAGCGATTTTCGAGGATGAGTACGATTTGAAGGCGTTGTAGTCCTTCTCCCAGTTCGGATCGTCCCAGTTGATGGCGTGCTGGTTCGCCGATAACGAGACCTGGGTGGCCACATGCGCACTGCCTTCGCGCAGCAGTGGAAGCAGCTGTGCGTTCAGGGCGAAGTGGCCAAGGTGGTTCGTCGCGAGCTGCAGCTCGAACCCGTCCGCGGTCGCCTGCCGGGTTGGCGGTGTCATGACGCCGGCGTTGTTGATCAGGATGTGGATCGGGCGCCCGTCCTGCAACAGCTGATCGGCGAGAACCGCGACCGACGTGAGCGAAGACAGATCGAGGGAGCGCACGGACAGCGTCGCGCCCGGGATCTTCTCCCGGATGCGCTGCGCTGCCGCTTCACCCTTGGACTGGTTGCGGACCGGCATCAGCACTTCCGCGCCCGCACGAGCGAGACGAGCCGCGATGTGAAACCCGATCCCGTCGCTTGATCCCGTCACCAGTGCGAGCTTCCCGGTCAGGTCCGGAACGGTGATATCGATGGGTTTGCGTGGCATGTGAGGTCTCCTTTGCTGAGCGGCGGGCATGATTCGGCGTGATGACATCTATGTTCCGCGTTCGACTGAACGAGATTCAGGGCCGGCTCATCCTCGGATCGGCAGTCCCCCGATACGCGCGCGTCCGAGGGACTGCTCGGACGGTCACCTACACGAGGTTCCGGACCAGGAATCGGGCGGAATCATCCGACTCGAACGACGGGACGCGCTGGTGCGGGCCGGGGAACGCATGCAGCGACTTCTCCTCCGAACCGATCGCGTCGAAGAGGGCGAGCCCCGACTCTCGATCGATCTCCGGGTCGTCCCACGGCAACAGGAACTGGACAGGCACGCTCACCCCGCGAGCGACCTGCATCAGCGCTTCGGAGGCGAAAGCCGCCCCCAGTACCGCGGCGCCGATGCGTGGTTCCGCCACCGCGAGCCGAAAGCCGATCTCGGTCGCGAGCGTCATCCCGGTGTAGCCGACCGGTCGGTCCGCGTCGATTTCGGGCAAAGTGTGGAGCGCATCCAACGTGTTCCGCCACTCTGGGACGGCTCGCTCGGCGATGGACTCGTTGAATGCCGACACGATCGGACCGAGGGCCTCCCCCGCCCTCCGAGCGCGTTGCATCTCGTCCACCCAGGCGGCGTCCGAGGCGGATCGTTCCCGATCGCCGTGCCCGGGATTGTCGATCGCCGCGGCATGGAACCCGAAGGCGGTCACGAGGTGGACAGCACGGGCAACCAGGCCCGCAGCCTTCTTGTGCAGGCCGCCCGGGTGCCCCATGAGCACGAGAGGTGCTGGATCGTCGGCTGAATCGGGCGACCAGAGCACGCCCGGGACTCCGCCGACGGTGAATGAACTTTCGGTGACGCCATCCGACGTCGCTCTTGAGAGAAACTGCATGATTGGTGCCTTTCGGGATTACCTCATCGCGGTGCTCCCGACGACACTCAGGTCAGTCGACCGCCCGTCGCAGAGACGAGAAGCACCCAGTGGATACGACGTTCACCAGGCATCACCTCCCTATTCGCTACGCGGACAGCAAGACTCTAGCAACTGGCCGCCAGCTCACGCCACCCGCTGAATTCTCACGCCACCAGCTGAATTCTGAGGCCACCGACTGAATCTAGAGGGACAAACCCTCATCGGTGGTGAGGATGACGAGTTGCTGCGTCGCTCGGGTCATCGCGACGTATCGGTCGACCGCGCCTTCGATGCCGGCGCCGAACGTGTGCGGGTCGATGAGGATGACAAGGTCGAATTCCAGTCCCTTCGATAGTTCGGGAGTAAGCGAACGGATGCGAGAGCTGGCGGCCACGACGGCATCGGCACCGGCATTTGCGGTACCGGTGCTGATGACGCAGGCGATCCCTTCGGCATGCGTGGATAGCCACGTGTCGAGGATCGAGTCGAGCTCCGATGCGGATCCGTGCACGACGGGAAGGCCCGAACTGCGAATGGAGGTCGGTACATTGGCGTCAGGGAGCACCGACCGGATGACCGGCTCGGCTTCCGCCATGACCTCCGACGGCGTGCGGTAATTGATGCTCAAGGACGCCAGATCGATCCCTTCGAGCCCGACCCGGCGGAGTCGTTCCTGCCACGACTCCGTGAAACCGTGCCTCGCTTGCGCGCGGTCTCCGACGATAGTGAAACTCCGGGAGGGGCAGCGGCGCAGAAGCATCTGCCATTCAGCGTCGGTCAATTCCTGCGCTTCATCGACGATGATGTGCGCGAACGGTCCGGCGAGCACATCCGGATCGGTACCCGGCAGCCCGGACTCGTCGACCAGGGTGTTCTGCAGATCCTGGCCACGAAGCATCGACATCAGGAGCAACTCCGAATCGTCGGCCGCGATCAAGTCGTCGACGACACGCTCCATCTGTTCGTGATCTGCGGCGATCGCTGCGTTCCGTTGACGTCTTCGTCTTCCCGCGTCGGGGTCGCCGATTCGCTGTCGTGCGGCGTCCAGAAACGGAAGGTCGGAGACTGTCCAGGCCCGTGCATCAGCACGCTGGAGCAATCGGACCTCATCGGCGGTGAGCCAGGCGGCGCACGTGTGCAGGTACGCGGGGACGGACCACAAATCTCCGACGACGCCGACCGGGTCGAGCAGCGGCCACGCCTTCCTGAACGTGCTGGTCAGCGGATCGTTCTGCAGTAGGGACCGGCGCAGCAGATGAGGTGGCACCTCGTCGTCGTCGAACCCGTCGACCAGGATGTCGAGCAGCGCCTCCCAGACCTGATCGCGTGCGTCGTTGTGCGGAGTGCCGGGTTCCGCTGCATCGAACGCCTCGGCCCATTCGGCGGCGCTCAGCCAGATGTCGGACCACGGAGTCTCGACGGTCAGTCCGCTGGAGGGAGGTCTCTCGTAGAACCTGACGGCAGCCTCGACCGCCGTCACCAGACCCCGGGATGACTTCAGGCGAGCAACGGCCGGGTCTGTCTCACTCGCGGCTGCAGCCCCCTCGGAGACGAGGTCCCGGAGAGTGCAGATCTGCACGCTCTCCTCCCCCAGGCTCGGGAGCACATCGTCGACGTAGGCCAGGTAGGCCTGGTGAGGCCCGATGAACAGCACGCCGCCCCGGCCGCGAGCCAAGCGCGGGTCGGAGTAGAGAAGGTAGGCGGCGCGGTGCAGAGCAACAACGGTCTTTCCGGTTCCCGGCCCGCCGTCGACTACGAGAGCTCCACGGGAACCGGCTCGGATGATGGCATCCTGGTCGGCTTGAATAGTGGCGAGCACGTCGCGCATGTGCGGTGAGCGGCTGCTACCCAGGCTGGCGATGAATGCTGACTGGTCGTCGAGCGCCGCGTGTGCTTCCAGCCCCTCCGGGGTGAACGCCTCGTCCCAGTAGTCACTGATCCGACCGCGAGTCCATCGATACCTGCGTCGACTGATGAGTCCCATCGGATTGGCGTGGGTCGCCCCGAAGAAGGGCTCGGCGGCGGGAGAACGCCAGTCGAGCAGCAGCCGCCGCCCTTCCCGGTCCGTCAGGCCGAAACGTCCGACGTAAACCGGCTCTGAACCGTCGGCACTGACCATTCGACCGAGACACAGGTCCAACCCGAAGCGACGCAGCGCGCGCAGGCGAGCGGTCAACCGATGAATCTCGACGTCCCGGTCCATGGCCTCCTGGCCTGTGCCGCCGGGCGCCAGGCGTTCTGCATCGAGACGATCGGTCAGGTCCGCGATCGATTGTTCGAGGCTCTCCGCGATCGCTCCGAATTGTTCCTCATCATCAGCGATGAGCGCGGAGTCGGCCTTCGCGGCGAGTCGGGAGGGAAGGTCAAACGCGCTGGCAATCGAAGTCACAGTCCTCGATTCTCGGGCACTAGGGGGGTCTTGCGGCAAGCCCCCAAGCACGCTATAGATTAAAAATGGAGGGGGGCGCTTCGGCTCCAGGCTTCCGCGCCCGGTCCAGATGCTTCCCGCCCGGTCCAGATGCTTCCCGCCCGGTCTGGAAGCTTCGTCGCCACGTCATGATGGCCTGGCGAGCCCGATCCTTATTTCGATCGGTTCGCTTCAGATCACTTGACGGTGAACTTCACCTGTTCGGAAAGCAGCTTGCCTGCCAATGTGACGGTGTACTTGCCCTTGGCCAAGCCCGAGGTGTCAATGCGGACCGTCGCCGACCCTGCGCTCGTGGCGCCGGTGACTTTGGTCCCCTCTACGGTCCCGCTCGGATCGCTGCTGTCGTGCGTGATCTTTCCGGCTGCGATGCGCGGAGTCACGGTTGCCGTGATCGCATCCCACGGAGAACCTTTGGACCCTTTGACTTTGACGATCTTCTGGTCGACGAGTTCAGTGCCGGGCTGGGTGGCGCCCGGGATGAATCCGGTTCCCGTGACGGTCACCGCCTGACCGGGAGTCACGGCGCGGTGGCTGACGGTGATGTTGCTTTTCAATGCGGAAAGCGCAGCCGCGGCCTGCTGAGACGGTGTGGACGCCCGCTGATCTTCGGCGGAGACCGCCGCGACGAGCGCCGGTACGAAATTCGGTGCGTACACGGTGCCCCAGCCGGAGGCGACGTCGTATCCGGGTCCGGCAGTGTATCCCGGCATCTTCTTGCCTCCGCTGTTGTTTCCCTGGGTCACGTCGACGATGCCGTCTGCTGCGCCGGTCGGGCCGAGTGTGCCATACAGTGCCTGATTGATCGGTCCAAGAGAACCGCCGTGTTCTTGGGTTGCCAGCGCCAGAATCCCGGCCAGGGTGGGTGACGCCTGGGAAGTGCCGTTGTTGGATTCCATGACGAGATCTGGCAACGACCGCATCGTACTTCCGGAAAGCGACTCCACTCCGGCCTGATAGGTCGGGGCGGGAAAGACCGTCGATAGTCCGGCTCCGCTTCCGGACCAGAGCGTATCCGGGCCAGTCCGCTGCCCTGAACTCTCCGAGATCCCGACATCCGTGCCACCAACCGATGTCTCCCACGGTGAGTCATCGAAGACAGAGACGGTCTGAGTGGTCAGCGTTGGTTTGCACCCGTTGGACGCACTGTCCTCATTCGCTGCGTAGCCCGGATCGGTCGAGCCGCAATCCCCCGAGGCGCTCAGAAAAGGAATTCCATGTGACGCGGCGTCGAGCAAGGCGGGTTGCAAGGACAGAATCGCGGCCGAGGCCGAAACACCCGGATTCTGAACGTCCGGGTCGAACGCACCCTCGTCGGTCCCCTCCGACACGGTTATCACGTTCGCTAGCTGGTGGTCGGCCACGTACTTGATGCTCTGGGCCAGGTCCGGCATCCCCTGCATTCCGGCAGTCTCTGGATCACCGGAGAGCATCAAAACGATTTTCGCGTAAGGCGCCATCGTATGGATCGACTCGAGATCCAGTTCCTCCTCGCCGTCGTCACACCACGCGGATTTCGGATCATAGGAACACCGGCTCTTTCCACCGGGGTACTCGATCTTCTGGAGATTGAGCGGCGGCAGTCCGAGCGCGTCATCATAGGTCGAGATGTCGCGAGACAACTTCGAGTCGTCCGAGCTGGTCAAGATCACCGCGACCGTGGTCCCGGCCCCGTCGATTCCTTGGCTCCACAGGTTCTGCACGCCGTAGTCGATGACATCCTGTGCGCCCGTCTCGTCCGCTCCAGGGGTCTCGAGACCGTTCCCTGAAGCGGCCTGTTCCTCGATGTTGGTCCAGACACGGCTTGTGACCGCCTCCCGATCCGCTGCCGATGGAGTTGCGGTCGAGTTGAGGGTGGTCGCGGGAACGGCTGACGACGGGTCGGTGCGCGAGACTGCGAATGACGCCGACGCGGGAACAATCGCAAACACGAACGCGGCCATCGCGCCCACTCCCACGCGGACGCGCCGCGCGCGTCGGGACGCCGTCACCGGCTATTCACATTCAGGACCATCCGTGCATCGTATTCAAGCAAGCTGTGCGGTGGTGTCATGCCAGCCCGGTGCTGGCCGACAGCGGCTCAGTGCCGGTCGCCGACCTGCACGTCTCGCGGTGCCGGCATCTCTCCTTGATTTCGTCGGCGCGGCGTCAGTCTTCTCAGCTGGATGTGCGCATCAGTCCAGCGGACGGTCCATTTGTGCTTGCTGGATCGCCTCCGCCAGTCGTTTGATCCGCTGCAGTCGGGCATCCCAGGCGCTTCCGACCGTGGCGAGCTGGGTTGCCGCACGCGCGAGCTGGGCGTCGTCGACCCGGTAGCGTTTCTCGCGGCCGGCCACCGTCGACTGGACGAGGCCTGCCCGGTCCAGGACGCCGAGGTGCTTGGCCACCGCCTGACGGGTCACCGGCAGTTGCTGGCCCAGCGTGGTTGCGGTGCCGTCGCCTTGGATGAGAAGCAGGTCGAGCATTCGGCGCCGCATCGGGTCTCCGATCGCGGACCAGAGTTCGTCGTCGACCGTGTTCGCCTCAGCAACGCTCATGGCCGCACCGTCAGAGTCGCCACGTATGGCGCCAGCCGCGGCAGGTAGAAGTTCCAGCCGGTGACGTGGTCTTGATACTGCTGCTCGAGGACCGCGACGTCCCAGCCCATCTCGCGGAAGCCTGTCTCGGTCATCTTGACCAGAGTTCCGTGGCCGGACGGGGTCAGGTCGAAGGTGACCAGCAGGGAGTTGCCTCGCTCCGCGACTTCGTCGGCCGGCTGCGTCCAACGGAACGAGAACGTTCGCGGCGGACGCACGTCGACGACGGTGAATCCGACCACCTTCCCACCCGTGTCGCGGTCGCCGAAGATGATCTCCCCCGCCGCCCCGGGCGTGAGCTCGTATCGGGCATCGTCAGGCCACCACTCTTTGATCTGTTCGGGGCTGCTCACCACGTCAAAAACGATCTCCGGCGACGCCTCAACGAAAACTTCGCGCTCGATGGATCCGAATTCCATATTGCCCTCCTGCAACGTTTGGTTGCACATCAGGCTACACGGTCGGACACCGTTACGCAACCAGTGGTTGCGTAACAGGATTCGGGTGTCTCGATCGTCACGGTATGGTCATCCAGCCGACCAAAGAGTTCTCGAGGAGTACCCACACGGTATTCGTGGTCTGGTCAACCGAGGCGACTTTACCGGAAAGTGGTTTTGCGCCGGTGGGGATCGATCGAGCGCTCTTGAGCTGCGTCGTGTCGACCTCCACTGCACGATTGTCGGCGAATCCCCACAGTTTTCCGTCCCGGTCGAGAAAGCCCGATGCGATCGGCTGTGGTCCGACGTCTAGGCCCCTCGCAAGACGTATATGGGATTGCGTGTAGTAGAGCGAGAGGGAGCCGGCTCCACCCGCCGCATCCTGGACGACAACGAGATCGGTCCCTACCGGCACCACCACGGTGCCCTGGCCGCTAGCCCCGGTACCGTCCGACGAGACGGATCGAATGCTTGAAAATGAAAAATTGTCGTCGCTCAAAGTCGCGAGCGTATAGATGTGTTGGCTGCCCGACGATCCGATCAATAGTCTTTTGTCGTCGTTCGTCAGGACGATGTTGCTGGGAGACGCCCCTTGCAAACTGCCGCCGCCTACTATGACGCCGTCCGCGTTCAAGAGCACGTATTGGGA
>FSWU01000041.1_pt1 | contig 14467 bp, 12 predicted proteins | sample 1638061 | NCBI WGS metagenome assembly FSWU01 (sample SAMEA3914788, study PRJEB12502) | metagenome | biome: forest; material: soil | place: Canada | collected 2011-07-03 | depth 0.1 m
CCAGCGGACAAGGTCTGATGAACTCCTGGTACGTACTGTCCCCATCCGGGACGGAGATCAAGGCGGCCGCCAGCACGTCGAGCGGTTCCTCGACCAGCGGATCCTCGACCAGCGGTTCCTCGACCAGCGGATCGTCGTCAACCGGATCCTCGTCCACCGGATCCTCCGGGGGATCTTCGAGCGGATCCAGTGCCGGTGGCGGCTGGTCGTGACCAGCACACCACTCGAACCACTCGTTCGCGATCGGCCGTCCTCCACCGGGGGGCGGCCGATCCCGGGGTGGGCATTCGTCGGTGCCGCCCTGACCGCGATCGGCGGACCTCTCGCCCTATCGGCGCTCCTCGCGCCCTCCATCGCGCAAGACGGCATCAAATCCGGCGGCCTCATCACCCTCGCCGCTGCGGTCGTGTTCCTTGCACCCCTCGGCATCTGGATGCGCTACTCACGGCACATCGCCACCTCGGGTGGCTTGTACTCCTTCGTAGAGGCCGCCGTCGGGCACCGGCTCGCTCTCGTCCAGGGGGGGCTCTGGATCCTCAGCTACCTTCTGTACATCATGTACACGACCACCCAGGTCGTCTACGACACTCTCCCGGTCGTCGTGCCCGGGATCCGCCCTTTCCAGCCGCTGCTGGAGATCCTCATCCCGGCCGCCCTGTTCGCCAGCATGGCCGCCGGACGCACCGTCACCCTTCTGATCATGGCGGTGATCGGGTTCGGACAGCTCGGACTTGCCGCAACCCTCGGTGGCCTGACCATCGCTCACCTCGGGGCTCCTCTGAGCAGCTTCGCACTCCACGCGCCCGCGGGCGTCGCAGCCACCGCCACCGCGCAAACCTCACTGCTTTACATCTGCGCTAGTCTCCCCCTCTTCCTCGGCGGTGAGACACGTCCCGCTACCGTTCGGCGAGGTCTTGTGACCACATACGCGCTGACGATCGCCGTAATCCTGGCCTTCGTGCTCCCCTTGGCCGCGAGCCCGTCGTTCGCCCGCGAGGAGATCCCGGGGATGACCGCGGCGACCCTGTTCGCAGGGCCGAACGCCGGCACGGTCATCGGGATCGCGACTGCGGTGTCGATCTGCGGCGTGATGCTCGCCGAATATCTTGGCCTGAGCCGTCTCATCCCCGCCATGACGGGTCTGAGACGAAGACCGGTCATCATCGGGATCGGGCTCGTCATCCTCGTGAGCGCTCCCCTGAGCCTGATCAATCCGGACGCGTTCTACGACACGCTCCTGAAGATCTCCCTTCTCGCCCTGTGGGCGAGTCAGCTGCTCGTCTTCGCCACCTATCCAAGGTTCGTGAGACGAATCGGCGGGAGGGCGATCCCGGCCTGGACCCTCAGCGTGATCTCCTGCGCGCTCGCTCTTTACGGCGTCTGGGCCACACTGCACCACGCGTCGAGCTGACAGAGCTCACTCGTCGAAAGTCACCTCGACGAGCGGGCTGCCCGCCAGCCATGCCTCCGGCTCGTTGCCGGGAGCACTGGTCAGGTCACCCAAACCGGCGAGGATCCCGTCGAGCACCCGCCTGCGCTCAGCAGGCTCTGTGATCGGCCGGGCCGTTGCCGCGAGATCGGCAACAGCGGACTGCTTGAGGTGGAATGTGAAGGACGGATGTGCGACCAGATTGGCATACCAGCCACGCGGTCGGCCGGGTGTGCCCGTGATGTAGTACTTCCCGTCCAGCCGGTGGAACCAGATCTCGATCCGGCGCTGCTCACCCGATTTTCGGCCGATCGTCGTAATATCGACCACCCGGTCGGCCGCCAATGCCTGCGTCGTCTCATCCGTCATTCTCATCCACTCTCTTCTGCCACACTCGACGACCCGCGCGACCCGCGGGGCCGAACCGACCCCGAAGCAAACGCTGCGTGGCCGTCTTCGATTCTTCCTCGTTAACATCCTCGTCGCTGATCCTGTGTCCGATTGCGACGACCGTCACAGCGGCGACGATCCACGATGACGCTTCCCGCGCAGAGATCCTGTGAAGTGCGTCATCTCGGACATAACTTTCCGCAGACGGCGTAGCCTCGAAGGTGAGGACGGGCCTCCAGATGCACCCGCTTTCGGTGCCCCGTCTTCCTCGACGATCTTCCTCGAAGGCAGGAACCACCCGCGATATGACACTTTCGACTTCTCTCGGTCCGAACACGGCAACCGGACTGCCAGAGCCGACTACTTCCGCTCTGTTCACCGGGCCGGAGATCGCCCGGATTCGGGCAGACTTCCCGATCCTGTCCGAAACGGTGAACGGGCATCCGCTCGTGTACCTGGATTCGGGCGCGACGTCGCAGAGGCCGCGCCAGGTGCTGGATGCAGAGCGAGATTTCGTCGAGCATCGCAATGCCGCAGTCCACCGCGGAGCGCACACCCTCGCTGCCGAGGCAACGGAGGTGTTCGAGTCCGCGCGAGCAAGGGTCGCCGCGTTCATCGGAGCCCAGTCGGATGAGATCGTCTGGACGTCGAACGCCACCGAAGCACTGAACCTCGTGGCCTACGCCGTGTCGAACGCCTCGGCGGGTCGAGGCGGCCCCGAGGCGGAGCGATTCCGGATCGGTCCCGGCGATGAGATCGTCATCACGGAGATGGAACATCACGCGAATCTGATCCCATGGCAAGAGCTCGCCGCCCGGACGGGTGCGACGCTGCGAGCGATCGGTCTGGCCGACGACGGCACCCTGCGGATGGACGAGGCGGCGCGACTGATCGGCGATCGCACCAAGTTCGTGTGCTTCACCCACGTCTCGAACGTGCTTGGCACAGTCAATCCGGTCGCAGAACTGGTCGCCCTGGCACACGGGGTCGGCGCGTTCGTCGTCCTGGATGCCTGTCAGTCCGTGCCGCATCGGCCGGTCGACGTTGCGCGCCTGGGCGTCGATTTCGCGGCATTCTCGGGGCACAAGATGCTCGGCCCAACGGGTGTCGGCGTGCTGTACGGTCGCGCAGATCTGCTCAATGCTCTCCCGCCGTTCCTCACCGGCGGCTCGATGATCACGACCGTCACGCTGGAACGGGCTGAGTTCCTTCCGGCGCCTCAGCGGTTCGAGGCGGGGACGCAGCGGGTCTCTCAGGCCATCGCTCTGGCTGCCGCCGTGGATTACCTGCAGTCTGTCGGCATGGATCGCGTCCATGCATGGGAGGACGAGCTCGGTCAGCGACTCGCTGCGGGCGTTGCGGCGATCGAGGGGGTCCGCCTGCTCGGGCCGGCTCCCGGATCGGAACGTTCCGGCCTGGCGAGCTTCGTCGTCGACGGTGTTCATGCCCACGACGTGGGACAGTTCCTCGACGACCGCGGAATCGCGGTCCGGGTCGGGCACCATTGCGCTCAGCCGCTGCACCGCCGATTCGGCGTGACCGCCACGACACGTGCGAGCGTCTACCTCTACAACACCGTCGACGAGGTGGACGAGTTCCTCGATGCGCTGGCGGGAGTTCGCAGCTTCTTTGGAGCAGATCGATGAGCACAACGGGTCTTGAAGATCTCTACCGTGAAACCATCATGGGCCATGCACGGCGTCCCCACGGTTCGGGACTGCGTGAAGGGGGGGCCGCTGAGTCACATCAGCTGAACCCGACCTGTGGCGACGAGATCACGGTACGCCTGCATATGGATGCCAGCGGCGAGCGGCTGTCTTCGATCAGCTGGGAGGGCCACGGCTGTGCGATCTCGCAGGCGTCCGCGTCGATGCTCAGCGACCTCGTCCAGGACCTGGACACCGCCGAGGTGCACGAGCGGATCTCCGCGTTCCGGGACATGATGAGGTCCCAGGGGGCGTCCGAGGGCGACGAGGATCTTCTCGGTGAGGCGGTCACTCTCAGCGGCGTCTCGCGATACGTTGCGCGAATCAAATGCGCGATGCTCTCCTGGGTGGCCGTCGAGGACGCGCTTACCAGGGTCTAGGGCCCGAGAGCCGTGGACACGGTGAGCCCGTGACCCGTCGTCAGTCGAATCGGTTCGTCTCGAGCAGATACAGACGAAGTGCGAGCACGAGTCGTGTCCGGCCGGACGGTGAGCGGATGTCGAATCCAAGGTCTGCCGAGATCTCGGTCGCGCGCGACTGAAGCGTCGAGTGATGCAAGCCCAGATCGACGGCTGCCGCACGCAGACTCTCGTTCGCCGTGACGGCCTCGACGATCGCAAGGACTCGCTCAGACCCTCCGAGCACTCGACGGAGAGCTGTGACGTCAGCCTGCTCCTCGGGGTGCAGCTCTGCCGCTTCCGCGATGAGGAGGAACGCTCCCAGATCGTCGGCTCGAAGGACCGGGTCCCGGTCGCTCGTGAGCCGCAGGGCGATCACGGCGGAATTCCACGACCGATGGAGCGAGTCTGCGCCGACGGTCAACCCGATGCCCGCACGAGCTGCCTCGACGGCGGCATCCGCCGTCCGGACCACAGCGCGAAGGGCACCCACGGGCGTCGCCAGTACCGTCTGCAGTCCCTCTGGCCCGGGCAGCGCGGCCGGGAGCGCGTCGACCCGAAGAAGACTGCGGCTGTCGATACGAAGCCGGCTGAGTGCCGCCGATCGAACATGGGCGGACTCGGTCTCGTCGAGCAACGCTTCAACGGCTTTCCGATCCGCAGTGCGAGGCGCGGAACGCTCGAGGGTGATCGACAGCGCGATCGCCAGTCTCTCGAGGATCATCTCGTCGTTCGCGTGCGCGGCGCCGGTGCGCTCCAGCCACGCGCGCGATGTGCCCTCGATGGTGCGGGACGTCCACTCCCCGTCCGCTGGCGCATCGTCGATCGGACTCCGCGCTCCGTCCGCGCCGACACGCATCAGCGTCTTCTCCGAGACGAAGCCCGCCGGACAGCCGCCGAGGACGGCCGCGCCCCGCAGCATGACCTCGGCACTGGCGTGCCCCTCGACGAGCGCGTCGAAGTACGCGATCACCTTGAGACTATGACTCGCCTCAGGGTCGAGCGCCGTTATGCGACCGACCAGTTCCTGCACTGTCACCACGCTTACGAGAAGTACCTATTGAGAAGCACCTATCCCCACCATAGTTCGACGGCGGGCAGCGACGGGCCACGAGGCTATTCGCCGAGAATGCGGCGCACCCAATCGGTTCGCGTCCGCCTCATCGCGACCGAGATCGCGGCCTGGGGTGCCATCATGTCGAAGCCGTGGAATCCACCCGGCCAGACATGCAGTTCCGCGATCCCTCCGGATGCCCAGATGGCCGAGGCATACGCCACGTCTTCGTCTCGGAACACCTCCGCTGAGCCACAGTCGAGATAGGCGGGAGGAAGGCCGGAGAGATCGGTCGCTCGTGCGGGAGCAGCGTAGATCGAGACCGAATCGGTTTTACGACGGTCGCCGAGGTATGCATCCCAACCCGTGTCGTTGCTCCCGCGATCCCACACGCCGATTCCGTCGATCTGGTGACTCGACACGGTCTCATTCCGATCGTCGAGCATTCCGTAGATGATCACCTGGCCGGCCAGGGACGGTCCACCCTTGTCGCGCGCAAGAAGTGCCGTTCCGGCCGCCAGGCCTCCGCCCGCGCTGGCTCCGGCGATGATGAGGCGATCGGCATCGAAACCGAGCTCGTCCGCATGCTCGGCCGTCCACACGAGTCCTGCATAGCAGTCGTCGATCAGAGCGGGATCCGGGTCCTCCGGCGCCAAGCGGTATTCGACGCTCACGGCGACGGCGTCGAACAGCTCGACCCATTCCAGAATCCCATCGATGCCGGTGAAGCGATCTCCGATGATCATGCCTCCCCCGTGGGTGTGGTAGATCCCCGGGCCGCCTGGCTCGTGGTCCGCCCTCTTGAAGATCGACACGATCAGGTCGGGTGCACCCTCAGGTCCCGGTATCGTGCGGTCCTCGCGCACCGCGTTGTGGGCGACCAGGACGTCGTCGAGCGGCACGGCGACCATCGCCGATCGCATCGGCGCGATCATCTCAGGAACGAGGGTCGGCGGCATCTGCTCAGCCAGGACCGCGAGCACGGCCGCGAGTTCGGGGTCGAAAGGCGGCGCGATGAGTTCGGACATGGGGACCTCCATTGGTCGGCAGCCGCACCGTTGCGGCTCAGGCCCAAGTCTGCCGAACGCGCCGAGTGCGGAGGAACCGCCAGCTGGCCCAGATCCGCTCTTCAGCCCGAGCCGAATGGCGGGTGCGGCGACCAGCGGGCGGACCGACGGCCGGTGGAGAGACCGGCGGCCGGACCGACGGCCGGTGGAGAGACCGGCGGGTGAGGAGACCGGCTCGATACGCGAAACTGTGGTGTGATATCCGGATGGAGCCAAACCACGGTCTCGTCCGCCTAGTCAGCTTCGGTGACGCCGTCGTGGCGATCGCCATCACGCTGATCGTGCTCCCTCTCGTCGATTCCGCCCGCGAGATCGGTTCACGTCCAGTCGGAGCATTCCTCGCGGCGAACGCGGAGAACATCTTTGCCGCAGCGCTGAGCTTCGCGGTGATCGCTTCGTACTGGAAGGATCACCATCATCTCTACGAGGATGTCACCAAGTCGACGCCGAGCCTGATCAACGCGAACCTGGTGTGGCTGGCCGGTATCGTATTCCTTCCGCTGCCGACCGTTCTGGTGGTCGAGTCACACAACGACCGCGTCGCGTCCGCTCTCTATGTCGGAACCATCTTCGTGTCCGCGGGCGCGCTTCGCATCCAAGAATTGATCATCGTCCACTCTCACCTTCTCGAGGACGGAAGGGAGCCGCTCCCCCGCCACCTCTGGGCCGACTGGATCGTCATGATCCTGCTCGCGACCGCGTTCGTGCTGACCGCGACCATCCCGGGACTCGGGCTCTACCCGCTGCTCCTCGTGCTGCTCAGCCGCCCGGTGAATTGGCTCAGCAGGAGAGGGGCGCCACCGGACACGCGCCGACAGCGCATCCTCTGAATTCGCGTCTCGCGTATCGCGAGCGCTGAGACCGGCTAGGAAGCGTCGACGATCCGGGAAAGCAGCGACGTCACCGGCGCCTGCGCCGGCTGGACGACGATCGTTGTCGCGGGCCGGATCCGGCTGCTCACCAATTCGACCGGCTCGCCGTCAGAATCCGATTCGACGATACGCAGTCTCGACCTCCGTGACTGTTTCGCGCCGGAGATGTGATCGAAGAAGAACAGTCTCGACCTCATGCCATCGCTCACCACCGAATCGGCCGGAGCATCGCGTTCGGGATCGTTCTCGTACTCGAATTCGGTACGGTATTCGGTTCTCACGCTGAACGAGGCAGCACGGAGTCTGGCCGTCGCACTGCTTGCGACAGGCGAAGGTGAGAAATTCTCATCAAAGGCCATACACGGATGATAGCCCAGGATTCGCGCTTCGCAAGCACATCGAACCGGAATCTTCGTTCGACCGGTCAGCTGGTCTTGACCCCGACTGCGAAGATGCGGCGAAACGGGTACACGGTCCCCCACTTGTTCGCAGGGTAATTCGCGACCAACGCGGCGGAGTATTCCGTTTCGAATTCGGCAGCGTCTGCCCCGAGAGCTGAGAGGACCGGTCGCAGCCCGGTGCCGCGCACCCATTCGAGCACGGGATTCGCACCCTGCAGAAGATGCAGATATGTGGTCTCCCACGCCTGCGGCGCGAATCCGGCCGAGACCATCACCTCCAGATAATCGGCGGGTTCGGCTACCGCGTCGTCGTGTCGCAGTACGCCACGGAGACGCTCGCGCCACTGGGGCGACTCGGCCAGCTCCCTCATCAGCCTGTGGGACGGCGAACCGAAGTTTCCGGGAACCTGGAGAGCGAACGTCGAGCCCTCAGTCAATTGCGGAAGCCATCGGCGCAGGAGGTCCACGTGACCGGGGACCCACTGGAGCGCTGCATTCGTCACTACGACGTCGTCCTCGGGGCCAGGTGACCATTCGGCGATGTCGAGCAGCTCGAAGCGGAGGTTCCCGCGGCCATCGATCTGTGTCTCGGCCGCCCCGAGCATCTCCTGGGATGAATCGATCCCGACGACCTGGGCGTCCGGCCAGCGATCGGCGAGCGTCGCCGTGAGATCGCCCGGACCGCAGCCGAGGTCGACCACCCGGCGGGGGCGATCGATCTCCACCATCGAAATCAGATCGAAGAACGGGCGAGCGCGCTCCGAACCGTAACGACCGTACTGCGCCGGATCCCAGCGCAGAACCGACCGCCCTCGATCGTGAGCCCCACGAGGATCCGATTCTGCAGCCATGATCCGACCCTACCCGTGGCCGCTACTCCAGTTCGAGCTCGTGACTCTTCTCGTAAGCGCGGATCCCATCGGGTCGCTCGGCGCGCAGCTTCTGCACCCACGCAGCGTCCGAGAGCACCGATCGTCCGAGCGCAACCAGATCGAACTCGCCGCGCTCGAAAAGCTCGACCAGCGGTCGCAGGCTCAAGGTCTGTGCGACATCTCCTCCCTGGGCCAGGAAGGCCGTAGGGACACCGACCGACCCGATCGCGATAACGGGACGACCGGTGATGTGCTTCGTCCATCCGGCCAGGGTGCGATCCGATCCGTCGAAGGCGGGCAGCCAATAACGACGAGTGGAGACATTGAAGATGCTCACGCCCGCCGCGGCCAGCGGCGACAGCAACTGATCCAATTCGATCGGCGTCCCCGCGATCCTGGCGTCGAAATGGGCGCCCTTCCACTGCGAGAAACGGTAGGAGATCGGGAAGTCCGCTCCCACTGCTCGCCGTACTGCCGAGACGACCTCCGCGCTGAGACGGACTCGCCCGGCCGGGGTCCCGCCATATCCATCTTTGCGGCGGTTCGTGTCGTCCCACAGGAACTCGTCCAGAAGGTATCCGTGCGCTCCATGGAGTTCGATGCCGTCGAAGCCGATCCGCTTCGCGTCGGCCGCAGCGCGAGCAAAGGATTCGACGATCGCATCCAGATCTGCTTTACCGGCGGCGACGCCCTTCGGATCGCCGTTCAGGTCGAGTCCGGAGGGGCTCAGCACGGATGCGTCCGGATTGGGGTCCGCCCCTTCGCTGCGGGTCACGCCGACATGCCAGAGTTGCGGGATGATCCGTCCGCCGACCGCATGGACGCGATCGACGACACGGCGCCAGCCATCGAGCGAGCGATCCCCATAGAATCGCGGCACTCGATCGTACGTGCCGGCCGACGGATGGTCGATGTAGGTTCCCTCGGTCACGAGCAGTCCCATGTGACGGGCACGGCGCTCGTAGTAAGCGGCGACGTCCTCTCCCGGGACACCGTTGGGCGAGTGGGCCCGCGTCATCGGCGCCATCACGAAGCGGTTCCTCAGCTCCAGGTCGCCGAGATGGAAGGGCGTGAAGAGAGGGGACGGATCCGCGCCGTCGAGGAGCGTGGATGGGTCAGGCACGGTTTCGGAGATCGATTGCGTCACATCTACCTCAAACCCCTCGCAGGCCGATTGATTCCCACGACCCACGGGAAGCGCTCGTTCGACGGTTCACACCCGTCCGGCGCCGGCGCTCATCGCCCGCGCGACGCGCCGGATGTCCTCGACGTGATGTACCCCCTCGTGCGCCGCTTGGCGCGCCAGCCAGAGCGCGCTGCGCACTTCGCCTGGCCCCCGGCGCACGAGACGCTCCCAGTCCTCTGCGCTCGTCCGCTCGACCTCGACGCAGAAACCGGACACGTTCGCACCGAGCTCCGTCTCGGCTGGCTCTCTGCCGAGCTCGTTGTAGCGGAAGAGCGACGCGCGGACGTCGTTCAGCATGGGCTCGAGAATCGGCTCGTCTTCTGTTCTAGCCCGGTGCAGCCTGATCGAGTACGTGGCGTAGACGTCTCTCAGGTGATAGATGTACTCGAGAATCGACCACGCGCCGTCGGGTTGACGGGCGCGGATCTCACGATCGGTCAATCCACCGAGGACGTCCGCCACGTCGTCCGGCACCCGCCGGATCCTCGCGACGCTGGCCGAAACGGTCAGCTCCCGATACGAGATCCCGCATCGGGCGCATTCGAAATCCTCGTCGGGCCAGGGCGCCACCATGCCCCAACGCTAACGTCGTGCGCCATCCACGTCGAGTTCGCCGGCATTGCGGCGATCGCTATCGGACCCGCGAGCGCCATGCGACCCGCGAATGACATGCCGACCGCGAGCGCTACCTGTCGGTGATGTCCTGGTCTGCCTGCTCCTCGACGACCAGACAGTCGGGATCGGTCATGATCATCGGATCCTTCTCCGTGCGCTGATGAGGCTTGCCGGTGACACGGACCAGGTCTCCGGGCTGCAGTCTGCTGCCGTCCTCGAGCGACTTGAACTGGACGATCATGTCGCCGGAGTCGTCCTCGACCGTCGCCTTGAAGGTGGGGCGGCGCTGGTGCGAATCCTGCTGGATCTCATGAATACGCCCCTGGACGGTCGCATACTGGCCGGGGATCAGAGCCTCGATCGGGATGACGGTCGAAGGTGGCTCGGGGTGCTGATACTTGTCGTTGTCCGCTTCGTCCTCGCCGGCCATCCGGGCCCGCAGCTGCTCGAACCTCCGGGTGATGCGCTCCTCGGGCAGGTTCGGGAACGCCTGACGGATCTTGGCTTGGACGTCGTAGGGCACGATCGTCGCGACCGCGTGCGGGATCCGGCTCACCACGGCGGCGATCCGGTCCGCACTCCTGTCGTGCAGGAGCCGTCCGAGGAACGGCGAGTAGCTGCGTCGCGGCAGCAGGACGGTCACACCGGTGTCCTCATCGCCATCGAGCGCATCGAGCACGAGCACTTGCGCAGCGTGGGCGATCCGGCGATCCGGGCAATCGATGACTTCCAGAGGTTCCTGGATATTGAACCGTTTCCACCGCCGGCGCAGCATGTCGGCCCGCTGGTCGTCGACCATGAAGTGGATCGCGGTGAGCTCGGATCCTTTCAGCCCTCGCGCGTAGCGCAGCGCCTCGATCACCGCGATGTCGACAGAGTCCACGAACAGGAACACCTTGCGGACCTTGTACTCCGCCTGCGCGGAAGCGACGGTGCGGAGTTTTTCGAGGACCGAGGCCTCTGCGCGATATTCGCGGTTCAGGCGGATCAGAATGAAGACGAGAAGCGGGAAGACGATGACGATGAGCCAGGCGCCTTCGGTGAACTTCGCGACAGCGAAGATCCCGACCACGATGGTCGACAGAATTCCCGCGGACAGATTGATCGCCAGCGCGCGGCGCCAGCCCGGACCGCGATGCATCAGGTGGTGCTTGGTCATGCCGTAGCCCGCCATCGAGAAGCCGGTGAAGACTCCGATCGCGTAGAAGGGCACGAGATCGTTGACGGTCCCGCCCGTGACGATCAGCAGTGCGATCGAAAGGACCGTCAGAACGATGATGCCGTTGGAGAAGACGAGGCGGTGCCCGCGCTTGGTCAGCTGACGCGGAAGGAAGCGGTCCTTCGCCACGAAGCTCGCCAGGTAGGGGAAGCCGTTGAAGCTCGTATTGGCTCCCGTGTAGAGGATCAGAGCGGTTGCGAGCTGTACGACGTAGAACAGCACGTTCCCGACCGGACCGGTGCCGAACACGGCCCTCGCCTCTTGGGAGAGGACGGAGGGATAGCCGTTCTCGAACGGGGTCGCGTGGGTGACGAACGCGAGGTAGGAGACCCCGGCCACGAGGAAGCCGAGGATGCACGCCATCCGCGTCAGCACCTTGCGGCCGTTCTGGCCGGCGGGCTCCTTCAGGGCGCCGACGGTGTTCGAGATCGCTTCGACACCGGTGAGTGAGGAGCCGCCGTTTGCGAACGCACGAAGGATGATCAGGATGCTCGCCCCCATGATCAAACCGCTGCCCTGGTGGATCGGGACCGCGCCCGCGAGGTGGGTGGCGTCGATGCGCGGCAGACCGCCGAGGAAGAACTGTTTGATCAGGCCCGTGATGATCATCCCTACGATCATCACGGTGAAGAAATAGGTCGGGACAGCGAACGGCCGTCCGGCCTCGCGCAGACCGCGTAGGTTCACGAAGCAGATGAGCAGCACCACGCCGACAGTGATCTCGAGACTGTAGGGCCCGAGCGCCGGAATCGACGATGCCACGGCGACCGTCCCCGCGGCCGTCTGCACCGCGACGGTGACCACGTAGTCGATCAGAAGCGCAGCAGCAGCGACCTGCGCGACGCGCGGGCCGAAGTTCTCGCGAGCGACCACGTAAGAACCACCGGACTGCGTGTACGCCAGCAGCACCTGCCGGTAAGACGCGGCGACCAGGATCAGGATCAGGAGGATCACACCGGTGATGGGCAGCACGAGGCTGAACGCGGCGAGGCCGGCATAGGGCAGCAGCTGAAGCAGGATCTCTTCCGTGCCGTACGCGGAAGAGGAGATCGCGTCGGGTGACAGAACCCCCAGAGCCACGACGTTGCCGAGCTTCTCGTCCTTCAGTTGCGAGGTGATCAGCGGCTTGCCGAGGAACACGCGCTTGATCGCGTAACCCACGGTCTCAGGAACACTCCCCGGCCGAAACTGTCCCGGTCCCAGCTCCATAGCCGCTCCTGCCTTTCCGATGCCGTCGTTGCGCGCGACAGCATGCGCACAGGACATTATGCGCGCATACGCGACTCCCTCACCCCACCTCGCGCAGATCGGTGATCTCGTCGCACGAGAGGTCAGCGCTCGACGAGCCTGCCTCCCGCATCTGTGGATTCTTTCATACGCGTTTCCGCATGTTGGCGCGATTTTTGAGCGTCCTTACGTGCCCGGCATAGAAAACTCCGAGCCTCAGCCCGGCCAGCAGAAAGCGCGCGTACAGGAGACGTCCGTAGCGTCTCGGCCAGCAAAGCGATGATGGGCCAGATGATCGGTCAGTCGATAGGCGAACGGAACAAGCATGCGCGAAGAACACCGTCCGAGGGGGCCGCGTCGCGCCCGGCGGGAGCGCGTGCTCCCTTTCGCGCGGCACGGACGACTCAAACGGTCGAGCCCTTTCGGCACCCTCGCCAGACTGGTCGCGGTCATCGTCGCAGTTGTCCTGGTGAGCACCGGATCAGTGGCGGGCATCGCCGTTTGGGATCTCTCGAGTTCCGTCAAACCGGGAGTCCAGCTCACTCATCTGAACGGGAAGCCGGAGACGGCACCGCAGATCGCAGCGATCAGTGGCGGTGTCAACATGCTGCTTGTCGGCACGGACACCCGGACGGACCAGGGCGGCCAGTACGACACCGCCCAGGAGCTCGCGGGCAGCTCCGGCGAGGGGAACAACGACGTCACGATCCTGATCCACATCGCGCAGAACCATCAGAGCGCCACGGTGGTCAGCTATCCGCGCGACATGATGGTCCCGATCCCGGGCTGCCCCGACCCGAGCGGCGGTTCGTATTCCGCGATGTCCGACCAGATGCTCAATTCCTCGCTCTCCTACGGCGGCCTGGATTGCCCGGTGCTGACGATCGAACAGCTCACCGGATTGACGATCCCGTACGCTGCGGAGATCAGCTTCGACGGGGTGGTCGCGATGTCGAACGCGGTCGGCGGAGTGTCGGTCTGCGTGGCGAGCCCGATCAACGACCCTTACAGCGGTCTGGTGCTCAGCGCCGGCGAACACGTCCTGGAGGGCACGCAGGCGCTCGAGTTCCTGCGGACCCGCCACGGCATCGCCGACGGCAGCGACCTCGGCCGGATCAGCAGCCAGCAGGTCTTCCTCGCCTCTCTGGTGCGCAAGATCCAGAGCGGAGGCGTGTTGAAGAACCCGCTCGAGCTCTACACTCTCGCCAAGGCGGCCGTGAGCAATATGCAACTGTCCAGTTCCCTCGGCAACGCCAGTACCCTCGTGCAGATCGCCCTCGCGTTGAAGGACATCCCTTCTTCGAACATCGTGTTCCTTCAATACCCGACGATCACCGACCCGACGAACGACAACCGCGTGATCCCGGATCCGTCGGCCGGACCGATCCTGAACAGCGCACTGGTGAACGACCAGCCGGTCGAGCTGACGGGACAGACCGGACGCGGTGCCCAGCTCGCGACGCCCGCACCATCGGCGACGCCGTCTCCCACTTCGACCGCGACGCCTGCGCCTAGCGCGCCGGCAGCCATTCCCGGGGCCATCCAGCTTCCATCGTCGGTCACCGGACAGACCGCCGCAGAACAGACCTGTTCGAAGGGCAATGCCGACGACGGGTGAGCCCATCCACCGGCGCGGCGTGCGCTAAAGTGTTCGTGGGCGATGGGTCCCGCCCGAGCGCGGAGCGTTCAAACAGCACCGCACGCTAATGGGTCCTACCTTCACCGGGATTGGTCTATGCCGACTCGCGGCATGTGCCGTCCGCGGGCATGTGCCGCATCCCGTACCCATACGAAGGAGGACTGTGAGCGACCCGACTCGCGACGAGCCCGCGCCGCCTGTGAACAACGTGAACGACTTGCAGCGCGACGCTCACCCGCGACCTCTGCACATGCGTAAGCGCTACCTCGCCGTCGTCGCGGTCGGCGGGTGCGCCGGTACAGCCGCGCGCGAACTCCTCAGCCTCCTCATCCCACCGCTCGGCTCGCTGCCCCTCGCCATCCTCGTGATCAACCTCGCGGGCGCGCTCGCGC